>FSWR01000032.1_pt1 | contig 160107 bp, 167 predicted proteins | sample 1638041 | NCBI WGS metagenome assembly FSWR01 (sample SAMEA3914789, study PRJEB12502) | metagenome | biome: forest; material: soil | place: Canada | collected 2011-07-03 | depth 0.3 m | reverse complement strand
TTTCGCCCAGAACCGCCAGCGATTCCTCGCCGAGCAGGGCTACAGCTACACGATCCTCGACTCGGACGGGCTCGGCGAGGCCGCCTGACCGTCCGCGGCGCCCCCTCGTTCCTCCCACCCGTTCCGCCCACCCGTTCTCCCACCCGTTCTCCGGCCCGTTTCGCCCACCCGTTTCTCCGGAGAATTCGGTCGCAGGGCACACGAGTTGCTCGATCGTCGGGCCGCGGACCGAAAACCTCCGGAGAAACGACAAGCCGTCTCCGAATCGCGGGCCCGACCGTTTCCCGCGCGGCGTCGGCGCGGGGGTGCTCAGAACTAGCCGCTCAGAACCGGTCGCTCAACCGTTGCGGAGGATGACACGCCGCCGCAACACTTCAGAGGGCCGCGACACGCCGCAGCGATCCTCCGCAACGGCGCGGCCCGGCGCGGCCAGGCGCCGCCAGACGCGGCGCGGCACCTACCGCGTGTAACCCAGCATGAGTGTGTCCTCGGAGCGGAGCACCCGCGCGAGCCTGAGCCCGCGCGCCTGCGGCAAGAGCCCGCTCGCGATGCGACGCGAGTCGCCGGCCTCCAGCTGCGGGCTCAGGGTGAGGCAGAGCTCGTCGACCGCATCCGCCGCCAGCAGCGAGCCAAACAGCGACGGACCGCCCTCGCAGTGCACCTGGGCGAGCCCTCTTTCGCCCAGGGCGGCAATCATCGCGGAGGCGTCGAGCGACTCGTCTCCGCAGACGAGCACGTCCGCGACGTCGGCGAGCGAGCGGCGCTGGTCGACAGGCGAGCGATCTGTCGTCACGACGATGGGTCGCACGGGTGCGTGCGTGAAGATGTTGGATGCCGGATCCAGGTCGAGCCTGCCCGAAACGATGGCGAACACTGGATGCTGCGGCAGCCTCGCCGTGATCCGCCAGCGCACGGCGGGCTCACCCAGCCGCATCGCGCCGTAGCCTTCGTCGCGCACCGTCCCGGCTCCGACGAGCACAACGTCGCACAGCCTCCGCAGGACGTCGAACACACGCTTGTCCGCCTCCCCCGACAGGCCGCCGGAAAGCCCGTCATGCGTCGCAGCACCGTCCACGCTCGACACGAAGTTCACGCGCAGCCAGGGTTCGCTTCGATCGTCCCGCGCGAAACCCGCGGTGAGAGCGTCATCGTCGAGATCGTCGGCGACGACCGGCCAGAGGGAGTCGATTTTCACTGCGGTGGTCACTCCAGGTTGTGCCGGACATACGCGGGCTCGCGAAATCCGAGCACGGCCTCGGTGAGGTGCACGGCGGCCACCGCGGCTGGAACGTCGTGCATCCGCACGATCCGCGCTCCCTTCACGATGCAGATGACGGCCGCCGCCAGCGACCCTTCGAGGCGCCGGCCCTGTTCCCTGTCGAGCGTCTCGCCGATGAAATCCTTGTTCGAGACGGCCGCCAGAGTGGGAAGTCCGATCGCGACGAACTCCTCGAAACGGCGCGTCAGTTCGAGGGTGTGGAATGTGTTCTTGTTGAGATCGTGGCCAGGATCGACGATGAGCCGGTCCAGCGGAACTCCGGCCGCGACGGCACGAGAGATCCGATCGCGCAGGAACGCGACCACCTCCGCGGTCACATCGTCGTAGTGCGGCCGGGGCGGCTCGCTCCGCGGCGGGGCGAGGCTGTGGGTGAGCACGAGGTTCGCGGTGCTATCCGCGACCGTCGAGGCCATCATCGGGTCGTAGAGCCCGCTCGTGTCATTGATCACGCCAGCGCCGGCGGCGATGCTGAGCCGCGCGACCTCGGCGTTCACTGTGTCGACGGAGATCACGACATCCGTGCTCGCATGGATGGCTTCGACCAGCGGTACGACGCGATCGACCTCCTGCGCGATGCTCACCGCCGGACCACGACCGAAGGGCACGCCGCCGACGTCCACCCAGTCGGCACCGTCGTCGGCGGCTTTCACGGCGGCCGCGACGGCCTTGTCGAGAGCGAAGGTCGCGCCCTTGTCGTAGAAGGAGTCGGGCGTGCGGTTGATGATCGCCATGACCGCCACCTGACGCGAGAAGTCGAACCTGCGCCCGCCGATGATCCGCTCCACGATTAGAGACTATCGAGCGGAATGGTCTGGTCGGCGAGCTCCGCGTAATCCACGCTCCGCCGGGAACGGATGAGGGCCTGCACGCCCTCGTTGACGTCCCAGACGTTCACGTTCATCCCCGCCACGACCGCGCCATCCGCCACCCAGAACGCGATGAATTCGCGGGCGTCGAGGTCGCCCCGGTAGACGACATCCGCGTTCGCGGCGAGCGTGCCGTACCCCGAATATTCCATGCCGAGATCGAACTGGTCGGTGTAGAAATACGGGATGGCGTCGTACGAAAGCTCCTGGCCCAGCATCGACCGGGCCACGGCTGCACCGGTGTTCAGCGCGTTCGCCCAGTGCTCGCTGCGAAGCCGCTGCCCCAGCACCGGATGATAGGCGTTCGCGATGTCGCCGGCGGCGAACACATCCGGGTCACTGGTCTGCAGCGACGCGCTCACGAGCACACCGTCGTCAACCGCCAGCCCCGCGGATGCCGCGAGCTCGACATTCGGCGTAGCCCCGACTCCTATCACCACCACGTCGGCCGGTACGGTCTCTCCACCGTCGATCATCACACCCGTCACACGACCGTCCGCGCCAGCGATACTCTCCACTGCGACGGACCCGCGGAGCACAACGCCGTTCTCTTGGTGAAGGTCCGCGAACACCAGGCCCAGCTCGTTGCCGATCGCGTTCGCCAGTGGAATGGTGCCGCGCCCGAGCACGGTCACCTCGTTGCCGAGAGTGCGCGCGGTCGCTGCGACCTCCATCCCGATCCATCCGAAACCGATCACCACCACGTTCATGCCGCCGTACTCGAGCGCGTCGTACAGCGCCGTGGAGTCGCCGATGGTGCGTAGGTAGTGCACGCCGTCCAGGTGTGCACTCGCAATCGAGAGCACGCGTGGCGACGATCCGGTCGCCAGCAGCAGCCTGTCGTAGCCGACGAATTCGCCGTGCGCCAGGGTGAGGAGGTGCGCCTGCGCATCGAGACTGACGGCCTTCTCGCCGATCATCAGCTCCACGCTGTTCTCCGCGTACCAGCCTCGTGGATGCACGAACACCGAGTCGAGGCCGTCCTTGCCGCTGAGGTAGCCCTTCGACAGTGGCGGACGGATGTACGGACGATACGGCTCTGCCCCGATGAGCCGTATCCGTCCCTCGAAACCCTCCGTACGCAGGCTCTCAGCGGCGGATGCACCGGCAAGGCCGCCTCCGACGATGACGAACGTGCGGTCCGTCGACTCGATCCCGTTGCCCTCCATGCGACCTCCTTGAGAATGCACAACAGTATGCGGCCATCACCCGCGAATCCGCATCGAGAATTCACCGGATTCACTCCCAGCAACGACACAGCTAACGCGCAGATACTGTAGCCATGAGCGATGGCCCCAAGATTCTGATTGTTGATGACGAACCCAACATCCGCGACCTGCTGACAACCAGTCTGCGCTTCGCGGGTTTTGCGGTGCGAGCCGTGGGTAACGGTGCACAAGCGATCTCCGCGGTGCTCGAAGAGGAACCGGACCTGATCATCCTCGACGTCATGCTGCCCGATATGAACGGCTTCGGCGTGACGAAGCGGCTGCGATCATCCGGGTACACGTCCCCCATCCTGTTCCTCACCGCGAAGGATGACACAGAAGACAAGATCACCGGACTCACGGTCGGCGGTGACGACTATGTGACGAAGCCATTCAGCCTCGACGAGATCGTGGCGCGCATCAAGGCCATCCTGCGCCGCACGATGCAGGACGAAGAGGACGCCATCATCCGCGCGGGCGAGCTCACCATGGACCAGGACACCCACGAAGTGACCATCGGCGCAGAGCAGATCGAGTTGAGCCCGACCGAGTTCAAGCTGCTGCGCTACCTCATGCTGAACCCGAACCGCGTTCTCTCGAAGGCGCAGATCCTCGACCACGTCTGGGAATACGACTTCAACGGCGATGCGGGCATCGTGGAGAGTTACATTTCCTACCTCCGGCGCAAGCTGGATCAGTTCTCTCAAGAGCCGGTCATCCAGACGAAGCGCGGTTTCGGATACATGCTCAAAGCCGCACGGATCTAACAGATCAGGCCGCGGACAGCTTCGCGCCGTAACCTTGAGGTTCTGATGCACGAACACGTCTCGAGCTGGTGGAGCGCCGTCTCCCTGCGAACCAAGATCACCGGCGTGACGGTGCTGCTTGTGACGCTCGGGCTGTTGGTCGCCGGGGTCGGCACGATGACGGTGCTGCGCAATTACCTGTCGAGCGAGGTCGACCAGAAAATCACCCAGTCTGCGGCAAGCGTGACCGGCGTCACGGCGACGGGTTCGAACAAATGTGATCCGACCGTCGATCCCGACCGCTATTACTTCGCGGTGCTCAACATCAACGGCGTCGTCATCTGTAGCAACGATCACTCCACCAGCACGAGCCCCCGACTGAGCAACGTCACGTTCGCAGCGGTGCGCAAGCTCGACGGTGCCCCGTTCACGGTGTGGGATTCCGGGCACACTACCCAGTGGCGGGTCGTGGCGATGCCCGTGCTGGAAAAGACCACCGGCACCTTTCTCACCGTCGTCGTGGGTTCCAACCTGGCCGACACGAACGGAATCATCAACCAGTTCCTGGTGATCTTCCTCGGGTTCGGCCTCTCGGTCATCGTGCTCGGCGCAGCACTCACGCGCATCCTCGTGACGTCCACCTTCACACCGCTCCGTGAGGTCGAAGCCACCGCCGCGGCGATCGCCGAAGGGGACTTCAGCCAGCGGCTCCCCGGTGCCACGCCGAACACCGAGGTCGGGCGGCTCAACCGCTCCCTCAACACCATGCTCAACCGGATCGACCGGGCCTTCGCCGATCGCGCTCGCACGATCGATCAGATGCGTCGTTTCGTGGGCGACGCCAGCCACGAACTGCGCACGCCGCTCGTCTCGGTGCGCGGTTACGCGGAGCTGTACCGGATGGGCGCACTGCAGGAGCCAGAAGACGTCGCGCAGGCCATGGAGCGCATCGAGAAGGAAGCGATCAGGATGGGCGAGCTGGTGCAGGACCTGCTCGAACTGGCCCGCATCGACGAGGCCAAGCCGCTGCAACTCGGACCGGTGGACCTCGTTCCCATCGCGAGGGACGTCGCCCTCGACACCATGGCATCCGCTCCGGATCGTGAGGTCACCGTCACCGTGGACATCACCCCGTCCGTGGCGACACAGGCCCCCGCTGCCATCGACGCATCACCGCGGGCACTCTCCTCGGCTGCGACCGGCCCGATCGCCTTCGCTGGAGCTCAGCTGGCGCGCCTCAGGCGGCGTCCCGGGCGACCCGGACAGTCGAGCGTGGCCGTAGCCCTTGCCCCTGTACAGCACGGGCCGACCATCACCGCGATCGTTCTCGCCGAAGAGAACAAGATCCGCCAGGTGGTGACGAACCTGATGGGTAACGCCACGCGGTTCACCCCCGCCGGCAGTCCCATCGAGCTCGCCGTTCACGTCGACCCCGTGCGTCGGGTCGCAATGCTGGATGTCATCGATCACGGCGACGGCGTGCCGCCACAGATCCGCGACAAGATCTTCCAGCGCTTCTGGCGGGCAGACACCTCACGCACCCGTGAGACGGGTGGAAGCGGCCTCGGACTGGCTATCGTCTCCGGAATCATCGCCTCTCACCGGGGCGAGGTCACCGTGCTCGAGACGGATGGAGGCGGCGCGACGTTCCGCATCATCCTTCCTCTCCTCCCCGAGGGCTACGCGTCGCCAAAGGCGCCACCCGCGCCGTAGAACCGGGATGTCGGGCCATGCGTGTTTCTAATGTGGCCTGCGACCGGGCGGCACGCATTCCCGGCACGAGGAGCGGGAGACGAAATGACGCGCTACCAGGTCGACAGCGAAGCTGTGCTCGGCGCAACCGCGGCGGTGCGATCGACGATCGGCCGCATCCAGGCGGAGGTGGGCGGGCTGCACGCGCAACTGGACAACCTGCAGGGGTCGTGGACCGGGCAGGCCGCGACCGCATTCCAGTCGGTCATCGCCGACTGGAGGGTCACCCAGCAGGCCGTCGAGGAGTGCCTCGCCGCGATCAGCCACGCGCTGGGGCAAGCGGGGCAGCAGTACGCGGACATCGAAGCATCCAACGCTCGCCTCTTCGGTCGCTAGCTCGGATTCCGTGCTGTGGCGCTGTAGCGCTTGCGAGATCCGGCTTTCGGTCCTTCGCGGGCCGCCGCGACGACGAATTGCCGGGTCTCGGCGGGCCGAGCGGCACAGACGAAGGAGGGCGGCCCCGTTGGGGACCGCCCTCCTGCTTCGTTGCTGAACTTAGAAGTCCATGCCGCCCGACGGGTCGCCCTGCGGAGCGGAGACCTTCTCCGGCTTGTCGGCGACGACGGCCTCGGTGGTGAGGAACAGCCCGGCGATCGACGCCGCGTTGAGCAGCGCGGAGCGGGTGACCTTCACCGGGTCGTTGATTCCGGCGGCGAGCATGTCGACGTACTCGCCAGTAGCGGCGTTGAGGCCCTGGCCGGCGGGGAGGTGACGCACCTTGTCGACCACGACGCCGGGCTCGAGACCCGCGTTGAGGGCGATCTGCTTGAGCGGAGCGTCGATGGCCACGCGCACGATGTTCGCGCCCGTCGCCTCGTCACCGACGAGACCTGTCAGCTCCGCGCTGGCGAAGGCAACTTCGCCCGCCTGGATGAGGGCGACGCCACCGCCCGCGACGATGCCTTCTTCGACGGCAGCCTTCGCGTTGCGCACGGCGTCCTCGATGCGGTGCTTACGCTCCTTGAGCTCGACCTCGGTCGCGGCTCCGGCCTTGATGACTGCAACGCCACCGGCAAGCTTCGCGAGGCGTTCCTGGAGCTTCTCACGGTCGTAGTCGGAGTCGGTGTTCTCGATCTCCGCACGGATCTGCCTGACGCGACCCGCGATGGCTTCGGCCTCGCCGGAGCCCTCGATGATCGTGGTCTCGTCCTTGGTGACGACGACCTTGCGGGCGCGGCCGAGCAGGTCGAGGGTTGCGTTCTCGAGCTTGAGGCCGATCTCCTCAGAGATGACCTGTCCGCCGGTGAGGATCGCGATGTCCTGCAGCTGGGCCTTGCGACGGTCCCCGAAGCCAGGAGCCTTGACGGCAACGGACTTGAAGATGCCGCGGATCTTGTTGACGATCAGAGTCGCGAGAGCCTCGCCGTCGACATCCTCAGCAATGATGAGGAGCTGCTTGCCAGACTGGATGACCTTGTCGACGATCGGCAGGAGGTCCTTGATGTTCGAAACCTTCGAGTTGACGATCAGGATGTACGGGTCTTCGAAGACCGCTTCCTGGCGCTCCGGGTCGGTCACGAAGTAGGCCGACAGGTAACCCTTGTCGAAGCGCATACCCTCGGTGAGCTCGAGCTCCGTGCCGAACGTGTTCGACTCCTCGACGGTGACAACGCCTTCCTTGCCGACCTTGTCGATCGCCTCGGCGATCAGTGCGCCGATCTCGGGGTCGCCGGCAGAAATGGATGCGGTGGCCGCGATCTCTTCCTTGGTCTCGATCTCCTTGGCGCCGGCGATGAGTGCCGCGATGACCGCCGTGACGGCCTTCTCGATGCCGCGCTTGAGGCTGATCGGGTCTGCTCCGGCAGCGACGTTGCGAAGTCCTTCGCGAACGAGGGCCTGCGCGAGAACGACCGAGGTGGTCGTTCCGTCGCCTGCGACGTCATCCGTCTTCTTTGCGACCTCCTTGACGAGCTCCGCACCGATCTTCTCGTACGGGTCGTCGAGCTCGATCTCCTTGGCGATGGAGACACCATCGTTCGTGATCGTGGGTGCGCCCCACTTCTTCTCAAGCACGACGTTACGGCCGCGTGGGCCGAGCGTCACCTTGACCGCGTCAGCCAGGATGTTGAGGCCGCGCTCGAGGCCACGACGGGCCTCCTCGTTGAAAGCAATGATCTTTGCCATGTGTGTTTTTCGTCCTTCCGGGACGCAAGTAAAATCAACCGCTATTGGCACTCGCTATACAGGAGTGCTAAATGATTCTGGCACTCTGACCTTGAGAGTGCAAGTGAGGCCGAAGCCTAAGCCGGAGCGATGAACGCGACCGATCCGGCGAGCGGCACGAGCTCGATCCAGGTGTTGCCCGCGGCGAGACGCACGGTCGCACCGGTGTCGTCGACGAGCCGGATGGGGCCGACTGCCGACGACTTGCTCCAGGTGGCGTGAACTGTGCCGCCACCAGCGGAAACCCAGGCTTCGCCACCGCCGATCATTTCCGTCTTGGGCACGCCCTTGTCGTTGCTCACCGGCACCCGCAGCACGACCACGTTGCTGGCCTGCAGCTGGGTCCCGTTGCTGTCGAGGTCTGGGCCACTGCTCTGGGCGCGTTCGAAGACATTCTGGGCCGGGTTCCAGGTCCAGCTCCCCCTGGTAACGCCCGAGAACGCGTAGTTGATCACCGCCGTGCGCCGCCCATCCTTCGCCGCCGTGGACGACGGTACGTCGAGCGAGAACGCGAACTGCTGGGGTGGCGCCGCGATGTCGCCATGCTGCGCGAGCAGGAGGTTCGCCTTCACCAGCACGTTGTGCGGTGCGGCTTTGGTCGGCGTGCGATAGAAACTGCTCGCGGTATCCGGCTGTCCATGGATGGCGTTGTAGACCGGTGTCTTGCGCATCAGGGCTACGAACCGCTCCTGTCCGCCGGAATAGCAGACGATGCCACCGAGGGGAGAGATGATGTCAGGGTCCATGGGCCGGATGGAGCGGACCGGGCCGAGCAGCGCGGGAATGTCCGACTGCCACACCGCGACGTACCGTGTCAGGCCACCCTCGACCAGTTCCTCGAAGAGGAGGTCGGTCTTTTCGAGGCCCACCTGCGGGCGCGCATCCGGATGATTGTCGATCTTCGCCGCGATTGAAGCGTGGTCGAGCGATCCGGCGGCGACGGTCGTGCCGCGGAGCGGGGCGATGGCCGTGGGAGCCGGGGTCCTGTAGGTGGAGGTGTAGCCGGGTGTTGGATGCGGCACGGGCTTCTCGGTCCCGCACCCGACGATGGCCAAGAGGATGCCGAGCGCCGTCGCCGCGGTAGTGACGAGCTTCACCCGCCGCTGCATCCCTCTCCGCCCCACGCGGCAACACTAACGCCGCCCGGTTTCCCGGACGGCGTTAGCTGAGGCGCGCCGTGATTCGACCTGGTTACTGCGCCAGACGAACCGATTCGGCTTGGGGACCCTTGTTACCGGTGCCGACTTCGAAGGTCACCTGCTGTCCCTCTTCGAGAACCTTGTAGCCCCCCATGTCGATCGCGGAATAGTGGACGAACACGTCCTGCCCTCCGCCTTCGACGGTGATGAACCCGTAGCCCTTTTCAGCGTTGAACCACTTCACGGTTCCATTCGCCATTGATAACTCCCTGCCGTGTTTCCGTGCGGTACGTGCGATGTTGCGAAGCACCGAGTCGCGAACCCGATTTCGCGGGTTCACCTGTACCGAACATTGCTCCGCGCGCTGCGGGCACGAGCGAACCGGGTGGGGCGACTAGTCCCAGATAATAACGACGATATGGCGCGACCGGAACGGAGAATTCGCGAAAGCGGCGTCGATTTCGGAGAATCGCGATTAATTAAACATCGGCGTAACACGGTGGAGACGTAGCGCGCTGTTTGCGCCCGCCCGGGCTAGCCCGCCGGCAGGACGTAGTCGCTGCCGAGCACGACCGTCAGGGGCGACTGCGTGTAGGCATTCGACAACTGGATCGTGCCGACTTTGAGGGACAGCACGAGTGCGCGCGCGGCGGCCTCATTGGCCGGATCGCTGTAGTACACGATCGTATTCTTGACGGTGGTCGACGACGCGCTCGCGCGCGTACCGATCGTGGATGAGGCGCCGCCCCAGCCCTGCGCGACAAGGTTGTTGCCTGCGCCGTTCGCGAGTCCCGTCTTCGTCGTGCCGTTGAGGACCGTGATCGGGATGGTCGGGTTGAGCTTTGCCGTCGGAGTCGGGCTGACCGTCGGAGTCGGAGTAGCCGACGCGGTGGGACCCGCGAAATTCGGCAGACCGAGGTTGACCTTGCCGGTGATCACCGAGAGACCGAACAGACCGGCGGCTACGAGCACGACCGTGGCGAGCACAGCCCACGCGAAGGCGATCCAGCCGCCGCCTTTCCTAGCCGGGCCGCGGTGCGCGCCCGTGCGCAGCAGATCGTCGGGCACGCTGTCGAAGCGGTCTTTCTGGTAAGTCGCCATTAGTCTTCCGGTCGCTCTTTACTGCTGGTCGGTCGTGGGGTCTGGAGCTCCGAGGACTCGGGCCGATCGCGCCTTGGTGCGAGCATCCCGCAGTCGCTGCAGCCTCTTGACCAGCATCGGATCGAAGACGAGCGCACCTGGCGAGTCGAGCGCAGCATTCAGCAATTGATAGTACCGGGCCGCCGACAGGCCGAACTCCGCCCTGATGGCTTGCTCCTTGGCGCCCGCATGCTTCCACCACTGGCGTTCGAAGCTCAGGATGCTCCGATCTCGCGCCGAGAGCTCCGGCACGGTCGGTTGGGACGATGATGCGCCCTCGCGCCCAGACTTCGCTCCCACTGCTCTCCCTCGGGTTCCCGCTCGGTTCACGGCAATACTAGGGCGGCGTTGCTGAGTGAACCCGACATGACCCTCCCTTGGCGCGTATTGGCGGTCAGAGCCAATCGAGGAACTGACCGTGGGCGCCCGTGTACGCGAGCGGCCTCTCGTTGAGGGCGAGCACGAACCTGCCGCGGCGTGCGCGCTCGGGCAGCGCCGCGCTGACCCTCGGCAGCCCTTCTGTCCCTTCGAGGGAGATCCAGTCGGCCTCGAGGCTGCGCACGGCTTCGACGAAGCGCATCCGCTCATCGAATGCCAGGTAGACGAGCACTCCGGCCGCCACGACTACCAGCGTCGCATCCGCCGGCGCCTCTGCGGCCAGGGGTGCGAGGGCACTGATCGCGTCTCCTTTGACCAGAAGCGGCGGATCCTGCCTCGCGATCCCGATGGCCGCGCGCACGCGTCGCCGCCGCTCCTCCTGCTCCGGCCAGACGAGGGTTTCGAGCCACAGCATGTCCTCCGCGGATCGGACGTCGAGCGGGTTCAGGTCGATTCCTGCGCGCCACACGATCTCTGGCAGCGTGGACGGCACTGGTACGTTGCCGGTCGTCGCACAGGCGAGCAGCGCCGTGCTCGGACCATCGAACGGATGCAGCGGCTGCCGCTCGTCGTAGCAATAGCTGTACCGGTCGGGGTAGAGGCACAGGCCTGCGCTCGCTCCGACTTCGAGCAGAGCAAGCGGGCCGGCGATGGACGCGAGGGCCGGCAGCAGGGAGGCGCACCGACGGGGTTCATTGGTCTGCGTCATCCGTGTTACGACCTCGTCGGCAACCCGCGACCAGTGCGCCAGCAGCCACTCTCGGTAGGCCGGGTAACCGCCCTCTGGCGCCCCGAGCAGTCGCGACACGGCGAACATCAGGTTCGGCTGGCGCTTCTGCAGCGGCAGCCCGTCGATGACGCGGATCAGCTGCGGGTCGGCGGCGATGGCGAGAGCCCACTCCTCATAGATCGCGGACTGCCCACGGGCTTCGACTTCGCCGAAGCTGCGGTACCACTCCGCCGTGTCCCTCACGCGAACCGTTCTCGGGCCGCGACGCGATACATCGAAATGTGCTCGATGCCCGCCTCGACGTACACCTCGCCGAATGCCTCGAAACCGAACTTGGCGTAGAGGGGTGCGATGTAGTACTGCGCGTGCAGCAGCATCGCCTCGTGGCCGAAGCTGCCGAGCACCTCGCGCACGAGCACCTGGGCGAGGCCCTCGCCGCGACGGTCGGCGCGAACGACGACCCGCCCGAGGATGCGGTGCGCGTCGAGGTGGGTCGCCTGCTCGTCGAACAGCACGCGGAGGTAGGCCGCGGTGCCGCGCTCGTCCTCGATCCAGAAATGCTCGGTCGATGACTCGAAATCCCGATTGTCGAGCTCCTCTTCATCGATTCGCTGTTCGACGAAGAACACATCCGTTCTGAGTTTCAGAAACGAATAGAGTTCAGCGGTTGTGAGATCGCCCCACGATTTTCGGACTACGGAACAATCGGGCATGATCCCGAGTTTAATGAACTGTACGCAGCATTCCGGAAAGGAAGAATCACCATGAACGCCAGCGCTGAACCCGCCAACTACCCGCTCGCCAAGTCAGATGCCGAATGGCGCGAGGAGTTGGACGCTACGCGGTTCTCGATTCTTCGCGAAGCCGCAACCGAGCGCCCATGGTCGGGTGCGCTCCTCGACGAGAAGCGTTCGGGTGTCTACACCTGTGGCGCCTGCAACGCTGAGCTCTTTGCGAGCGGCACCAAGTTCGACTCCGGATCCGGCTGGCCGAGCTTCTACGAGTCCGTCAACCCGGACGCCGTCGTTCTCAAAACCGACACCACCCTCGGCATGACCCGCACCGAGGTGCTGTGCGCAAACTGCGGTTCTCACCTCGGCCACCTGTTCGACGACGCGTACCAGACCCCGACCGGCGACCGCTATTGCATGAATTCGCTCTCGCTCAACTTCAAGGAAGCGGATTAGCAACAGCACGCCGGTGCTCGACGCCGTCATCCGGCGGCGCTCCCGGCCGAAGGTGACCGACGAGGCGCCCGGTCACGACGAGTTGCTTCCGCTCGTCGAGGCTGCTGCCGGAGTCGCCGATCACGCTTCGCTGCGCCCGTGGAGGCTCATCGAGTTGCGAGGAAAGGCTCGAGAGCGCCTCGGCGCCGCATTCGTCGAGGCGAGCGGGCTGGATGGCGACGCCGGTGCGCGACTCGCCGGCAAACCGCTCCGCGCCCCGCTGCTTCTCGCCGTCGTGGTGAGCCACCGGCCGAGTTTCAAGGTCGCCGAGTGGGAACAGGATGCCGCGGCATCCGGCGTCGCCCACATCCTGAGCCTGCTGCTCGACGAGGCCGGGTGGGGCGTGATGTGGCGAACCGGGCACCTGGCGCGGTCGGAGCCGGTGCGCTCGATGCACGAACTCCGTGACAACGAACAACTGCTCGGCTGGCTCTATGTCGGTGGCCTTACCGATGACCCGAAGAGGGGCTCGCGGCAAACCGCCGACGCCGGGGAGTTTCTGACCCCGCTCTGACAGGCTCGGAGTCTGCGCAATCGAGCGGCCAGTAATATGGGACGGTCATTCGCCTCCTTAGCTCAGTTGGCCAGAGCACCGCTCTTGTAAAGCGGGGGTCGTCGGTTCGAATCCGACAGGGGGCTCACTTTGCCCACGTTTGATGGGCGACGGTCATTTCCGATCGGTCAGCTTGGGCGATAGATATCGGCGCGGTGTGCGATCCGGACGACCAGGAGCGCGGAGTCCTTCGAGTTCGCCACGGAGGGCCTTGCTCATCCGCTCGGGATCGCCTGGGAACGTGCCGGTGACGAACTCGACCACGGCGACCGCGACCCGTGGCCGGAGCCGGAGCCGGTCGAGCGTCCGGATCGCGCTGGAGCGCGCGCAGGCTCTAGTCGAACCCTGCGGCGTCCGGGACGCGCCCGCGCTGATCGGCGAGGAGCCGCTCGAGCATCCCGCCGAGCACGGCGCGCTCGTCGGCGTCGAGCGGCGCAAACGACTCGCGCACGACCTGCTCCGCCACCTCGCGTCCCTCGGCAAACACACGCTCACCCTCGGGGGTCAGCTCGGGACGGATCGCACGTCCTACGCCGTTCACGCGCCGGATGAGCCCGCGTGCCTCGAGCCGCGCGGCGAGGGTGCCGAACGCCTGATCGGTCTGAAAGGTCAGCACGGCGAGGTCGTGCAGCGACGCGCCGGGATGCGCATGCAGGTGGCGGAGAGCGTCCCACTGCACGAGGGTCACGTCGAGCGGCCGCAGCGCGTCGGTCGCTGCGCGGTGGTGCTTGTTCTGGAGGCGTTTCACCGCATGACCCAGCTCCAAGATCGACATCGCCATACCCCGATCCTAGCCGAATGAGACAGCTTGTTTATATAAATATATTGATATAGCATAAGCGCATGAGCACTTCGATCTCCCTCACCATCGCCACCTCATTCGGCGACGTGCCGGTCAGCGCGGACGAGCGCGGCAGTGGCCGCGCGGTCGTCATCCTCCACGGCGGGGCCGGACCGGCATCCGTTGCCGGCTTTGCCGACCTTCTCGCCGATGCGACCGGCACCCGCGTGGTCGTGCCGACCCACCCTGGCTTCGGCGGAACCCCGCGCCCCGAGGCGCTCACAACGATCGACGGCCTCGCGGAGGTCTACGCCGGTCTGCTCGACGCGCTCGCGCTGGAGGACGCCACCGTGATCGGCAACTCAATCGGCGGATGGATCGCATCGGAGCTGGCGTTGCGCCATCCAGCGCGACTGGGGCGCTTAGCGCTCGTCGATGCGGTCGGTATCGAGGTGGATGGGCACCCCGTCGCCGACGCGCTCCCGCCCGTCCAGCTCGCCGAGTACAGCTGGTACGACCCTTCGAAGGCCCCGAGCCTGGATCCGGCGACGCTGCCGCCCGTCGCCCGAGAGATCTTCGCCGGCAACCGCGCAACGCTCGCCCTGTATGGCAGATCGATGACCGACCCCACCCTGCTCGGGCGGCTCGCAGGTATCGAGGTGCCCGCGCTCGTCCTGTGGGGCGAGGCGGACCGGATTGCGGACGCCGACTACGGTCGCGCCTTCGCGGCAGCGATCAGGGGGGCGCACTTCGAGCTGCTGCCACGGACCGGCCATGTGCCGCAGATGGAGACGCCGGAGGTGCTGCTGGAGGCACTCAGAGCGTTCGTCGGCGGTTAGCCCTGCGCGATCCTGGGGGCGTCGCCCGCCGAGCGTGATCGTCGAGGTGACGGGGTTGGTCGTTGTCCGGAACGTCGCTGATCGTCAGGATTGCACCTAGGCGCGATCCCTCACCGAAGCGGACGAGACCTGCCATTCGCCAGCATCCGTGACCTGGACGCCCGTCGATTCCTCGTCCGCTCTGTCCCGGAGGCGATGGAGAGCACGTGCCAGGCCGAGCTCACTTTCGGAGATTCCGGCCCGCTTGAGCTGCGCGCCGATGTCGAGCAGATTCATTGGTTCGGTCGCGACCAGCAGGATCCGCAACACCTCGAACTCGACGGGGTCGAGCAACAGTGGATCTCCCGCCCGCCAGGCGTCGCCGGTGTCCTGGTCGAGGATGACGTCGCCGATGACGAGACTTGAGCTAAGAAGCCCGGCCCGACGGAACACGTTGGTCAACCGGGTGACCGCATCTTCAAGGCTGAATGGCTTGGTCAGATAGTCGTCGCCTCCGGCGGCAAAAGCGGCCAGTTTGTCGTCGAGAGAACTCCGGCCCGTCACGAAGATGATGGGGGTGCGGTCGCCGCGTTCACGAAGGGTCGAGGCAACGACGATTCCGCTCACGTCCGGCAGCATGATGTCGAGCAGGATCGCGTCCGGATGGAACGTCTCGACCGCGGCCAGGGCGTCGTTCCCACTGCCGGCGACGGCGATCTCCCAGCCTTCGAGGCCCAGGGCGAGCTTCACCACCTTGGTCAGTGGCTCTTCCTCGTCGACGATGAGGACGCGCACGGGCCGCGGCTCCTCACCGAGGGCAGGGTTGGCGACGAGCGAAGAATCTGCGGTCACTGCTTGCCTTTCAGATCTGGCGTTCGATGACCCGTGCGGCATCCCATGAAAACTAACAACGGAAGATTGGAGGACCCGGAGCGCTTCCTCTGAAGGACACCTGACACACACAAAAGGCCCGGACCGCGGGTCTGGGCCTTTCTGCGCAGGGACTGCCTTACTACGGCGTCGCGGTCGGGGACGGAGTAGGCGTCGCGGAGGAATTCTTGCTGAAGCTGTCACCCGAAGCCTGCACCACGGCGGCGGCGAAGGCGGTTGCATCACCGACGGCACCGAGGTACTTCTTGCCGTTGATGATCACCGTCGGCGTTCCCTCGACCTTCTTCACGTTCGAGCCAGGAATCGGACCGGTCGTCGCACGCGTAGTGGCCGCCGTCACCCAGGACTTGAAGGTCTGGTCCCTGATACAACTCGAGATCGAGTCGAGCTTCGTGACCTTCGCACCTTTCGCCAGATTGGCGAGTTGGGCGTCTGTCAGGCCTTCTGTGCCCTCCTTCGGCTGGTCGGCGAAGAGTTGCGCACTGAAGTCGAAGTAGTTGTTCGGCGAGTAGTTGGCCACACACGCGGCGGCGTTGGCGGAACGAGTGGAGTATTTCTTGCCGAGCGACGAGCTGTCGAGGATCGCGATCGGGTGGATTTCGAAGGTTGCCGCCCCGCTCTGCACCCACGTCTTGATCTGGCCGATGTTCGTGGATTCGAAGGTGCCGCAGACCGGGCACTGGTAGTCGACGTAGACCTTGATGTCGATGACATTCGACGCGTTGGTGGATGATGGAACCGGCGCGGCGTTCGGGGCAAGGGCCGCGGTCGGAACGGCCTTATAGCCCTGGCCGATCTTGATGCCGTCGCTCAGCATGTTGAGCGGGCCGGGCGAGGGCGGCTTCACACTGTTGACGATGACGAGTCCCACGATGGCAACGATGGCAATGACGACAACGACAAGACTGCCCTGAAGGAGGAATCTGTTGCGGCGGTCCTTCTTCTTCTGGTCTTCCCGAAGGATTCGCGCCTTCTCGCGCGCGTCCTCGCGCCGCTGGTTCTTGCTCAGGCGATTGTCGCCAGAACCATCGTTAGTCATCAAACCTCGCTCGTGATCAAGTCATCAGTGGCTTCGACCAAAGGCAGTCTGCTGCGCTCGGGAGCCTTTTGAACAGTAGACAGCCTGTCTGGGAATTAGCCAAAGGATTGCTGGAACAGCCTAGCCAGTGACGACCGGCAGCATTACCGAAGCGCCCCGAACTGGTGACATAATGGCCCTGCAGTATCAATCCATTCACTACGGATCGTCCGGCACGTACCTGCCGGTGAAGGAGAAGTACCCCTATGGCATCTGTCACTTTTGACAAAGCTACCCGCCTCTACCCTGGCTCAACCCGACCGGCAGTCGACGCACTGGAACTGTCCGTCGCTGATGGCGAGTTCCTCGTCCTCGTCGGTCCGTCCGGCTGCGGAAAGTCCACCTCGCTTCGCATGCTCGCGGGCCTCGAAGAGGTCAATGATGGCAACATCCTCATCGGTGACCGCAACGTGACCGACGTTCCGCCGAAGGATCGCGACATCGCGATGGTCTTCCAGAACTACGCGCTGTACCCGCACATGACGGTTGCCGAGAACATGGGCTTCGCGCTCAAGATCGCCGGCGTCAACAAAGACGAGCGCGCCACCCGCGTGCTCGAGGCCGCCAAGCTGCTCGACCTCGAGCCCTACCTCGGCCGCAAGCCGAAGGCGCTCTCCGGTGGCCAGCGTCAGCGCGTCGCCATGGGCCGCGCAATCGTGCGGCAGCCCCAGGTGTTCCTCATGGACGAGCCGTTGTCGAACCTCGACGCCAAGCTGCGCGTTCAGACCCGCACCCAGATCGCGTCCCTCCAGCGCCGCCTCGGCGTTACGACCGTCTACGTCACGCACGACCAGACCGAGGCTCTCACCATGGGTGACCGCATCGCGGTACTGAAAGATGGCGTTCTGCAGCAGGTCGGAACACCTCGCGACCTGTATGCCAACCCGAAGAACGTATTCGTGGCCGGATTCATCGGCTCACCGGCCATGAACCTCTTCACCGCGGACCTCGTCGAGGGTGGGCTCAAGTTCGGAACCGCCATCGCCGAACTCGACCGAGCGACGCTCGGTGCGACGAACAACACCAAGGTCACCATCGGCGTTCGCCCAGAAGACGTGAAGGTGTCGACCTCCGGCGAGGGCCTCCAGGTCGCAGTCGATGTCGTCGAAGAGCTCGGGGCCGATGGCTACCTCTACGGACACACGGAGATCGACGGAAACCGTGTCGACATCGTGGCTCGTGTCGACGGCCGCATCCACCCGAACGCAGGCGACACCGTGTTCATCACGCCAACCGCCTCGCACATCCACGCGTTCGACATCGAGTCGGGCGACCGCCTCAGCAAGGCAGTTGTCGACTAGTCGATCATCCTGAACGCGGTGCGGGCGACGATCACGTCGCCCGCACCGTCGTTAAGAGGGCAATCCTGCCCGGATAGGCTCGGCTCATGAGCGGTTCACTCAACATCACCTCGGCCACGGTCGATCCGGCGCTGCTCGACCTGCCGTGGAATCTGCCCCTCGACGTCTGGCCGGACAGTGCGATTGCCGCGTTGCCCAAGGGCATCTCCCGTCACCTCGTGCGATTCGCGCACCTGAGCGGCTACGTCATCGCGATCAAGGAGACGTCGGCGGAGCTCGCCAGGCGAGAGTACGAGATGCTCCGCACGCTGCAGAAGCTCGACGTTCCCTGCGTCGATCCAGTCGCAGTGATCACCAACCGCACGGATGACGACGGCAACGACCTCGAGTCCGTGCTCGTCACGCGGCATCTCAAGTTCTCACTCCCCTATCGCGCGCTGTATTCGCAAACGCTCCGTCCGGACACCGCCACGCGTCTCGTCGCCGCCCTCGCCGTTCTGCTCGTGCGCCTTCACATCATCGGTTTCTTCTGGGGTGATGTCTCCCTCTCCAACACCCTGTTCCGGCGTGACGCCGGCGCCTTCGCCGCCTACCTCGTCGACGCGGAGACGGGCCAGCTCTACAACGGCCTCTCGAACGGTCAGCGCGAGAACGACCTCGAGATCGCGCGCGTCAACATCGCGGGAGAACTCCTCGATCTCGCCGCTGGTGGCCGCCTCGACGAAGAGGCTGACCCGGTCGAGGTGAGCAATGGAATCGTGGCCGCCTACCGCAACCTCTGGAAGGAACTCACCGGATCCGAGTCCTTCTCCTCATCGGAACGCTGGCGCATCAACGAGCGTGTCGAGCGACTGAACGAACTCGGGTTCGACATCGAAGAGCTCGCCATCAAGACGGATGACGCGGGCAGCCAGGTGCGCATCCAGCCGAAGGTCGTCGACGCGGGCCACCATCAGCGACGATTGCTGCGGCTCACCGGGCTCGATGCGCAGGAGAATCAGGCTCGCCGCCTGCTCAACGATCTCGACTCGTACACCGCCACCTTCAAGAAGAAGGACCTGGACGAGGAGATGGTGGCGCACGAGTGGCTCGCGCAGGTCTTCGAGCCTGTCATCCGCGCCATCCCGAAGGAACTCAAGGGCCGGCTCGAGCCCGCCGAGGTCTTCCACCAACTGCTCGACCACCGCTGGTACCTGTCCCAGAACGAGAATCGCGACGTTCCGTTGGCGGAGGCCGTGAGTTCCTACATCGACAACGTGCTGCGCCACCGCCGGGACGAGGCCACGGTCATCGACCCGGTGACCGGCACGATCACGCTGCCGATCCAGGTTGTCGCCGACGAGGATGACTGGCGCTCGAAAGTCTGAGCCGCTCCGCGCCCCGACCTCTCCGTTGCGGAGGATGACACGCCGCCGCAGACTCCCGGCGAGGCGCGGCACGCCGCCGCGATCCTCCGCAACGAGAGGCGGAGGGCGCGGGAGGCGGAGGGCTACCTGGCGCGCTGCTTGGCGATCTCGTAGAGGGTGACGCTTGCGGCAATACCGGCGTTGAGCGATTCGGTCGCCGCGGAGATCGGGATGGAGACGATCGCGTCGCAGGTCTCGGTGACGAGGCGCGACAGTCCCTTGCCCTCGCTGCCGACGACGACGACGAGCGGTTCCTTGGCCCAGGACAGCCCCGGCAGCACGGTGTCTCCCCCGCCGTCGAGGCCAAGCACGAACACGCCACGCTCCTTGAACGCCTTGAGGGTCTGCGTGAGGTTGCCCGCCATCGCGACCGGGGTGCGCGCCGCGGCTCCCGCCGAAGTTTTCCAGGCTGCGGCCGTGAGACCGACCGATCGACGCTGCGGCACGATGACGCCCTGGCCACCGAATGCGGCGACCGAGCGGATGATCGCACCGAGGTTCCTCGGATCGGTCACGCCGTCCAGCGCGACCAGCAGCGGCACCTGTCCGCGCGAGATGATCTTCTCGAGGAGGTCGGTCGGATGCGCATAGTCGTACGGTGGCACCTTGAGGGCAAGGCCCTGGTGCACCGAGTCGAAGCCGGCGAGGCGGTCGAGCTCAGGACGCATGACCTCGAGAATGGGCAGGCCGCGCTTCGTGGCGAGCTGCATGACCTCCTTGACCCGGTCGTCGTACTCGATGCGGGTGGCGATGTAGAGCGCCGTCACCGGAATCTTCGCCCGGAGCGCCTCAAGCACGGAATTACGCCCGGTCACCACCTCGAACTCATCGGTCTGCTTCGGCTTGCTCGTGCGCTGCTGCGGACGCTGCGGCGCGCCCGTGCTCGACGGCTTCTTGCCCCCTGCAGCGACGAAGCGTTCGGTCGCAGCCTTGCGCTTGCCCGCGGGATGATAGGGACGATCCTCGGCTTTCGGCGTCGGCTTCTTGCCCTCGAGCGCCTGGCGCCCCTGACCGCCGGAGCCGACCTGCGGTCCCTTGCGCGCCTTGCGAACGGCGCCGGCACGCGGCTTATTCGCTCCACTGCTCTTCATTTAGTCAAGACTCCAATGCGACCCCGTCGGGGTGTCTTCGATCTGGATGCCCGCGGCAGACAGTTCTTCGCGGATGCGATCGGCCGAAGCGAAATCACGCGCCCGGCGGGCCGCGTCCCTGTCCTCGAGGAGTTTCTCCACGAGAGTGGCGAGCGCTGCGCTCGCCGGTTCGTTCACGGCAGTCTGCCACTCTACGGCCATCGGGTTGATTCCGAGAACTTCGGTCATCGCCAGCACCCGCGCCTGGATCTCCGCCGCGCCGCCGAGATCCTCCGCATCCAGGGCCGCATTGCCGGCGCGGACCTGGTCGTGCAGCACGCCGAGTGCCTGCGGAATCGCGAGGTCGTCATCCATCGCGTCGGCGAATTCCTTCGGCACGATCTCGACGCCGGTTCCCGCGAAACGGGTGTCGGCGAGGCGCCGCCGCGCCCGATCGAGGAACACCTCGATGCGGTCGAGGGCTGCCTCCGCCTCGACGAGTGCGCCGTCGTGATAGTCGATCGTCGAACGGTAGTGTGCCGCGCCGAGATAATAGCGAACGACGAGCGGATGCGCCTGGTCGAGGAACTCGGCGGCGAAGATCGAGTTGCCGAGCGACTTCGACATCTTCTGGCCGTCGACGTTGACCAGTCCGTTGTGCACCCAGTGGTTCGCGAACGCAAAGCCTGCGGCGGTCGACTGCGCGAGCTCGTTCTCATGGTGCGGAAACCGCAGGTCGAGACCGCCGCCATGGATGTCGAATCGCGTCCCGAGATACTGGCACGACATGGCCGAGCACTCGATATGCCAACCGGGACGGCCGTCGCCCCAGGGCGAGGGGAAGGATGCCGAGGCCGGCTCTTCCGCCTTGTGGCCCTTCCACAGCGCGAAGTCCCGGGCATCCCGCTTTCCCCGCGCCAAATCGGCCGAAGAGGACAGTGCATCCGCGGATGCCGGCATGTCGTCGGGACGCTGGTTGGTCAACTCGCCATACGAGGGCCACGACGCGACATCGAAGTAGACGTCTGCCGATCCGTCGTCGGCGACGTAAGCGTGGCCCCGCTCGATCAACTCAGCGATGAGACGCTGCATCTGCGGGATGCTCGCCGTCGCGCGGGGCTCATAGGTGGGCGGCAGTATGCCGAGCTGCGCATATGAGTGGGTGAACTCGAGTTCGTACCGGTAGGCGAGAGCCCACCACTCTTCGGCTCCGCGAGAAGCGCTGGCGAGGATCTTGTCATCGATGTCCGTGACGTTGCGCACAAGGGTGACGTTGTATCCGCGATACGACAGCCAGCGCCGCCACTGGTCGTAGACGAGCGCGGACCGGAGGTGCCCGATGTGGGGTGAGGACTGCACGGTAGGTCCGCAGACGTAGATGCCGACTTCGCCGTCGATGATCGGGACCAGGTCGACCAGGGCAGAGGTCCTGGAGTCGTAGAGGCGCACAGTCACAGGTGACAGCTTAACGACTGCGTTGCAGCAGAGCCGTTGCCATGACCGCCACGCCTTCGCCCTTGCCGGTGAAACCGAGCCCGTCGGACGTCGTCGCCGCGATGCTCACCGGTGCCCCGACGAGAGCGCCGAGGTAGCTCTCGATCTCCGTGCGTCGTGCCGCGAGCTTCGGATGGTTGGCCACGATCTGCACGGCGACATTGCCCACCGTGTAGCCCGCCCCGGTCACGAGCTTCACCGTCTCGGAGATGAAGGCGTCGCCGTGGGCGCCGGCGAACCGGACATCCGAAGTTCCGAAGCGCCCGCCCATGTCGCCGAAACCAGCAGCGGAGAGCAACGCATCGCAGATCGCGTGACTCACGGCGTCGCCGTCGCTATGCCCGGCGAGACCGGGCTCGTCCGGCCAGTAGAGCCCGCCAAGCCACAGCGGCCTCGAGTCGTCGTAGGCGTGCACGTCGACTCCGATACCGGTGCGGATGCCGCTTCCGCCGCCCGCGATGGACTCCGCTCGCCGCAGATCCCAGGCGGTGGTGATCTTGAACGCCTGCGGATCGCCGGCGACGACCGATACCGGATGCCCGGCGGCCGCGAAGAGTGCCGCGTCATCGGTGAAATCCTCGGTGGCGTTCGCGTAGGCGGCATCGAGCTCTCGCCGCGGAAAGCCCTGGGGCGTCTGCACGGCCACCAGTTCCGACCGATCAATGGTCGCGAGGGCGAGGCCGGCGTCCGTCTTCTTGATCGTGTCCGTCACCGGCAGCCCCGGGATCACCCCTGCCGCGGTCTCGACGACGGCGGCCGTCACCGCCTCGAACAGCGCGGGTGGCGCGAACGCCCGAGCGGCATCGTGCACGAGAACGACCTCGATCGCGGGGTCGAGCGCCGCGAGACCGGCGGCCACCGATCCCTGGCGCGTTGCCGCGCCGCTGACCACCGTGACGCTGTCGATCGCGGCGCCGGCCACCCCGCGGGAGATGCGGCGGGCATCGTCGAGACGCGCGGCGGGCGCGACCACCACGACCTGCACGGCGAAGCTCATGCCGAAAATGGAATCGAGGGCGTGCTCGAGGATGGTCCTGCCCGACACGGCGACGAACGCCTTCGGCTCGGACCTGCCCAGCCTGCTCCCAGTGCCGGCGGCGACAACGATGACCGCTACGGTCGCGCCGCCGCCGCTACGAGGCAAGAACCTCGTCGAGAACGGTCGAGGCCTTCTCTTCGTCGGTCTTCTCGGCCAGCGCGAGTTCGGAAATCAGGATCTGGCGTGCCTTGGCGAGCATGCGCTTCTCACCGGCGGAAAGCCCGCGGTCCTGATCGCGGCGCCACAGATCACGAACGACCTCCGACACCTTGATGACGTCACCGGATGCGAGCTTCTCGAGATTCGCCTTGAAGCGGCGCGACCAGTTGGTCGGCTCCTCGGTGAACGGGGCGCGTAACACGTCGAACACCCTGTCGAGACCGTCCTGGCCGATGACATCACGCACGCCGACGAGGTCGACATTGTCGGCCGGAACTTCGATCACCAGATCGCCCTGCGTTACGTTGAGTTTGAGGTAGAGGGTCTCTTCGCCTTTGATGATCCGCGTCTTGACCTCGACGATGGTCGCCGCACCATGGTGGGGATAAACGACAGTTTCGCCTACTTCGAAAAGCATGGACTGACTCCGTTCCGTGGCCGCCAGTTTACCACAGGGGCCTCCCGGCCAGAGGCCCGCTCTGCCCGGGCAACCGCCGTCGGTAGGCTAAACTCCAAGCAGGTTTCCGTGGCCCACAGCCGCGATTCGAAGCCGCATTCTTTGTTCTGGAGGGTTCTGTGCGAGCACGAATTGCTGCATCCGTTGTTCTCGCGACTGTGCTGTTGCTGTCGACGACCGCGTGCACATTTTTCTCGACTCAGGCAACGCTCAAAGCCTATGACCCGAGTGACGGGGTCGGCGCGTCGGTGGGCGACATCCAGGTGCGCAACGCGCTGCTCCTGACCAAGAATGGCCAGCAGGCGAGCTTTCTTGTCAACCTCATCAACGATGGTCAGAACACCGAACGTGTGCTCATCCAGTACGAAAGCACTGGCTCCGGTGGCGTGGCGCATAAGGTCGACACCAACGTGACCCTCGCCCCCGGAGAGGTGAAGACCTTCGGCTCAAAGGACACCCGCCAGTTCGTGCTGAACGGTATCAACACCAAACCTGGTGCCCTGTTCCCGGTCTGGGTGCAGTACGGCAGTGTGACCGGCAAGCAGATGCTCGTACCCGTGCTCGACAACAGCCTCGCTGAGTACGCACACCTGCTGCCGACGCCCAAACCCAAGCCGACAGCGACGCCGACAGTAACGCCCACGCCGACCCCGTCACCGACCAAGTAATCGGCAGGGCCGTTGGCTCAGGCCTCGAAGCGGTAACCGAGCCCGCGCACGGTGACAAGCATCGTCGGGTCTGACGGCGCCTTCTCGATCTTTGAACGAATGCGCTTGATGTGCACGTCGAGCGTCTTGGTGTCTCCGAAATAGTCCGCGCCCCAGACCCGGTCGATGAGCTGGCCGCGCGTGAGCACCCGACCCGAGTTGCGCAGCAGCACCTCGAGCAATTCGAATTCCTTCAGCGGCATGGCCGTCTCGGCGCCCCGCACCGCGACGGTGTGGCGCTCGACATCCATGCGCACGTCGCCCGCCTCGAGAACGGAAACGTCCTCGTCCTCGTCGTCGACCCGCCTGCGCATGACCGCACGGATGCGGGCGAGCAGCTCCCGCGTGGAATATGGCTTGGTCACGTAGTCGTCCGCTCCCAGTTCGAGGCCGACCACGACATCCACTTCGCTGTCCTTGGCGGTGAGCATGATGATCGGTACCTGCGACCGGCTGCGGATCTCGCGGCAGACCTCGGTGCCGGGGATCCCGGGGAGCATCAGGTCGAGCAATACGAGGTCGGTGCCGTTGCGGTCGAACTCCGCGAGCGCGGCCGGGCCGTCGGAAGCGATGGTCGTCTCGTACCCCTCCCGCCCGAGCAGAAAGGCGAGGGGATCGCTCAGCGACGATTCGTCTTCGACGATCAGAATGCGGGTCATCAGGCTTCCTTCAGTGATGCCTGGGCGGCCTGGGAGGCCTCCGGCAGGCGGATGGTGAACGTTGAACCGTTGCCGGGCTGGGACCAGACCCGGATGTCGCCGCCGTGGTTCTGCACCACGTGCTTGACGATGCTGAGACCGAGGCCGGAGCCGCCGGTGTGGCGAGAGCGAGCGGGGTCGATACGGAAGAACCGCTCGAAGACGCGATCGCGGTCGTCTTCGGGAATGCCGATCCCCTGGTCCGTCACGGCGATCTCGACGATCCCGTCGGCGTTGCTTACGCCGATGCCGACCCTCGAACCCTTCGGAGAGTACTGGATGGCGTTGGCGATGAGGTTGTGGAGGGCGACCGCGAGCAGTGGCTCGTCGCCGTACACCTCGGCTCCCGCGTCCCCCCCGCTCGCGATCTCCACACGATTCGAGTCCGCGGCGACACGGTTTTGGTCAATGGCCATGGCGACGACATGGTCGATGTCGACGACCTCGGGCTTGGTCAGGGCATCCGCTGCCTGCAACCGGGAGAGTTCGATGATCTCCTGCGTGATGCGGGCAAGGCGCTCGGCCTCCTTGGTGAGTCGCTTGGCGAACCGGCGAACCTGGTCTGGCTCATCGGACGCCGCGTGCAGGGCCTCGGCGAGAAGGCCCACCGCGCCAATCGGGGTCTTGAGTTCGTGACTGATGTTGGCCACGAAGTCCCGGCGCACCTCGTCGAGACGATACGACTCCGTACGGTCTTCCGCGAGAAGCAGGATGTACCGCACACCGAGCCGTGCCACCCGCACGAAGAGGTAGATGTTCGCGTCGCCGAAAGGGCCGCGAGCGAGTTCGAGCTCCTGGGTTACCGGTTCCCCGCTGCGCCGAACCTGGTCGACGAGTGCGACCAGCTCTGGATGCACGAGCGCCTGGTTCCAGACGAGCCCGAAGGCCATGGCCCCCGGGCTCGCTTTCACGACATTGTTCGAAGGGTCGAGCACCACCCCAGCGGATTCGAGCGCTTCGATCACTTGATCGATACCGTCCGGGACTGCCGTGCTCACGACATCCGCGGCCCGCTTGCCGCGACGAGCGGCAACCACGAGGACGCCGGCGATGCCAGCGCCCGCGAGAACGCCGACGGCCAGCGACAGCGGCACCAGCCAGGCGGAGTCCATAGCGACTAGATTAGTTACATCTCAGGGCTTGCCCTGTCTGTAGTGGCCACCGCAGGCGGCACTTTGGGAGTTGTTCAGGCGCCCATAACTCGCCGTTAACCTGCCACGGGCAGTGTGGCCTCAACTGTGCGGGCAGTTCTGTCCGCGGCGAAAGGGACGTGAATGCGCGAGGTATTCCAGCAGGAGCTGGCCGAAGTACAGGAGCGCCTCGTCGAGATTTCGGCCCTGGTCGCGGTGGCGATCGAGAATGCGACCACGGCGTTCAACAAGTCGAACGTCTCGCTCGCCGAGACCGTGATCGACGATGACACGAAGATCGACGAAGCGGCGGTCGCCCTCGACGAACTGGCCATCAACATCCTCGCCCGGCAGCAGCCTGTCGCCCGTGACCTGCGCATCGTCGTGAGCGCCCTCCGCATCAGCGCGTCGCTCGAGCGCATGGGGGACATGGCGGAGCACATCGCCCAGCTCGCGCGCTACCGCTTCCCCGACAAGGTCGTGCCCAAGTCGCTTCGCGGAACGTTCGCCGAGCTGGGCCGTCTCGACGTGCAGATCGCAAAGAAGCTGACAGAGTTGCTGCGCACCGAGGACGTTCGTCTTGCCGAGGAGATCCGCAACGACGATGACCAGATCGATGCGCTGCACCTCAGCGTCTTCGACAAGGTGCTCGGCGAGACGTGGAAAGGCGCGGCCGTCGACACGGTCGATTCGACCCTCGCATCCCGCTACCACGAGCGCTTCGCGGACCACGCCGTGTCGATCGCCAAGAAGGTGCAGTACCTCGCGACGGGCGATTGGGTCGCGGTCGACGCGTAAGCGCTCCTACTTCTTACCCTGTGCCGCCACAGCCGCGGCGCCGGCAGCCGCAGCCGCCGGGTCGAGATATTCGCCGGGCTTCGCCGGTTCGAAGCTCTCGTCGAGCGTGTACACGAGCGGGATGCCCGTCGGGATGTTGAGTTCCGCGATATCCGCGTCGGAGATCTTGTCGAGATGCTTGACCAGTGCGCGCAGGGAGTTGCCGTGGGCGGTCACGAGCACTGTCTTGCCTGCCGCGAGATCGACCTTGATGTCCGACTCCCAGTAGGGCAGCATCCGTTCGATCACGAGCTTCAGGGATTCGGTGCGCGGTAGTTCGGCGCCGAGACCCGCGTAGCGCAGGTCGTGGGCCTGGGAGAACTCGCTGTCGTCGTCGAGCGGCGGCGGGGGGACGTCGAAGGACCGACGCCAGGTCATGAACTGCTCCTGGCCGTACTCCTCGAGGGTCTGCGCCTTGTCTTTGCCCTGCAACGCGCCGTAGTGGCGCTCGTTGAGGCGCCAGCTGCGCTTGACGTCGATCCAGTCACGGTCGGCGACATCGAGCGCGATGTTGGCGGTGTGGATCGCGCGCTTGAGCACGGAGGTGTACTGGAGGTCCGGCAGGATGCCCGACTCGGCGATGAGCTCGCCCGCACGCCGCGCCTCGGCTCTGCCCTGGTCGCTCAGGTCGACGTCGACCCAGCCGGTGAAGAGATTTTTCGTGTTCCAGTCACTGTTGCCGTGGCGCAACAGAATGAGCGTGTGGGTCATGATCCAACTCTACCGAGCAGCGCCTACGCCCTCATTCGGACCGGTGGCCGGCGGGCTGGGATACTGAAAACATGCCCATCGGCTCGATCACCCGCGGAACCACGGGCACCAACCGCCTGCGCCGCGTCGACCGCTGGATCGCCCAGCTCCCGGCAGTTCGGCGCTCGACCGCACCACTGGTGGTGGACCTCGGCTACGGGGCATCCGCGACGACCACGCTCGAACTGCATCAGCGACTCGGTCGTGTGCGGCCCGGCACTGAAGTGGTTGGCATCGAGATCGATCCTGCGCGCGTGAGACTGGCATCCGCGTCCGCCAGGCCGGGCGTGAGTTTTCGGCTCGGTGGCTTCGAGGTTCCCCTGCCCGCCGGCCGCCGCGCAACGGTCATCCGAGCCCTGAACGTTCTCAGGCAGTACGACGAGTCCGCCGTGCGTGACGCCTGGAAGCTCATGGTGACGCGGCTGGAGGCGGGAGGCGTGCTCGTCGAGGGGACCTGCAACGAGGTAGGCCGCATCGCAAGCTGGGTGGATGTCGCGGCAGACGGTCCGCGGACCCTCACGATCAGCCTCCGCCTCGCCGACCTTGAGAAGCCGTCGATCGTGGCGGAACGGCTGCCGAAGGTGCTCATCCACCGGAATGTGCCAGGCGAGAAGATCCACGCCTTCCTGCTCGACCTCGACCGGCACTGGCAGCTGAACTCTCCGCTCTCGGTCTACGGTCCGTCGCAGCGCTGGATCGCGACCGCGCAGGGGCTCGTCTCCGACGGCTGGCCGGTGCTCGGCACGAGATCCCGCTGGAAACTCGGAGAGCTCACGGTCGCGTGGGAGGCTGTGGCACCGAACGACTTCGTTTGGTGACGGCTGCGGGCCTAATCCCCTAGACCTCTGGAAGGATCGCGCGCGCCCTGTCTTCCGACAGACCCGCCGCGGTGAGCAGATCGACGAGAAGCGGTCGCAGCATGAGGACGACGACGGAATCGGTAACCGGGGCACCCTTGGCAACCGTGTCCGGTCGCAGCCGCTCGGCGATCGCGACGAGGCCGACGCGCACCGTGTCCGCGAGCAGTGGATCGTCCAGACTCTGCGCGAGGAGCTGCACCGATGTCACGAGATGCGCCACGATCGAGGCGATCGCCGGCCGTTCGACCCCGTCACGGACGAGAAAATCGATGCGCCGGCTGATCACCCTGAGATTGCGGGTCGCGAGATCCATCCCGCGCAGAACGCCCGACTGCGCCTCCAGATCCGGGGCGTATCTGCGTTGCAGTGGGGAGATGCGGGCAATCGCTCTCGCGGAATCGAGCGAGGAGGTCCAGTTGTCGATGATCGGCTGGGTTGCCCGCAATCTCTCGAGTGCGCGTTCGGCCGCCGACCCGTCTGCACGATCGAGTGCGGTCGTGAGCGAGGAGAGCGCGTCGGTGAAGGCTGCAAACAGCCGCCCGGCATCCGACCGCGCCATGCGCCGGAGGTCCCTCGGGAGAAGCGCGGTGATGAGCAACGCCATCGCGCCCCCGATGAGTCCGTCGATGCTGCGGACGAACGGCCCGCCTGCCGGAGCAGGGAGAAGCGTGACGAGCATCGATTGCACCCCGGCCGCCACCGCGAAGGCGTTGCTTGACGACAGCAGTCGCGCGACCATCAGAGTGACGAAGAGTACGACACCGATCTGCCAAATGCCGTGACCGATGAGCAGGAGGAGCAGTTCGCTCAGCGCGATGCCGATGACGATGCCGACAGCCGACTCGAGCACTCTGACAGGACGGGCATCCCGCACGAATCCGAGGCTCGAAATGGTCACCGTCACCGCGATCAGCGGCACCGCGTGACCGAAGACGAAGTGCGCGACCGAGTAAGCGAGCGTCGCAGCGACGACGATTTGGAGCGAAGGGATGATCGAGTCAAGCGCCCGTGCCCCCGAACCTCGGAAGTCGAGGCTCCGAAGCTGTCCGGCACGCGGCCGCGAACTCACGATCTATCGCTTGACGGTGCCGAGTCGCGGCAGGCGGGGCACATTGGCCGATGCGCCGGCATCCGGCGGCACGACGACCTCCTGGGCCGCGGGAACGAGGATGCCTCCCGCACGAACGGCGAGCTCCGCAGCGGGATCCGTCGAGCGTTTGATCACGGCGAGCGCGATCGGTCCGAGCTCGAAGTGCAGGGCTGCGGATGTCACGAGACCGACGATTGCCTCGCCAAGAACGACCTCGTCCCCCTGTTTCGGCAGCACGGCATCCGAACCGTCGAGGTGGAGCATCACGAGCCGGCGAGGCGGATGCCCGAGGTTGTGCACCTTCGCGACGGTCTCCTGGCCGCGGTAGCAGCCCTTGCTGAGGTGGACGGCGGAGCGCAGCCAGTCCAGTTCGTGCGGTATCGACTTCTCGTCCGCTTCGGTGGCGAATCGCGGACGCCAGGCCTCGATTCGCAGCGCCTCGAGGGCGAGCATGCCGGCGAGCGGCAGGTCGATGGTGGCGAGGTCGGCACGGGGGACGAGAATCTCGCTGTAGGTCCATCCCGCCGCCGGATGCTCGGCCGTGACCGCGTACTGGTGGCCGCCCGGCACGACAGACACCCAGGGGTCGTGCCAGACGAGCGGCACTCCGTTCGGGGATGCGACGGGAAGCGGCGGGGAACCGAGTGTTCCGATCGTCGCGAATTCGTCCGTACGATCGGCGAGTTCGACCCGGAGCATGAAGCGCATCTTGTCGAGCCAGGCGAAGAGACCGGGCGCTTCGTCGCGCTCGACGAGCAGCCAGAGCGCGGCGCCGTCGTCGATGAGTCGCACGGCGTACTCGAGCCGACCTGTCGGATCGAGCAGCAGGGTCTCGCTCGACTCCCCCGGGGTCAGGGTCGCGACGCTTTGGCTCGTTAGCGAGTCGATCCAGCTCAGCCGATCGGCCCCCGACACTGTCAGGACCGCGCGATGCGAGAGGTCGACGATGGCGTCACCCGAGGCGAGCGCACGCTGTTCGGCGAGCGGATTGCCGTAGTGGGCTGCCACGCCCTTGTCTCGATCCGTGGCCTCGACGGCGCCCGGTCTCCGGAGAAAGTCACTCAAGGCGAGCCAATCGTCCGGATGCGTGGGTCGCGAGTTCCCGACCGAGGGCCGCGATATCCCAGGCCCAGAGAAGGTGGTTCTCGACGAGACCATAGAGGCGTGTGGATGCCGTGTGCTCCTTCGACGTTATGGAGCGCATCACCGCATCCGTCGCCAGATCGATGCGCGGCCCCTTCACCTGGCCGACATAGAGTTCGCTGACACCGCCGGGATGCAGGATCGAGACTTCGATATCGAAACCGTCGGACGCGTTGCGCAGGGTCTCAACGGCGCGTGCCGTGGTGAATGGCCGCGCCCCGACGCCCGGGAGAAGACCGGGGCCCGGATCGCCCTCGGTCGCCGGCCGGCTCAGCCGCCAGTAGCCGGTCTCGGTGGCGAGAGGCTGCGATTCGATGGCTTGCGCTGAGCCGCCGGGAGGAAGCAGCCACGTGTACGAGGTGTAGTTGAGGTGGGGCAAGCCGTCGTGGCTGAAGCTCAGGCGATGACCGAACTCGTAGTTGCGAGTCTCCTCGCCGACCTCGTAGTTGACCACACCGGTGCCCTCCCAGACCCCGATCAACCAGGAGAGGGGAACCAGTTCGGCCGGCAGGTCGGCGTCAAGCTCGATCATGAGCGAACTCGATCATGGCCGCCGATTATCAGCGCTGGCCGCGGAACAGGTTGTACAGCACGACCACGGAGACATAGCCGATCGCCAGCGTTGCCAGCACGAGCAGGCCGATGAAGAACAGTTCCAGACCCAGGTACATGGGACAATTCTATGCCGCGGCCAGCTGTAGCGCGCCAAGTACGACGGTCGCGATGGCGAGGATCACGACCGACCCTCCGAGGCTGGCCATCATGCGATTGACGAGCCCCTCTTTGCGATCGAGCGAGAGCTGTACGCAGAAGGTCACGATCGTCGCACCGGCGAGCACGATCGGAACCCAGGTCAGGTAGCTGCGGGCCGGCACCAAGATGCCGATGAGCACCACGCCGATCACCGCGAGAATCCAGATCGGAATCACGCTGCGGAACGCGAGGCGCTGGCCCTGCTCGTCGATGGTCACCGTCCCATCTTGCACCCTTGCGCCGAATGGCCGGCGAAAGAGCCTTTAGACTGTCGTCTGGCACTTGGAGGACCTGTTGGCGCAGCTATTGATCCTGACTTCTGCCGTCAACAGCGACGTCTTACCGGCGCTTGGGCTTCTCAGCCATCGCACTCGTCAGATTCCCGCTGAGCCGGCATCGCTCATCACCGCGCCCAGTTGCGATCTCATCCTCGTGGATGCCCGCCAGGACCTGGCCAGTGCCAAGTCACTGTGCAAGATCCTCAACACCACCGGCGTGAATGTACCGCTCATGCTGATCCTCACGGAGGGCGGTCTCACGGCGGTCAGCGCCGACTGGGGAATCGACGATGTGATCCTCGAGACGGCGGGGCCCGCCGAGGTGGATGCCCGCATCCGTCTCGTCGTCGGACGCCAGGCGCTCGACAAGACGAGCAACAAGATCCACGCCTCTGGCGTCGTTATCGATGAGGCCAGCTATTCCGCCAAAGTACACGGACGTCCGCTCGACCTCACCTTCAAGGAGTTCGAGCTGTTGCGCTTTCTCGCGACCCACCCGTCGCGCGTTTTCACGCGCGAACAGCTGCTGAGCGAGGTCTGGGGCTACGACTACTTCGGCGGCACGCGCACTGTCGACGTGCACGTGAGGCGCCTGCGCGCCAAGCTCGGCGACCTCGAGTCGCTCATCGGGACGGTGCGCAACGTCGGGTACCGCTTCAACGTCTACGAGGACGACCCAGAGCGCCTTGCCCAATCTGTCAACTCCTGACCTCGAGATCCTGTTGCGGATCGCCGAAGCGGCGCGCGCTTACGATGGCCAGCCGCCGTTCTCCGACCAGAGCCTCGTGGACCTGCGCACCGGAGAGCGCGAAGCGATCCTGATTGCGGATCTCGCGGCGGCGATCGTGTCGCCGACCGAGGCGGAGTTCGTTGTGGCCCCGGATGCTCGTGGGCGCGGGCACGGAACGGCGCTCCTCGAGCGGATCATCGCCGGGTCGACCGGCGAACTGCGCGTTTGGGCCCACGGCGATCACCCGGCAGCCCGCCGGCTCGCGCGCAGCCACGACCTTGGGGCGGTGCGCGAACTGTTGCAGCTGCGGGCTCCGGTCCCGGATGTCCCGCCCGTGCGGACAGAGCGTTTCCGGCGGGGAGAGGACGAGGAGAGCTGGCTTGCGCTCAATGCGAGGGCGTTCGCCCTGCACCCGGAACAGGGCTCGGTGAGCCGCGCGGATCTCGACCAGCTGATGTCCGAGAGCTGGTTCAGCAGCGACGACTTCCTCGTGGTCCGTGACGGCGAGGAGATGATCGGATTCTGCTGGCTCAAGGTCGAGGTGGAGCTGGGCGAGTTCTACGTGGTCGGCGTCGATCCGGCACGCCAGCGCGAGGGGCTGGGCCGGCGACTCATGGATGCCGGGTTCGCGCGCCTCGCCGAGCGCGGCATCCGCACCGCGTCCCTGTACGTGGAGGCGGACAACGCCCCGGCTCTGCACCTCTATCGTTCCCTCGGTTTCGTCGACCACTCGGTCGACATCCAGTACTCGCTCACCCGCTGACCGGCCGCCCCGCACCCGGCGACCCCGACCCCGCCCGACCCCGACCCGAACCGTTGCTGAGGATCGTTCGCGGCGATTCGGCCCTCGAGGCATCCGACTCGCCGGTGGCCTCCTCCGCAACGGTCGGGGGACGCCGCAACAGTAGGGACGCCGCAACGGTGGGGCCGCCGCGACCGCGTTAACGCCGCGTTCACATCCCTCGCGATACTCGCGAAGGGTGAGGTGGGATGATGATGCAATGGACAGCGAGACCTATCTTGGCGAGGCGGGGCTCGCTACTGACACACTCGACGACGACTACGACTCGAGTTGGGTGGATGACGGCACTCTTCCGCCCGACCGGTATCTCGACCGCGAACTGAGCTGGCTCGCGTTCAACACGCGGGTGCTGGAGCTCGCCGAAGACCCGGAACTCCCGCTGCTCGAACGCGCGAACTTCCTCGCGATCTTCGCCAGCAACCTCGACGAGTTCTTCATGGTGCGCATTGCGGGCCTCAAGCGTCGCATCCTTACGGGGCTCGCTGTGCCGACCAACGTCGGTACCGCGCCGACAGAGGTGCTCGCCGTGGTTCAGGACCGCGCCCACGAACTGCAGGCACGCCACGCCGCGGCGTTCCGCGACCTCGTCAAGCCCGACCTCGACGACGCCGGCATCCACATCGAGACCTGGGCGGATCTCGGCCCGGCCGACCGCGAGTCTCTCGACGAGATCTTCTCCGCACGCATCTTCCCCGTGCTGATGCCGCTCGCGGTCGATCCCGCCCACCCCTTCCCGTACATCTCCGGGCTTTCGCTCAACCTGTCGATCCGGGTGCGCAACCCCAAGATCGGCAAAGAGGAATTCGCTCGCCTCAAGGTGCCGCCGATGCTGCCCCGCTTCGTGCAGCTTCCGGATGACGGCAGCGGCCTGCTGCGCTTCATCCCTCTCGAAGACCTCATCTCCAATCACCTGGGGGACCTCTTCCCGGGCATGGAAGTTCTCGACCACCACGAGTTCCGCGTCACCCGCAACGAGGACGTCGAGGTCGAGGAGGACGAGTCGGAGAACCTCATCCAGACCCTCGAGCGCGAGCTGCTGCGCAGGCGGTTCGGACCGCCGATCCGCCTCGAGATCACGGACGACATGGACGAGCTCACCCTCAACCTGCTCGTGCGCGAACTCGACATCACGGAACAGGATGTATACCGACTGCCTGCTCCACTCGATCTCGGCGGGCTGTTCGAGCTGGCCAAGATCGACCGGCCCCGGCTCAAGTACAGCAAGCACGTGCCAACCACGAGCGTGAACCTGCTGCCGACCGAGCCCAATGCCGTGCCCGACATCTTCGGCTCGATCGCCCGCCAGGACATCTTGCTTCACCACCCTTACGAGTCGTTCGCGACGAGTGTGCAGGCGTTCCTCGAGCAGGCTGCTGCCGACCCCAACGTGCTCGCCATCAAACAGACCCTGTACCGCACGTCCGGCGACAGCCCGATCGTGGAGGCCCTCATCCAGGCGGCCGAGGCCGGCAAGCAGGTGCTGGCGCTCGTGGAGATCAAGGCGCGATTCGACGAGTCGGCGAATATCAGCTGGGCACGCAAGCTCGAGAAGGCCGGCGTGCACGTCGTCTACGGGCTCGTGGGGCTCAAGACGCACTGCAAACTCGCCCTGGTGATCCGCGAGGAGGGCGGCGTTCTGCGCCACTACAGCCACATCGGCACGGGCAACTACAACCCGAAGACGAGCCGCATCTACGAAGATCTCGGGCTGCTCACCGCGAGCGGCACCGTCGGCAAGGATCTGACTCGTCTCTTCAACGAACTCTCCGGCTACGCGATCGAGAAGAAGTTCAAGCGCCTGCTTGTGGCTCCGCTGCACCTCCGGAAGGGTCTGCTCAAGCGCATCAAGCTCGAGGCCGAGAACGCGCTGAACGGGTTGCCATCCGGAATCCGGATCAAGCTCAACTCGATCGTCGACGAAGCGATCATCGACGCCCTCTATCGAGCGAGCGAGGCCGGTGTTCCGGTCGAACTGGTCGTGCGCGGCATCTGCGTGATCAAGCCCGGCGTCGAGGGATTGAGCGAGAACATCCGCGTGCGCTCGATTCTCGGGCGATACCTGGAACACTCAAGGATCTTCTCCTTCGTCAACGCCGGTGACCCGCAGGTCTACATCGGCAGCGCGGACATGATGCATCGCAACCTCGACCGCCGCGTCGAAGCGCTCGTGCGGCTGACCGACCCCGACCACCTGCGTGAGATCGACGAGATGTTCGAGCTCGCCATGTCGGAGTCGACCTCCTCGTGGAAACTCGACGAAGGCGGCACGTGGACCCGTCACCACCGTGCGGATGACGGGTCACCGCTCGAGGACATGCAGAATGTTCTGATGCGACAGATCAGCCAGAGGAAGCGCGTCGGAGTCAGCCGGTGACGATCACGGTACCTTCGGTGGTACTCGCTGCCGGCGCGGTGTGCTGGCGGATCGTGGGTGGCAAGACGCAGGTACTGCTGGTGCATCGCGGCGAACGCGCGGACACGTCCCTCCCCAAGGGGAAGCTGGATCCGGGCGAGACACCACCGCAGACGGCCGTGCGCGAGATCGCCGAAGAGACCGGGCTCTCGATCACACTCGGTGCTCCCCTGGGAACGACCGAGTACACGATGCCCGGCGGCCGAGAGAAGATCGTCTACTACTGGGCTGCCGAGGTGAACGACGGCATCGCCGCGGCATCCACTTTCACGCCGAACCAGGAGATCGCGGCCATCGAGTGGCTCCCCATCAGGGCCGCCCGCGCCGCTCTCACCTACGAGCGTGACCGGGACGTGCTCGACCGATTCGCCGAACGAGTCACGGCAGGCACCGCGCGCACCTTCCCGATCATCGCGCTCCGCCACGGCAAGGCTGTTCCGCCGACGAGCTGGGACGGGCCGGACGCCACGCGACCCCTGCTTCACCGCGGCCTCGAGCAGTCGCAGAACGTGGCGCCCGCGGTCGCGGCGTGGAGCCCGAAGAAGCTCATCAGCAGCACCGCGACACGGTGCCTCGCCACCATCGAACCCATCGCCGTCCTGACCGGACTGCCCGTGAAGCAGGCGGTCGGCCTCAGCCAGGACGCCTACGAGGACGGCACGGCAAAGGTGCGGCGCATCGTCGCCAAACGCCTGAGGAAGCAGGAGTCAGTCGTGTTCTGCAGCCATGGCCCCGTTCTGCCCGAGATCATCGATGCGATCGCCGGGGCGACGAATACGCCGCTGGATGCTCCGCTGCGCCGTTCCGCGATGCTAGCGACCTCGGCGTTCACCGTGCTGCACGTCTCGGTCGAGCATCCGGAAAACGGACTCGTCGCGATCGAAACCCACGGTCCCGTGCTCGATTGACCCGGATATTTCCCCGTTGTTAACCCTCCGTTCACCCAACGGGCCGCACTTGGACAACCTGCGTTCGTAGCCTCGCTGGGGGGTCGGCACCGGCCCTCATCCTGTAATCGAAGAAATACCTCCCGAAGGGAACTCCGTGAACGTCAACCGACGTATCGTTACGCGCGCGAGCAGCATCGCTGCCATCGCCATCGCCGGCTCCATCCTCCTGTCCTCGTGTGCAGCAAACGAGGCCGCCCCCACCGCTTCCGCATCCGCCGCTCCGGTCAGCAAGCTGGCCGGCACGATCAACGGCATCGGCTCGTCTGCGCAGGGCGCGGCCGAGACCGCCTGGATCGCCGGCTTCCAGCAGGCCAACCCGCAGGTCACCATCAACTACGATCCCCAGGGTTCTGGCGCAGGTCGCACCAGCTTCATCTCGGGCGCGGCGACCTTCGCCGGTTCAGATGCGGCGTTGAAAGCCACCGAAATCGCGACGCCGTCACCGACCTGCAAGGCCGGAACGAAGGCGATCGACCTCCCGGTCTACATCTCCCCCATCGCCATCGCGTATAACGTCGCCGGCCTCACGGACCTCAAGCTCGACGCCGCGACCATCGCCGGCATCTTCAAGGGTGCCATCACCAAGTGGAGCGACCCCGCCATCAAGTCGCAGAACTCCGGCGCGACACTTCCGGATGCTGCGATCACCGTGGTCCACCGCTCCGATGACTCCGGCACCACCCAGAACTTCACGGACTACCTGAGCACCAACGCTCCGACCGTGTGGGACAAGCCAGCCGCGCAGACCTACCCCTACGCCGTCGGTGACGCCGCCAAGGGAACCTCCGGTGTCGCGGATGCCGTCAAGGGTGCAGCGAACAGCATCGCTTACATCGATGAGTCCGGCGCGACCGGCCTCAGCATCGCGCAGCTCAAGGTCGGCAGCTCCTATGTCAAGATCAACGCCGCCGGGGCGGCCGATGTCGTCGCCAAGTCCCCCGTGGCCACCGGCCGCGACACCAACGACCTCGCCATCGCAATCGACCGCAAGAACACGGACGCCAACGCGTGGCCGATGGTTCTCGTGAGCTACATGATCGTCTGCAACACCTATGCGGACGCCACGAAGGGCGAGCTCGTCAAGGCCTACGCCACCTATGTTGCCAGCTCGGCAGGACAGGCGGCTGCCGCCAAGCAGGCCGGCTCCGCACCGCTCTCGGCCGATCTGGCCAAGAAGGTTGCGGCTGCAATCGCTACGATCAAGTAGCACCCGTACGTACTCGGCCCGGGCTGCTCGTTTGCTAGCCCGGGCCGAGTCTGCGATTCGCAGCCAAAAGCTTCACCGTCGGACGTCAGGAACCAACAGATGACCACCGGAACGACAGGCGTAATCAAAGCCAGAGTTCGCCTGGGCGATCGCGTATTCTCCACCAGCACGATCGTCGCGGGGTCGCTGATTCTCCTCGTTCTGGCCGCGGTCGCGATCTTTCTCGTTGTCCAGAGCATCCCCGCCATCGTTGCCAAGCCAGGCACGCTTCCCAATGCGGCGCCCAACTTTCTGGCCTACGTCTGGCCTCTCATCTTCGGTACCGTCTGGGCGGCGGCCATCGCGCTGATCATCTCGATCCCGATCTCGATCGGAGTCGCCCTCTTCATCTCGCACTACGCGCCCCGCAGGCTCGCGCAGGGGCTCGGCTACATCATCGACCTCCTCGCGGCCGTTCCCTCCGTCGTGTTCGGCCTCTGGGGCGTATTGGTTCTGGCCAGGACGATCCAACCGTTCTTCGTCTGGCTCAACGCGAACTTCGGCTGGATCCCCCTCTTCGGCGGTGTCGTCTCCGGCACTGGCAAGACGGTGCTCACCGTGGCGATCGTGCTCGCCGTGATGGTGCTGCCGATCATGACGGCGGTGTGTCGCGAGGTCTTCCTCCAGACGCCGCGGTTGCACGAGGAGGCGGCCCTCGCCCTCGGCGCCACCCGCTGGGAAATGATCCGCACCGCCGTGCTGCCGTTCGGGCGGCCCGGCATCATCTCGGCATCCATGCTCGGCCTTGGCCGCGCGCTCGGTGAGACCCTCGCCGTGGCCATGGTGCTGTCACCCGCGGTCGTCATCAATTTCTTCCTGCTCACCTCGCAGAATCCCAACACGATCGCGAGCAATATCGCGCTACAGTTCCCCGAGGCATCCGGTATCGGAGTGAACACCCTGATCGCATCCGGCCTCGTTCTGTTCGTGATCACCTTCATCGTCAACGCGATCGCGAGGTTCGCGATCAACCGCCGTAAAGCCTTCTCTGGAGCGAACTGATGGCCGTCTCCGTCGCGCGTCCGATGAGCAACTCCCTCACCACGGGAAGGCTGCCGAGAGGAAGCATCTGGATGATCCTCGTCGGCAGCTGGGTGCTGCTCGGGATCGTCTTCCTGCTCGTTCAGATGGCGGGGGGAACGAAGCAATACAACCTCGTTGGCGCGCTCTTTCTCGGAACCGTCCTGTTCGACATCCTGGTCTTCGCGATCGCCTATCTCGTCGAGGGCGGCCGCCAGGCCAGGGACCGCCTGGCGACATCCCTTATGACGACGGCGTTCATCATCGCGCTGCTCCCGCTCGTGTCCCTTATCTATACCGTGCTGCTCAACGGGTTCGCGCGCATGATCCAGCCATCCTTCTTCAGCCAGTCGATGCGCAATGTGCTCGATGCGGGCGGCGGCGCGGTTCACGCAATCGTCGGAACGCTGGAGATCACCGGACTCGCCACACTCTTCTCGGTGCCGATCGGACTTCTGACGTCGATCTACCTCGTCGAATACGGCAAGGGGTCGCTGGCGCGCACGATCACCTTCCTGGTGGACGTCATGACCGGAATCCCGTCGATCGTCGCCGGGCTGTTTGCATACGCGCTCTTCGTGCTGCTGACCGGTAACCCCGGCTACCGGTCGGGTCTCGGCGGTGCCGTCGCGCTGTCCGTGCTCATGATCCCGGTCGTAGTGCGCTCGTCGGAGGAGATGCTCAAGCTCGTTCCCAACGAGCTGCGTGAGGCGTCCTACGCCCTCGGTGTGCCGAAGTGGCTCACAGTTCTCAAGATCGTGCTCCCGACCTCGATCGCGGGAATCACGACGGGCATCATGCTCGCCATCGCCCGCGTGATCGGTGAGACCGCGCCGCTGCTCATCATCTCCGGCCTGACCGACAGCATGAACTACAACCTCTCCAGTGACAGGATGATGACACTCCCGGTTTTCGTCTACACCCAGTACGCGAACCAGGGCGCCCACCAGTCAGACTTCGTCAACCGTGCGTGGGCCGGAGCGCTCACCCTGATTCTCATCGTCATGCTGCTGAACCTTCTCGCCCGCATCATCGCCAGATTCTTTTCGCCCAAGCTCGGCCGCTAAGCGGCGTTCAACCGAAGGAAACCCGTGTCTAAGCGCATCGAAGTGAACGATCTCAACGTCTACTACGGCAAATTCCAGGCCGTCGAAGGCGTCTCGCTGACCATCGAACCCCGCACGGTCACCGCATTCATCGGTCCAAGCGGGTGCGGAAAGTCGACCTTCCTTCGCACGCTCAACCGCATGCACGAGGTCATCCCGGGCGCCCGTGTCGAGGGTGAGGTGCTCATCGACGGCAACAATCTCTACGGACCCGGCGTGGATCCGGTGCTGGTGCGCCGTCAGGTTGGAATGGTCTTCCAGCGCCCGAACCCGTTCCCGACCATGTCGATTCGCGAGAACGTGCTCGCCGGCGTGAAGCTCAACAACCGAAAGATCTCGAAGAGCGACGCCGATGAGCTCGTCGAGAAGTCGCTCACCAGTGCCAACCTCTGGAACGAGGTCAAGGACCGCCTTGCCATGCCCGGATCGGGGCTGTCCGGCGGTCAGCAGCAGCGACTCTGCATTGCCCGCGCGATTGCTGTGCAGCCGGACGTCGTGCTGATGGACGAGCCGTGCTCCGCACTCGATCCGATCTCGACGCTCGCAATCGAGGACCTCATCGAGGAGCTCAAGCTCGAGTACACGATCGTCATCGTGACCCACAACATGCAGCAGGCCAGCCGCGTCTCGGACCGCACCGCATTCTTCAACATCGCCGGTACCGGCAAACCCGGCAGGCTCATCGAGTACGACGACACGAACACGATCTTCTCGAAGCCGAGTGTGCAGGCGACGGAAGACTACGTCTCGGGCAAATTCGGATAGTCGCGGCGCGATTATGGGCGGCCCGAAGGCGGACGGCGATTGCCCCGCGAGAGCGGTGGAGCCAGGCCGCAGAACGCCTCTCGGCGCATGGCCGCTCGAAGCGGCTAATAGTGGAGCCCGGGGTTACTGCGGCCCGGCGGTGGCCCTTGCGAGCCACCACAATGATACCTCGCGACAAGAATTGACGGTCAGTCGAGCGTGCCCAACCGCCAGAGGCGCGCGCAGGATGTGAATTCGGACGCCGTCTGCGAGAGACGAAGCGCGCGGGTGGTGAGCTCGGATCCGCGCTCGGGGGAAGTGAGATCGACGTCGTCGGCGACGCTGGTGCAGCCGAGGCTCATCACCCGGCAGAACGCCGCAGCGCGGTCGAGGGCGACGCCGAAATCGCCCTGGAAGAGACCCCGGAGAATCTGGTCCGCGAGCGCCTTGATCTCGGCGGGGCCGGTCGGTGTCGTCGCTCCGGCAACCACTGGATCGATGGTCGTGGCGAGCTCGCTGCCCCGCTGGTAGAGAAAGCTCGTGCCCGCGGCATCCTGTCGCACCATGGCCCGCATGAGGTAGATGCGCCAGAGCGCGCCGGGCAGGCTGCGCGGGTTCGCGCGCGACCAGAGTTCGGCGGCCGCATCGATGCCGTGCTCGTCGGTGAAGGCGACGAGTCGCTCGACCACCTCTGCCTCTGGACTGTCCCGGACCCGACTGAGCAGAGCGTGTGCCGTGTCGTGGGCGACGCGGCTGATCTGGGCGGGGTCTTCCCCGCCCTCGAAGCTCTCGAACTTGGCGCCGGAGAACTTGGTGGGCTTATGGAACTCGTCAGACATCCGCTCCAGCCTAGGTCAGGGGAATAGCAATCTTCTGGATGCCCTTGCCGCCGGGGGCAATGAGAGTACCGTGCGCACTGGAATCACCGACAACCGGAGGAACCCCAATGAATATTCTGCTCATCGTCGTGATCATCGTCGCCATTATTCTCGCCATCACCGGCGGCCTCGTGCAGTCACTGCAGTTCCTCCTCTGGGTCGGCCTGGTGCTCGCGGCCATCGCGATCATCGCGTGGCTGATCAGGGCGATCTCCGGACGGCGCGTTTAGCGCAACCCACATTCCGCCCGACGCTCTACCGATTTGGGCCGGCTCGCGACCAACAGAATCCACGCTAGATTTAAGTCGCGGGCCTCTAGCTCAGTTGGTAGAGCATCGGACTTTTAATCCGCGGGTCGCGGGTTCGAGCCCCGCGGGGCCCACCGTAATCATTGGGATGCGAGGCCTTCGGACCACCCGGCGGAAAGAAATCCCGTCCAAACCCCGTCTACGAGCCGGTCCGCCGCTTGCGTTCCTTCTCCGCTTCGAAGTCCAGGACCTCAGCGAACTTCGTCCTCAGAAGCGCGTGCATGAGAACCGATCTGGTGAGTACGACGATCTCGAAGCAAGACGCAAAGAAGAACGCCGAGACGAGTCCAAATAGCCAAGGCTCGACTTCGACAGGAAGGACCTTCGCGAGCGCAGAGAACAACAGCGACCCAATGATCGTGGCGACTTGGATGCCTATCGCCAGCATAAACGGGCGAAAGAAACCGAGGACGCCCGAATCGCTGGTTCGGAGGAGCCGGAGGTATGAGTCAGAAAGAAGAGAGGCGACGAGAGCCAAGCCCGCAAAGACGATCGCCACTAATGCCGCGACCACAGAGACGTAGGTGGATGCAATTGCCGAGCGCGTTGCGACGGTGCCGAACTGGAACATCAGGTAGCCGAGGCCACACCCCAGAATAATGCTGGAGATGGTCTCGACGGAAAAGACGTCAGCTAGACGAAGTCGCCCCACCGCCGTCCAGAACCCCACTTCCCTGCGCGTTCTTCCCACGGTCCAATCCTTTTCGTTCTACGGCACCAAGAACGTTACTCGTCGCAGTCTCCCAGTCGCTCCCGACAAAGTCGAGAGATTGGCGGAGCACCTGCTTACGCTGGTCGTAGCTCACGGAGCGTCCGTTGCGCTTGCCCTTCGCCCAGATACGTCCGAACGCATGATTCAGGGCAGCCACGAGAAAGCCGCGTGTCGTGGGGTCGTTCTGGACCTCGGTCTTCTGCAGCCCGGTCTCGTCGCTGCGCGCTCGAATCTCCTCAGTGATCTGGTCAGCGTGATATCGGTCCAGACGCTCAGAGAGCTCGTCGAACTCAGGCTCGCCATCCGGATTCGGTCTCTCGAAGATCATTCGAAGGACTAACAGCTGATCAACCGAGTCCAGCCACGAATAGAAGTCGCGCTCGTCGCCGAGAGGTTCAACACTCCACTGGGTGGTCGGGAACCCCGAGACCTCTTCGCCCTTGTTGAGAATCTGAGTAAGCACGTCGTCGAGGACGGTTTCCGTTGTGAAGGAAGGGTGCTTCAAGATGCCAAGGACGCGGCCATCGAGTGTGAAGGCCACCGGCGCCACCGCACCGTCGTCCTTGGCCACGACGCGATCAAGCCATGCGTGACTTGGCGCGTCCCACGTAACTCCCAGCGCTTCTCCGGTTCGCGCCCAACCGAGCCGTCCGGTGAACGTGCCCGCGCTTGTGTCGAATTCGAGACTTCCGAGGCGCCATTCGCGTCGGTTCCTACGCCCGCTGCTCGCCGGTTCAGTCGGCTCAAGAACCCGCTGAAGGTGGCTGAGCAGGTCGGGGTCAGGGTGGAAGAGAGACGGGTCCCCGCCGATTGGACGGCGGTTGATTCGATAGAAGAGAACTTCAACGTTGGGCTTTGCGAACCAGGGTTCTGAGACTCCCGCGTTGGATGGGACTGAGACATCGGACAAGCGGCATCACTCCATCATCAAGCCATGCCGACTTCGGCGAATGGTGTCGGAATTGACAATTACATTTACATTGCGGTCGGCGCTCCGCAGTATGACAGAAGCTCTAGACCGCTCGGTAGACCCGCCTTGTGGTTACGCCGTACCGGAGTCACGGAACGCCGCGAACTGCGCCACATGGCGGGTGTAGTCGCTGGGGTACAGGTGGGCATACACGGTATCTGTGGTCGTGATGCTGGCGTGACCTAGCCAACGGCTCACCTCCCACAGCTGGAAGGCCGCGGTGTGCCGCAGGTCATGCACACGCATCTCCTTGTAGCCGAGGGCACGTAGCGCCGGGCGGAAGTAGTTGCGCCGGAAGCTGCCCACGTCGAGAACGCGCTCATAGTCGAGAGCGGTGACTCCCCCGAGCTTGCGTCCCGGCCAAAGCAACGCGTCCGGGTCACCACTGCGCGGGTGCGTCATCTTGTACCGGCGTAGGTCCGCGATCAGGCTCGGATCGACTAGTGGCACATCGCGGGTGGATCGTTTGGACTTGGGCGTGCCCACAACCCATTGCCCCTGCACTCGCTGCATGGTCTGCCGCACCGTGACGTGGCCGAGGGCTAGGTCGACGTCACGAATGCGGATGCCAGCCAACTCCCCCGCCCGCAGGCCAGCGTACGCGGCGAACCGCACCATCAGTCCATATGGCTGCTGCTCGTCGAGTCGAGCCGCGATTGCTTCCACCTGCGCCACGGTGACGAACACAGCCTCAAAGTCGGTCACCGTCTCGGGCTTCGGCAGGCGCACTCCATCGCAAGGGTTGTAGGTCAGGAGTCGGTCGTGCACGGCGTGACGGAACGCTTTCTTGAGCGCAACGTAGTGGTGATGCACCGTTGCGGGAGCAAGCCCGGACGCAGCGAGCTTGACGACCCACGCTTGCACCTCCGCGCGAGTGACGGATGCGCGGCGAGTGCCGAACTCGGGAATGATCCGATTGTCGTAGATGGCCCTGTAGCCAAGGTTCGTGCGCAACTTCAGGCCAGGTGCGCGCTAGCAGGCTCGACTCGATGATCTCTCGCACCGTCTTGGAGTTCTTCACCGGGGCGTCAGTGCTGTGACCTTCGGCTAGCTCGTTCTCCACCTTCAACGTGAATCGCTCGGCTTCGCGCCTGACCTTGAATGTGCGTTGCTTCTTGGTGTCTCCATCGCGCCACATGACCTCGTAGGCCACGCCAGTCGACCGCTTGATGGTGCGTATGTGGGCCATCAGCGGACCTTCCATACCCGCTCGGTAGCCGCGAAGTGCTGTGGCCAAGCTGGCTCGGTGTCCGCCGGGGACGTGTACCGGCAGGAGGCGGTAACTACTGTTGCGTAAACGCGGATGCGCAGAATGCGCGCGGCCATCAGACCGGACTCCATGAATACGTCGCCCACCTTGAGCTCGCGAGCGGCGATCCGGACTACCTTGCGCTTAGACACTGTTGACCTCCGCCGTGTGACGTTGCAGGAACGCTCCGATGACCGAGTGGTGCCAGCGTCCGCCGCGTGCTGTCGGTACGTCATCTGCAGTCAGTTGGCGAGCGATAGCCGAGGCCGACATACCCTGCCGATGCAGGTCGAGTATCTGGCTTCGCACCTCCGGCGTGATCGGTGAAGGCTTGCCGAGTTGTGCACCGTTGGCCTTGGCAACTGCGAGAGCTGCACGCGTTCGCTCGCCGATAACCTCCCGCTCGAATTGGGCAAACTGCACCACTATTCCGGCAATCATCCGTCCCGTCGCGGTGCTGGTGTCCAGGTCGAAGTCGAGGACGGCCAGCGACCACTTCTGCTTTCGGGACAGGTCCAGCAGTGTTCCGAAGTCGATGACGGACCGAGAGAGCCTGTCGAGCTTCGCTGATACGAGGCCATCAACGTTGCGAGTGCGCTGACGAGCAAGCAGCCCGAGCGCCGCCTGCAACCCGGGACGGTCTGTGGACTTGCCGGAAACACCATTGTCCTCGTACCAGCCGACTATCTCCCAGCCCTTGGCTTGCGCCGCAGCGACTATCGCGGCACGCTGGGAGTCGAGACCGAGACGTTCACTCTTGCTTCTATCAGCCTTCGACACTCGGAGATAGCCCAGCATTCCAGTACTATGCTGGACATGGCCAACTGGTGGACGAAGCTGTCGATTCTTCGACGAGTGGGTCTTATCAGTTGGTCGATGATCTTGGTCGGTGGCATCTTCCTCGTTATCGTTGGCGATCCGCTCGGCTGGGTATTTGTCGGCCTGGGCGGAATCGGGACTGCGGTCTGGATATACATACTCGGCGCGGCCAGCAGGTCGCCGGAGACCAAGAGCTGAAGGCGTATTCATTCGGCCACCGGCTTCTTGGTGGAGAGTGCCTTCTTCACGTCGGCGCGGTCGCATCGGCAGGCACCAACACTGCCTTGGCCTTCTCGACCTTGGGCTCTGCGGCCTTCTTCGCCGCCTCGGCCTTCCGCTCGGCACGTGCCTTCTCGTCGGCTGCCTTGCGGATGGCGATAGCAGCGATGCGTTGCTGGTTCCCTGCGCTCTTCTGGAAGGTGCCGCGCAGCACCCCGGACAGCTGCACTGACATGGGGTCCACGTCGTACCCAGTTTCGGCTTTCAGCCACGCAATGTACTCAGCCATGAGAGGGCTGATTGGCTTGGCGGCCTGTGCTGCGCGAGGTGCAATCTTGTTGGTGGTCATGGGGTCTCCTTGTGTCATTCACGCGGTGTGACGGTCGTCATCACGCGGAATGAATCGAACGCCAAGCCCCGGGATTTCACTACACGGCACAAAATCGGCCGTTTGCCGAGGTGGAAATCCTCCGGTCAGGCAACGGCCTGAGAACACGTTTATCTCTGGGCATTTGGGCCTCCCCGTGAGCGCCGGGGACATCAGGGCCCTTCCGGCCCATCGATATCCGGCCCAGAAACGTTGCGGAGGGAGAATGACCTTGGGTATGGCGAGGGACGGAAGGTAGCCAGACGGTCGATCGGCAGGAATTTGCAGCGGTCAAGCCAACGCTTGACCGCATCGCCGAGCTTGAGGGACTTCCCGACGACGAACCGGTCGCAAAACAGCATGTGGTATCGAAGGTGCTTTTGCAGCGATTCGCACACAGGGACCGACAGGATCCCAAACTGCGCGCCTTCACTCTGGCATCCGGGAAATCGAGCCTGAAGACGGCAGGGTCAGTCGGGTATGTCACTGATTTTGTTCGCTTCCGCTCCGCCGTTGCGGAGAAGCTGTGGCAACAAACGGAGAACCATCTGCCTAAGGCTCTTCGCGCCGTGGACGATCGCACGATCTTCAGTCACCCCGAATTAGTGGACACGATCAAGCAGGCCATCGTCCTGCATTACTTCCGGACTGAACAGGCCCGGCAAGTACATGAAGCAGTATGGGCTGAGGCGCTAGCCCAGACAAAGGCGGATCTCCTCGAGCATCCGACGCGCCTTCGGGAACTTGCGAGTCAGAAATATGGGAAGGCTTGGGTCGACAGCCACGATCTGACCATCATCGTCGACGATCTTGTGGCGGACGCGGTACGGCTTCACGATACCGACGTATTGTTCCAGGCCCGGCTCGAGGACCTTCTCGCGAAAGGCCAACAATCTGTCGCTTCGCAGCACCTTGAAATCTCGGAGTCAGTCGGATCGGACTTCCTGCTCGGGGATTCTCCCGCGGTTGCCTTTCAGGCTGGGAAGCTCTGGCCGCGTGTTGCGTTACTCGAAGCTGGGACCGTCGTTCTGCCACTCAGCCGCTCAAAGGTCGCTTCACTTGGCCCAACCCACGTGTGGCAGCGCGTGGACGCGACTGTCGTGGAGCGGCTGAATGCGATCGAGATTCAACAGGCAAACCGTCAGGTCTACTTTCATCCGCTTTCGAATTTCGATGCGTTCATTCGGCAAATTCGTCCTCCAACAAGAGCGAGTTGACGAGTTCATCGTGAGAAGAAATGGGTCCACCAGCCGAGCGAGCTACCTAAGTCCACGCCACCTTTCTACCCAATCCAGTCGCCGAGAAGCTGGCACTCGCGTCGCTGCTCCTCATGGATGAGAACAAGCGAATCAACGACCTCCACCGCTCTTCGGACGACGCATCGGCAGACCGTGACGCCGCATGATGACACTGACTGAAGCTCGATGGATCTTGAACTGCGCACCCACCGCATAGGCCGACAGGCCCGACCGGTACGCCGCAATGACTGCCGCCTCTTCCTCCTCGTTGAGGCGGCGTTGTTGTTGGAGAATTTTCCAGAGGTGAAGGGTTCGGAAAGTGCTCGCTTAGGCCCACCCTCGCCTTCCCTGAATCTGCGGACACACTCCGAAGGGCGCCAGAAGGTCGCACCGGGCATGTGAGTAGCTGACACAATCGGACCGTGTCGCAACCCTCGACCAGCGAAACGGCCCTCATCCGCTGAGGCAAGCTACTCGAAGGTAATCGACGCTTCCAGCACCGGCGCACTCTTCGGCGCCACGAGGCTCACGAGTGCGCCCAGCACGATCGCCGCGACGTAGGCGGGACCTGCCGCCGCTCGCTATATCGTCACTGCATGCTGACCAGTGCAGGATCCTTCTGCCGCTGGTCGAACGGCCTGGCTAACCACCTCGCCTGCCCAAGCGGATGCGGCCTGGTTGCCACGTCCTAATGGAGCGCCCAACTCACGGGACGTTGCCGGGCAATCGATAGGGTTTACACAACTCAAACCTTCCGCAACTTCACCTTTACGACCGCGAGTCACGGTGGGGCGGGGAAGAGGTGGCCAACGAGGCGGGAAGTCGATGGATCCAACCGGCGCTCCAGGTAGTCCTCCTCGGCGCGGACGCGTTCGTGTCTGGACGAGCATGCATCGACGTCTGCTGCTTGTTGCGATGCTTGCAATCGTCGTGCTCGTGGGAGCCGGCGTCACGTTCGGTGTCGCCCAGTCGCACCGATCAGTAGCAGCCCCCGCTATGAGCAAGATCAAGCACGTCGTCATCGTCATGCAGGAAAACCGCTCATTCGACAGCTATTTCGGTACCTTCCCGGGAGCCGATGGCATCCCGATGTCGGCAGGAGCGCCGACCGTGTGCTCTCCTGACCCTACGAGTGGTACCTGCGTGAAGCCGTATCACAACCCCGCCGACACGAACGCCGGCGGCCCGCACGACCAGACCAATGCGACCGCGGATATCAACGGGGGCGCGATGAACGGATTCGTCGGCCAGGCGCAAGCGGCGAAGACACTGTGCGCCGCCAACGACCCTGCCTGTACCGCGGGCACACAAAACGATGTGATGGGTTACAAGACCGCGCAGGACATCCCGAACTATTGGACCTATGCGAAGGACTTCACGCTACAGGACCGTCTCTTCCAATCGAACGCGTCGTGGAGTCTGCCATCGCACCTCTACATGGTCTCGGAATGGTCCGCGAAATGTGCGAAGGCAGGCGACCCGCAGAGTTGCGTGAACGCCCTCCAAAATCCGACCAGTCCCCCCGATTTCAATTCCCAGATCAAGAACACGATCATCGGCAAGTGTCGACTGGGACTGCAAACGGGAGCGTGCCAGGCGGCGCTGCGGGCCGCGGGGATCACGGCCGACATCGCGGCACAACTGCACAGCATGGTCGCACGGAACTGCAAGACGGACGATTCATTCGCGACCTGCCAGGCGGCCATCGACAGGGCGTCGATTCCGGACGCGCTCCGGCAGAAACTCATGGCGGCATCGAAGCTTCTAGCGCCGCCCGACTACGCCTGGACCGACCTGACTTATCTCTTGCACAAGAACGGCGTCTCGTGGGGGTATTACGTGTTCAACGGCACGGAGCCCGACTGCCAGAATGACGCGGCGGTGACCTGCGCACCGGTTGCGCAGAACGCGAAAACCCCGGGGATATTCAACCCGCTGCCCTACTTCGACACCGTGCGTCAGGATGGGCAGCTCGGCAACATTCAGTCCCTGAACAACTTCTACGCGGCGGCCGCAAAAGGGAAACTGCCCGCTGTGAGCTGGATCACCCCGACCGCCGCGGTGAGCGAGCATCCCCCAGCCTCTGTCAGTGCTGGCCAGTCTTACGTCACCGGACTGATCAACGCGATCATGAAGAGTCCTGACTGGAAAAGCACTGCCATCTTTCTCTCCTGGGACGATTGGGGTGGCTTCTACGACCACGTGACCCCGCCGGTCGTCGACAAGAATGGATACGGGCTGCGGGTCCCGGGGATGGTTATCAGCCCCTACGCGAAGCAGGGCTACATCGACCACCAGACGCTGAGCCACGACGCCTACGTGAAATTCATCGAGGACGACTTCCTGGGTGGCCAGCGGCTGGATCCTGCCACCGACGGACGCCCCGATCCCCGCCCAGACATTCGGGAGAATAACCCGCAACTCGGCAATCTGGTCAACGATTTCAACTTCAATCAGACTCCTCGAGCGCCGGTGATCCTCCCCGGCGGAACAACCTACTAGCGGGCCGTGCCTAGGTCAGATGCAAGATCGCGTTGGCGAGAGAGTTGTCGGTGACGAGCGTTGTCCCCAGTCCGGCGGCCAGCGCGCCGCGCACGGCTCGAGCCTTATGTGCTCCTCCCGCGATGAGAATGAGATCTTTGATCTTGCGCAACTGATCGATGTTCACAGCGATCGCGCGCGACTGAAGGTCGTTGACAGTTGTCCCGTCTTCTCGAAAGAGAGTGGAACAGATCTCCCCCGCGATGCCGCGATTGGCGAGCATCTCGCGGTCTGCCTCGCTGAGTCCATCGAGCAGCTGCGAATCGGGCGGATCCCAGCTGCCGACCGAAACGGCGCCAACGGTAATCGAGTCGAAGAGCTTCGCCGCCGCGGCGATACCGGGCTGACTGAGGAGGCTGGTGGCAGCCTGCTCGTCCTGTACGACCAGCGGTACGTAGAGGGGATAGGCCTTTCCATGCCCGATGGCGCTCACCTTTCGCACCAGCTCGAGCGAGTTCTCGTGCACCGAGCCGATCATGCCGCCCATCTGCACAATGGGACAGCGGGCGATCTCCGTGAGCTCACCGACCATCGAGCTGAGAGTGCGCCCCCATCCGATTCCGAGCACATCATGTTCGGTGATTGTTTCGGCGAGTACAGCGGCCGCTGCCGCGCCCACGCGATGACGAATCGCAGACGGAACCAACTCATTTTCCGGGATGTCGATGACAATCGCCCGCGTGATGCCAAGCGACTTTCGAAGGGTCTCAGAGAGTTCGGCGTTGAACATGCCGGGCGTCGAGATATCGAAACGAACTATCCCCTGGTCGACGCTCATGTCGATTAGACGCGCGACCTGGAAGCGGGAAAGGCCCAGATCAGAGGCTATTTTCGATTTGGACTCGCCATCGACATAATAACGACGACACACGGTGGCGGCGAGGATGGCGGCCCCTGGCCCGAGCTTGTTCACCAATCGCATCTCCTTTGTCGAGGGTCACCCTTGAGATTTAAAGTATATGACCAAAACGCTCATTTGAGCATGCTATTTGACATTCGAGGATTTTGAGACTGATACTCCTCACAGAACATCGTCGTCATGCGCAAAGGAGCCAGCTCGTGAACACCATCCCCAACGAGGCTGTGATCAATGCCGCGATCGAGGTCATCGACAGGGAATCCAAGGCGGTGGCCGACGTCGCAACCCAGATCGACGAGACCTTCGTGCGCGCTGCCAGCCTCCTGATGTCATGCACGGGCAAGGTCATCGTCGCTGGCGTGGGAACGAGCGGTTTCGTGGCGCGCCGCGCAGCTCATCTTTTCGCGGTCTCCGGAACGCCGTCGCTCTTCCTGCACCCGACCGAGGGCCAACACGGCTCAGTCGGCGCCCTGCGCACCGACGACATCCTCATCGTACTTTCGAAGGGCGGTTCGTCGAGCGAGGTCAACAGCCTCGCGTCACTCGCGAGCCAACAAGGTTCGGTCGTCGTGGCGATGACCTCCAACGCGCACTCGGAGCTTGCCGCGATCGCCGATCACACGGTCGTGCTTCGCCCCGACAACGTCGCCGACCCGGGTGGACTGATCGCAATGGGCAGCACGCTGGCCTATAGCGCATGGCTCGACGCTATGGCGGCGGTTCTGATGCGGGCGAAGAACTATGGCTGGGATCGCGTGCTCTTCACTCACCCCGGCGGAGCCGTTGGCCAGACCCGGGAGTTGCCAGCGCCTCTTCCGTCGCTGACGATTCCCGCTCTGGATTCGACGGGGGCCTGAGCACGATGCCCGTCCTCGTCGGAGTGGATTCCTCCACCCAATCAACAACGGTCGCTCTCCACGACGCGTCCAGCGGCCAACTGCTCGCCACGGCCTCGGCGCCGCACACAGCCACCTTCCCGCCGGTGAGCGAACAGAATCCCGCCGAATGGTGGGCCGCACTCGGAACTGCTCTCGACAGGGCGAAGTCGTCGGCGGGCATCAGCGGATCGGATGTCGCGGGCATCAGCGTCGCCGCGCAGTGTCATGGACTGGTGCCGATGGATGCCTCCGGCGAGGTCGTCCGCCCGGCAAAGCTCTGGAACGACACCACCTCGGCCGCACAGTCGGAGCGGTTGCGCGGCGCTCTTTCGATCGTCGACTGGGTCGAGCGCGTCGGTTCGCTCCCTCCACCCGCCTTCACGATCTCCAAGCTCGCCTGGCTCGCCGAGAACGAGCCGGAGAATTTCGCCCGCCTCAACCGGGTCGCGCTTCCCCACGACTGGCTCACCCTGAGACTCAGCGGACAGTTCGTCACGGACCGGTCGGATGCCTCGGGCACCGGCTACTTCAGTGCGGCCCGCGGTCGCTACGACGAGGGCATCCTGGGAATGGTCGACTCCGGTCGAGACTGGATTCCGATGCTTCCGGCGGTGCACGCTCCGGGCGAGGCCGCGGGCGTAATCCGTGCCGATGTTGCCGACGAACTCGGAATATCCCGACGGGCGATCGTCGGACCGGGCTCTGGAGACCAGCATGCGGGTGCAGTGGGTCTCGGCGTCGAGGAGGGCGATGTCGTCTTCGTGTTCGGCACGAGCGGAGTTGTCTATGGATTGAGCCGAACTGAAGTTCACGACCCGCGCGGTGATGTCAACTCTGTCGCGGACGCGGCCGGCGGCTTCCAGCCGCTGGTGTGCACGCTCAACGCGGCAAAGGTCACTGACACATTCGCTCGAATCCTTGGCGTGGACCACAATGAGCTGGCTCGGCTGGCACTCGATGCTCCACGCGAGCACGATCGCCCGGTACTCGCGCCCTATCTCGACGGGGAGAGAACTCCCGACAGACCGCGCGCCCGCGGGCTCCTTGGCGGTCTCAGCACGTCGACGTCAAGGGAGCAGATCGCACTTGCCGCATTCGAAGGGGTGGTGCTCGGGCTTGTCGAGGGTCATGACTCGCTCGAGCGCCTCGGGGTGAAAACCGGTGCGCGGGTGCTCGCTACCGGAGGCGGTTCCTCGTCACCCGCCTATCTTCAAGTGCTCGCCGACTCGCTCGGACGCCCTGTTCACACGGTCAATGCCTCGCAGCCGGTCGCCAGGGGTGCGGCGATCCAAATCGCCGCCATTCTCGGCGACGTACCGATCCAACAGGTCCGCGAAGCGTGGACGCCGTCGACCGCGCTCGCCGCGGGTCCGCGCGACAAGGGCACAGGCATCCGTGATCGCTACCGCACCATCTCCACCTGGTCGGGGCTGGAATCGTGACCGCCCTCTCCGTCTTGAAATCGAAAGAAGTGTCCCCCATGAAAAGACGCCGTATCCCCGAAGAGGTCGGGATCTTCGCCGTGCTGGTCGTGGTCCTTGCGGTCCTCAGTCTCCTCTCGCCCAACTTCCGCACCTTCGACAACTTCTCGGTGCTACTGGTCAACGGCACGGTCATCGCGTTTCTCGCGCTAGGACAGACCTTCGTGCTGCTCACGGGCGGAATCGACCTGTCGACGGGCGCGAACGTCGCGATGACCGGGGTGCTCGCCGCCCTTGTCATGAGAGCCGGTGCTCCGTGGCCGGTCGCGGCCGTCATCGCCGTCGCCGCAGGAATCGCCCTCGGCGTGATCAACGGGCTGCTCGTGCACTATGTGCGAATCCCGGCATTCATCGCCACGTTCTCCACCCAGGGGGTCGCGCTGGCCATCCCGCTCATCATCACGGGTGCCAGCTCGATTCCGGTTCTGCAGAGCGGGTTCTCCTGGGTCGGCCAGGGCAAGATCGCGGGCATCCCCATTCCGGTTCTCCTCCTCGTCGTCGCGGCCGTCGTCGCAGCCCTGTTCCTCCGGCTCACGAAGTCCGGCGTGCATATCTACGCGCTCGGCGGAAACAAGGCGGCTGCCCGGCTCGCGGGGGTGAACATCCCCGCTACCACCGTGCTCGTCTACGCGGTCAGTGGCTTCTGCGCGGGAATGGGGGGCCTCATCGCAACATCCCGACTCATGGTCGGGTTCCCGGCGACAGGCACGGGAAACGAGCTCTTCTATTCGATCGCCGCGGCCGTCGTCGGCGGAATCTCCTTGTTCGGAGGAGTCGGCACCGTGCTGGGCGCGATGATCGGCGCCGTGCTTATCGCGACCGTCAGCAACGGCATGAACGTGCTCAATGTGCAGAGCTACTGGCAGTCGCTTGTTATCGGACTCATCATCCTCGTCGGCGTCTCGTTCGACACTTTCCGTCGGCTTCGCGCCCAGCGCCCCGCTGCACCGCGCAGCAGGCGCCCACCCGTCTCACCCATATCCGGCACCACACAGCAAGAAACGGCATCCGTCTAGCCGGACGGATGCCGCTCCGCCTCGAAAGGAAACAATCAATGAAGATTCGAAGCTCTGTAGCGATTGTCGCTGCAAGCATAATCGCAATCGCCCTCGCGGGCTGCAGCAATGCAGCAACCGACACGGGCGGCACGTCGAGCAAATTCCCCTCGTCGTGCAGTTCGAGCAACCCGACCGTCGGCGTTGCCCTTCCCAACACCGTCAACCCCTATTACACGGCGATGCAGAAGAGCTTCGAGGACAACGGCAAGAAGCTCGGTTTCACCGTAAAGGTCGCAATCGCCAACGACAGCGACTCCAATCAGCTGTCACAGGTGCAGGCGTTCATTCAGCAAAAGGTCTGCGCAGTCGCCCTCAACGGCGTGAACTCCGGTCCGGCCGCGGCGAGCGTCGCGGCGCTCAACCAGGCGCACATCCCGGTCTTCACCGTGAACGTCATCATCGACCCGGCAAGTCTCAAGGCCCAGAATGCCTCCTTCGTGCAGTACGTCGGGGCGGACCAGGTCGCTGGCGGAACCCAGATGGGAACCCAGGCGCTCAAGGATGTCGGCGCGACCACGAAGATCGTAGCTGGGGTGGTCGGAGACCCGGACCAGGTGCCGACGAACCAGCGCGACAAGGGCTTCGCCGATGTGCTCAAGAAGAATCCGAACGCTACCGTGCTGCCGGCTGTCAACAGCAAGGTCGACCCCAACGTCAGCCTTCAGGTCACGAGCGACCTGCTGCAGAGCAATCCGTCGATCAACATGATCTTCGCCGACACCGGCCCCGGCGCGGTGGGTGCTCTGCAGGCCATCAAACAGGCGGGCAAGCAGGGCACGATCAAGCTCTACGCGTTCTGTGCCGCTGACACGGCGCTGACCGACTTCTACGCGGCATGCTCCGCGCAGGAACCGGCCCAGTATGCCCAGGTGCTCCTCACCAACCTGAAGAGCTATCTCGCCGGCAATTCAGTGCAGCAGACGGTGCTTGAAGCGCCGAAGGTGTTCCTCAAGGGTCAAACGCCCGGACCCGGCGAAGTCGGCTAGGTCCACCTACAACAGATCGGATTCAGGAGAACACGATGAACGACCTCACCACTGCGGGACTCGCTGTCTCGTCGATCTCGAAGGCATATGGATCGACGCGCGCGCTGTCCGACGTGAGCCTCTTCGTGCCTCCGGGAGAGGTCGTCGCCCTGGTCGGGCACAACGGTGCCGGAAAGTCCACGCTGCTGCGCGCGCTTTCCGGAGCCGAGCGTCCCGACCAGGGCACGATCACGGTCAACGGCGTGCACACCAATTTTGCGCAGCCGTCCGATGCGAGTGCCGCAGGTATCGCCTGCGTTTATCAAGAGCTCAGTCTCGTCGATCAGTTGACCGTCGCGCAGAACGTCTTCCTCGGTCACGAAAGAACAGACAAGGGCGTTCTGAGTCTGCGCGAAATGAATCGCGTCACGCAGGAACTCTGCGATCGATTCGGGATCAACGCGCGCCCGACGGACCAGGTCGGCAGTGTCCCGGTCGCGCAACGCCAGATGGTCGAGGTCGCCCGTGCGGTCAATCGAGGCAGCAAGTACCTTCTGCTCGACGAACCCACGACCGCTCTTGAACAGGAGCAGGTCGAGCATCTCCTCGAGATCATCCGCAAACTCACGACCGAGCAGGGAATCGGTGTGCTCTTCGTCGACCATAAACTCGACGAGGTCTTTGCGATCGCCGATCACGTCGTCGGCCTCGCCAACGGCCGGATCGTGCTCGACGGACCAGCCGGCGTCGTCGATCGCAAGGCGGTGATCGACGCGGTGGTCGGCGAAAGGACGGCGGAGCAACTCGAGCGAGTCGAGACCTCCCCCACCCGCCGCGCCCGGCCCGCAAGCGAGTTCGGGCCGCCGATGCTCGTGGCGGACCACGTCGGGGGTGCTCGCCTCACCGATATCAGTCTCTCCGTCCGCGCCGGCGAAGTGCTCGGCATCTATGGCCTCGTCGGATCCGGGCGAACCCGGTTTCTGCGCACGGTCTACGGCGCAGAGCCCTTCAGCTCCGGATCCCTCCTGCTGAACGGAGAGTCTTTCTCGCCCAAGCGTCCGCGCCACGCGATCACCTCGGGCATCGCTTTCGTCTCCGAGGAGCGCAAGTTCGACGGAATCATCCCGCAGCTGAGCGGTGAAGACAACGTCGTGCTGCCGATCCTCGACCGCTTCGTCCGCGCCGGCATCCTGAACTGGAAACGACTCCACATGAGTGCGGAGGAAGCGCTCTCGCGGGTGTCGATTCGCGGCGATGTTCGCGGGCCGATTTCCGCCCTGTCCGGCGGCAACCAGCAGAAGACCCTGTTCGCAAAGGCTGCGCTACAGGCCCCACTCCTCCTCCTCCTTGATGAACCGACCAAGGGCGTCGACATCGGAGCGAAAGCCGAGATCCACGGAATCATCCAGAGCCTCGCGCGGGAGACAGGCGTCGCAGTGATAGTGGTCAGCAGCGAGGAGGAAGAACTGATCACCGTCGCCGACACCATCGCGGTGTTCCGTGCGGGGACCTGCGACGGGGCGACGTTCGAAAACGGTTCGGTAAGCCCGCAACAACTCCGCGAACTCGCCTGGGCGGATGCGGACGCCCGGACCGCGTGAACCACGAACTCCTAACCTCGATCCGTCGGTTTGGCGCGACGGCCTCTGGCAGCATCCTCACGGTCGCGCCCGAGGCTCGCCTCCACGCGGCAGGGGAACTCGTCGACGCCGGAGCGTTCATCCATGCCGACGTTTTGGACGACAGTTTCCCCATGAAACACGGGGTGAGTGCCGAACTGCTCGCCGCGCTCTCGGAGCGGTGGGCGGACCGGCTCGATGTGCATGTGATGGCAGAGAATTCGACGGCCGCGACGACGCTGCCGCTCGGTCGCACGATAGCCCGGCTCACCGTCCACGTGCACGAGGGGGAGGCAGGAGGCATCCGCGACCTTCTCGGGGATGCCGCGGACCAGTTGTGGCTGTCGATCGACCCGCGCACCTGGTCTTCTGCCGATGCCGTATCCACCCTGATCGACGAGGAAAGACCGGACGGCATCCTCATGATGCTCACGTCCCCTGGCGTGCCTGACCTTTCGGCGGATGCCATGATCATGCGCTCGACGCCGTGGCGGGCAGCCCGCGAACGAGTTCCGCTCGGGGTCGACGGTGGTGTGCGCGCCGACCTACTCGCATCGATCGTCGATGCGGGCGCCGACTATGTCGTAGTCGGGCGATCGCTCTTTCCGCAACCATCGCGATCCCATCCCCTTCGAGAGGACAAGCCATGACCGCCCTTCGCCTCTATGCAGACAGTGCAGACACCGAACAGGTTGAGAGGTTGCTTCGCTTCCATCTCGTGCGCGGTGTCACCACGAACCCGACAATCCTGATGAAGTCCAATCGGGTGATCAGCGAGCTGCCCGGCCTTTACGCTCGCTGGGCTGAACTCGAAGCGGAGGAGATCTTTTTCCAGGTGTGGGGGTCGAGTCGCGATGACCTGATTGCGCGAGGACACGAAATCGCCGCGTTCGGCGACCGCGTGGTCGTGAAGGTGCCCGCGACAAAGGAAGGATTCGAAGCAGCAGGCACGCTCATCGCGGAAGGGGTACCGATCCTGATGACCGCCGTTTACGGTGTTCCTCAAGCCCTCGCGGCCGGGGCGATCGGTGCTCGGTACATCGCACCCTACCTTGGCCGTCTCGAGGACGCAGGCAGGGACGGTCTCGCGATCATCGGGGAAATGCGCCAGGTGCTCGAAGGCAGCGAGACGGAAGTGCTCGCGGCGAGCCTGCGGTCGCCCGACGCCATCGTCAAACTCGCAAAACGCGGGATCCGATACTTCACGGCGTCTCCCGCGGTGATCATGGCGAGCGCGCAGAACGGCCAGAGCGACGCGGCCGCACTCGCGTTCGAGGCCGATATCTCGGAATGACGCGGGCGGCCGAGCTCAGCCGGCGACCGTGCCGAACAGCAGGCCGAGCAGGTACGTGACGAGCGCCGCCCCAAAGCCGATGCCGAGCTGACGAAGCGCGCGTCGCAGCGGCGGCCCTCCGGAGAGCACGCCCACGATGGCGCCCGTGCCGATAAGTGCGAGCCCGACCAGCGCGGCGGCCACCAGGATCGCGGCCAGCCCCCCAAGTCCGAAAAGGTACGGAATGATCGGCACGACAGCGCCGGACGCGAAGAAGCAGAAACTCGAGAGGGCCGCTCCGAAGCCGGTGCCGATCGCCTCGTGCTCGTCGACCTCCTCCGTGATCGCAAGGCTGTTGTCACGCAGCACTTCGTTCGCGTGCTGCGCGGCCTCGTCCTCCGACATCCCTCGCGCCCGATAGACGAGTGCGAGTTCGTTGGCGTCGACATCGAGGTCCGGCAGCACCCCGTTGCTCTGCCCGTTCGGAGCGGATGCCTCGAGCAGTTCGCGCTGCGACCGCACCGACACGTACTCCCCGGCTCCCATCGAGAGTGCTCCGGCGAGCAGCCCCGCCACGCCGGTCAGCAGCACGACGTGGGTTGCCACTCCGCTCGCGCTGATACCGATCACGAGCGCGAGGTTGCTGACGAGTCCATCGTTGGCGCCGAAGACGGCGGCCCGGAAGGTGCCGGAGAGACGGTTGCGGCCGCGCGTCGCGAGACCACGGACGACCTCCTCGTGGATGCGTTCGTCCGCCGCCATCGCGGGGGTGGCATCCGAATCGGAGGCATAGGGCGAACGGCCCTCCGCCCGCTGCGCCAGGGCGAGCACGAACACGGACCCGAAGCGGCGGGCAAGGAACCCGAGGAGACGGGTGCGGATGTCGCCCGTGCGCGGTTTGCCGATCTGGTCTCCCAGCAGGATCTTCCAGTGATCCTCATGGCGCCCCTCGGCTTCGGCGAGCGCGAGCAGGATCTCGCGTTCCTCGCCGGTGCGGCGCGCGGCCAGGTCGCGGTAGACGGCAGCCTCCGCCCGCTCGTCGGCGAGGTATTGACGCCAGCGGCGGAGATCGCCTGGCTTCGGTTGGCGCGAGGTGGGGGTGCTCATTGCGGGAACCTTCCGGTCGGGAACCGGTCGAGGTTTTGCGAACACGCGACCTCGACCAGATGCTTCTCTGACCGAAGGTCTCGTTCGCCGTCGCGACGTGTTCGCCGCAACGGTGGAGTACCGGGCCGGTCATCGTGACCAGCCAGTATGTCGATACATCCGCACGCCGGCCGGGGAGAGAAATCAGATCCGGCAGACGAGGGAACTACTCCCCTTCGTGCCTCCAGAGTAGCGGATGCGTCGCTACCCCCACGTCGGCATCGCGGTCAGACCTGGATGATCGCGAGCCCGGCCGATTCGAGGCCGGCGATCTGCTGCGGGTCGGCTTCGGATCCGGTGATGAGCGTGTCGACGCCGTCGATGGGCGCGACCCGGCTGAGCTGGGCTACCCCCAGCTTGGAGCTTTCGGCGACCACGACGCGGCGCACGGCCGTTGCGAGCATGCGGCGCTTCATGTCGGCTTCCGGCAGATTCACGTTGGTGATGCCCGCGACCACATCGACCCCGCTGCATCCGATGAAGGCGAGGTCGCCGCGTACCCGGTCGAGCACGACGCCCGCGAGCGGATCGACGAGCGAATGCTGCAGCGGGCGCAGGGTGCCGCCGGTGACGATCACGGTGAAGCGAGGAATCACCGGCTCGAGGACGATCGCGATGTTGAGTGCGTTCGTGATGATGACCACGTTGTGGAGATCGTCGCGCTCGAGGAGGGCCATGGCGATGGCTGTGGTCGTCGTGCCGACGTCGAGCACGATCGCCTGGCCGGACTCGACAAGCGCGGCCGCAGCTCGCCCGATGCGGGCTTTCTCGTCGCTTGCAGTGAGGGCTGACTGCTCGAATGAACGCTCGACGCCCGGCGCCCGGCTGCTCGCAACCGCGCCACCGTGCACGCGCTGGACCGCGCGTGCTTCGGCGAGCGCGTCGAGGTCGGCGCGGACGGTGACCTCCGAGATGCCGAACCGTCGGCTGAGTTGGGTGACCCTGGCGAAGCCGAGTTCATCGATCATCGAGAGAATCTGCTCACGACGGGCCGCGGCGGGCGGGGAAGACTCGGGCATGACCACCCTCTGATCTTCGATTACTTGTGTTTTCTTGTCAATACGTTGTAATCTTTCTTGCGTTTTCGAAACCGCGCCGCAAGGGACCTCCATGACTCCGATCGTCAAACGTGAGTACCGTCTGGCCGACGGCCGCGAACTGATCTACTTTGACGACGCGGACACCGAACTGCCGCCAGAACGCAAGCCGGACGCCCGCCTGCTCGATCCGCGTCCGGAAACCGCGACCATGCGCCAGGACCCGCTCAGCGGTGAGTGGATCTCGATCGCGGCCTCCCGCCAGAACCGTGTCTTCCTCCCGCCGGCCGACCAGGATCCGCTCGCGCCGACGACAGCGGACAATCCCTCGGAGATTCCGGATGCCTACGACGTCGCCGTCTTCGAGAACCGGTCCCCCTCCTTCGGACCGCAAATCGGGGAGGCCTTCGATCCGGCAGAGCTGACCACCGTCGGGCTCGGACGCAGCCTTCCGTCCGTCGGTCGGTGCGAGGTGGTGTCATTCGGCCCGGAACACGAGGGCGCCTTCGGAAGCATCAGCCGTTCCCGTGCACGCACCGTGATCGAAGCCTGGGCGGATCGCACGGAGGTGCTCTCGGCCCTCCGGGGCATCCAGCAGGTCTTTCCCTTCGAAAACCGCGGCGAAGCGATTGGCGTGACCCTGCGGCATCCGCATGGGCAGATCTATTCCTATCCCTACATCACGCCTCGCACGACACGTCTTCTCGAATCGATCGAGCGATTCGGCGCGGACCTGTTCGAGCGCATCCTCGAATTCGAGGGAGCCTCCGAGCGGGTGGTGCTGCGCGGGGAGCACTGGACGGCGTTCGTACCGTTCGCCGCCCGATGGCCGATCGAGGTGCACATGCTTCCGCACCGGCACATCCCGGATTTCGCCGCGACGAACGGCGAGGAACGCGACGAGCTCGCCGGCCTCTACCTGAGGCTCCTGCGGGGGATCGACGCACTCTACGAGACCCCGACCCCCTACATCGCGGCGTGGCACCAGGCACCGGTGAATGCCGGGCGTCGCGACATCCGCCTCATGCTGCAGGTAACATCGCCACGTCGCGCTGAGAACAAACTCAAGTTCCTCGCCGGCTCCGAGGCGGCCATGGGCGCGTGGATCGGCGACGTGACCCCTGAACAATCGGCCGCCTTCATTCGAGACGGCCTGAGTCGAATAGAGGAACCACTGGCATGAGCGACATTCGGGATGACGTGCGCGCGGGTTTCAACGCCCTCTTCGGTTACGAGCCCGCCGGGATGTGGTCGGCGCCCGGTCGCGTGAACCTGATCGGCGAGCACACCGACTACAACGAGGGCTTCGTGCTGCCCTTCGCGATCAATCGCCGCACGGTCATCGCCCTCGGCCTGCGCGAGGATCGCGTGGCGCGGGTCGCCAGCTCCTTCGCCGACGAGGTCGTGGAGATCGACCTCGGAGAGCTCTCGCCGGAACACCTCAGTGGATGGGCCGCCTACCCGCTCGGCGTCGCCTGGGCGCTCGGCGAGCGGGGAGCCGACCTGGCGGCCGTACCGGGCTTCGACATCTTCATCGAATCGGATGTGCCCGTCGGCGCCGGCCTCTCCTCGTCCGCCGCGATCGAGAGCTCGGTCGCGATGGCGCTCAACGACATCTGGCGCCTCCGGCTGGACCGGCCGGCACTCGCGAGCATCGGGCAGCTCGCCGAAAACGAGGCTGTCGGCGCGCCGACCGGCATCATGGACCAATCGGCATCGTTGCTCGGCCAGAAGGATTCGGCCGTCTTCCTCGATTGCAGGAGCCTCGAATCCGAGATCATCGACCTCGGCTTCGGGGCGGCCGACCTCGTTCTGCTCATCATGGATACCGGGGTGAGCCACTCTCACGCGACCGGCGGCTATGCGGAGCGGCGGGCATCCTGCGAACTCGGCGCGCGGATGCTCGGAGTCAAGTCTCTGCGTGACCTGACGGTCGACGACCTCCCCCGGGCGCGCGAAACGCTCGACGACGTGACTTTCCGCCGAGTACGCCACGTTGTCACCGAGAATCAGCGCGTGCTCGACACCGTCCGCACACTGCGGGAATCAGGGCCGGCCGCGATCGGAGACCTGCTCGACGCCTCCCACCTCTCGATGAGAAACGACTTCGAAATCTCGGTTCCGGAACTCGACCTGGCGGTCGAGACCGCCCAGGCCAACGGAGCGATCGGTGCCCGGATGACCGGTGGCGGATTCGGGGGTGCCGCGATCGCTCTCATCCATCGGGATGATCTTTCTCGATTACAGGTTGCTATCGATGGCGCCTTCGCGGAACATGGTTTCGGCCAGCCTGATACCTTCGTGGTGGTCCCCGCCAAGGGAGCATCGCGAGAAAGCTGATCCGAGGAGAGTACACGTGGGAGCCTCGAAGACCCGGACCTCGATCGGCGTGACTGCTGCACTGGTCGCAGCACTCATCCTTGCGGGATGCGCGGCGACGCCCTCCGTGACGAAACCGAACGCCAGCACGACTCCCACGGCGTCATCGTCGCCCTCGGCAAGCACCGGGCCGACCACGCCCGATGACGTGCTGTTCACGATTTCGGCCAATGTTCGAGGCAGGGATGGCAGCACCATCGCCATCAAGATGACCGCGCACAATCCGCTGCCATACAGCAACGCCGACAGCGCGAACCTGCAAAGGGAGTTCCTCGACGCCTGCGGTCCCAGCGTCCAGGGGCAGCCGGTGACGCCCGCGACGCTCGCCGCGAACGGCAGCATCCTCATGTCGCTCGACCTCGCGAGCAGCGTCAAAGGCAAGCCCTTCGTGTACCCGCTCGACACGGCCCTCGGCAAGACGAACTTTTTCGGGCAATCGGCGAAGGGCGACGGAATCCAGCCCTCCGACCCCACGACCCCCTGCGATTCCGGCTACACCTGGAGCACCTCGGGCAGCGTGCATGCGGTCGCCGACTTCGAAAGCGGCATCCCCGGACCTGACCTCACCCAGTGGCGCTACGGGTTCTACGGATTCTCGGTGCCTTTCGACTCGAACGCCACGATCGAGGCCTGCAGCATCACGCTTACGGATGCCGCGACGACCGTGGTCAAGGGCGATGCGAGCTGGGATCCGAACGCCACCCGCAGCGGCATCAGCTGCGGGATCGGTTACGTCGGCGAGTAGCCGGTCGCACGGCTCCCGAGCATGCGCCTGACCGAATCCGGAATCGCGATGTCCGCCGCGAGATCGGGCGCACGGTTCGCTGCGGTGAAACCGGTAGCGATCGGAAGCACGCCGGCCCAGGCCTGCCCAGCGACATCGGCGGCCTCATCCTCTGGCCAGCCGTCAGAGACCTTGAGCGACCATTCTTCGACCGTCATGCGCAGAATCAGCGTCGCCGCTAGCTCCTTCGCCGTGTGAGGGCGGAGTTCGGCGAGCCTGCCCGGTATGAGCGCTTCGGTCACGCTGTCGAGCGCCGCCACCTTCTCGCCGTCCGCAACGGGCCCACAGGTGCCGAAGATCACGGCACTCCGGAAGTGCATCGAGGACTCGAACGCCGACCGCGCGACCACGAGAGCGTCGAGGGCGGTGACCGCGAGCGCGACGGGGATACCCGTCGCCAGCAGCCGAAGCCAGCGCGATCCCGTCGACCCGTGCACCAGGATGTCGTCGCCGTCTTTCGCGATGGCACTCGGTAGTACGGTCGGCTGGCCGTCGACCACGAAGGCGAAATGCCCCACCCTCGCGTCGGCGAGCAGCGCATCCAGATCCACGCGATCGCGATCCGGATACTTCTCGCCCATGCGTGTGGGAGTCGTGCGGCTCACAGTCGCTCCGCAGCCGCCACGACGTTGTTCATAAGCATGGCCCTGGTCATCGGGCCGACGCCCCCCGGTACCGGCGACAGGAAGCCGGCAACCTCCGCGACATCGGGATCGACGTCGCCGATGAGCCTCGCCTTTCCCGTCGCCTCGTCGATCCGGCGCGTGATGCCGACGTCGAGTACCGCGGCGCCCGGCTTGACCCACTCGGGTTTGACGAGGCCGGGGACGCCGACCGCCGCGACGATGATGTCGGCGCGGCGCACCTCATCCGCGAGATCCACGGTTCGTGAGTGGGCGAGGGTGACCGTGGCATCCACTCCCTTGCGCGTGAGCAGAAGGCCGAGCGGGCGCCCCACCGTGAGACCGCGGCCGATGACGATGACCCGCTTGCCGGGAATGGAGACGCCGTAGCGCGTCAGCATTTCGACGAGACCCGCCGGCGTGCACGGCAGCGGGGAGTCGAGCTCGCCGCCGACGCCGAGCACGAGGCGACCGAGGTTCATCGGGTGCAGGCCGTCGGCGTCCTTCGCGGGATCCATGAGCTCGAGCATCGCGTTCTCGTCGATGCCCGCGGGCAGGGGCAGCTGGATGATGTAGCCGGTCACCGACGGGCTGTCGTTGAGCTCACGGATCGCCGCGCGGATATCCTCCGTGCTGGCCGTCGCCGGTAAATCGATGCGGATCGACTCGAGCCCCAGCTCTGCGCAGTCGCGGTGTTTGCCCGCGACGTAGGAGAGCGATCCGGGGTCTTCCCCGACGAGAAGCGTGCCGAGGCCCGGGGTGATGCCCCGCGCCTTGAGTGCGGCGATGCGTGCGACGAGTTCCGCCTTGACGGTCGCCGCCGTGGCGACGCCGTCCATGCGTATGGCTGTCATGTTTTCCCTCTGAGACTCGGTCGAGATCCGCCATTTCGTGCTTCGGGATGAGTCGGAGGCACGATTTGCCGGATGTCAGGGATTTCTAGGCCCAGGTTCCGGGGCTCGTGAGGCCCGGGTAGAGCGGGTAGCCGTCGGTGAGCTTGAGCACGCGGGCACGGAGAGCCGCGACATCCGGAGTCGGCTTGAGGGCTGTCGCGATGATGTCGGCCACCTCCGTGAACTCCTCATCGCCGAAGCCACGGGTCGCGAGTGCCGGGGTGCCGATGCGAACACCGGATGGCGTCATCGGCGGGCGCGGATCGAACGGCACCGCATTGCGGTTGACCGTGATGCCGACCGACTCGAGGATGTCCTCCGCATCCTGCCCATGGATCGCCGACTCGCGCAGGTCGACGAGCACGAGGTGCACATCGGTGCCGCCGGTGAGCACGTCGATGCCGGCATCCTTCGCGTCGGGGGCCGTGAGGCGTTCGGCGAGGATCTTCGCGCCGCGGACGGTGCGCTCCTGGCGGTCCTTGAACTCCGGCTCTGCCGCGAGCTTGAAGGCGGTCGCCTTGGCAGCGATCACGTGCATGAGCGGCCCACCCTGCTGGCCGGGGAAGACGTTCGAGTTGATCTTCTTCTGCAGCTCGAGCTCATTGGTGAGGATGAAGCCGGAGCGGGGTCCGCCGATCGTCTTGTGCACTGTGGAGGACGTGACGTGCGCGAACGGCACGGGATTGGGATGCAGGCCTGCGGCGACGAGCCCGGCGAAGTGCGCCATGTCCACCCAGAGCTTGGCGCCGACCTCGTCAGCGATGGCGCGGAACGCCTCGAAGTCGAGCTGGCGCGGGTAAGCCGACCAGCCGGCGATGAGTACCTGCGGGCGCACCTCTCGCGCCTTCTCGCGCACGACATCCATGTCGACGAGGAAGGACTGCGGATCGACTCCATAGGCGTGCGCCTCATACAGCTTGCCGGAGAAGTTGAGCTTCATGCCGTGCGTGAGGTGGCCGCCGTGTGCGAGTTCGAGGCCAAGGATCCTGTCGCCCGGTGTCGCGATCGCGGACAGCACGGCCGCGTTGGCGCTCGCACCGGAGTGCGGTTGCACGTTCGCATACGCCGCGCCGAAGAGACTCTTCGCGCGATCGATCGCGAGCTGCTCCGCGATGTCGACGAACTCGCAGCCGCCGTAGTAGCGGCGACCAGGGTAGCCCTCCGCGTACTTGTTGGTGAGCACCGAGCCCTGCGCTTCGAGCACGGCGCGCGGAACGAAGTTCTCACTCGCGATCATCTCGAGAGTGCCACGCTGACGGTCGAGTTCCTGCTCGAGAACGCGGGCGATCTCGGGATCGACGCTGGAAAGCGGATCGGTGAAAGTGGAGGGGAGGGATGACGACACGGGCTGGCTCCTTGTCTGACCGGACGAATTAAAGGTATCCGGTTCAGCCCAGGCGAACGGCCGAATCTGGGCCCCCACCGCCGTTCCGAACGATCCGTCAGGATCGGGCAGCCGTGCCGGTGAAGAGCAGTCGCTCCCCGATGGTTGCCCATCTCAACGCCAGTCGCGACCCTAGTAGTGTACCGGATGCCCGCTGGGGCGCATTGGCTCAGGCGCGCGCGTAACCGTTGCGGAGGACGACACGCCGCCGCCGCGCGTCGGAGGACCGCGACGCGCCGCCGCGATCCTCCGCACACCGACGACCCGAGGTGCTAGTGCTCGACGACCCGGCGCGACGGATGCCGGAGCAGGAGCACGTCCGAGAGGATCACGAGCACGATCGACAGCACCAGGATGCCCGCGAACACGAACGGCAATGACCGGAGCCCGAGGCGGTCGAGCACGATCGCGCCGACGAGCGCTCCGCCGCCGATTCCCACGTTGAACGCGCTCGTGTAGAAGGCGCTCGCGGTGTCGCGGATGCGCGGGTGGGCCGCGTGCAGCATTCGGGTCTGCAGCAGCGGCGGCAGCAGTCCCATCGCGAGGCCCCAGAGGAAGAAGGAGACGATGGCAAGCGGCACCACGGTCGGCAGGAATCCCAGCGAAAGAGCCGTGGCGAGCAGCACGACGAGTCCGATCATGAGCCCGAGGCGGGGACGGCGCCCCAGGTACACACCGACCAACACGAGCGAGGCTGCGCCGGCAGCACCGTAGGCGAACAGGGCCGGGCTGACGGCGCTCTGGTCGAGGCCGACCGCGCGCACGAGGAACGGAGCGATGAACGTGTAGAAGGTGTACTGGCCGATCATGGTGATCGCGGTGATGATGCACACGAACACGACGGCGGTGACGGAGTGGTCGCGTCGCGGTGCGAGGCTGGCAGACAGCTCATCGCTCAGGATGGCAATGCCACCCGTCGACGTGCTCACCGGCGAGGGACTGAGATGGTCGACCCGCGGAAGGAAGCGATAGACGAAGCCGGCTCCGACGAGCGTGAGGAAGGCGAGGATGCCGAAACTCGCCCGCCAGCCGACCGCGTTTCCGAGAGCCGTGCCGAGAGGCACGCCGAGTACGAAAGCAAGCGAACCGCCGCCGAGGGTGATCGAGACCGCCCGCCCGAGCTGCTCCCGGGGCACGAGGTATGCGGCGTAGGCGGCGACCACCGACCAGAACACGCCGTGGGCCACCCCGCCCAGGATTCTGGATGCAACGAGCATCGGGTAGGTCGGGGCGAACGCCGTCGCGACCGCGCTGGCGGAGAAGACGACGAGCACGATGATGATCAGCGCGTGCCGCGGCACGCGGCGCGTGAGAGCGGAGATCCAGGTGCTTGTGAGCACGACCGTGAACGCGAAGACGGCGACGGTGAGCCCGATCTGGGACTCGCTGACGCCGAGTTCGTGGCTCATCTGCGGCAGGAGGCCGGTGGGCAGCATCTCGATAGTGACGCTCAGGAAGACCGCCGAAGCCAATGTGACCAGCGCAAAGTAGGGGAAAGGTTTGGGAAGTGGCGGCGTGCCCATAGGGCCGAAAATCCGTTCAGGGAGGTTTGGATCGGAACGCCGTCCGCGGGACGCCGCGGTTCATGCGGCATCCCTTCCAGATTAGCGGTGCGCAAAGGCAATAGCCTAGGGTCGTGACTTCCGCGGATTCCACGCACTGGGTACTGACCCTGGTCTGCGCCGACCGGCCGGGGATCGTTCACGCGATCAGCGGCGCGATCGTCGAGGCCGGTGGCAACATCACAGAATCGCAGCAGTTCTCGAGTGACGACACCGGCACCTTCTTCATGCGTCTGCAGGTGGAATCAGCCGCTGATCGCGCGACCTTCGAGCGGGCGCTGTCACCCGTGACCCGACGCTACGACATGACGTGGAAACTGGATGTCGTCGGTCGCCCCCTCCGCACCCTCGTGCTGGTATCGAAGGCCGCCCACTGTCTCAACGATCTGCTGTTCCGCGAACGGGCCGGCCAGCTCGCCGTCGAACTCCCGCTCGTGCTCAGCAACCACCCGGACCTCAAGGACCTCGCCGCGTTCTACGGCGTGCCCTTCGAGCATCATCCCGTGTCGTCCGAGGGTCAGAAGCTCGCCTTCGAGGACCGGATCGTGGATGCGGTCGAGCAGCACGACATCGAGCTGGTCGTGCTTGCCCGCTACATGCAGATACTGTCGCCCGCCCTCTGCGACCGGCTTGCGGGGCGGATCATCAACATCCATCACTCGTTCCTGCCCGGCTTCAAGGGTGCCAACCCCTATCGGCAGGCGCACGCCCGCGGGGTGAAACTGATCGGCGCGACCGCGCACTTCGTGACCAGCGACCTCGATGAAGGCCCGATTATCGAGCAAAACGTGGTGCGGGTCGATCACTCCCGCGCGCCGGCAGAACTCGTTTCGATCGGGCAGGACGAGGAATCCCGCACGCTCACGCAGGCCGTCAAGTGGTTCGCGGAGAACAGGGTGCTGCGCGACGGCGCACGCACAATCATCTTCAAATGAAGATCACCTTCAACGATGTCCTGCGGTTTCTCCTGGAGCTCTTCGCACTGTTCTCGCTGGGTTTCTGGGGTTACTTCGCGTGGCCCTACCCGTGGCCCGGCGTGCTGTTCATGATCGGCACGCCGTTGTTCGCCGCGATCGTCTGGGGGCTTTTCCGCTCGCCGAAGGCCGTGCTGCCCCTCGATCCGGTCGGTCGAGCCGCGGTGGAGATCCTTGTGATGGGCTCGGCGACCACCGCGTGGTTCATGCTCGGATACCCGCTCGTGGGTGCCGTGTTCGGCATCCTCGCGGTGGTGAGCGGCGTGATCAACGGACGTTCGGAGTTAGCGCGCGAGGGAGCAGACAGATGACCATCCTTTTTCACGGGGCTCGCAAGCTGGACGGGCGCGGCGAGATCGACGACTTCTGGATGCTCGTCGACGGGGACACGATCGTCGCGACGGGTTCCGGACGCGAACTTCCCGCAGCGACCGAGCGCGTCAACGTCGGCGGTCATTGGCTGGTGCCCGGATTTCTCGATCTGCACTGCCACGGCGGCGGCGGACACTCCTACGACGACGGGCCGGAGGAGATCGCCGGGGCTCTCGCGACCCATAGGGCCCACGGCACCACCCGATCGGTACTGAGCCTCGTCGCCAACCCGGTCGCACAGCTGCGCGAGAGCCTCGGGGTCATCGCCGACCTCGCGGCATCCGACCCGCTGATTCTGGGCTCGCACCTCGAGGGTCCGTTTCTCGCGTCGGCGCGCCGTGGCGCCCACAATCCAGATTTCCTGCTCGAGCCGACGCCCTTCGCGCTCGAGGAGTTGCTCGGCGCGAGCCGCGGAACCTTGCGCCAGCTGACGATTGCGCCGGAACTGCCGGGGGCGCTCGAGGCCATCGACGTGCTCGTCGAGTACGGCGTGACCGTCGCGATCGGCCACACCGAGACGACCTTCGAGCTCGCCCAGGAGGCTTTCGACCGCGGGGCGCGGATCCTCACGCACGCGTTCAACGCCATGCCGGGCATCCACCACCGCGCCCCGGGCCCGGTGGTCGCCGCCTTTGAGGACCCCCGCGTGACCATCGAACTCATCCTCGACGGCGAGCACGTGCATCCGGATGTCGCGGCGATGGCTTTCAACTCGGCCCCTGGTCGCATCGCCCTCGTCACCGACGCGATGGCGGCGGCCGGTTCGGTCGACGGCGACTACCGTCTCGGGTCGCTCAACGTGACCGTGCGTGACGGACTCGCGGTGCTGTCGGGCACCTCGACCATCGCCGGCTCGACTCTCACCCAGGATGTCGCGCTGCGCTGTGCGATCGAACGCTCCGGGGTGAGTCCGGCCGACGCGGTGGCCGCGGTCACCGTGACCCCGGCGCGAGCTCTCGGTATCGATCATCGACACGGCTACCTGGCCCCCGGCTACGTGGCGGACGCGGTGGCACTCGATCACGAGTGGCGCGTCAGCCGGGTCTGGGCCGACGGGCGCGCGATCGGCTGATGGCCGCGCTTGGCGTCTAGAGCGATTCCCAGGCCGGCTTGTTGGCCCAGGCATAGCGGTAGTAGTCCACGTTGGAGAGTCGGGATGCCGCGGCCTCATCCACGAGCACGGTGACGTGCGGATGGAGCTGGATCGCCGAACCAGGCGCGCTTGCCGTGACCGGTCCCTCGACGGCGGCGGCGATCGCTTCGGCCTTCGCCTCGCCGAAGGCGAGGAGCACCAGGTGCTTCGCCCTTCGGATCGTGCCGAGGCCCTGCGTGATGCAGTTGACCGGCACCTCGTCGACGGACGCGAAGAAGCGCGCATTGTCTTCGCGGGTCTGCTGGGTGAGGGTCTTGACGCGCGTGAGCGATTCGAACGACGAGCCAGGCTCGTTGAATCCGATGTGGCCGTCAGTGCCGATCCCGAGGATCTGCAGGTCGACTCCCCCGGCCTCGCGGATCGAACGTTCGTAGTCATCCCCAGCGGTCTCGATGGGACCGCGATCGCTCGGCACCCTCACGAGGGCGGGGTTGAGCCCGAGCGGTTCGACGACCTCCCGCGTGATCACCGCACGGTAGCTCTCCGGGTGCCCGGCCGGAAGTCCGACGTACTCGTCGAGCGCGAAACCGCGCACACCGGCGAGGTCGGCGTGGCGAGCCGCGAGGGCCCGGTACACGGCGAGAGGCGTGGAACCCGTCGCGAGCCCGAGCACCGCATCCGGCTTTCTCGCGACGAGGGAGAGGATGGCATCCGCCGCCAGTTCGCCCGCGGCGATCTTGTCGAGGATCACGATCTCTGCCACTAGAACCCTCCCGATGATGGTGCCACCACACCGCCAAGGGCCGCACCCACGGCGGCGGCGGAGAACCCCGCTGGCACGAGCTGCACCCGATCGGAAAGTTCGAGCGAGGCGAGGAACGGTGACGACGAAGCCCAGGCTTCGAGCACGTCGCGAACGCTGCGCAACAGAGGTTCTCCGAGGGAGCTGATGCCCCCTCCGATGACAACGGTATCGACATCGACCGTGAGAACGAGCACGCGAACCGCCGACGCCACGTTCTCCACCAGGCGCTGGCGCACCTCGAGAGCGCGCGAATCGCCGTCATCCGCGGCGTCGAAGAGCGCCCGCGCGGGACTCGCGGCACCCGACGGCCACTGTCTGGCGATGGCCGAGCCTGACGCCATCATCTCGAGACACCCACGCTGACCGCACGAACAGATGGGGCCATCCGGATCGACAGGAATGTGGCCGATCTCGCCGGCCGTTCCGCGCGATCCGCGCCACAGCTGCCCGTCGAGCACGAGTCCGGCGGCCAGCCCGGTGCCCAGATTCAGGTAGGCCATCGACCGGACCCCCGGCGAGCCGAGCAGGTGGAACGCCCCGAGCGCCGCCGCGTTCACATCGTTCTCCACCCGAACCGAGACCCCGATGCGGTCGGCGAGGTCCCTGCCGAGTTCGAGGCCCTCGAAACCGAGGTTGACCGCGTGCGAAACCCGACCCGTCACACTGTCCACCGCGCCGGGGATGCCGACGCCGATGGACTCGAAGTCGCCCGGCGCGATGCCGCACAGCACCGCGAGCCGTGCCACGGCCTCGACGGCCGTCTCGAGCACCGCCGCCGCGCCCAGGCCGGTCGGCAGGCGGAGTTGCTGCACGACGCGACCGTGGTCGTCGATCGCGACCGCATCCGTCTTGGTGCCCCCGATGTCCACTCCGACCCTCATCGCGTGCCCCGGCCTTCGTCATTCGGCGCGTGCACTGCCTGCCGGTCCAGCCACTCGAGCAGAGCGGTGCCCACATGACGTGACGCGCCGAACGTCGCGACATCCGCATACGCACGGTCGTCTCCTGGCCAGCCGAGGTCGACGACGACGGTGGATGGATGCCGCACACGCAGGCCGTCGATGAGGTCGCGAATCCAGGCATGTCGGTGGTTCGCCCGCCCGAGCACGATCAACTGGGTTCCGGTTGGAACATCGAGCTCTTCGCCCTCCGCGAGTCGGGCAATGCCGCCGCCTGGCGGCCCCCACGGTGCGAGCCCGACCGCGATGTTGGCCGTGGTCTCGAGGGCAACCAGCGTCCTCTCGGCCCGAACCTCCAGCCCGGGTCGCACGTCGAAGGCATCCGCCGTTCGCGCGAGGTCGAACGTGGGTTCGTCCTCGATGTATTCCGGAATCGGAATGCTCTCAGTTTGAACCAGGAGATCTCGTGCGAGGGTTGCGTTCCTGGCCACCGCATCCGCGAGCCTTCCCTGGGCGATGGCACCGCTGAGCACCGCCGCCTCGATGGCGGCTTCGATCTCGCCGAGCTGTTCGTCCGTGTTCTCCGTGCCTATGCACAGCAGGTCGCAGCCCGCGGCGATCGCCCGGACGGCAGCCTGCGGAATACCGATCTCGCCGCTGGCACCGGCCATATCAAGTGCATCCGTGACGATAACACCATCGAAGCCGAGCTCTCCGCGTAGGAGTTCGTTCAGGATGGTCGTCGAGAAGGTCGCGGGGGCGGAGGAGTCCACCTGCGGCAGCAGGATGTGCGAGGTCATGATGGTGCGACTGCCCGCGGCGATCGCAGCGACGAAGGGCTTCAGCTCGCGCGCCCGCAGCTGCTCGAGAGAAAGATCGACGACGGGAAGGGCGAGGTGCGAGTCCTGGGCGGTGTCGCCGTGTCCGGGAAAGTGCTTTGCGCTCGCGGCGACTCCGGTGGACTGGAGGCCGCGGATCCAGGCGGCACTGTGCCTGGCCACTGCAGCGGGCTCCGTGCCGAAGCTGCGGACGCCGATCACCGGATTCTCCGAGTTCGAGTTGACGTCGACGTCCGGCGCGAAGTCGAGGTTGCAGCCGGCTCGTCGAAGCTCCCAGCCGACGATCCTCGCGACGGATTCGGTGTAGTCCGTATCCTCGATGCGGCCGAGCACCGCGTTGCCCGGGTAGGGCGATCCCGTGTCGTAGTAGAGGCGGGTGACGTCGCCGCCCTCTTCGTCGATGGCGATGAGGGCGTCGGGGTTGGCGGCCCGGATGGCATCGGTGAGTTCGCGAAGCTGGGCGCGCGAGACGATGTTCTGTCCGAAGAGACAGACGCCGGCGAGGCCGTTGCGCAGTCGTGCGGCGAGCCAGTCCGGCAGCGTTGACCCGAGGAAGCCCGGCAGGAGAACGCCAGAGGCGCCGGTCCCGGAGCCTGTCGAACGGCTCATCCCTTGACCGCCCCGCTGACAAGGCCGCTCGTCATGCGCCCCTGCACGAACAGGAAGAAAACGATGACCGGCAGGGCGACGAGGGTCGACGCCGCCATCACCTGGCCCCAGTCGATGGCCTTGCTCGCGCTGGCCTGGATGAAGCCTCGCAGCCACAGCGGAAGCGTCTGCTCGGCGTTCGCCTGCAGCACGACCAGGGCGACGGTGAACTCGTTCCAGGCCTGCAGGAAGGCATACACACCGGACGCCACGAGCCCCGGTGCGAGCAACGGAAAGGTGATCCGCAGGAATGCCTGGGTCCGACTGAGGCCGTCCATCATCGCCGCCTCCTCGAGCTCGGCCGGAATGCCGGCGACGAAGCCGCGCAGCATCCAAATGGTGAACGGCACGACGGCGGCAATGTAGAGGATGCTGACGCCGAGCACGGTGTTCAGCAGGTTCACCGACGCCATGAGTTTGTACTGGGCGATGAACAGCCCCTCTGCCGGGAGCATCTGGACGAAGAGGATCGCCAGCACGAAGCCCTTACGACCGCGAAAGCGGAAGCGGCTGATCGCCAGCGCGGCGAGGAAGGCGAAGAAGAGGCAGCAGGCGACGACGATCATCGCGATGATCACGCTCATTCCGAGCGCGGGAAAGAAGGTTCCGCCCTGGAACACCGTCGCGAAGTTGTCGAAGGAGCCACCGAAGGGCAGGAACGTCGGGGTCTTGGACTGCAGCACGACATTGGGAAGCAGCGCAGAGTTGGCCATCCAATACACCGGGAAGACCCAGACGAGCGCCACTGCGACGCCGATCACACCGTAGACGACCCGGCTCGGCCGAACTCGAGCCCGTCGCGTGCCGCGCGTGGCGCGCGTATCCAGGTTTCCCCTGCGGGTGGTCGAACTCACGACTCGTCCTCCTTGAGCATGTTGCGCACATAGATGGCGCTGATCGCGACGGTGAGCACGAGCACGAAGATCGACACGGCCGAGGCCATCCCGAAGTCGCTCGAGCCGGTGCCGAGTTGGTAGATATAGGTCCCGAGAAGGTTCGTCTCGCTGGCGATCGATCCGGTGTCCTGCAGCAGTTTGATCTGGGTGAACACGCGCAGGTCCCAGATCACCTGCAACAACAGCACAATGCCCAGCACCGGACGGATGATCGGAACGATGATCGCGAAGAAGCGCTGGCTCGACGACGCACCGTCCATCTGGGCCGCCTCGAGAACCTCTTCGGAGACCTGGGTCAGCCCGGCGAAGACGGAGAAGGCAACGAAGGGAACGCTCATCCAGACGACGATGATCGTCGCGACGAAGAAGAAGGAGAGGGGATTCTGCAACCAGTTGTGATCCTGGAATGGCAGCCCGAGCGTGGTGAGCACCCAGTTGACGACGCCGCGTCGCCAGTCGAACAGCCAATTCCAGACCGTCATCGCCGCGACGACTGGCATAGCCCAGGCGAGCAGGAGCGAGATCTGGATGACGATGCGGATGACGCGGTTGACCGCGTTCATGAGCAGTGCGAGAAGCGTACCGAGCGCCATGGTGACGCCGGCAGTGACGAAGCAGAAGGCCACGGAACGCAGGATCACGGTCCACATGTACGGATCGGTCGCGAGCTTCACGTAGTTGTCGAGCCACACGAAGGGCGCCGGCTGGCCGAACTGCTGGGCGAGGCCGAATTGCTGGGTCGAGGTGATGAGCTGCCAGACGATCGGGTATCCCATTGCGATGACGAGAATCGCGACGGACGGGACGATGAGGAGATACGGCGTGAACGAGCGGCGGCGACGCCGTCCGATCACCGGAGCGGGCGACTGCGCGGGCAGTTCGCTCGCTGTGACCGCGAGCACGGTGTCAACGGACACGGCTCCTCTTTTCTTCGGCTGCATTTGCCATTGTTGCGGTTGGGAACGATTGTGTGCGCCCAAGCCGGAACAAACTTCCGGAAGGGAACGACCACGGGCGGCCGGCTGACGCCGACCGCCCGCGAGTTGGTTGCTACTTCGCGTTCAGCATCGGGGTGATCTTGGCGTCGTACTGCTTCGCCAGGGCTGAAAGGTCCGGAGCATCCTTGATCTTGCTGAAGAACTCCTCGAGCACGTTCGATGCCTCGACCGAAGCCCAGCCGGGGGCAGCCGGGGTGAGCTTCGAGTTAGACGCCGAGGCGATCAGCGCCGACGCGAACTCGTCGGTGCCGAGCGAGGAGACGTACTTGGAGTTGGCCGGACCGAGACCGTTCTTGCCGAGCATCTCCTGGTAGGTCTTCGAGAACATGATCTTCAGGAGCGTCTTGGAGAGGCCAGGGTTCTTGCTCTTCGCGGAGATGCCGATGTTGGAACCGCCGGCGAACACGGGTGCCGGCTTGCCATCGTTGCCCGGAAGCGCGAAAACTCCGAAGGTGGTGTCGTCCCAGGTACGGGTGACCTTGCCCGCCGTCTGACCCTTGGTCCCGATGGACCAGTGGGCCCAGCCCGGCGCCATGATGGTCGCGGCCGCGAGAGACACCGGCGTAGCGGCATCCGCGGTCGTCGCCCCAGGGATCGCATCGTCATCGTTCAGATAGATGTACTGGTTGCTGTCCTTGGCGTCGTTCGGTGCCTTGGATGCGGTCTTGTAAATGGCCTGCAGCTGGGTGAGTCCCTTCAGCGAGTTGGCGCTGTCGAGGGTCGCGGTCCACTTGCCGTTCTTGACCGTCGCGATGTCACCGCCGTTGGCGAAGATCCAGGAGATGCCGTCGCGCCAGTCCTGACCGCCGAGGTAGAAGCCGGAGAAGTTCGCCACGCCTGCCGGGTTCTTCTGGGCGATCGTCGCGACCGCGCTGTTGAACTCGTCGAGAGTGGTCGGAACGGCGACGCCGGCCTTCGACCAGATGTCCTTGCGGATGAACATGTAACGCGAGCCGAAGTAGTACGGCAGCGTGTAGTTCTTGTTGCCGACCTTGCCGGCGTCGACGAAGGACTGGAGGAGGCTGGCGCCGCCGAGCTCCGCGTACATGTTCGAGATGTCGAGGAACGCGCCGACGTTCGTGAAGGTCGGGGACTGGGTGTTGCCCATCTCGGTCACGTCGGGTGTGTTGTTCGCGTCGGGGAGGGACGTGGTGAGCTTCGGAACCAGGTCGCCCCAGGACTGCTGCTGGATGTTGAGAGTGCCGCCGGTCTCCTTGTTGAACTCTGTCTTCAGGTAGGTGCGCAGGGTGTCCGGAGTGTCGCCGCCGGCGAGCCAGAGCGTGATCGTCTTGCCTTTGCCTGCCGTGCTGGCTCCGCTTCCGGCGGGGGCGCTCGTGCCCGAACTGCAGGCAGCGAGCGCGAGCGCTGAGGCGAGAGCGACAGCTGTGACGCTTGCAAACTTTCTCTTCATGGTGCTTCCTTTCGAAGTGCCGAACGTGCGGGTCGCACGGTGGGCGGTGCAGGGTGGATTGCTTTACCGACGATTTGGTGTTTGTTAGTAAACCTTACGAACTGGGTTCGCGCAAGGTTTGTTAGGACGATTTACATTCCGGAAACATAGCGGACACAAGGAGGGCCCCTCGGGCGACCGCTGCTCGACGTCTCGTGAACGCGTCACGGAGCACGTAATTAGGCCGACCCCCTAACAAACGGGAACGGCGGCCCGGTGCGCTAGGAGACGCCGAGCTGCGCCGAGATCACCATGACGGCGGCCCCGCGCAGCACGATGTCGTCACCCAATGTGGTGAGCCGCAGGATGAGGTCGCCGTGGAACTCGGCCATGGTCCGGTTGCGGAGGGTCTCCATGGTCGCTTCGATGAGCGGACCATCGAGCAACTCCGGCGGTCCGCTGAGCACGATCTCGGCCAGGTTGAGCGCGCCGACCACCGGAGCGAGCGCTATCCCGAGCCGCTGGCCGGCCTCGCGGAGCACCATGCGCGACTCGGTCGGCGTAGTCGCCGACGCGAGTTTCGCATCGAGGCGCGGGGTCGCGAGCCAGGTTTCCAGGCAGCCGAATTTTCCGCAGCCGCACTCGGCGCCACCGTCGGTTCCCACCACCACGTGACCGATCTCCCCCGCGGCGAAGCGGCTGCCGAAGAGCAGGGTGCCGCCGAGCAGAAGGCCCGCACCGACGCCGTGACCGACCTTGACGAGCATGATGTCGCCGTTCGCATCTCCGAAGCTGTGTTCAGCCAGCACGGCGGCGTTGGCATCGTTCGCGACGACGATGGGCACCCCGAACCGCTCCGTGAGGCTCGCCTGGAGGGGCACGTCGGTCCAGCCGAGGTTTGGCGCGGTCAACACAACGCCCGACAGGTCGACGACGCCGGGAGATCCGATGCCGATTCCGAGAATCGGGGCCGTCGTGAGTCCGACCAGTCGTTCGGCGAGCAGAAGCACCTTCTCGACGGCCTCGGCGCCGATGCTCCCCGCGAGCGGGATTTCCGAGCGACTGAGGATCTTTCCATCGAGGTCGAGTATGGCGCCGCGGAATACCGAATACTGGCTGAGATCCAATCCGACGATCTGGAACGCTCCGCGATCGATGTCCAGAAGCGTCGCGGGCTTGCCGGGTCTCGCCCCCTCGCGTTGACCGGTCTCGATCACGAGACCCTCTGCCATCAGCTCGGTGACGAGGTCGGATACCGTCACGCGAGTGAGACCAGTACTCCGGGCGACGTCGGCCCGGCTCTGTCGGCCGGCCGTGTACAGGGTCTGGAGGACGAGCGAACGGTTGTGGCCGCGGGCATGCTCAGGCAATACCTTCGTGCTCGGCCTGAGGGCGCGGCCGTCTGCGAAGACACCCGTGCCACGGCGCGGACTCACAGCGATCGCCGCGGGAACCCCCGTCGAATCGGCGCTGCTTTCTCGCACGGCACTGGATCCCTCGTGTTTGTTAGTTGAGCTTACCAACCTTGCGGACGCCGATCGCGTCATGTGGCGACACCGGCGGCGAAGCGCGCCATCCAGGATGCCGGACAGGCTGGCCCGCCTGTCTGTATCCGCCCCCTGAGGTGTCCGTTTCTCCGGAGGTTTTGGTATGCCGGCCGGTGTTATTCAGGACGAGGCGCCCGGAACGCGGAAACCTCCGGAGAAACGTGAATGCTCGAGTGACGGGTCGCGGGCCGTGCACATCGGCAATACGCGTCAGACACCGACGTCATCGCTCGGCCCGCTACGGAGGGAGATTAAACACGGGCGAAACATGCTGGGTTCTGGCTGAAACACGACCCGTTTATCTTGGACCCATGTCCGAAATCACGCGTACCGCGCTTCTGGATCCTGGAACGTCGAGTACCGCGCAGCCTCTTCTCTCCATCCAGGATCTGTCCGTCTCGTTCCGTACCTCGGCCGGCGTCTTCCAGGCGGTCAAGAACGCCTCGCTCGACCTCTCCAGCAGGTCGACCCTCGCTGTCGTCGGCGAGTCCGGTTCCGGCAAGTCGACGCTCGCCGCATCCATCAACCGGCTGCTCGCGCCCAACGCGACCGTGACCTCCGGAAGGATCCTGTTCAACGGCACGGACCTGCTCACGGCGACCCCAAGCGAGATCACCCGCGTGCGGGGCGCGGGGATCGGACTGGTGCCCCAGGACCCGATGTCGAACCTCGACCCGGTGTATCGCATCGGTCACCAGATCACCGAGGCTCTCGAAGCGCACGGGACCCCACCCAGCAGGTCGCGCGCACGAGCGATCGAACTGCTCTCGATGGTCGGCATCCCGGAGGCGGCCCGACGTTTCCGACAGTTCCCGCACGAGTTCAGCGGCGGGATGCGTCAACGCGTGCTGATCGCGATCGGACTGGCCTGCCGCCCGCAGCTCCTCATCGCCGACGAGCCAACCAGCGCCCTCGATGTGACCGTGCAGAGGCAGGTGCTCGACCAGCTGGAGACGCTGACAGCGGAGATGGGTACCGCGCTGTTCATGATCACGCACGACCTCGGGCTCGCCGCCGAGCGTGCGGACGAGGTGCTGGTCATGTACCGAGGCAGCATCGTCGAACACGGGCCGGCACAGCAGATTCTCGAGGACCCCCAGCACGAGTACACCCGACGCCTCATCGAGGCGGCACCCAGCCTCGCGGTGCGACGCGGAGGAACGCGCGCGCTCACGCCCTACGCGAAGAGCAGCGCGACCCGCGCAACTGACATCGACAACATCGTCGAGCTGTCGGCAGTGCGCAAGGAGTTCTCGGTGCGCAGCGGCCTCCTCTCCCGCTCGAAGCAGTTCGTCGCCGTCGACTCCTCGACCTTTGCGATCCCGCGCGGCAGCACCGTCGCCATCGTCGGCGAGTCCGGTTCTGGCAAGTCAACGACCACGAGGCTCGTGCTCGGCCTGGACGCGCCGACGTCGGGCACCATCCGCTTCGAAGGCGTGGACACCGCGTCGCTGTCCGGCCGTGAACTGTTCGACTTCCGTCGCCGCGTGCAGCCCGTCTTTCAGAACCCGTTCGCCTCGCTCGACGCGCTGTTCACGGTCGGAGCCACCATCGTCGAGCCGCTCGTCGTTCACCGCTGGGGCACGAAAGAGAGCCGCGCCGAGCGGCTGCTGGAGTTGCTCGAGGCGGTCGCCCTCCCGGCCGAAACCGCGGGCCGCTATCCTCACGAGCTCTCGGGTGGTCAGCGCCAGAGAGTGGCGATCGCGCGCGCCCTCGCCCTGCAGCCCGAGCTCATCGTGCTCGACGAGGCGGTTTCGGCGTTGGACGTGCTCGTGCAGACCCAAATCCTGGATCTGCTCTCACAGTTGCAGCAGGAGTTCGGCCTCAGCTATCTCTTCATCAGCCACGACCTCGCGGTCGTCAGGCAGATCAGCGACTTCGTGCACGTCATGCAGAACGGCGTGATCGTCGAGAGCGGCACGCCGGAAGAGATCTTCGACAATCCGCAGCAGGACTACACGCGAGAACTGCTTGCCGCCATCCCCGGCGCACGCATCGCGAGCTGAACCGCCGACCTAGCGCCGAGCCTTGAGGTCGAGGGCGTCGCGCAGGCCGTCACCGATGAAGTTGATGGCGAGCACGATCGTGAGCATCGCAAGCCCCGGCGCTGCCGCGATCCACGGCTGGTAGAAGTTCTTCGCGCCATCCGTGATCATCGCGCCCCATTCCGGCGTCGGTGGCAGAGCGCCGAGCCCGAGGAAGCTGAGCGAGGCCACCAACAGGATGATCTGCCCGAGATCCATGGTCGCATTGACCATGATCGGGGTGATCGACTGCGGCACGATGTGGCGAAACAGGATGCGGGGACCACTAGCCCCGATCGCGACCGCGGACTCCACGTGCTCACGTTGCTTGATCGAAAGCACCTGCCCGCGCATGAGGCGCGCATAGATCGGCCACCACACGATGATGATCGCGATGAGGGCGTTGTTGAGTCCTGGGCCCAGCGACGCTGCCACCGCCATGGCGAGCAGGATCGCGGGGAAGGCCATCGTGATGTCCGCGATGCGCATGATCACGGCATCCACCCACTTGCCGAAGTATCCGGCGATGGCGCCGAGGAGGCTGCCGATCGCCACAGAGACGACGATCGCGATCGCAGCGATGGGGAGCGAGTATCGCGCACCGTACAGGCTGCGGCTGAAGACGTCGCGCCCGAGCGCGTCCGTGCCGAACCAGTGCTGCGCGCTCGGCTCGAGCAACCGCGTACCCGTCTGCGTGATCGGATCGTACGGCGCGATCCATTGAACGCCGACGATCATGACGATCCAGAACGCGAGCACGACGTAGCCGAAGATCATCTGCGGCCTGAACCAGGCGGATGACGCCCCCCGCTTCCACAGGGCGCGCGCGCTCTCTCTCCAACCGGAAAGGGGGATGGCGGTCATGCGAGCCTCACTCTCGGATCGACCAGGCCGTACACGATGTCGGTGGCCAGGCTGGCGATAAGGAAAATTGCTCCGCCGACGAGGGTGACCCCGTTGATGGCCGGATAGTCGAGCGCGCGCGTAGCACCGACGGCATACGACCCGATCCCATTCCACGAGAAGATCTGCTCCACGAGCACGGCGCCCATCAGCAGCGCGCCGAAGGCGTAGCCGACGATCGTCACCACCGGGGTCAGCGAGTTGCGCAGCACATGGTTGCGCAGCACGCTTCCCTCGCCGAGGCCCTTCGCGCGAACGGTGCGCACGTAGTCAGAGTGCAGCTCGTCGAGCATCGATGCCCGCACGAGGCGGCTGATCGTCCCCATGAGACCCCAGCCGAGAATGAAGGCCGGCAAGAGCAGGTGTGTGAGCGCATCGTAGAAGAGGGGCACATTCCCGGAGAGCAGCGAATCCACGGTGTAGAAGCCGGTCACGTTCGGAGGCGGGTCGACGCGTGCGGAGAGGCGGCCTGGACCTGGAAGCCAGCCGAGCTGCGCGTAGAACACGAAGAGGAAGATGAGCCCGGTCCAGAAGACGGGCAGGGATGAACCGAGCAGCGAGAAGAATCGCGCGACGTGATCGGCGAACCGGTCTTTGCGGCTTGCCGAGATGACTCCGAGGATGACGCCGCCGATGCCGCCGATGAGAAGTGCCGTGACGGTGAGTTCCAGCGTTGCCGGAAGTCGCTGGAGCAGGTCGGAGATCACGCTCGACTTGGTCTGGAACGAGATGCCGAGGTCGCCGGTGAGGAGGTGGCCGAGATAGGTGAAGTACTGCACGAACACGTTCTGGTCGAGACCCCAGTGAGCCTTTGCCGCCGCAACGATTTCCGGATTATTGAGGTTGCGCTCGCCGACGAGGGACGCGATCGGATCCGAGGGGAGCAGCCGGGAGATGACGAACGCTATCGTCACGATTCCGAGCAGCAACAGCGGCAGGATCGCGATGCGTTTCAGGATGAAGCGAACCATGGTGTACTCCCTTGCGCGTGGGGCGCGGCGGTGTCGCCGCGCCCCACTGGTCGATTTGCCGGGCGACCTCGCTTACTTCTTGAGCCCGAGAGCCGCGATGTCGAGATTGCAGCATGGGCTGTAGGCGACCCCCGTGACGTCGCTCGCGTGGGCGAGGATCAGTTGCGGGTTGACGATCGGGAGGATGTTGAGATCGTCGGCCATCAGCTGGGCGAGCTGCTGGTAGGTCGCGGTGCGCGCGCTGCTGGTCTCGCCGAGCGCTTTCTGCAGTGCATCCACCTCGGCCTGGTTGGTGGCCTTGCCGGCGGGTGCCGCGAAGTCCGCCAAAAACCCGCCATTCGGAATGAGACCGAAGTACTGCACGTACTGGCTCGAGTCGGTGTGGTCCGGGGCGAAGTAGACGGCCGTTATCGGCGTCCCCTTGCCCCCGATGACGTTGGCCCACGCGCTGAAATCGACCGGTGTCAGCTGGAGTTTGATCCCCACCTGCGCCAGATTCTGCTGGATCGCCTGCATCTGCAGGTCGAGGTCGACACCGTAGGCCACGATTTTCGGATACGTAGAGCTGATCGTGAAGCCGTCCGGATATCCGGCTTCCTTCAGCAGTGCCTTCGCCTTCTGCGCGTCGAAGGTCGGTTGGGCCACCTTTTCGCTCCCCTCGAATCCGTTCGGAATCGGGGAACCCTGTGTCTTACCGTAGCCACCGACCAGCGTCTTGATGAGGTTCTTGTAGTCGATGGCGTACTTGATCGCCTCCCTGACCTTCGGATTGGCCAGCGGCGCACCACCCTCGGCGCCCGGCATGAGCGCGATGTAGGTGTAGTTGAACGAGTCAACGGCCTTCGTGGTCACCTTCGACACGGACTTGAGCTGGCCGAGCGCATCCGGACTGATCTGCATAGCGATATCCACATCGCCCTGCTGGAGCTGCTGGAGCTGTGCGCTCGAGTCGGTGACCTCCTTGAGCGTCACGGTGGTGAAGGTCGGCTTCTTTCCCCAGTAGTTCTTGTTGGCGACGAGCTTGACCGCGTTTCCGGACGTGTACGACGCGAGCGTGTACGGGCCGCTTCCGGCCGAATTCTTGAGGAACCAGTTCTCCGCCGTGTCGGTCGTTGCCGCGTCCGCCGCTGCCGAGGCCCCGTGTTTCATTGCGACGGCGCTGTTGACGATGCCGAGGTAGGAGGCGGCGACGATCGCGAGGAACGCCGAATTGGATGCCGAGAAGTTCACGATGACGGTGTGGGCGTCCGGCGTATCGATCGAACTCATCCCGGCGAGCAGGTACGAGGCGCTCCCCTTGATATTCGCGAGACGCTCGAGACTCCACTTGACGTCCTTGGCCTCCACCGGCGAACCGTCGGAGAACTTCGCGTTCTTGAACAGGGTGAAGGTGAACTTGGTGTTCCCGGCGTTCGCCTTGAAGGTCTGGGCGAGTCCGGGCTCCAGGGTCTTCGAGTCTTTCGGGCTGACGACCAGAAGGCGGTCGTAGAGGGCGGTGAAGACGATCTGGCAGGTGTCGCAGTATCCGCGATCCGGATCGAGCGACGTGAGATCCATCGCGCGCGCGATGACCAGATCGCGGGGTGCGCTCGACGTGGCGGTAACGCCGCCGCTGCAACCCGTGAGCGCGAGAACTGCCGCGACCGCGATCGCTGTGAACGAGCGCCAGCTGCGGCGCCGTGAACCTTGTTGTGACTGCACGTGCATCTCCTCTGGTGGGTGGAATTCCGGCGTGATCGTCTGCCGGTGGATCTGGTTCGGCCACACCATTGGAGCCATCGCGAACCTGCTGCTAGCCGAGCGTCGCCCTCGTTTCGGCGAAGGCGTCCTCCGTGCGATCGAGAGCCCATGCCACGTCCTTCTCGGTGTGGGCCGTTGACAGGAACCAGTTGTGGGCGGGATGGAGCAGGACCCCACGACGCACCGCCGCATCCGTGAACAGGGCTGCGGTGGCGAAGTTCGCGTCATCCTCGAAGCGGAGGAATGGCATGACGGGCGGGCCGCTCTGGAAGATTGTGAAGCCGTGCGACTCGGCCTGGCTCCGTAGCCCATCGCGCAGCAGCTGACCGACGTGCGCCATCTGCGCCGGGGTGTCAGTCGCCTTCAGGAGTCCGATGTTGGCGATGGCGGCAGCCATCGAGACACCGGCATACCAGAACGAGCCGGTCGCGAAGATATCGCCGGCCGCCTCCCGAAGCGCGTCGGTACCGACCACCGAGGAGATCGCGTACCCGTTCGCCATGGCCTTGCTGAACGCGGTCAGATCGGGATGGATGCCGAGAGGCTCCCACGCACCACCCGTGTGCAGTCGGAAGCCGGTGCGCACCTCGTCCATAATGAGCACGGCGCCGAGGCGATCGGCGAGCGCGCGCACACCCTGCGCGAATGCGGGGTCGACGTCGAACTGGTCCGTGCTGACTGGGGCATCGTGCCGGAAGGGCGAGAGGATGATTGCCGCGACGTCGCCGTCGGCTTCGGCCGCCGCACTCTCGAGCGAGGCGAGATCGTTGAACTCGAAGTTGATGATGTTGGCGCGGTCCTCCGGCGTGCTGCCGAGCGGATTCGGGTTGAACCAGGCGTTGGCACCGTGATACGCCGTGCCGCCCTTGAGCAGCTTCTTGCGTCCGGTCGCCGCGCGCGCGATCGTGACGGCGAGGCTCGTGGCATCCGTGCCGTTCTTCGCGAACATCGCCCAATCGGCGTGTTCCACGGTGTCGACCATGAGCTCGGCGAGCTCAACCATCCGGGGCGTCGGACCGCCGAGTGCGTCGCCATCTTTCTGCTGGGCGATCGCCGCGTCGTCGACGACGGAGTTGGCGTGTCCGGAGATCATCGGGCCGAACGAGCACATGAAGTCGAGGTACTCATTGCCGTCGGTGTCCCACAAACGCGTGCCCTTGCCCGCGACGTAGAACTGCGGATACCCGCTCGGAAGCAGGGTCACGTTCATGTGTCCGTACATCCCGCTCGGGATGACTTTCCCGGCCCTCGCGCGGAGGGCATCGTCCAGCGGCTTGGCTGCCTGCAATTGGGTCGTGATGGTCATTCTCGGCTCATTCCTCGATCGGTAGCGGTGGTGGTGGTGGTGGATGGGCCTCAGGCGGCCGCGCCCACCGGACTCAGGAGTCGTTCGACGGGGACCCAGGGGAGACCGTGGGCCTCGGCGACCTGGGCGCTCGCCAGTTCGCCCGCGTGGGTGCTGACGCCGTGTGCCAGAGCCGCATCGGCGCGACATGCCTCGACCCAGCCGCGATCAGCGAGGGCGACGATATAGGGCAGCGTCAGATTGGTGAGGGCGATCGTCGATGTGCGCGGGTAGGCGCCAGGCATGTTGGCGACGCAGTAGAACGTGGACCCGGCGACCGTGTAGGTGGGGTCGTCGTGAGTGGTCGGCCGGCTGTCCTCGAAACACCCGCCCTGATCGATCGCGATATCGACGAGGGCGGAGCCTGGGCGCATCCTGGCGACCAGGTCGCTGCTCACGAGTTTGGGAGCGGTCGCGCCGGGGATCAGCACGGCGCCGATGACAAGGTCGGCCTGAAGGCATGCCTCCTCGACCGTGGCGATGTTCGAGGCGAGGGTCCGAACGGCCGGGCCGAACCGGATCGCCGCCTCGCGGAGCTTTTCGATGTTGCGGTCGAGGATCGTGACCTCCGCCTGCATGCCGACGGCGATCGCGGCGGCGCTCATGCCCGCAACCCCGGCGCCGAGCACCGTGACCTTCGCGGCCGGCACGCCGGCGACGCCGCCCATGAGCACGCCGGTGCCGCCCTGGTTCTGCTGAAGGAGCCCGGCTCCGACCTGACTGGCCATGCGGCCGGCCACCTCCGACATCGGCGCCAGGAGCGGAAGCGCCCCGGATGCCAGCTGAACCGTCTCGTATGCGATGGCGGTCACGCGGTTGACGAGCAGGGCATCCGTCGCCGCTCGATCGGCCGCGAGGTGCAGGTAGGTGAAGAGCAACTGCCCGTCGCGCAACAGGGCGAACTCGCTCGCGATCGGCTCCTTGACCTTCACCACGAGCTCCGCGGCACCCCACAGCTCTCCGGCGCTTTCGACGATCGTCGCACCGGCGAGCACGTAGGCGTCGTCCGCGAATCCGCTGCCGTCTCCTGCCCCGGATTCGACACGCACGACGTGACCGCGTGAGCTGAGTTCACGCACCCCCGACGGCGTCGCTCCCACTCGGTACTCGTGCAGCTTGCGCTCGCGCGGGATGCCAATGATCATCGGAGTTCGCCATTCGTCAGGAGCGTGTCAGGTGTCTATAGTTTTTATTACAACTGTCCGAAATTAGTTTCGTCGCTGTTACGACTTAGTAAATTAAGTCGAGCGTCCGACAACCCGCCGATCCGTCCACTGCGCCGTATGGTGGACGGAGTCGCGTCGAAAGGAAACCTCAACATGCCCAAGATCGTTGACCACGGGGAACGACGCGCAGAGGTGCTCGAGGCGACCTGGCGCGTGATCAAGACCCGCGGACTCGAAGCGGCGACAGTGCGTGAGATCGCGCGCGAGGCCGGGTTCTCCAACGGGGTGCTCGCGCACTACTTCACTGACAAGGATGACATCCTCGTGCAGGCCCACCGCCTCGCCTACGACCGGGTATTCAAACGGGTCGAGGTGCAGATCGGCGATCTGGTGGGGATCGATGCGCTGCGCACGATGCTGTACGAAGCGCTCCCCATGGATGAGGACCGCCGCGTAGAGGCGATCATCGATGTGAGCTATGTCGGTCGCGCCCTGAACGACCCGGAGCTCAAGCGCGTGCGCAAGGAGTCGACGATCTTCGCCCGTTCGTGGTGGCTCGCCGCATTGAAGGCCGCGCAGGCCGGCGACTATCTCGCTCCCGCAACCGATGTCGAACTGCTCGTCGACGAGGTACTCGTGTTCATCGACGGGATCTCGCTGCAGTGCGCGGTCTTTCCCGAACTCATGACGACCGAGCTGCAGAAGCAGCTCGCCGATGCCCTCATTGCGCGCATCTCGGCGTGAGGCCACACCCCGGACGTCTATATTGGACATCTGTCCGATAACGAGGGGCCGAGCCCCGGATGCCGCGAACGGGGTTCCGCTATGCCGACCGACCGCTTTCCTCACGTCGAACTGAACACCGGTGCACAGATTCCGCACCTGGGGTTCGGCGTCTTCGCGATGGACGACGAGACCACGGCTCGCGCGGTCCAGACCGCGATCGCCCGCGGATATCGCAGCATCGACACTGCAGCGTCCTACCTCAATGAGGTCGGCGTGGGCGAGGGTATCCGGCGCAGCGGGATCGAACGGAGCGAACTCTTCGTCACGACAAAGCTCTGGAACAGCCACCATCTCGCCGCGCGTGCGGCGCTACGGGGCAGCCTCGACAAACTCGGGATGGACTATGTCGATCTCTATCTCGTGCACTGGCCGATGTCATCCGCTGGCACCTACCTGCGCGCGTGGGAGGGACTCGAGCACCTGTACCGTGAGGGTGCCGCCGCGGCGATAGGGGTGTCCAACTTCTCGGAGTCGCAACTCGACGAAGTCATCGGGCTCGGCGGCACGGTGCCGAGCGTCAACCAGGTCGAGCTCCATCCGCTCAACGCCCGGCCGGAACTGCGCGCCTTTCATGCTGCGCACGGCATCGCCACGCAGGCCTGGTCGCCGCTCGCCCGCGGCCTCGCCTTCGGCACCGTTCCGATTCGAGCCATCGCCGCACATCACGGGGCAACCGAAGCCCAGGTGATCCTGCGCTGGCATCTGCAGCTCGGCACGATACCGCTGCCGAAGTCCGCCGCTCCCGAACGGATTGCGGAGAACTTCGACGTCCTCGGCTTCGAACTGGCTGCCGAGGAAATGGACGCGATCGGGCGGCTCGACACTGGGCGTCGCGTCGAGGACTCCTACTACGAATGGGCCTGACGTCCGCGGATGGCGCGAACCCTGCCAGTGGCCCCGGGTTCACGCCATCCCACACAGCTACCCGAGGCGCGCGGCGAGATTCCTGTCGAGCGTGTCGAGGAATTCCTCGGTCGTCTGCCACGCCTGGTCCGGACCGACGAGAAGCGCGAGGTCTTTGGTCATCGCGCCGGCCTCGACCGACTTGATGACGACATCCTCAAGGGTCTCGGCGAACTCCGCGAGAGCCGGATTGTTGTCGAGCTTTGCCCGGTGCGACAGGCCGCGGGTCCACGCATAGATCGACGCGATCGGGTTGGTGCTCGTCGGCTTGCCCGCCTGGTGCTGACGGTAGTGCCGCGTCACCGTGCCATGTGCCGCCTCGGCCTCGACGACGCTGCCGTCGGGCACGGAGAGCACGGAGGTCATCAGACCGAGCGAACCGAAGCCCTGGGCGACGGTATCGGACTGCACGTCACCGTCGTAGTTCTTGGTCGCCCAGACATAGCCGCCCTCCCACTTCATGGCCGACGCCACCATGTCATCGATGAGGCGGTGCTCGTACGTGAGCCCCGCGGCGTCGAATTGCTCCTTGAACTCTGCCTCGAAGATCTCCTCGAAGATGTCCTTGAAGCGACCGTCGTACGCCTTGAGAATCGTGTTCTTGGTCGAGAGGTACACCGGATAGTTGCGGCTGAGTCCGTAGTTGAGGCTCGCGCGCGCGAAGTCGCGGATCGACGCGTCCAGGTTGTACTGCACCTGCGCGATTCCGTCGCCAGGGGAGTGGAAGACGTCGAACCTGAGCGGCTCAGAGCCGTCGTCCGGCGTAAAGCTGACCTCGAGCTTGCCCGCTCCCTTGAAGACGAAGTCCGTCGCACGGTACTGGTCGCCGAAGGCGTGGCGGCCGATGATGATCGGCTTGTTCCAACCCGGCACCAGCCGCGGGATGTTGGAGATGATGATGGGCTCGCGGAAGATCACGCCGCCGAGAATGTTGCGGATGGTGCCGTTCGGCGACTTCCACATCTTCTTGAGGCCGAACTCCTCGACGCGCGCCTCGTCCGGCGTGATCGTGGCGCACTTGACACCCACACCGTGCTTCTGGATGGCGTGGGCCGCGTCGATCGTGACCTGGTCGTCGGTCGCATCGCGGTGCTGGATTCCGAGGTCGTAGTACTCGAGGTTGATGTCGAGATACGGGTGGATCAGAGTGTCCTTGATCTTCTGCCAGATGATGCGAGTCATCTCGTCGCCGTCGAGTTCTACGACGGTGCCTTCTACCTTGATCTTGGCCACAATTCTCCTTAACGACAGGGCATTCTGCCCACCCCGAATAGCTTACCCGCTCGGCGAAGTATCTTGACATCGAGATACTTGCGGGATTGGCAGAGTTCCCGACTACCCCCACGTACTCGGCGCGGGTTAGCCTGTGGTCATGGCTGAGTTGCGACTGGAAGAGCTGTCCGCGAAGACGATCGTTGCGGCGAACAGCCTGACGCTCCGGCGAGGTCAGGAGCAGTTCGTGACCCCCACGTCCTACGCCATCGCAGACGCGTACATCAACCCGCTCACCTCGTGGCCGCGGGTCGTGCTCGACGGGGAGAAGGTCGTCGGGTTCATCCGCGGCAATTTTGATCCGGACGCCGAACAGGAAGAATTCCGAAGCTGCATCTGGCGCATCAATGTCGCGGCGGACGCTCAGGGTGCCGGCATCGGCAAGTTCGCGGCTCTGGCCCTCGCTGACGAAGCACGCTCGCGCGGCTTCACGAGGCTCACTGTCATCTGGGAACCGGGCGAAGAGGGGCCAGAGGAGTTCTTCCTCCGAATCGGCTTCTCGATCATCGGCCAGACCCAGTACGGCGAGAACATCGGCGCGCTCGAGCTGTAAATGGAGCATGACGACTTCGTCTCGAGAGTGCTCGGCGTCGTCGCATCCATCCCGCCGGGGCGCGTCATGACCTACGGGGATGTCGCGGCGGCCGTCGGTTCTCGGGCGGCCCGAGCGGTCGGCCAGACCATGGCCTACTACGGCTCGGAGGTGCCGTGGTGGCGGGTCATCCGTTCGACCGGACATCCGGCCGTCGACGACGCGCTCGAGCACTTTCGTTCGGAGGGTACGCCGCTGCTGTGGTCGGCATCCGGCGTCTTTCGCGTCGATCTCGCCGCCGCCCGCTGGACCCCCTAGGGTCGGCGTCGCCCACGTCCCACCGTCCGTTGCGGAGGATCGCGGCGGCGTGTCGCGGCCCGCTGGCTGGCTGGGCGGCGTGTCGTCCTCCGCAACGGTATAGGCACGTGTGCGTCGAGGCGGCTAGACGAGCGACTCCCGCCACGCCGCGTGCAGCTTCGAGAAGCGGCCGGTCCCGGCGATGAGGTCGCGGGGCGTGCCGTCTTCGACGATCCGGCCCTGCTCCATCACGAGCACGCGATCGGCGATCGCGACCGTCGACAGCCGGTGCGCGATGATGATCGCGGTGCGGTCGGCGAGGAGAGTCAGCAATCCTTCCTGCACCAGCCGCTCGCTCGGGATGTCCAGCGACGCGGTCGCCTCATCGAGGATGAGCACGACGGGGTCGGCGAGGAATGCACGCGCAAAGGAGATCAGCTGACGCTGGCCTGCCGAGACGCGCCCGCCGCGCTTGTTCACATCCGTGTCGTAGCCGTCGGGCAGACCCTCGATGAACTCGTGTGCGCCGACAGCCTTCGCGGCGGCGACGATCTCCTCGATGGTCGCCTCGGGCTTGCCGAGCGCGATGTTGTCGCCGACCGAACCCGAGAACAGGTAGGCCTCCTGCGTGACCATGACGATCGCGCGCCGCAGATCCTTCGGATGCAGCTGCCGCAGGTCGACCCCGTCGAGCGAGACGACCCCGGCACTCGGATCGTAGAACCGCGAGATGAGCTTCGCGAGCGTGGACTTTCCGGCACCCGTCGAGCCGACGAGAGCGATCGTCTGCCCGGCGGGAAACTCGAGATCGAAGCGGGGAAGGATGACGCGATCCGGCGTGTACGCGAACTCGACGCCGTCGAATCGCACGCCGCCCTTCGCCTGCCAGAGATCGATCGGACGCGTGGGGTCGGGAACGCTCGGCCTCTCCTCGAGCACGCCCGAGATCTTCTCGAGGGCCGCAGCGGCCGATTGGTAGGCGTTGTAGAACATCGCCATCTCCTGTGCCGGCGCGAAGAACGACCTCGTGTAGAGCAGCGCCGCGAGCAGGACCCCGATCGCGAGGCCGCCGGTCGCGACCCGGAGTCCGCCGACGAGCAGCACGACGCCGAGCGCGACGTTGCCGATGAGCACGAGGCCGGGATCCAGTACTCCGAACAGCTTGATCGTTCTCAGGTTGGCCAGGCGGTAGTCCTCGACCAGTCCCCCGAACTCTGTCGCGTTGCGCTTCTCTTTGCGGAAGGCTTTGACCGCGCGGATGCCCGTCATGGTCTCGACGAAGTGGACGATGAGGCGGGCGGAGGTGGTCCTCGTCGCGCGGAAAGCCTTCTGCGACCGCAGCTGGAACCACCGGATCAGGAATGCCAGCGGCACGAGCGAGCCGAACAGCACGACGCCACTCCAGAAGTCGAGGGAGAACAGCGCCACGGCGATGAACAGCATGTACAGGCCGCCCTGCACGAGCTGGTTGATGCCCGAGTCCAGCAGCTCGCGGATCGAATCGAGGTCGCTCGTCTGGCGCGCGATGATGCGGCCGGACGTGTAGCTCTCGTGGAACTCGAGGCTGAGCTTCTGGGTGTGCAGGAAGACCCGCTTGCGCAGGTCGATCAGGATGGCCTGGCTGATCCGGGCGGTGAGCACGGTGTACCAGGCGATCAGCACGGCCCCGACTACGCCCGTGAACAGGTAGGCGAACACCGCGAAGGCGAGCGGCATCCAGTCCTGTCTGGTGAGTGCGGGCAGACCGGTGTCCAGACCGTACGCGATGAGTGCCGGGCCCGCGACCTGCGCCGCCGTGCTGACGACCACCACGACGATGGTCAGCGTCACGCGGGCCCGGAGGGGACGAAGCAGCGAGTTCAGGAGCCGCAGCGAACGGTCGCGGATCTGCTTGCTCTCTCCCCGGGTGAAGTCATCGCGCTCTTCACCCTCAACGCCGAGAACGCTCATGCGTCGGCCCCCTGTTCTGCCTGGTCGAGCACTGCTTCGTTCTGTTCACGTTTCTCTTCGTCCTCGAGGCTCGAGATGACGAAGCGGTAGTGGTCGCTCGAGAGCAGCAGGTCGCTGTGGCGGCCGACCGCCGTGATGCGACCGCCTTCGAGCAGTGCGACCCGGTCCGCGAGCATGACCGTCGATGGGCGATGTGCCACGATCATCGCGGTCGTCGACGCGAGAACGCGTCGCAGCGCCGCCTCCACGAGAGCCTCCGTATCGACGTCGAGCGCCGACAGCGGGTCGTCGAGCACCAGAACCTCCGGGTTCGCGGCGACCGCGCGCGCGAGCGCGAGACGCTGGCGCTGGCCCCCGGACAGGCTCATGCCCTCCTCGCCGACCTTGGTGTCGAGTCCGTGAGGTAACTGGTAGACGAAATCCGCCTGGGCGATTTCGAGCGCCTCCGCGAGGTCGGCATCGGATGCTTCCGGCCGGCCGAGCAGAACGTTGTCCCGAACCGAGGCCGAGAACAGGGTGGCATCCTCGAATGCCATCGCGATATGGCTGCGCAGTTCGACGCGACTGAGGTCACGGATGTCGACGCCATCCAGTTTTATCGAGCCGCCGGTCACGTCGTAGAGCCGCGTGGTGAGCGCGGTGAGCGTCGACTTGCCTGAGCCGGTGAGCCCGACGATCGCCATCGTCTCCCCCGGTTCGAGCTCGAGGTCGACACCGTCGAGCAGGTCGTCATACTGCGCAGGCGAGTCCTGGTAGCGGAAGTGCACGTCGTCGAAGACGAGCCGACCCTTCGGCCTGGCGATGGTCACCGGGTTTTCCGGATCGGTGATCGTGTTCGGGGCATCCATCACCTCGAAGAAGCGGTCGGCGGCCGTTCGCGTGTCGAAGGTCATCGACAGCAGGAACCCAATCGACTCGACGGGAAAACGCAGCACGGTCGCGGTCGCGAAGAACGCGACGAGCTGACCGGCCGACAGCTGACCGGCCGCGGCGAGCCACACCCCGCCGAGCAGGCTGAGGGCGAAGGTGACGTCGGGAACGAGCAGCAGCCAGAGCCAGATGCCGGCGATCGCTTTCGCCTTCTCGATTTCTGTGCCGCGTAGATCCTCGGCCTGTGATGCGAAGTTCTTGAGCGCGTGCTGGCCGCGCCCGAATGCCTTGAGCACCCGGATGCCGTGCACCGATTCCTCGACGGCGGTCGCGAGGTCGCCGGCCTGGTCCTGGCTGCGACGGGCGACGACCGAGTACTTCTGCTCGAAGAGGTAGCCGTAGATCCATAGCGGGATGGAACACACGACGAAGAGAACGCCGAGGATCCAGTTGATCGACAGGAGGAACCCGAAGCCCACGAGGATGGTGATCACATTGACGACGAGGAGCACTATGCCGAAGGAGATCCAGCGGCGGATGAGATTGAGGTCGCTGACCGCGCGCGAAAGCAACTGCCCGCTTGCCCAGCGATCGTGGAAGCCGACCGGAAGGTCCTGCAGTCGGTTGTACAGCGAGTTGCGCATGTCGGACTCGACCCGCGTGCCCGGCTGAAGCACGAACCAGCGCCGAAACCAGATCATCACGGCCTCGAGCACGCCGAGGGCGAGCACGGCAGCGACCGGCCACCAGATCTGGCTTGCGTCGCCGCCCTTGAGCGGGCCGTCCACGAGCGCCCTGAGCACCTGCGGAATGATCAGCGCCACGATCGCCGCGATGAGCGCGGAGACCATGCCGAGGTAGATGCGCGGCATCGCGGGCTTCGCCCAGGGATAGATGCGGAGGATGGAGGCGAAGGTGCCCTGTCGTTTTTGGTCTGCAGACACGAAAGATTCCTTGAGCGTTGGGTCGGCGAAGGCCGGAAATCCGGATGGGTGAAGGTAGGAGTGATGGACGGGCGGGGCCTAGCCCCAGTCGTTACCGGGTTCCGACGAGATACACGGTCGGGAGGACGGCAACACGAATCGCGCCTGCAGTTGCGAGAAAGGTGTAGGTCATGGCGTCCTCCTGGATATGTACGTAATTCACACTAGCTTTGGCCACCGACGTAGCGCTGGGGCGAAACGCCGACTGGGCAGCCCTACAGGATATGCCCGCGGGTTTGCCACGTGCAAGCGCAAGTGAGGAACTCGCCGAAACCCGCGAGGGAGGCGTGCCACCCCGGTCGCGAAAAACCTCGGGCTCCGAGTCATCCGCTGGGGACGACTCGGAGCCCGAGGTGACATGGACGTGCGCCGTATGCAGCTAGTCGCGACTGCCGATCGCGAACTGCACGGAGCCGTCCTCGGAGATCTGGGCATCCAGAACCTTGTCGTCGAGCGCGACAGCCGCGTTCTCCTCGAGGTAGACCTTCGCTCCGGAACTTTCAACGACGGTGTCGTTGGGCTCCGGCGCCGGCGCGACGACCACGGCGAAGTCTGCGGCCCCTGGCCTGTCGGCGCTGATCCGCAGGCCAGCATCGGTGGAATCCGGCGTCCGTGCGGTAATCGTCTTCACCACAGAGCTGGCCGAGTCGGTAAGAGTGAGCATGGATGAATCCTTTCGGTTGCATGCGATCGGAGTCGGCCACGCTTCCGCATGCTTCCCCGCAGCGCAAGCAAATTCAGCAAACTGTGAGACCATTCACACGCCCCGCGCGCACTCTAGCGGACCCTCACCGACAGACACGTGACGCAACCCTCGAGCTTCTCGAACTCGCCGATGTCGACCGTGACGACCCGGTATCCGAGATCGGCGATGAGGGCGGCGCTCTGCGGCGCCGAACTCGCCATCAGGATGGTGTCTGGGGCGAGAACGACGACCGCGAGCCCGCCGGCCTCCGGTACGGCGAGGAAGCGACCGAAGATCGACGGGTCATCGACGACCGGCGGATAGCCGATGATCGTGCCGTCCGGCAGCGCGGTGACTGTGCTCTTGAGATGCAGCGCCTTCGTCACGGGAACAGCGACGACCGTGTAGCCGAGGGGGGAGACGAGCGCACGAAGCTGGCGGATGCCCTCCGCGTTGGTGCGCCCGCCGCGCCCCACATAGACGGTCTTTCCCACTTTGAGCACGTCCCCGCCGTCGAGCGTGCCGGGTTGCTCGATGCGGGCGACCTTCAGACCGAGTCCGCGGACCGTTTGTTCCGCCTCGGCGATCTCGCCCCTGCGCGACTCCGCGCCGGGGTTGGCGATCACGGCCAGCTCGCCGAAGACCACCACGGCATCCTCGATGAAGACCGAATCGGGCTGGCCGATCGCCAGCGGGACCTCGACGATGTCCCAGCCGTTGTCGGCGAACGCGGCGACGTAAGAGTCCCACTGCGCATTGGCCAGCTCCGTATCGATCTCCGAGCGCTGAAGATGGGTGAGCTGGCCATCGGCGAGGTTGTCGGCGGGAGGTCGCACGATCGCGATGCGGGGGTGTTCGGCATCCGCTCCGGTGGCGATGACCAGCCGCCACACCGCATAGCCCGCGGTGAGCGTGGCGATCGTCGCGGCGAGCACGAACGGAAGGTTCAGCCCGAGGAGGGTGGCGAACAGCTGGCCTAGCACATCCCCCGAGAGCGCCGTGCCGCCGGTGATCACCGTGAGCATCGAACCGACGAGCGCCGCGATGACCCCGGCGACAAGGCCAGCGACGAGTCTCAGATACCAGAAGCGATAGATGCCGACGAGCGCAAAGACGGCACTCGCGACGAACAGGATGAGACCCGAGGCCAGCAGGAAATCACCGAGCTGGCCGAGCTGGGCTGCCTGCCCGCCGAAGAAAAGCACCATCGTTGCCACCTGCGCGATCGCGGAGACGACGATCGCGGAGACGGCAGCGGCGGCGAGGCGGCGCAGGAAGGGGACGGGGCGCGCGATGACAGTCATGGTTCACGACCTTATTGGATGCGGGCTATGAGAGAGATGCGAGTTGCCTAGTGATAGAAGTGTCGCTCGCCCGTGAAGTACATCGTCACTCCGGCGGCCTTTGCAGCCTCGATGACGTCCTCATCGCGGATCGAGCCGCCGGGCTGCACGATCGCCCTAACCCCGGCGTCGAGCAGAATCTGCGGCCCGTCCGAGAACGGGAAGAATGCATCGGATGCGGCGACCGAACCCGCGGCCCGGTCGCCGGCCCGGCTCACCGCGAGCTGACACGAGTCGACCCGGTTGACCTGTCCCATGCCGACGCCGACGGACGCGCCGTCGTGCGCGAGCAGGATCGCATTCGACTTGACCGCACGAACGGCACGCCAGGCGAACTCGAGGTCGGCGAGAGTCGCGTCATCCGCCGCTTCGCCCGAGACGAGCTTCCAGCCGGCCGAGCTGAACTCGTCGAATACGTCCGGCTGTTGCACGAGGAGCCCGCCGCTGATCTGCTTGAATTCCACCGGCTCGCGGCGGTAGCCCTCCGGCAGCTTGAGAAGGCGGATGTTCTTCTTCGCGCGCAGGATCTCGAGTGCCTCCGGCTCGAAGTCCGGGGCGATGACGACCTCGGTGAAGATGTCCTTCACCGTGTTCGCCATCTCGACGCTCACGGTGCGGTTCGCCGCGATCACGCCGCCGAAGGCCGATACCGGGTCGCACTCGTGTGCCCGCAGGTGTGCGGAGGCGATGGCGTCCCCGGCTCCGCGCGCGACCGCGATGCCGCAGGGCTGGGCGTGCTTGATGATGGCGACCGCAGGCTCGCTGAAGTCGTAGGCGGTGCGCAGGGCGGCATCCGCGTCGACGTAGTTGTTGTACGACATCTCCTTGCCGTGAAGCTGGATCGCCTGGGCGATGCCTGCGCCATCCGCCGCGACGTAGAGGGAGGCATTCTGGTGCGCGTTCTCCCCGTAGCGCAGCACCTGCTTGAGACGGGCGCGCACCTCGAAGACATCGGCCTCTTCGAAGGGGTGCTCGGCGCGCACCCCGATGTTCTTCGCGAAGAACTCGGCCACCGCCGCGTCATAGGCCGCTGTGTGGGCGAATGCCTCGCCCGCGAGACGCTGACGCTGGGCGAGCGTCGTGCCTCCGAGGACGACCGCCTTGATGATTTGCGGATAGTTGTCCGGCGAGACCGCGACCGCGACGTTCGCGTGATTCTTCGCCGCGGCGCGCACCATCGCCGGGCCGCCGATGTCGATCTGCTCGATCGCGGCGTCGCCCGTCGCACCAGACGCGATCGTCTCGACGAAGGGATACAGGTTCACGACGACGAGCTCGAAGGCGCGGATGCCGAGTTCCGTCAGCTGCACCTCGTGGCTCGCGAGGCGGAGATCGGCGAGGATCCCCGCGTGGATGGCCGGATGCAGGGTCTTGACCCGTCCGTCGAGCGACTCGGGGAATCCGGTGATTTGGGCGACCTCGGTGACCGGGTGGCCGGCGTCCGCGATCGTCTTGGCCGTCGAACCGGTGGACACGATCTCGACGCCGGCCCCGGCGAGCGCTGCGGCGAGTTCGAGGAGGCCGGTCTTGTCGCTCACCGAGATGAGTGCGCGCGTGATCGGGATGGCGTCCCGGCTGCAATAGTCGGAAGGCGAATGGGCGGATGAAGACACTGGCGGCTCCTCTGGACATGACCGGACGGAAAAAGGGCTATCCGGTTCGGCCCAGGCGAACGGCCTCACGAAGTCAGTCGCTCCCTGATGGTTGCCCATCCCAACGCCAGTCGCGACGAATCAAGTCTAACTACTACCCGGCGGATGCCGCGGAGCGTCACACCCGCGCGAGCTGCTCGAGGGAAATGGCGCCGTTCGCGATGTCGAGAACGGACTGCACGAGTAATTCGCGTTCGACCGGCTTGATCCGTTCGTGCAAGGTCGCCTCCGTGTCACCCGGGAGCACGGGAACTCGCCTCTGGGCGATGATCGGGCCGGCGTCGATGCCGTTGTCGACGATGATGATGCTCGCGCCCGTCTGGGTCACCCCGGCCGCGAGGGCATCCCGCACCCCGTGCGCGCCAGGGAACTCGGGGAGGTAGGCCGGATGCGTGTTGATCAGGTTGGGGCTCAGTGCCGCGATCACGCGGGGAGGGAGCAGCTTCATGAATCCGCTCAGGATCACGAGGTCCGGCGTCCAGGCCTGGATCTGCTGCAGGATCTCGTCGCCCCAGCTCTCACGGTCCGGGTAGTTCGAGAGCGCGGCGGCGAAGGTGGGGATGCCGTAGCGCTCGGCATGCTCGAAGCCATCGGCATCCCGATCCGCGCCCACCGCCACGACCCTGGCCGGGAATTCCGCATCCTCCGACGCTTCGAGGAGTGCGCGAAGGTTCGATCCGCCGCCGGAGATCAGGACGACCAGTGAAAGCACTCCCCGAGCCTATCGTGGCGGGAGGCCCGCCCACCGTGGCGTGAGCCCTGCTAATCGCTGCGGGCTGGCCTGCCTGCCAGCATGCCGATCACCGCGGCAATCCCGAACTCGAGTGCGCCGTACGCGCCGACGAGCCACGGTGCAGGTCCGACGTCGATGAGGCGCCCCGGTCCCGCGGAACCGGCAGAAGCCCAGGCGAGCAGGCCGAGCAGGATGCCGCCGACGACCCCGACGAGAAGCCCGGCACCCAGCAACCATGGCCAGCGACCGGCGGGCTCGAGTTCTCGCACGAGACGCGGGCGCAGCACGATCGCGGCCACGAATCCCGCGAGCACCGGAACGAGCAGCCCGAGGAAACCCCAGGCAAGGTCACCGCTCGGCAGCGCGCCGAGGATGGGCACGGCGGGGATGGGTCCGAGGCTGGTACCGAGCGGCCCGACGGATGAGCCGGTCCCGATCGCGAAGCCCGGGCCGACGAGCCAGGAAGCCGCCCAGATCACGAGATTCGGCAGAAAGGCGAGCTGGCCGACCGTCACCGCGATCCCTCCGAGCACACCGGCGTGCATGCCCTCATAGAGGGTGATGATCTTCGCATAGCTTCCCAGGAGGAGCAGGGCGACCAGCACGGCCGAGACGACGAGCACGATCGAGGAGGCGGCGGCTCCGCCCCTCAGCGCGACGGCGACGAGGGCGCGATGCTGCGGCCTCCATTGAGCGAACCAGCCGGGGATTCTGCCGGGACGCGCATCCGCCGCTCGTCTGCCGAGCTCGTGGCCGATCCACGTGCCGAGCGCGAAGACCGCCGTCGGCAGGACGATGCCCTGCCAGATCGAGGGCCTGGCGGATGCGAAGACCGTGCTCAGCGTGATCGCCAGCGACGCGATCGCGAAGGTTCCGATCGCGACGAGGATGCCGAGCCTGTAGTGCGGCGTTTCGACGATGCGTCGGCCCGCCCGAACGCCGAGAAGGGCCGTGAGCAGCGCGAAGCCCAGCGGAGCGATGGTCAGGATGAATGGGGCGCCCGCTCCCGGAAAACCGAGACTCGCGGCAATCGCCGGGTTGAGCGTCATGGTCACGTCGACACCGGAACCCAGCAGCCAGATGTCGGTCGCCGCACGCCAGAAGACGATCCAGTCGATTTGAAGCCCGTACTGGAATGCCCACAGCACGGTGAGAGGCACGAGCGGAATGCCCACGCCGATTGCGGCGACGAGCAACGCTTCGAGCGCGGCGAACAGAGCAGTGAGCGGACGATTCATACCGGTCGGAGCCTACCGGCTGGGTGGCTCGGAGCCGGGAGCGGAGCGCCAGCGTCGGCTCCCTTTGCAGCAAATCGGCGAACGCCGACGATCGTTCAGCGCGACGAATCTCCTGCGTTCTGGGTGACCACGGGAGGCGCCGGGGGCTCGGCGGCGAGCGAGCGTGCGATCGTTCGACGGAACGACCCGCGCAGGATCGGTTCGAGCAGGCCGCTCCAGCGCACGAGCAGCCGGGTGAAAAGGTCCGCGACGATGTGGAAGCGGTTGGCCTCGATGCCTCGCGCGAGAGCGATGGCGACCGTCTCGGCAGACACGGGTTTCATCGACCCGGAGACCGCGACGGTCTCCGGTGGCTTGCGGGTATTTTCGACGGCGAACCCCGGGGTATCGGTGTCGGGCGGGTAGAGCACCGACACGCGGATGCCCTTCGGCTCGACCTCGTATCGCAGGGTCTCCGCCAGTCCCCGCACCGCCCATTTCGTGGGCGCGTAACCTGAGTACCCCACCACCCCGATCAGGCCGGCGGTCGAACTCGTCACGACGATGTGCCCGAGGCCTCGCTCGACCATGCGAGGCAGCACGATTTTCAGCGCGTTCACCGTACCGAGGTAGTTGAGCTGCACCTGCGAGCCGAATTCCTCGAGCGGCATATCGAGGAAGCGCCCGGGAAGGGCAGTGCCTGCACAGGTGACGAGGATGTCGCACGGTCCGGATTCGATCTCGAGCTCGGCGACCGCGGCCGCGAGTGCGACAGGATCCGTGACATCCGCGGCGCGCCAGTGTGCCGGGCTCCCGATGCTCTCCGCCATCAGAGCGAGCGCCCCTTCGCGGCGGGCGATGAGAGAGACGGTGGCCCCGGCAGCCGCGGCGACCTGGGCGAAGGCGGCGCCGATGCCCTCCGACCCGCCCGTGATGATGATGTGAGAATTCAGCAATCTGGTCACGATAGCCCCCTGACTCGGAGCATATCGGTGCCCGGAGTCGAGCGGCATCCGGCTGACCGGTGTTCAGTGAGCTTCGCCGCCCAGCTCGCCGAATCCGGACACCACGAGTTCGCGCACCCTCTCGAGAGCCTCCGTCGCCTGAGTGCCGGATGCGGCCACCTGCACCACATCGCCGGTCCTCACGCCGAGAGACAGCAGCCCGATCAGGCTATTCGCGGCCACGGGTTTTGCCCCGGTTCGCCGGTTGGCGATCGTGACCTTTGCGTCGAACGCGGAGAGGGCGGTGACCAGAGTCGATGCAGGTCGGGCGTGCAGGCCGTCGGGGTTGACGATCGTCAGTTCGTCGGTCAGCTCTGCCGGCCTCGTCGGCGCCTGGGCACGTGTCTCCGCGGGACTCTCCGCGGCCGCCGAACCTTGGGCCTCGGGGCCGTCGAGCATGATGCGCTTGGGAACAAGCGCCGCGCCGGCCTCGCGGTCCACGTCGTCAAGACTCGCGCCGCCCGCGGCCGTCACGATCGCCGCGAGCAGCCCCTCGACGAACGGCGCACTCGAGAGCTTCACCTCCGCGCCGGAGGTCCTGAAGTCCAGGGCCATCTCCGCACTCATGACTGCCGAGCCGAGGTCCATCATCACCAGCACGCCGTCCGGACCGGCGACCTCGTCGATCGCCGCCGCGACCCTGATTGCATCCGTTCCCGTCACGCCATCGCCGGCGCCCGCCGCGATCGCGATGGCCGGCCTCTCGCCGGCGACCATCTCGAGGGCGAGGTCGACCGCCGCCTTGGCCAGCGCAGGGCTGTGCGAGACGACGACGATACCGATCACGCGAGCGCTTCGTCGAGCGCCTGGAACAGGTAGGCAGTGGAGGCGGCCCCCGGATCGAGGTGACCAGCGCTGCGCTCCCCGAGATAGCTCGCTCGACCTTTGCGGGCGACGAGCGGCTCGGTTGCGTCACGCCCGATGACCGCGGCCGAGGCGGCAGCGGAAGCTGCTGCCGCGACATCCGCCCCCGAGGCGACCTCCGCGTCGAAGGCGTCCAGCGCGGGCGCCAACGCGTCGAGCATCGTCTTGTCACCGACCTCGGCCTTGCCGCGTGCGACCACTCCGTCGAGCCCACCCCGCAGGCTCGCGGCGAGGGTTGCGGCATCCAGTCCGGTGACCGCACCGGCGGCCGTTCCGAACCTCAGGAAGAAGGTCCCGTACAGCGGGCCGCTCGCGCCGCCGACCGACGTGACGAGGGTCATGCCCACGGATTTGAAGAGTTCGTCGACCGCCGCAACCGGGGTGGCACCGATCTTCTCCATCACCGCAGTCATGCCTCTGGCCATGTTCGCCCCATGGTCGGCGTCCCCAATCGCCGAGTCGAGCTCGGTGAGGTAGGTGCGGTTCTCGTTGACCAGCCCGCTGAAACGCGAGAGCCAGTCGATGAGCTGCGGAAGAGAAACGGTGCCACCGGCCATTGTTGCTATACCCCCCAGCGGAGACCGGCGGTATTGACCGGTGCATCCCATAGTTTCAGGAACTCGTCATCGGCCCTGAGCAGCGTAAGCGAGCATCCGGCCATGTCGAGAGACGTGATGTAGTTGCCGACGAGGTTGCGAGCGATCGTGATGCCCGACTTCTCGAGGATCTTCGCCACCTCTCCGTACATCAGGTACAGCTCGATGAGCGGCGAGCCTCCCATGCCGTTCAGCATCACGATCGCCGGAGCGCCCGTGAAGTCGAAGTCGTTGAGAATCGGCTCGGCGAGTTGTTGAGCGATGTCGGATGCCGGCGCGAGCGGCACGCGATGACGACCCGGCTCGCCGTGGATGCCGACCCCCATCTCCATCATGTCGTCCGGCAGGTCGAACGTCGGTTTGCCCGCCGCCGGAACGGTGCAGCTGGTCAGCGCCATCCCCATAGAGCGGCCGGATGCGTTCACTCGGCGTGCCAGATCGGCAACACTGGCGAGATCGCGACCCTCCTCGGCAGCGGCGCCGACGATCTTCTCCAGCAGCACGGTGACGCCGACTCCGCGGCGACCGGCGGTCCAGGTCGAGTCCTCGACCGCGACATCGTCGTTGGTGACGACAGTCTCGACCTTGACCCCTGCCTCCGCGTCGGCCAGCTCAGCGGCCATCTCGAAGTTCATGACGTCGCCGGTGTAATTCTTGACGATGTGCAGCACGCCCGCGCCGCTGTCTGCGACCTTCGTCGCCTCCTGCACCTGGTCGGGAGTCGGTGAGGTGAATACCTCGCCCGCGATCGCGGCGTCGAGCATCCCGAGTCCGACGAAGCCGCCGTGCAGCGGCTCATGGCCGGAGCCGCCGCCCGAAATGACGGCCACTTTGCCAGCCTTCGTCGGCTCGCCTCTGTAGATGATTCTGTTGGTGTGGTCGACCCTGAGCTCCGGATGCGCGGCCGCGACGCCCAGGAGGGAATCAGCCAGCACATTCGCCGGGTCATTGATGAGCTTTTTCACGCTGGGGACCTCTTCCTCGAGTTCTTTCACGCTCGCGGACAGTGCCGCGGGATCTGATTCCCAAGTTAGACCGGCGATGCCGACCGCGCCATAGGGCGGAGCAGGCCATTTCCCGCACCGCGACATCCTGCTCCGCGCGCATAACTCCTGCGGAATGCGCGTTCGCGGCCAGTATCGTCCCCACTGTGGCACTCGTGCGACGAATTGCAGGAGTTATGCGCAGAGGAAGGCGTTAAACGACGAAGGCCAGCCGAGGCTGGCCTTCCGACGGAAGCAGAAAAGCGGTTACAGCGCCGCGAGCACCTCGCGCATGAGGCTTGCGGTCTCGCTCGGCGTCTTGCCGACTTTGACGCCCGCCGCCTCGAGCGCCTCCTTCTTGCCCTGGGCGGTACCCGCTCCTGACGAGACGATCGCGCCGGCGTGGCCCATCGTCTTGCCCTCCGGAGCGGTGAAACCGGCGACGTATCCGACAACAGGCTTGGTCACGTGGGCCTTGATGTACTCGGCCGCGCGCTCTTCGGCGTCGCCGCCGATCTCGCCGATCATGACGATCGCCTTGGTCTCCGGATCGGCCTCGAAAGCCGCAAGCGCGTCGATGTGCGTCGTGCCGATGATCGGGTCGCCGCCGATGCCGATCGCGGTCGAGAAGCCCAGATCCCGCAACTCGTACATCATCTGGTAGGTCAGCGTGCCCGACTTCGACACGAGCCCGATCGGGCCCTTGCCGGTGATCGTGGCCGGGGTGATGCCGACGAGCGACTCACCCGGTGTGATGATGCCCGGGCAGTTCGGCCCGATGATGCGGGTCTTGCCGCCCTTGGCCTTCGCCCGCGCCCAGAATTCCGCGGAATCCTGGATCGGGATGCCTTCGGTGATCACCACGACGAGCGGAATTTCCGCCTCGATGGCTTCGAGAACCGCGTCCTTGGCGAATGCCGGCGGAACGAAGACGATCGACACGTCGGCGCCGGTCTTCTCGATGGCTTCGGAGACCGCGCCGAACACGGGCAACTCGATGTCCCCGTGAGTGACGGTGGTGCCGGCCTTGCGGGCGTTCACGCCCCCCACGACCTTGGTTCCCGCCTTGAGCATCAGGGCCGTGTGCTTGGTACCCTCGCCGCCCGTGATGCCCTGCACGATGACTTTGGAGTCCTTGTTGAGGAAGATCGACATTTGTTGCGGTCCTTTACTTCGATGCCAGCTCGGCGGCCTTTGCGGCGCCCTCGTCCATGGTGTCCGCGAGCGAGACGAGCGGATGTGCCGCGTCGCGCAGAATCTGTCGGCCCTCGTCGACCTTGTTTCCGTCGAGGCGTACGACAAGCGGCTTGTTCGCCTCGTCGCCGAGAATCTCGAGCGCCTTGACGATGCCATTAGCGACCGCGTCGCAGGCGGTGATGCCGCCGAAGACATTCACGAACACGCTCTTGACCTGTGGGTCACCGAGGATCACGTCGAGCCCCGCCGCCATGACCTCGGCGGATGCCCCGCCCCCGATGTCGAGGAAGTTGGCCGGCTTCACGCCGCCATGGCGCTCACCCGCGTAGCTGACGACGTCCAGCGTGGACATCACGAGCCCCGCGCCGTTGCCGATGATGCCCACCTCGCCGTCGAGTTTCACGTAGTTGAGGTTCGAGGCTTTGGCTTTCGCCTCCAGCGGGTCCTCTGCGGCGGTGTCGACGAGCGCAGCGTGGTTCGGGTGCCGGAATTCCGCGTTCTCGTCGAGCGTGACCTTGCCGTCGAGCGCGACGATGTCGCCCTCCTCGGTGAGCACGAGCGGGTTGACCTCGACGAGCGTCGCATCCTCGCCCTTGTATACCTCGTAGAGCCTCACGAAGACGGGTGCGACCTTGTCGACGATATCGGCCGGGAACTTGGCCGCAACGGCGATCTCGGTTGCCTTGGCCAGATCGACGCCCACCAGGGGGTCCACCTCCACCCGCGCGAGCGCCTCTGGACGCTCCACGGCGAGCTCCTCGATCTCCATTCCCCCCTCGAAGCTGGAGAGCGAGAGATAGGAGCGGTTGGCCCGGTCGAGCAGAACGGAGAAGTAGTACTCGGATGCGATGCGCGCCCCCGCGGCGACCATGACGCGCTTGACGGTGTGACCCTTGATGTCGAGACCGAAGATGCCCTCGGATGCCGTGGCTGCGTCATCCGGATTGTGAGCGACCTTGACGCCGCCGGCCTTGCCGCGACCGCCGGCCTTGACCTGCGCCTTGACGACGACCGTGCTGCCGAGCTTCTCGGCCGCCGCACGTACCTCCTCCGGAGTGTCCGCGATGATGCCGGCGAGTACCGGCACCCCGTAGCTCTCAAAAAGGTCTCGGGCCTGGTACTCGAATAGATCCACGCTGCTTGTCCAATCCGCAGGTCATTTGTCTGATGGGCCAAGGTTTCTCGACACCGAGATAGTTCGACGTCAAGAGATTCGGGCCATCAAGAACTCTACCCCGGCTCCCCCGTGCGTTCAGCATGCCGGCGACCCATCCGCGCTGTCCCCGTGCCAAATGAAGGAGTCGCCTCGTCTTCGAGCGGCATCGGGCCCTGGCTTCCGGGCCACGGCTTCCGCGGGTCCTTCATTTGGCACGGGGCGGGCAGGTTGGCACGGGGCGGGTAGGTTGGCACGGGGCGGGCGCGACGGAGGATGCCGCGTGCCGTCGGGTCCGTCACCCGGGTCGGGCTGAGCGCAGAATGGACTCGTGCCACTCACCGATCTCGGAGCCGAAGCCGTTCTGCTCGCAGGCGGCGGCAGGGCGATCCTGCTGCAACTCGCGAATCCCGCGATCGGACACGCGGTCGCCGATCACAGCAATTTCGTGGCCGACCCGCTGCGCCGCCTGCGCAACACCCTTACCTACGTTTACGCGCTCGTCTTCGGCACCCCCGAGCAGGTCGCCTCCGTCACCGCGATGGTCAACCAGGCGCACGCCCCCGTGCGCTCGGAGTCCTACGACGCCTCCGACGCTCGACTGCAGCTCTGGGTTGCGGCGACGCTGTACGAGACGGCCACCCACATCCACGAGCGCATCTTCGGCCCCCTCGACGACGAGGATGCCGATGGCGTTTATCGAGAGTACGCCACCGTTGGTACGGCACTGGGCATGCCCGCATCGCTGTGGCCGGTCGATCGCGCCGCGTTCCGAACCTATTGGAACGAGCAGCTGCCCCAGCTCACGGTGGACGACAGGGTGCGGACGGTCTCGCGCCAGTTGCTGCATCCGAGGACAGGCCCCCTCTGGATGCGCGCCTCAATGCCAATGGCCAGGCTTGCGACCGCGGGCCTGCTCAGCCCCGAACTGCGAGAAGCCTATGCACTCCCGTGGAGTCCGCGCCTGGAGCGTCGATTCGAGAGGAGCATGAGCGCGACGGCTCGTCTGTACCCGCGGCTGCCACACCGCCTGCGCGAATGGCCGAAGAACCACCTGCTGAGCAAACTGGGCTGAGCCGCGGGTCAGGCTTTCGCTCCGCCGCTCAGCAGATCGATCTTCCAGAACTTCTGCAGCGAGAGGAACAGTATGGCGAGCGGAATGATCGACACGAGAACACCGGCAACGACGATCGAGTATTGCGCCGCGTGGCCACCCGTGATGATCATGAGGCCGTAAAGTCCGAGCGTGAGCGGATAGAGCTGGTCGTTGATGTCGTGCCCGCCCTCACAACCGTTCGCGTGCCGCTGGTCGAGGTCGGGCGCGAAGCGATCGCGCGCTTGATCGGTGCGGCATCCGGTCAGCGCAGTCGTGTCGTCGTCGCCACGGTCGCCTCTGTGACTCGACGCCTCGCCTCAATTAGCCGGCAGGTCAGCGGCTGGCGGCATACTGGGGCGATGACGGCGGCCATGAGTGCGAAACAGGCGCTGCGGATGCGACTTTCGAGCCAACTCATCGAGCCATCCTCCGCGCACGAGCTCGATGTGCCAGGCGTGGTGGGCCATCTGCTCGCGATACAGGCGCAGGACTTCGGCCAGGCCCTCTGGGCGATTGGTCTCCGGTTGCCCAAATCGACCAAGGCCGACGTGCTCGGCGCCCTCGAGCGCGGTGAGGTCGTGAGGTCCTCACCCCTGCGCGGAACCCTCTTCTTCGTCGCGGCGGAGGACCTGCGGTGGATGCTGCGGATCACCGCGCCGCGCACGATCGCGAGCGCGGTCACTCGCCACCGACAACTCGGGCTCGACGAGGGCGTCCTCGGCAGAGCGCGGGAGCTTGCGATCGCCGAGCTGACCGGCGGCAATGCGATAACCCGCGACCGGTTCTTCGCGGCGCTGGAACGTGCCGGGATTTCGACCACGGGCCAACGCGGCTACCACATCATCTGGCACCTCGCCCAGACCGCCGTCATCTGCTGGGGGCCGCCGGCCGGCACGCAGCAGGCGCTTGTGCTCGTCGACGAGTGGATTCCGGTTTCCCGGGATCTGGAACGTGAGCAGGCTCTTCGCGAATTCGCCCTCCGCTATTTCTCGGGGCACGGACCGGCCACGCTCCGAGACCTCGCGTGGTGGGCGAAGCTCACCCTCGCGGACGCCAGGCTCGGCCTCGAGCTCGCGCGCGCGGACCTGACCGAGGTGTCGCTCGATGGCGTACCGCACTGGGTCGCCGCCGACGGAACCGAGGCCGCCGTCATGGGCGGCGAATCCGTGCATGCGCTGCCCGGCTTCGACGAGTACGTGCTCGGTTACCAGGATCGTTCCCTCGCGATCGCCGGGGAACACTCGAATCTCATCGTGCCGGGCAACAATGGCGTCTTCCTGCCGACCATCGTGTCGCGGGGTCGGGTCGTCGGCACCTGGCGACGCACGTCAGCCGCGAGCGGGATCACCGTGAGACCCGAACCTTTCGGCATCCTCAACAAGGGCCAGACGGCCGGATTCGAGCGGGCGGCCAACGCGTATCGCGCGTTCTTCGCACGCTAGTGCTGGTTGATCTTCAGAGCTTTTCGATCGGCGCCAGCTTGATCAGGAGTCGCTTGCGACCGGCCGTCTCGAACTGCACTTCAGCGATGCTCTTGGGGCCAACGCCGGTGACGGCGGTGACCCGGCCGTCGCCGAAGTCGAGATGACGGATGCGGTCGCCGGCTGCCAGGGTGAGGTCGCCGTTGTCACGCACCGTTCCGGTGACCTTGTTGGACCACTCGGTCTTCGGTTGCGCCGCCCGAGCGGCCGCCCTCGCCAACGCGGTCGCGCCGGGCGCGCTCGATCGCTCGTAACTGGAGCCGACCCCCGCGAATCCTTCGCGCCGGGCGTTGAGCGCGCGCGGCTGTGTACCTCCGCGCGACGTCGCCATGCCGGGCGACTGACGCCAGTCGATGAGCTCTGGCGGGATCTCCTGCAGATACCGCGATGGCATCGCGACGCTGACCTCGCCGAACTGGGCCCGGGTCATGGCGAGCGAGAGGTAGAGCCTGCGACGAGCCCGCGTGATGCCGACGTAGAACAGACGGCGTTCTTCGGCCGGTCCGCCCGGCTCGCTAGCGGACATCTGGTGCGGCAGCAGGCCCTCTTCGACACCGGTGAGGAAGACCGCCTCGTATTCGAGGCCCTTTGCGGTGTGCAGGGTCATCAGTGAGACCGTTCCGCTGGAATCGTCGATCTCATCGGCGGCGGCGACGAGGGAGGTCTCCGTGAGGAACTCCAGGAGGGTGCCCTCCGGGTTCCTCACCCGGTACTCGCGCGTCTGCGCGACCAGCTCCTCCACGTTCTCCGCGCGCGCGTCATCCTGGGGGTTGCCCGTCGCGCGCAGCGCCTCGACGAACCCCGTCTTCTCGAGCAGCCCGATGAGGATCTCCGGCACCGGCGCGGTGTCCACCACCAATGACACCTCGTCGAGGATGGCGACCAGGCCGAGCACGGCCGTGGTGATCTTCGGACCGAAACCCATCTCATCCGCGTGCCGCATCGCCTCACGCAGCGTCACGCCTTCGCGATCGGCCCAGCTCTGCAGCGTCGCCTCCGTCACGCCGCCGATGCCGCGCTTCGGCACGTTCATGATGCGGCGAAGCGCCATCGGGTCGTCGGGATTCGCCACGGCGATCAGGTAGCCGAACGCGTCCTTGATTTCGGCACGCTCGTAGAACTTGGTGCCGCCCAGCACCCGGTAGGGCAGCGCGGAACGGATGAAGATCTCCTCCAGCGCGCGCGTCTGCGCATTGGTTCGGTAGAAGACGGCGATGTCTCGGTACTCGACGCCTTGGCTGTGCAGCTCGGTGATCTCGTCGGCGATGAACTGGGCCTCGTCGTGCTGACTGTATCCGGTGAAGCCGACAATGCTGTCGCCGTCCCCCACCGTGGTGAAGAGCTTCTTGTCGATGCGGTCGAAGTTGTTGCCGATGACGGCGTTCGCAGCGCTCAGGATGTTCTGCGTCGATCGGTAGTTCTGCTCGAGGAGCACCACCTTCGCGCCGACGTAGTCGCGCTCGAACTCCACGATGTTGCGGATGTCCGCCCCGCGGAACGCATAGATCGACTGGTCGGAGTCGCCGACGACGGTGAGAGAGGCCGGGTCGAGCGGACGGGTCGGGTCTTTCAACACGGACCCGTCGAATCCGGTCGCCCCCTCCAGCAGGTCGGTCTGCGGGGAGCGCGTCAGCTCGCGGATCAGCGCGTACTGCGCATGATTGGTGTCCTGGTACTCGTCGACGAGGATGTGCCGGAACCGGCGCTGATACAGCGCCGCCACCGCGGGGAACGCCCGGAACAGGTAGACGGTCTGCCCGATGAGGTCGTCGAAATCGAAGGCATTTGCCGCTCTCAGGCTGCGGGAGTACTCACGGAAGATCTCGAGGAAGATCCGCTCCTGTGGATCGTTGAAATTGACGCCTCGTGCGTACGACTCGACGTCGCTCAGATCGTTCTTGAGCTTCGAGATCTTCGATGAGACCTGGCCTACGGTGAAGCCGAGAGCGCCGGCGTCGAGCTGCTTGATGATCCGCTTGATGAGCGCGCGCGAGTCGGCGGAGTCGTAGATCGTGAAATTCTTGCCGTAGCCGAAAAACTCCGCTTCGCGACGCAGGATGCGCACACAGGCGGAGTGGAAGGTGGAGATCCACATGCCTTGCGCCGCCTGGCCGAGAAGTGCCTCGACCCGCTCGCGCATCTCCGCCGCGGCCTTGTTCGTGAAGGTGATGGCCAGGATCTGCGACGGCCACGCCTCGCGCGAATCGATAAGGCTCGCGATGCGGCGCGTGAGCACGCTCGTCTTGCCGGAGCCCGCGCCCGCGACGATGAGCAGCGCCTGCCCGCGGTACTCAACCGCCTCGCGCTGCTGCGGATTCAACCCGGCGAGAAGCGGAGACTCTTTCGGCTCAGCCGGGTCCAGGATGAAGGTCATAACTGGCCCAATTCTAGGCGACGGGTCTGACATGCGTCGCGAGCCCGACCCGGTTGGCACTAGTCGAGGCCGTCGCGGATCTCGATCGCGAGATCCGGCTGGTCGGCGAACACGCCGTCCACTCCCATTCGCATCAGGGTCGCGAACTCGCTGCGCCAGTCACCGAAATCGCCCGCAACAGAACCGTGCCGCAGGCTCTCGGCGAGAAAACTGTTCTCCGCGCGAAGGGTCCAGCAGAAGACGGACAGCCCCGCGTGGTGCGCACGCGACACGACGCGCGCACCGCTCGCGGCCAAGAGGATGTGTTTGTCGACGCTGATCCCGTCGACCAAACCCGCGAGTTCCTCCAGCCCTTCGTCGCTCAGGTAGTCGGAGTAGAGGAGCGCCGCGCTGCCGCGGGATGCGATCTGATCGGCGGGAGCGCCAGCGGACTCGACGAGAAAAACGAGGTCGCCCCGGATGCCTCGCTCACGAATCTCGACCAGTACCGTCAGTTCGAATGACTCGATCGTCAGCCGACGGTCGTTCGCCCAACCGGCAGCCATCAACTCGCCGGCGAAGAGCTCGTCGAGCGGAAGGCCGATGGACTCGAAATAGGTCGCGTGCTTGATCTCCGCGACCATGCCGATGCGGCGATCGGCGCCGTCGAGCAGGTCGAGCAGGTCGGTGAGCCTCAGGATGCCCTGCTCGCCGGCATATCTCACGTTCTCCGGACGGACCTCCGGCAGCCGCTCCGTTGCGCGGAGCGTGCCGAGCTCCGCCCAGGTGAAATCCTCGGTGAACCAGCCGCTGAGGGTCTGCCCGTCGACGACCTTGGTTGCGCGACGATCCGCGAACTCCGGGCGGGACGCGACATCCGTCGTTCCGGAGATCTCGTTCTCGTGGCGGATCACCAGGATGCGGTCCTTCGTCGCGACGATGTCCGGTTCGACCGCATCCGCACCCTGCTCGAGGGCCAGCTCGAAGGCTGCGAGGGTGTGCTCCGGACGATAGCCGCTGGCACCGCGGTGAGCGATCACGAGGGGGGTGGATGTCACGGGGCAACGCTACGCGATCGCCGCCGACAACTCTTGGTAGCCTGCTCCGCATGGGGAGTCTCGACGATCAGGCCGCGCTGAGGTTCTCGTCCGATGGCTGAACATCGGCGCGGATGGCGCGAGCCGACCTCCCTTCTGCCGCTGCGGTGGGGCGGCTACGGGGTTCGCTCCGTCGCCGCGCTGGTGCTGATCCTCGCCGGTGCGCTGCTCACCCAGGCGACCTCCGTCTATACCGGCTACTTCTTCACAATCGGGCTCGGGGCCCACATTCTCGGATGGTTCATCCTGCCCGGCAGGGGGGCGCGCCGCCTCGCAGCGGCCCTGCCGAGCGCATTGATGGTCGGCGCGCTACTGCTCGGCTCGCTGGCGTGTGTGCTGCTCGTCGGCTCGCTCGCCTTCTGGCTCTACGTTCGGCAGCGGCCCGCGGTCAGCTATCTCGCGTTGCTGCTACCGGTCATCAGCGGGCTCGCACTTTCCCGGCTCTACCCGCAATACGGCGACGGAGGCATCGTCGTGGGGGGCTCTCTCGTCGTGATTGTCGGCGCTGCCTGGCTCGCTCGATCCATTGCCAAGAGCAGGCAAATCCCCAGCAAGCCGGATGCACCGCTCCGGTAAACTCGGAACATGGCAACCTCCAACCCTGCTTTCAACAACTCCCCAGCATTCTCTGAGCGAGCCAGCACCGTCGCGAAGCTGACGAGAAGCACGACCCCCTCGACCGAGGGGATGACGGCACAGCAGCTGACCGACCTGTACAGCCAGCCCTCGGCCACCCCCGCGCAGACCGACCGCATGAGCTACGAAGACACGATGGTCAAGATCGTCGTGAGCTTCGCGATCCTCCTCGTGGGTGCTGCTGTCGGCTGGTTCGTTCCCGTGCTCGCCATTCCCGCACTGATCGTGGGCTTCGTGCTCGCGCTCGTCAATATCTTCAAGAAGAAGCCATCGCCGACTCTCGTCTTGAGCTACGCGGCCGTCGAGGGCGTCTTCGTCGGTGCGGTCACGATGTTCTTCGAGACGCTCTACCCAAACATCGCGGTCCAGGCCGTGATCGGCACCCTCGTGGTCGTCGGCGTGACGCTTGCTCTCTTCGCCAGCGGAAAGGTTCGCGCGTCCAAGAGGGCAACGAAGGTATTCCTCATCGCGATGGTCGGTTACGGAGTCTTCTCGCTGGTCAACCTGGTTCTCATGGCCACGGGCGTCACCACGGATGCGTTCGGTCTTCGCAGTGCGCCGATCTTCGGCGTCCCGCTCGGTGTGATCCTCGGTGTGCTCGTCATCATCATGGCGGCGTACTCGCTCGTGCTCGACTTCGACAGCATCAAGACCGGTGTCCAGCGCGGCGCACCCCGCGTCTACGGCTGGACCGCCGCCTTCGGCATCATGGTCACGGTCGTCTGGCTCTACCTCGAGATCCTGCGCCTGCTCGCGATCCTCCGCCGCTAGCTCCTCCGCCCGTCGGCACTGTCGCATCGCTCCCGTTGTGCAGGACGTGTCCTGCACAACCGGAGGGTTGCCGAACAGTGGACGCTTCCATCGAGAGTGGCGGGTGCTTGGCTGCTCGCCCGTGGACACCCCGCTAGTCGCGCCAGCCCAAGGATTGTGCGATCTGCAGCACCGACTCGAGCAGGCGGGCGTTGTACGCGACGCCGAGCTGGTTCGGCACGGTGACCAGCACGGTGTCCGCAGCCAGCACCGCGGCATCCTTTGCGAGGTCAGCGACGATCTCGTCCGGTTCGCCGACGTAGCTCTTGCCGAAGCGGGCAAGCCCACCGTCTAGGTGGCCGACCTGGTCTTCGCCGCCGCGTTCGCGACCGAAGTACTCCCAATCCTTCTGGGTGGTCAGCGGCAGGATGCTGCGGCTCACCGATACGCGCGGCTCGCGTCCGTGCCCCGCCGCCGCAAAGGCCTCGCGGTAGACGGCGATCTGCTCGGCCTGGAGTTCGTCGAACGGAACCCCGGTGTCCTCGGTGAGGAGGGTGGAGCTCATGAGGTTCATGCCATGTTCACCCGTCCACTTCGCTGTCGCGCGCGTACCCGATCCCCACCAGATTCGGTCGGCGAGCCCGCGCGATTGCGGCTGGATGGCGAGCAGGCCGGTGCGCCCCGTCATCTGCGGGTTGGCAGTGGCAACTCCTGCGCCAGCGATCGCGGCCCGAAAGATCTCTGTCTTCGTGCGCGCGTCATCCGCGTCGGTCTGCCCCTCCGCCGGCACATAGCCGAAGGATTCGTAGCCATTCAGCGCCGTCTCGGGTGAGCCGCGGCTGAGCCCGAGCTGCAGCCGACCGTGTCACTTTGACGTCCGGCCCACGACATTGCCACTCAGAGAACTTGCGAGTTACCTCGACGGTGCTTCGCGCGCATATTAACTCTGCGATCGGAAGCGTTCGAGAGCACCTTCGCGCTGTTTCACGAATAGTGAAGAACAGCTTGCCCAGCCCGCTGATGCAGATCGACATACACATGCGGATTCTCGTAGTACAGCTAATAATCCGCGACACGGAAGCTGTCAACGCGTCGGAATTGGCGATCCAACAGAATAGGGCCATGTCTACCGACCCGAAGCCGCGCATCGTCTACTCGCTGTGGCACGAATACACCGCAACTATCGGTGAATATGAGTTGATCGATTTCCCGCGCCTACTCGGCGTCTTTACGACGCGGGCTCTGGCTGAGTCGGCGGCTGCGGAGGCGGCGACTCTCCCCGGCTTCGACGGCGTACTCGGTGAGACCGAAGACGTGCTGGGACTGGTGATCGACGAGGAGACGGTCGACGAAAGGAACTGGCTAGACGGCTTCGTCACCATCGACCCTCGGGAGGACGAATGATCGTCTACTGCCTGACTCACAACAGGCCTCGCGGCGAGCATGTGGATTGGCCGTTGGTCAATCAGAAGCATCTGGGATTTTTCTCGTCGCAGGAATCCGCTCGGTCGACTCTCGAGGCTGCGTCACTCCTTGAAGGATTTCGCGAATGGCCGAACGCCTTTACCGTCGAGGAGATCGAGCTTGACGCGAAACTGTTCCCTGACGGGTTCGACGTGGAAGTCGACCGTCGCCTGATTCCGCGCGACTAGCTGTACTCCACGGGGCGTTGATTGGTGTGTGACGATCTTCCCCGCTAATACTCTGCGGGGCTGGTCGTAATCGTTTCAGCCGAGTGCAGGCTTGATGTCGCGGTTGATCGATTCGAGAATGCGGGCGTTGAAGTCGACGCCGAGCTGGTTTGGCACGGTGACCAAAACCGTGTCGGCCAGTTGCACGGCTTCGTCTTGTGCCAGCTCCGCCGCGATCAGGTCAGGTTCGCCTACGAAACTGCGACCGAAACGGGCGAGACCGCCGTCGAGGTGGCCGACCTGATCGCTGCGGTTGGCACGAGCGGATGCGCCGAAGTACCGACGCGTCTCGTCGTCGATGATCGGGATCACGCTGCGGCTAATGGAGACGCGGGGCTCGCGTTCGTGACCGGCCTCACCCCACGCATCCCTGAACATCCGGATCTGTTCGGCCTGCAGCTGGTCGAACGGAACTCCGGTGTCCTCAGTCAGAAGCGTGGAACTCATCAGGTTCATGCCCTGCTCGGCGGTCCACACCGCCGAGGCGCGGGTTCCCGCACCCCACCAAATCCGCTCTGAAAGTCCGGGCGAACGTGGTTCGACTGCGAGCGGTTGTTGCAAACCCGTCATCTGAGGGTTTGACATCGCAACACCAGCGCCTGCAAGAGCCGCTCGGAATACCTCCGTGTGGCGGCGGGCCATGTCGGCATCCGTCTCGCTCTCGGCGGGGACAAAGCCGAACGATTCATAACCACGCAGGGCGGTCTCCGGTGACCCTCGGCTGATGCCGAGTTGAAGGCGCCCGCCACTGATCAGATCTGCAGCGGAAGCTAGTTCGACAGCAGAGAACGGATTCTCGTAACGCATGTCGATTACGGCCGTGCCGATCTCGATTCTCGAGGTGCGCGCGCCGATCGCCGCGAGCAGCGGGAAGGGACTTGCCAGTTGGGGTGCGAAGTGGTGCACGCGCACGTAGGCGCCATCGATGCCAAGCTCTTCCGCGGCGACGGCGAGTTCGATCGTCTGCACGAGCGCGTCGCGCGCGGTGCGTGCAACGGAGCCGGGCACGGGCTGGTAGTGACCGAACGAGAGGAATCCGATGCGCTTTACTCGAATCACTCCCACTCGATCGTGCCAGGCGGCTTCGACGTGACGTCGAGCACGACGCGGTTGACACCGGCGACCTCGTTGGTGATCCGGTTGGAAATGCGAGCCAGCACGTCGTAGGGCAGGCGCGTCCAGTCGGCGGTCATCGCATCCTCGGATGACACCGGCCGAAGCACGATCGGGTGCCCGTAGGTGCGGCCGTCGCCCTGCACGCCGACGGAGCGAACGTCGGCGAGCAGTACGACCGGGCACTGCCAGATCTCCTGGTCGAGCCCGGCAGCGCTCAATTCGGAGCGCACGATCGCGTCCGCCGAACGCAGCAGCTCGAGACGCTCGCGCGTAACCTCGCCCACGATTCGGATGCCGAGGCCGGGCCCGGGGAACGGTTGGCGGCCGACGATGACCTCCGGCAACCCGAGCTCACGGCCGATCGCACGCACCTCGTCTTTGAACAGGGTGCGCAGGGGCTCGACGAGTGCGAACTGGAGATCTTCCGGCAGGCCGCCAACGTTGTGATGGCTTTTGATGTTGGCGGTGCCAGTTCCCCCGCCGCTCTCCACGACGTCCGGATACAGCGTTCCCTGCACGAGAAACGTGATCGGCTCGCCATCGGACGCGGCCTCAGCGACGAGGGCGGATGCCGCGGCCTCGAAGCTGCGGATGAACTCGCGCCCGATGATCTTTCGTTTCTGCTCAGGGTCGGTCACGCCCGCCAGCGCATCGAGGAACTGGTCCGCGGCGTCTACGGTGACGAGGCGCACGCCCGTCGAGGCGACGTACTCCTCTTCCACCTGGCGACGCTCGTCCTGGCGCAGAAGGCCGTGGTCGACGAAGATCGCGGTGAGCTGATCGCCGATCGCCCTGTGCACGATCGCGCCGGCGACCGCCGAATCGACCCCGCCCGACAGTGCGACGATCACGCGAGCCTGGCCGACCTGCTCGCGGATGCGCGCAACCTGCTCCGCGATGACATTGCCGCTGTTCCAGTCGCCGGGGATTCCGGCGGCGTCGTGGAGGAAGTTCTCCAGCACCCGCTGACCGAACGGCGAATGCTTGACCTCGGGATGCCACTGCACGCCGTACATCTTCTTCTCATCGCTCGCGAACGCTGCGACCGGGGTCGATGCACTCGAAGCGAGCACCTCGAATCCCTCTGGCGCCTTGGAGACGGAGTCGCCGTGGCTCATCCAGGCCGTCTGCTCCGTCGGCTGTCCGCTCAGCAGCCGTCCTCCGTCGCCCTTCAGGTGCACCGCGGTCGAGCCGTATTCGCGCAGGCCGGTGTTGGCGACCTCGCCACCGAGCTGCTGCGCCATCACCTGGAAGCCGTAGCAGATGCCAAGCACCGGAATGCCGAGCTTAAGGATGCCAGGGTCGAGGGAGGGCGAACCCTCGTCATATACGCTCGACGGGCCGCCGCTCAACACGATACCCGAGGGGTTCTTGGCGGCGACCTCCTGCGCGGTGATGGTGTGCGGCACGATCTCGGAGTAGACGTTCGCCTCACGCACCCGACGTGCGATCAGTTGGGCGTACTGGGCACCGAAGTCGACGACCAGGACGGGCTGGTGAGCCGTTTCGGGCTGTGTCGTCTTAACGATTGGTTACCTCCGCGACTACGGGCGACTCGAGTTCGGCGAGCTCGCGAACGACGCGGCGCGAGATGAAGTGCTCGACGATGAAGGACAGGAAGGGCACAACGCCGCCGAGTGCGATCTGGATGAAGCGGCCGAACGGCCAGCGCATGAAGCTCCAGAGCCGGAAATCGCTGAACAGATAGACCACATAGAGCCAGCCGTGTGCGATCAGGATGCCCGTGCTGAGGTTGACCGCGCGCACAGAGCCGACCGGCACCAGGGCCAGGAATCCCTGCGAGCCGCCGAGCTCGATCTCACGCTGGATCGGCGTGTACTTGAGCAGCATCTCGACCACGAGCAGCAGCAGCAGCGTACCGGTGACGTAGGCGAATACCCGATAGAACTTCAGAGCTCCGTTGATTTTCGGAATGTCGGAAACCTTAGGGCGCAGGGGCATAGGGCTAGTTTAGTTCCGCAGTTTCCGCCGCCAGCGCCTCTTCCTGCTCGCGTTCCCAGGCATCCCTCACGAGGCGGTACCAGAGGAAGAGCGCGAAGCCCGCGAAGACCACCCACTCGGCGGCGTAGAAGACGTTGAGCAGGTTGAGTTCGACGGCCGTACTCGGCGCAGGAGAGTCGATGAGAGCCAGTCCGCTCGTCCGTGCGGAGTCGACGAGGTATCCGCCGTAGACGCCGGCAGGATCTGCTCCCTTCCACAGGTTGATCATCGAGCCAGCGGACAGTGTGCTGAGCTTGCCGTGCTCGAAGTCGCCGTCCTGCGGTCCCTCGTCGGGAAAGTAGCGCCCGCTCAGCGTGATGCTTCCCGAAACCTGCGAGCCCGTCAGCCGACTGAGCGCGGATGCCGCCTCCGCCCGGGTCGACGCCCAGCCGAGCGCCACCGTGAGCCCAGCCGGGCTTCCGCCGTTGACATTCGCGGCGAAGTGGCCGACCACCCAGTACCCCGTGCGACCGCCGTTGACGCGATCGCTGACGAGCAGGTAATCGTCCGGCACCCAGGCGCCGGTGGTCTTCACGAGCTGGCCGGCCGCGGCATCCGAAACCGGCGCCTGCGGCTTCGCGACGGATTGGAGCGGCACGACGGTCTCGGTGTCGCGAGAGACGACCGTACCGGTTGAGACGCTCCTGGCGAGCTGCCACTGGCTGAGGGCGGCGAAGCCCGCGGCGAGCGCGAGTGCGAAGATGAGCGCTGCTATCCAGCGGGGACGCCGGGCGACGGACCACATTGCCTAGTACTCCGGATCTCTCTTGCGCTCGGTCTGCTCGTCGGATTGCTGCATGGCCTGTTCTACCAGACGATCCGCCGCAATCGACGCCTCGTCCGGTTCGCCAGCATCCAGCCCGGCCGTTGCCGCCTCGACCAGAGCGATGTTCTCTTCGGCCATGATCGGCGTGGGCTTCGGCCTGATTTTCTTCGTGCGAAGGACGAGCGCACCGATCCTCTCAGAGTTTGCTGCGAGTATCGGACCGCCGATCGACATGATGAGCACATACAGGCCCGCGAATGGCACGATCCGCTTGTCGAGACCCGCGCTGAGCGAGAGCGTGGCGAGGATGAGGGCGAATTCTCCCCTGTTCTGCAGGATGACCGTGGTATTGATTCCGGCCTGCGGACCGAGCTTGTTGAGCCAGGCCACGAACTGCCCGGCGGCGATGTTGAGCACGAACGTCATGACCACCGCGCCGACCACCGGGAAAAACACCGTCGGGAACTCCGACACGTTGAGGGCGAGTCCGAAATTCAGGAAGAAGAAGGCGCCGAACACGTCGCGCATCGGCAGCGAAAGATGCTCGATCCTCGCGCGGTACTTGGTGGCGCCGAGGACGAGTCCGATGAGGAATGCGCCGATGGCATCCGTTACCCCCAGAAGTTCGCCGACACCCCCGAATGCGACGGCGAGACCGAAGAACAGGATGGTGAACAGCTCGTCGTCCTTTGTGCGGAACAGCCGCGAGACCCACCTGCCTCCCCAGCGCGCGATCGTGAACATGACCACGAGGAAGAGGAAGGAGACCGCGAGCTTGCCGACCACCGGCCAGATCGCGGTCTCGCCGCTCAGCACGACGCCGACGATCGCGAGATAGATCGCGATGAAGATGTCCTCGACCACCGTGACGCCGAGGATCATCGGCGTCTCTCGGTTGGGTAGGCGGTTCAACTCGATGAGCAGTTTGGTGACGATTGCACTCGACGACGTCGCCGTGATGCCCGCGATGATGAGGGCCTCGCGGGTGCCCCAGCCGACCCAGAAACCGAAGGCAAGCCCGACGCCCATGTTGACCAGGATGTAGGAACCGCCGGAGAAGATCAGCTTGCCCGCATTGCTGAAGAACTCGTCCTGGTCGAATTCGAGCCCGAGGTTGAAGAGCAGCAGGATGAGGCCGAAGATCGCGATGAGCTCGATCTTGCTCGAGTCGAAGTTGAGCGGGAACCAGCCGGTGTGCGGGCTCGCGAGCAGGCCGACGAGCATGTAGACCGGGATCGCCGGCAGGCCGATGAGCTTGCCGAGGCGTCCGAAGACATAAGCAATGAGGAGGAGCAGGCCGAGGATCGCAAGCTCTTCACCCAGATGCACGACTAGCTCCCGGGCGGAGCGTCGACAGGCGCCTTTGACCCCAGTGACAACTCGCCCGTGCGATAGAAATTGAACGCCTTCGCGACCTTTTCCGGCGAGCCGGCGACCACGAGAGTGTCACCGGGGAACACCTTGAAGTCATCGGCCGGTGCCGGGTTCGCGGATTCACCGCGCACGACCGCTACCACCGTCAGCCCGACGACGCCGTGCGAGGCGAGATTGCCGAGCTGTTGGCCGGCGATGTGGTCGTCGTAGTCGACCGTGAACCAGTCGATGCTGAGCCCTGGAATCCGGTCGAGCTTGTCGAGACCCTCCGTGATGCGCGTGCCGCCAAGCAGCTCGGCAAGGGTGTGGGCCTCGTCTTCGCTCAACCGCAGGGAGACTTTGCTGGCATCCGATCCGTCTTCTTCGTCCGCGAACGTGATCAGGTCGCTGTGGCCGGAACGATGGGTGATGACGCCTGCCTTGCCACCATCGGCGGTAACGAAGGTATGCAGAACGCCCACTCCGGGAAGCTTGACCCGACGAACGTCGACCATGGGGTGACTCCTTGAGGATTGTTAGGGTGTGAATCCAAGTCTACCGGGCGGTTCGTCGGGGGCCGCCGGAGTTCGCGGCTGGCGGAGTCGCCGCTGCTCGCTACTTCGCGCTGATGATATCGGGGGCCTCGAGCCTCACCCGGTCGGCCGATTCGTCGTCGGGTTCGAGCTGGCTCGCGAGTTCGGCGGCGACACGCTTGAGGTAGTTGTTGACCTCGCGGTCGACCCGCTCCGCGTCCCAGCCGAGCACATCCCCCATGAGCTTTGCGGCCACTGGAGCGGCAGAAACCCCACGATCCCACGCCTCGATCGAGATGCGAGTGCGACGGGCGAGCACGTCCTCCAGGTGGAGGGCACTCTCGTGGGTCGCCGCGTAGACGACCTCGGCCTCGAGATAGTCGTCCGCTCCGGGGAGCGGATTGCCGAGCGAAGGTGTCTCGCGGATGATGTCGAGCAGTTCATCCGTCAGCACGCCATAGCGGTTGAGCAGGTGTTCGATCCGCACCTTGTGCACACCGAATGCCCGCGCAATCTTGGCGCGCTTGTTCCACGCGGCCTGGTACCCCTCTGCGCCGAGCAGACCGATGTCCTGCGTCACACTCTTCGGGATGCTGGCATCGAGAGCCGAGACGGCCGCGTCGATCGCGTCCTTCGCCATGATCCGATAGGTGGTCCACTTGCCGCCGGCGATGACCACGAGGCCCGGAACGCTGTGCGCCACGAGGTGTTCGCGCGACAGCTTGGAGGTCTGCTCCGATTCACCGGCGAGCAGCGGACGAAGCCCCGCGTACACTCCCTCGACGTCTTCCCGCGTCAGCGGCACGGCGAGCACCTTGTTGACGTGCTCAAGGATGTAGTCGATATCCGCGGCGGTCGCCGCCGGATGCGCCTTGTCGAGATGCCAGTCGGTGTCAGTCGTTCCGACGAGCCAGTGGCGTCCCCAGGGGATCACGAAGAGCACGCTCTTCTCGGTGCGGAGGATGAGTCCGACGTTCGACTGGAACCTGTCACGCGGCACGACGAGGTGCACGCCCTTGGAGGCCCTCACCTTGAACTGGCCGCGCTCTCCCACCATCGCCTGGGTGTCATCCGTCCAAACGCCCGTGGCGTTCACGACCTGCTTCGCCTTGATTTCGAAGCGCTCGCCGGTCTCGAGGTCGTGCGCCTTCACGCCGATCACGCGCTCGCCGACCTTGAGGAAGCCCTCGACTCTCACGCGGCTGGCGACGTGGGCGCCGTAGAAGGAGGCCGTTCGCGCGAGGGACGCGACGTAGCGCGCGTCATCCACCTGGGCGTCGTAGTAGGTGATGCCGCCGATCATCGCATCGTGCGCGAGGCTCGGTGCCGCGCGCATCACCTGTCCCTTGGTGAGGTGGCGGTGATGGGGCACGCCGGGCGGACGACCACCGGTATAACTCAGGATGTCGTAGAGCAGCATGCCCGCACCGATGTAGACGCGCTCGGAGAATCGCCTGTTGAGCGGGTAGAGGAAGCGCACCGGCTTCACGAGGTGCGGAGCGATCCGCTGGAGCAGAAGGCCGCGTTCTTTGAGCGCCTCGCGCACGAGGCGGAAGTCGAGCTGTTCGAGGTAGCGGATGCCGCCGTGCACGAGCTTGGACGATCGGCTCGAGGTTCCGCTGGCCCAGTCGCGCCCCTCGACCATGCCGACGCTCAGGCCTCGGGTCACGGCGTCGAGGGCACTGCCTGTTCCGACGATCCCGCCGCCGACGACGAGGATGTCGAGCTCCTTCTCTTTCAGGGCAGCGATCGCTGCTGCGCGCTCCTCCGGTCCCAGTTTGGATGAGCGCGTTACCGTCTTGAGCTTGGCCATCACTGCCTCCGTAGTGCTACTTGTGGTACGGGGCCACAACCACTTCAACCCGCTGGAATTCCTTCAGGTCGGAGTACCCGGTTGTTGCCATTGATCGACGCAGGGCGCCGACGAGATTAACTGTGCCATCCGCGACTGTGGACGGTCCGTAAAGGATTTCCTCGAGCGGCGCGATCGAGCCGACCTCGACGCGGTTGCCACGCGGAAGCTGATCGTGGTGCGCCTCGACCCCCCAGTGCCAGCCTCCTCCCGGTGCTTCGGTGGCGCGCGCGAGCGTCGAACCGAGCATTACCGCGTCCGCTCCCACGGAGAACGCCTTCGCGATATCCCCGGATGTTCCGAGGCCGCCGTCGGCGATGACATGCACGTAGCGGCCGCCCGACTCGTCCATGTAGTCGCGGCGTGCGCCCGCGACATCCGCTACCGCTGTGGCCATTGGAGCGTGGATGCCGAGGCTCGCGCGCGTCGTAGAAGCGGCACCCCCGCCGAAGCCGACCAGCACGCCGGCGGCACCCGTGCGCATGAGGTGCAGCGCGGGCGTGTAGCCTGCGGCACCCCCTACGATCACGGGAACGTCGAGTTCATAGATGAATTTCTTGAGATTGAGCGGTTCCTGGTTGCGGGAGACGTGTTCGGCGCTGACGGTCGTGCCGCGGATGACGAAGAGGTCGACGCCCGCCTCGACGACGGTCTTGTAGAGCTCCTGGGTGCGCTGCGGTGAGAGGGCGCCGGCGACGGTGACGCCTGCCGCGCGGATCTCCTCGAGCCTGGTCTTCACGAGTTCTGGCTTGAGCGGCTCGGAGTAGATCGCCTGCATGCGCCGCGTCGCCTCCCCGGGGGGAAGCGAACGGATCTCCTCGAGCAGCGGCTCAGGGTCTTCGTAGCGGGTCCAGAGCCCTTCGAGGTCGAGCACGCCGAGGCCGCCGAGCTTGCCCATGAGGATGGCCGTCGCCGGCGAGACTACTGAGTCCATGGGGGCCGCGAGGAAGGGGATCGAGAACTGGTAGGCGTCGATGCTCCAGTTGACCGACACATCCTGCGGGTCACGAGTGCGTCGATTCGGCACGATGGCGATGTCGTCAAAGGCATACACCCGGCGAGCGCGCTTGGCGCGGCCGATTTCTACGTCACTCACGGCTCAAGCCTACCCGCCACCCTGTAGTCCCGATCCTGACTTCGCGGCGGAGAAACCGCGGCACCGGGCGGAGCAACGGGCTCGCGGCGGTGCAACCCCCTGCCGCGGCGGAGAAACCGACCCGCGGAGGCAGTTAGGCCTACCTCCGCGACGCATTTGCTCCGCCGCGAGGGATCCCGGCCTCGAGCAGGAGTCGCTCGAGTCGTGGCGGATTCATGACGTGCTCCGTGAGTATGCGAGTCACGCCGCATCCCTGTCTCCTCAAGCGGTCCTCGCGCTTCTTCTCTCGCCAGACCACCTCACCGGGATCGCCCTTTGTGAACTCGTTTTTCGTGTATTTGGCTTTGCCGTCGAATTCCGCTGCCTTCATGACGCCTCGCCAGAAGAAATCGGGTTCCATCGCGCCCTCGCTGTCCCGGAAGGTGACCTGCAACTCTGGTGGAGCAAAACCAAGCAAGTGGATGACCGCGCGAGCGTGCGACTCGCCGAACGAGTCAGACAGGCTCGTGGCATTTCGCACGACTCGCCGAAGATGTCGCTCTCCCGTGCGCGGATGGAGCAGTGCCAAGTCCTCGAAGAGCTCGTCGGCGGAAATCGCGAGGGGATTCTTTCGCCAAAGGGCCCAGTCCGCTGAGCCTAGGGCGTTCGCGAAGGACTGCACACGTGCAACATCCAAGGCCGTTCTGGCGAGACTCGTCACCCTCATGCCGTGCACGGTCTCCGTCCTCGCGGTCGCAAAGCCGACCGCGGATACCCGCACTCCGGGCTCCGATCGGCCACCACCGCGCCATTCGTCGAGCACAGATACCTCAGCGGGCCAGTCACCCGCGATGGGCATACCCCACGCTGCTGCGGCGGACTTGCCCGCCAGCACGATCGGGCGGCCGGATGCCGCGACCACCGCTCGAGCCCTCAGAAGGTGCTGCTCCCGCCCGGAAAGCCCGTGCCACAGACGGCTCTCGACGTAGGCGCCGCGGCGGATCGCGACGAGCCTTCCATTCGCGACATCGCGTCTCAACCCTCGGGTGTCGTCGATGTGGTCACGAACGTTGTCCACGAGAATCAGGCCTTCGCGGGCCAGAGCTGAAAAGTCCATGCGCAGAGCATTCAACACGCGGCAATCCTGCTCGGCGTGATTCGAGCATTCGGTGGGCGGGCCGCACTTCTGGCGTGTGTGGTGGAGGAGATACTCCATCGCGGAGGCAGATCTGACTCCGTCCGCGAGACGTCACCTCCGCCGCTGAAAGAGCTTGCTCCGCCGCGAGGTACCAACTCCGCCGGGGTCAGCGGTTGCTCCGCCGCGACGGTCCGCCGAGCAGACCAAAGCCGAGCCGGCAGGGCGCCAGCCGGCTACCGCGAGTAGTTCGGCGCCTCGACGGTCATCTGGATGTCGTGAGGGTGCGATTCCTTGAGGCCGGCCGCGGTGATCCGCACGAACTTGCCCTTGTTCTTGAGCTCCTCGATCGTGCGTGCGCCGGTGTAGAACATCGACTGGCGAAGACCGCCGAGCAGCTGGTATGCCACCGCCGACAGTGGGCCACGGTACGGCACCTGGCCCTCGATGCCCTCGGCGATCAGCTTGTCGTCGGATGGCACGTCGGCCTGGAAGTACCGGTCCTTCGAATACGACGTCTTCTCGCCGCGACTCTGGAGGGCTCCCAGCGACCCCATCCCGCGATAGTTCTTGTACTGCTTTCCGTTGACGAACACGAGGTCGCCCGGGCTTTCGTCGCAACCGGCGAGAAGCGAACCGAGCATGACCGTGTCGGCGCCGGCGACGAGCGCCTTAGCGATGTCGCCAGAATACTGGAGCCCGCCATCAGCGATAACGGGGATGCCGCTCTCCCGAGCCGCGAGCGATGCTTCGTAGACCGCGGTGACCTGGGGTACCCCGACACCCGCGACGACCCGCGTGGTGCAGATGGACCCGGGACCGACGCCCACCTTGATCGCGTCGGCGCCGGCATCCACGAGGGCCTTTGCCCCGCTTCTGGTGGCGACGTTGCCGCCGATGATGTCGACGTGAGCCGCAACGGGATCACTCTTGAGCCTGCGGATGATGTCGATGACCCCCGCGCTGTCTCCGTTGGCCGTGTCTACCACGAGCGCGTCGACGCCGGCGTCGATGAGCGACATCGCACGGTCCCATGCATCACCGAAGAAACCGATGGCTGCCGCGACACGGAGCCGGCCGGCTTCGTCCTTGGTTGCGTTCGGGTACTGCTCTGACTTGTCGAAGTCTTTCACCGTGATGAGCCCGCGAAGCCTGCCATCGGCGTCGATGAGCGGGAGCTTCTCGATCTTGTGCTGCGCGAAGATCGCGACCGCGTCATCCGGATCGATGCCCTCGGGAGCGGTGATGAGGGGCGTGCGCGTCATGACGTCGCGCACGAGGGTCGTGGACTTTTCAAACGGGGAGACGAAGCGCATGTCCCGGTTGGTGATGATGCCGACGAGCCTGCCGTCGCCCTCCACGACCGGGAGCCCTGAGACGCGGAACCGACCGCAGATCGCGTCGACCTCGGCGACCGTCGCGTCGGGGGTCGTGGTCACGGGGTTCGTGATCATGCCGGACTCTGAGCGCTTGACCCTGTCGACCTGCTCCGCCTGGTCGGCGATGGAGAGGTTGCGATGCAGCACCCCCAGGCCGCCCTGCCTCGCGATCGCGATTGCCATGCGGGATTCGGTGACCGTATCCATGGCGGAGGAGAGGAGAGGTGCGGCTACCGTGATCCGGCGACTCAGGCGAGTGCTGGTGTCCGCCTCGCTGGGGATGACGTCCGTATGCCCCGGGAGCAGCATGACGTCGTCGTAGGTGAGTCCTATGAAACCGAAGGGATCCGGCTGGTCCATGTGCCCTCTTTTATAGCGATCTGGTGAACGAGACACCGGACTGCGGCGATGGACTCCGGTAGTCAATATTAACGGCATAGCGCCCTGGCTATTCCACTAAGTGCGATTACGGATGCCTAACCGCCGACTGTCCCGCCCACGCGTGCGAACCGGTTGGCGGCGTCATACCGGTAGATGCCGTAGTGCGCCGTTCCGGGATCGCCGTTCCTGTCGAAGGCGATCGGGCCGGACACGCCGTCGTAGTCGATATCGGACTGCGTCTTGAGGACGTCGAGACATTCGGCGTAGCTGGTGCACTTGATGCCGCCCTCCGAGACCTCGCGCAGTCGTTTGGCGATGGACAGCCCGGCGTCATTGTGGGCGACGGTCGCGGCCAGCGCAGCCAGCACTGTGGCATCGTAGGCCTCCGCCGAGTACAGAAAGCTGCTCACCGCGGGATCGGCGGCTTTGACCTTCGACTTGAACGCATCGTCGGGTTCCGCCCCTTCGAGGATGCCGTTCACGCCCGTGAGGGTGCCGGCGGGTAGCGCCTGGGAATAGTCCGCCATGTTGTCGCTCGTGAGCCAGAGCTTCGCGCCACCGAAGCCCGCGGCGGAGAGCTGCGTGATGACGAGCTTATTCTGCTCCATCGCACTGAACGGACTCACCAACACCACCGCATCCGGCGCTGCCCTCCTGACGGCCTCGATGATCGGCGAGAAGTCCTTCACGTCCGGTGCGTATTTTTGCGCGGTCACGAGTTTTCCACCGGACTTCCTGAGGCTGGCCGTCAGAGTACCCAGGATCGCCGCACCGGTTTCGTCGTCGAGGTAGACGAGCGCAACCTTCGCTTTGCCCCCTCCGATGGTCGTTCCGAGAGCGGTCCCCTGCAGCGCGGCGGAGGGGATGGTTCGGAACAGGAGTCCCGAGCTGTTCAGGCCGCTCAGCCGAACGGCGGTCGCGGCGGGCGAGATCAACGGGATACCCGCGGCGACGACCTTCGGGATCAGCCGTTCCTCCAGAACCGAGGATGACGGTCCGATGAGCACGTCGATGGACTTGGTCTGCAGGTCCGCGAGTGACTTCTCGAGAGTGTCGGTCGTGGCATCGCCAGAATCGCGGTGGAAGACCTCCACCGGTTTGCCGAGAACGCCACCGGCCTGGTTGATCTCGCGCACCGCGGCCTCGACTCCCGCAGCCTGGCCAGGGCCGAGATAGGACTGCGCGCCCGTCGTCGGAAAGATTGTGCCGATCCGGAGGACGCCGTCGCCGCTGGGTGTGGCACTCGGTTTCGTTGTGGGAACCGGCATCGGATCCGGCGATGCGCAGGCGGCCATGGCAAGGGACAGAGTGACGGCCGCGGCGACGACAGCGAGCGGTCGGATGCGCGACATGAAGGTCCTTAGCTGGGGATCATCCCGAACCTTACCGGGCGATCAGGCCGTGATCGCCGAGGCGCGGCGCGATGCCCGACCGGTCGCTATCAAGTCGACACTCAGCACGACCAGCGCGACCCAGACCAGCCCGAATCCGAACCAGCGCGCGGGCGGCATCGCTTCGTTCAGCACGAACGCGCCGAACAGGAACTGCAGCAGGGGCGCCAGATACTGGATGAGCCCCATGTAGACGAGCGGGAGGCGCCTGGCCGCTGCGGCAAAAAGCAGAAGCGGTACCGCGGTCACCACGCCCGTGGTCAGAAGAACGAGGGTGTGGGTGACACTCACGGTGCCGAAGGTGAGGCCGGCGCTGGCGCCCACCGCTACAAGCTGCACGATCGCAACCGGAACGAGCCAGGCCGTCTCGATCGTCAGGCCGCTCACGGCATCTACGCTGGCTCCGACGCGCTTCTTGATGAGCCCGTAGAGACCGAAGGAGAACGCGAGGGCGAGAGAAATCCACGGGAAGGCGCCGTAGTCGATGGCGAGCACGAGCACCGCGACGGCGCTGATCCCGACGGCGATCCACTGCGACATCCTGAGTCGTTCGCGCAGCAGGATCACTCCGAGCAGCACGGTGACGATCGGATTGATGAAATATCCGAGCGCCGTCTCGATCACGTGATGGCTCAGCGTGGCGTAGACGTATACCTGCCAGTTCACGAAGATCAGCGCCGCGGCGACACCCATGATCAGGACGAGCCGTGGCTGTTTCAGGATGGCGACGAACGCCGGCCACTTGCGGGTCGCGGTGATGAGAATCGCACAGAACACGACGGAAAACAGGATGCGCAGGGCGACGATCTCGAACGCGCCGGCGGGCTGCAGCAACAGGAAGTAGGCGGGCAGCACACCCCACAAGGTGTACGCGGCTACAGCGAAGAGCACACCAGAACGTTGCCGTGACGGTGAGGGAATTGTGGATCTGGGCACTGTTTGCATGGTACGGGAAATGCGGAAGGCCCGTCCGGCGAACCGGACGGGCCTTCCGAAAAAAGCTGACTAGCGAACGACCACAGCGAGCACGTCGCGGGCCGAGAGCACGAGCAGGTCGTCCCCGCCGTACTTCACCTCGGTTCCGCCGTACTTGGAGTAGATGACCTTGTCGCCAACGGCGATGTCGAGCGGGACGCGGTTGCCGTTGTCATCGATGCGACCTGGACCTACTGCGACGACCTCGCCCTCCTGGGGCTTCTCCTTCGCGGTGTCAGGAATGACGAGACCGGAAGCAGTGGTCTGCTCAGCCTCGACCTGCTTGATGACAATGCGATCCTCGAGCGGCTTGATGGAGACCGACACGGTTGACCTCTTCTTTCTCAGAACTTCGAAATCTTGGGTTAGCACTTTCACTGTGAGAGTGCCAGATGTAGCTTAGCCGCGCATTAGCACTCGTGCAATCGGAGTGCCAGAAGTCACCCGTGCGCCCCTCCCGAAAATGCAGGAGATCGGTCACGGTTTCGCGCTGCCGGTGCTCGGATCGGCGGCGGACGCACGGATCTCCTGCGTTTTCGTACAGAATGGGGCGGATGGACAGGACTGAGCTGCAGCAATTGCTTTCCAGCGACGGCCTGCGGCTGCTGGACTCGCTTCCGAGGTACGAGACGACGGCGGATGTCGTGAAGACGGTTGGCGAGCTGCGCAAGGCCGGCCATTCCCCCGGCATGGTCGCCGCGGTGCTCAGCCAGTCGAAGCTGCGGTCCAAGGCCGAGGGCAAGTTCGGCCCATTCGCCGCGCGGATGCTCTTCACGGAGGCAGGACTCGAACAGGCGACCCGCCTGCGGGTCGCCGCCATGCACGCCGGTCGCTTCCAGGCAGCCGGCCTGGCGCGCATCGTCGACCTCGGCAGCGGCATCGGCGGTGACGCCCTCGCGATCGCGGCACTCGATCTCGCGGTGACGGCCGTCGAGATCGACGAGGTCACCGCCGCCATCGCCTCCTACAACCTCGCGCCATGGCCGAACGCGGAGGTGCTCAACGCGGATGCCGCCACCATCGATCTCGACCGGTTCGACGGCGTCTACCTCGACCCGGCGCGACGTACCTCCGGGCACCACAACACCTCCAGGATCAGGAATGCCGCGGACTATTCGCCCACTCTCGATTTCGCCTTCGAGATCGCGAGGGGCCGGCCGACGGGCATCAAACTCGGTCCGGGCATCGATCGCGACCTGATCCCGGCCGAAGCCGAGGCGCAGTGGATCTCCGTCGATCGCGACGTCGTGGAGCTCGGGCTGTGGTTCGGCGCCGTCGCGCGCCCCGGCATCCGTCGCTCGGCGCTCGTTATCGGCGATCACGGAACGGCAGAACTCTCGTCGGATGCCGACAGTGCGGATGTCGAAACCGGCGCGCTCGGGCAGTACCTCTATGAGCCGGATGGCGCGATCATCCGCGCCAGACTCATCGGCGACCTCGCCCGCCGCATCGGCGCGACGATGGTGAGCGACGGGATCGCGTACCTGACATCGGACAGCGCCGTCGACACGCCTTTCGCCACCCGCTTTCGCATCACGGAGACCCTGCCATTCGACGAGCGAAACCTCAAGAAGGCACTGGCCGCCAGACAGATCGGCAGCCTCGAGATCAAGAAGCGCGGTGTCGACCTCGACCCCGCTCAGCTGCGCAGGAAACTCGGACTCAGGGGCAACCACAGCGCGACCCTCTTCGTCACGAGGGTGGCAGGCAGGCACACGGCGCTGCTCGCCGAACGGGCTTAACGACGAAGGGCCCGCGCGACACGCGGGCCCTTCGAAGAAGCGGAGGTCTCAGTACTTGAGGTTTCCGACGTTGGAAAGCGACGCCAACGCGATGATCGCGACGATAATCACGATGATGCTGATGAGGATTGCCACGAATCCGGTGATAATACCGACCAGCCACATCCAGCGGGGGGCCGCCGGCTCTTTTGACTTCGCGATGAAGCCGAGGATGATGGCCGCGAGCGACGCGAGGAAGCCGAGCACGAAGACCCAGCTGAAGACCAGGCCCGCGATACCGAGGATGAACGAGGTAAGGCTGAGGGCCTGCTTGGGCCCTGCTGCCGGCGTCACATAGGGTGATGCCGGCGGAGCCGTAGGAGGAGGCGGAGGGGTGAGGTTGTCGTCTGACATTTGGAGAACTCCAAGCTCTTAAGGAACATTCTTCCAGCGGTGCCCATAGTGGCAGTAGGTGGTCGCTGTGTCAACGAACGCGTGCCGTGCCTCTTTCGGTCAGGCCTGTATGACCGTCACGGGCAGGGTCGAGTCGGCGCCGAAGGAGAGTCCGGATGGCTCATGTCCAGCCTGGATGAGCTGCGCACCGATGGCGGCGATCATGGCTCCGTTGTCGGTGCAGAGCGAGAGTGGAGGGATTCGCAGCTCGATTCCTGCGCCAGCGCAGCGCTCCGCGGCGGACGCCCGAACACGGGAATTCGCGACGACACCGCCGCCGAGCAACAAACGCGGAACACCAAGATCGAGACAGGCCGCGATGGCCTTGGTGAGCAGCACGTCGGTGACGGCCTCGCGGAAGCTGGCCGCGACATCCGCAATCGGCACCTCCTCGCCTGAGTCGCGCCGCTGTTCGACCCAGCGGGCGACGGCCGTCTTGAGCCCGGAGAACGAGAAGTCGTAGCGATGCTTCGCCATGTCTTTGGGGAGGCTGAGGCCGCGAGGAAAGCGGATCGCATCCCGATCGCCGCCCAGCGCCGCACGATCGATCTCCGGGCCTCCGGGATAGGGCAGCCCAAGGAGGCGTGCAACCTTGTCGAAGGCCTCGCCTGCGGCATCGTCGATGGTCTCGCCGAGCAATTGCACATCCGACACGAGATCGCGCACGAGCAGCAGGGAGGTGTGACCTCCCGACACGAGCAGTGCGACCGTCGGCAACTCGATCGCCGAACCGTCCTCGCGCAGCACGTCGGCACCGACGTGACCGACCAGGTGGTTGACCGCGTAGAGCGGCTTGTCGAGGGCTACCGCGAGCGCCTTGGCGGCGCCGACGCCCACCATGAGCGCGCCTGAGAGTCCGGGGCCGCTGGTCACCGCGATGGCGTCGAGGTCCTGCAGCGTGACGCCGGCTTCGGCGAGCGCGGCCTTCAGGGTCGGCGTGAGTGCTTCGAGGTGCGCACGAGCCGCGATCTCCGGAACGACACCGCCGTAGCGAGCGTGCTCGTCCATGGACGAGGCGATCACGTTCGCGAGCAGCGTGGTGCCGCGCACGATTCCCACCCCGGTCTCGTCACAGCTGGTTTCGATGCCGAGAACCAACGGCTCGGATCGCGTCGAGTCGGTCGAAAGCGCGGCCCCCGCCGGTTGAAGCCGGGGTTCCGGAATGCGCAGCCGCATCACGATCGCATCGACGCCATCCGGTTGATAGTAGGCGACCCGTACGGCGATCTCATCGAAGCCGAGGGTTTCGTAGAGATGCTTGGCACCCGGGTTATCGGCACGAACCTCGAGGAAGACGTCGTCCGCACCGCGTTTGCGCGCCTCGCCGATGAGTGCCTGCATGAGGGTGCGGCCGAGTCCGCCGCGTCGCGCGCCCACTGCGACGGCGATGGTCTGGATGTCGCCCTCGTGGGCGCCCTCGGGAGCGAACAGCCCGGCGTAGCCGTCGATGACACCCGGGAAACCGACCCGTTCCGCGACGAGGTAGTAGCACTGGGCATTCCGGAGATCGCTCTTCATCGCATCGCTCGACCAGGCGTCGTTGCCGAAGGTACCCGTTTCGAGTTCCATGATCGGCTCGAGATCGTCCACGGACGCGCGGCGCAATTGCCAGCTCATCGGAACATCCCTGTCACGAGCTGACACGCTTCGGACCGGCCGACAGCGTGACATCCGGCGACCGCAGGTAGAGCGGCTCGGGCCCGGCGAATTCGCGCCTGTGCAGGTAGAGACCCTCGGCCAGCAGACCGATGGATGCCGCGGACACCTCGCTCGCGTCCACACGCGAGTATCCGGAGTAGCCGCCGACCGCCGCGGCAACGTCGTCGGGCCTGGACAGCCCGGGGCCCTGCACGCGGAGCGGAAGCCCCTCCGCGTCGACGCCGGAGTATGCGGTCCAGTAGACCTCGCGACGGCGTGCGTCCGTGACCACGAGGAGCGGGCCGCCGTTGCCCGCGGCGTAGTGTCCCCACGCGATGCCGTCGTGACTCACGACGCGAACGACCGGTCTGCCCGCCCCGAACGCAAATGCCTGCGCGGCGGCGATTCCGACCCGGAGGCCGGTGAAAGGGCCGGGGCCCATGCCGATGGCCACTCCGGACAGCTCGGAGATCGCGACCCCCGAGCGATCGAGAGCCAGCTGGATCATTTCGCCGATGACCTCGGCGTGGCGGCGAGTGTCCTGCTCGCCGAGTTCGACGATCACCCCGCGATCCCGGTCGACGACCGCAACGCTTGTTCCCGCGGAGGTGTCGATGGCGAGCAACATCAGAACAGTTTAAGCTCCCGCCACCGGTCGCCGTGGCCGACGATCGTCACCTCGCGGGCTTCGACGCCGTCCTCGTTGACGGTGCCTCCGACCGGGCGGTCGATGCCGATCTCGAGCCAGTCATCGGTGATGCCGTCGACCATCCCCGCGGCCCACTCGACCACGACGATCGAGGCGGGATAGTCGATGTCGAGGTCGTGCAGCTCGGCGGCACTCGACAGCCGATACGCGTCGACGTGCACGAGCGGCGCCCCGCCGTCGAGGCGCCGATGAGTGCGGGCAAGCACGAAAGTGGGACTGGCGACCGCACCGCGCACGCCGAGCTCCGCTCCGAGGCCGCGCGTGAGAGTCGTCTTGCCCGCACCCAGTTCACCGTTGAGCGCCACCAGGTCGCCCCCGCGCAACTGGCGGGCGAGCCGCGCACCCAGCTCCGCCATGTCGTCCGGCGTCTCGATCAGGAGCCTCACGCGCGGTATGTCCGCTCGATCCTGCCGCCGAGCCGCGTCACGATCTCATAGTTGATGGTGCCGGATGCCGCAGCCCAGTCCTCCGCGGACGGCACTCCTGCGGCAGGGTCGCCGATCAGCACGGCGCGATCGCCGACCTTCACGTCGTCGTCGCCGATGTCGACGACGAACTGATCCATCGCGACGCGGCCCGCGACACGGTAGCTGCGCCCGTTTATGGACACCGGCCCACGGTTGGATGCGTGGCGCGGCACGCCGTCTCCGTAGCCGAGCGGAACGAGGGCGAGGCTGGTTTCTGCTTCGGTGCGGTAGTCGTATCCGTAGGACACGCCGCTGTCGGCCGGCATCCGCTTGACCGAGGCGATCGTCGCGCTCAACTCGAGCGCCGGACGCAGGCCGAGGTCGGCCGAGGTTGCATCGTCGAAGGGAGAAAGTCCGTAGACTCCGAGGCCGATCCGCACGAGGTCGAATCGTGACCGGGGCACGCGAAGCGCTCCGGCCGTCGCCGCGAGGTGCCGGATTTGCGGGTCGAGTCCGCTCGACCTCGCAAGTTCGATTGCACGCTCGAACGCCGCCACCTGTTCGAGATCCGAGGTCTCGCCCGAGTTGGCGAGGTGGCTCCACAACCCTCGCACCCTGATGCTGCCGGCGCGCTCGTGGGCCGCCGCCCTGGCGAAGAACTCCGGCCACTCCGTGTCCGCCGCGCCGTTGCGACCGAGCCCGGTGTCGACCTTGAGCTGCACGTTCGCGGTCCCGGATGCCGCGGCAACCCGGTCGAGCTGTTCGAGATAGCTCACCCCGACGTCGATGTCGCCGGCGATGGCCTCGTCGAAGTTCGCGCCGGGATCGTGCAGCCAGGTCAGCACCGGAGCGGCGATTCCGGCAGCGCGTAACTCGAGGGCCTCGGCTATCTCTACGACGCCGAGCCAGTCCGCGCCGCTCTCCATCGCGGTCCGTGCCACGGGGATCGCGCCGTGACCGTAGCCCCGGGACTTCACCACTGCCATCAGCAGGCTGTCGCCCAGCTGACGCTTGAGCTCCCCCACATTGTGGGCGATGGCGCCGAGGTCGATGCGGGCCTCGCGGAACGGGCGGGCGGTCATCCGTTGCCCTCGGCCACGACGTATGCGACCGCGATGCCGGCGTCGTGGCTCATCGAAAGGTGGATCGAGGTGATGCCACGGGCCTCGATGATGCCGGCCAGGGCGTTGTAGACCTCGAACGAGGGATTGCGCTGTCCGTCCGAGACGACGGCCATATCGTGCCAGCGAACACCCGTCGAGTCGCCGATGGCCTTGATGAGCGCCTCCTTCGCGGCGAACCGTGCGGCCATCGAGGGCAGTGGGCGCTTCGCCGCGCCATCCATTTGTTCGCTCTCAGCGAACAGCCGCGTGAGGAGCGCCGGTGTGCGGTCGGCCGCCCCTCGGAACCGGGCCAGGTCCACGATGTCAACGCCGATGCCGACTATCACGATGCGCCTACTCGACGGTCACGGACTTGGCGAGGTTGCGCGGCTGGTCCACATCGAGCCCCTTCGCAGCGGCGAGCTCCATGGCGAAGATCTGGAGTGGAGCAACCGCGAGCAGTGGCTCGAAGAGGGTCGAGGCGAGCGGAATCCTGATAACGGTGTCGGCATAGGGCAGTACAGAGACGTCTCCGGCCTCCGCTATCGCGAGGATGCGTGCGCCGCGGGCCCTGATCTCCTGGATGTTCGAGACGACCTTCTTGTGCAACGAGTCCTTCGCGCGGGGGCTCGGCACGATCACGAAGACGGGCTGGCCTGGCTCGATGAGCGCGATCGGCCCGTGCTTGAGCTCGCCGGCCGCGAATCCCTCGGCGTGGATGTAAGCCAGCTCCTTGAGCTTGAGGGCACCCTCCAGCGCGACCGGATAGCCGGCGTGTCGGCCGAGGAACAGCACGGAACGCGTGTCGGTCATCCAGCCGGCCAGCTGTTTGATGGAATCCTGCTGCTCGAGCACCACGGCCAGCTGTTCTGGCAGGGCTTGCAGCTCGCGCAGAAGACCCGAGATCTCGTCCGGCGGAAGGGTATCGCGCACCCGTGCCAGGTGCAGGCCGAAGAGATACAGGGCCGCGACCTGGGCGACGAAAGCCTTGGTCGACGCGACCGCGACTTCGGGACCGGCGTGCGTGTAGATGGCGGCGTCGGATTCACGCGCGATCGTCGCACCCTGGGTGTTGCAGATCGAGAGTGTCTTCGCGCCCGCCGCAACGGCGTACTTCACGGCCATCAGGGTGTCCATCGTCTCGCCGGACTGGCTGATCGACATCACCAGCGTGCGGTCGTTGATCACCGGGTCGCGATAGCGGAACTCGTGCGAGAGCTCGACCTCGACCGGAATCTTCGCCCACTTCTCGATCGCGTACTTGCCGAGCATGCCGGAGTATGCGGCGGTGCCACAGCCGAGGATCACGATGCGGTCGATGGCCCTGAGCACATCATCGCCGAGGTCGTCGAGTTCGGTGAGGCGTACCGCGCCGTCCACGATGCGGCCGAGGAGCGTCTTCGCGATGGCCTCAGGCTCTTCGCTGATCTCCTTCGCCATGAAGCTCGACCAGCCGCCCTTCTCTGCGGCGGAGGCATCCCAGGTGATCTCGAACTCCTGGGCTTCGACCGGCTTGCCGTCGAAGTCCGTCACGGTGACGGCATCGGCGGTGATCGTGACGATCTGGTCCTGGCCGATGGCCACGGCGCGACGGGTGTGCTCGACGAAGGCCGCGACATCCGACCCCAGGAAGTTCTCACCATCGCCGAGGCCGATCACCAGCGGGGAGTTGCGGCGGGCGCCGACGACGACGCCCGGCTGTTCCCTGTGCAGCACGAGGAGGGTGAACGCGCCATGCAGGCGAGCGACGACCGTGCGAAGAGCCAGGGAGAGATCCCCGCACTTGCGGTATTCGAGGCCGACGAGCAGCGCGGCGACCTCGGTGTCGGTCTCGCTCGTGAAGACGGTGTCCGGGTACTCCGCCAGCAGCTCAGCCTTGAGCTCCGCGAAGTTCTCGATGATGCCGTTGTGGATGAGTGCGAGTTTGCCGTTGTCGCCGAGGTGCGGATGCGCGTTCTCATCGTTGGGTCCGCCATGGGTCGCCCAGCGTGTGTGCCCGATGCCCGTCGAGCCGTTGGCCAGGCCGTGCGCCTCGAGGTCGTCCACGAGCACCTGCAGCTTGCCTGCGCGCTTGCGCGTGTGCAGCTCGCCGTCGGTGTCGATCACCGCGATACCCGCGGAATCGTAGCCACGATATTCGAGTCGCCGCAGGCCCCCCAGCAGTACTTCGATGCTCTGGTTGCTGCCGACGTAGCCCACGATTCCACACATGGGCTCGATTTTACGTTACGGCCGCTTGGTGACAGCCCCGCCTGCGACTTCGGGTCTCCGGTAACCTGATGGCCTATGCCTGATCACGCGCATACGACGCCCTTCGTAGAAATCGACCGTGCGGACTGGGCAGAACTCGCCCCCAACACGGAGCTCCCGCTCGCCCCGACGGAGATCGTGGAGCTGCGCGGGCTCGGCGATCTCCTCGACCTGCGCGAGGTGACGGAGGTCTACCTCCCGCTCAGCAGGCTCATCAACCTGTACGCCGTCGGCGCACGGCGGTTGCACCGCGACACGTCTCACTTCCTCGGGCGGGACTCGCCGAGTACCCCGTTCGTCATCGGGGTGGCCGGATCGGTCGCGGTCGGCAAGTCCACGATCGCGCGCCTCCTGCGGGAGCTCCTTGCCCGCTGGGAGGACACACCACGGGTGGAACTCGTCACGACGGACGGGTTCCTGCTGCCGAACGCCGAACTCGAGCGCCGGGGACTGATGCAGCGCAAGGGATTCCCGGAATCCTACGACCGCCGGGCGCTGCTGCGTTTCGTCACCAAGGTCAAGAGCGGGGCGGAAGAGGTTCGAGCGCCCTTCTACTCGCACCTCAGCTATGACATCGTGAAGGATGCCGAGATCGTGGTTCGGCGGCCCGACATCCTCATCGTCGAGGGTCTCAACGTGCTGCAACCGCCCGGCAACGGCCACGGACTCGCGGTGAGCGACCTCTTCGATTTCACCGTGTACGTCGACGCGCGGACGACGGATATCGCCCGGTGGTACGAGGAACGCTTCCTCAAACTGCAGGAGGGCGCTTTCACAAATCCGCAGTCCTATTTCCATCGCTTCGCGAGCCTCACGCGGGAGGAGGCCGTGTCCACCGCGGCGAGCATCTGGAAGAGCATCAACGAGCCGAACCTTGTCCAGAACGTGCTGCCGACCCGGTCGCGCGCCGACCTCGTGCTGCGCAAGAGCGCGGATCACACCGTGAGCAGCGTGCTGCTCCGCAAGCTCTAGCTGCGCCATCCCGGCCGCGACATCCGCCGATTGGTCCTTTGACAGCCGCTTCTGGAACCAAATGCCGGATCTCGCCGGCCGAGACTTAGAGAGTCAGCCGCTCCCGCACGACGGCGGCGAGCGAATTGGCGATCTCCTCGGCCACGGCCTGTTCCTCGGCCTCGACCATGACCCGCACCAGCGGCTCGGTCCCGGATGGACGCAGCAGCACCCTGCCGCCCTCGCCGAGCCGGTCCTCCGCGGCCTTCACTGCCGCGGCGATCAGCTCATCTGACCGGAGTCCGTGGTGGTCGACACCCCTGACATTCACCATGATCTGCGGATACACGGTCATCACGGAGGCGAGTTCGGCGAGCGACCTGCCGGTGCGCGCCATCTCGGAGAGCAGATGAAGCCCGGTGAGGATGCCGTCGCCCGTCGTCGCGAAATCACTCATGATCACGTGACCCGACTGCTCGCCGCCCAGGCTGAGGTTCTTCTCGTTGAGCGTCTCGAGCACATAACGGTCGCCGACCGCCGTCTGGAGCAGGGTGATCCCATGCTCCGCCATCGCGACGCGCAGGCCGAGGTTGCTCATGACGGTGGCGACGAGCGTGTTGTCCTTGAGGAGTCCGCGCTCTTTCATCGACAGCGCGAGGATCGCCATGATCTGGTCGCCGTCGACGACACGACCGAGGTGATCGACCGCGAGGCAGCGGTCGGCGTCGCCATCGTGGGCGATGCCGACATCCGCACCCTGTTCCAGCACGGCGGCCGCGAGCACGTCGAGATGGGTCGATCCCACCCCGTCGTTGATGTTGTAGCCGTCGGGATCCGCGCCCATGACGGTGACCCGCGCGCCGGCGAGCGTGAAGACCTCCGGCGAGATGCCCGATGCCGCGCCGTTCGCGCAGTCCAGCACGACGTGAAGGCCGTCGAGCCGGTGCGGCAGCGTCGACATCAGATGCACGATATAGCGGTCCTCCGCGTCGGCAAAGCGTCGGATGCGACCGACCTCGACACCTGTGGGCGCGAGCTTCTGCTGGCCGAGCGCGGCCTCGATGCGGTCCTCGACCTCGTCGGGAAGCTTGGTTCCTCCGACGGCGAAGAACTTGATGCCGTTGTCGGGAGCCGCATTGTGCGATGCGGAGATGACGACGCCGAAGTCCGCCTTGATGTCCGCGATCAGAAACGCGGCCGCCGGGGTCGGGATGATTCCGGCATCGAGAACGTCCACGCCGGAACTGGCGAATCCCGCGGCGACGGCGGATGCGAGGAACTCGCCGGAGACCCGTGGATCCCGCGCGATCACGCCGACCGGCCGACGCCCGGAGGCGCGACGACCGTCGGCGAAACGACCCTTGCCGAGTACAACGGATGCCGCCTGGGCAAGACTCAGCGCGAGTTCCACCGTGATGTCCTGGTTTGCGAGACCCCTGACGCCATCGGTGCCGAAAAGACGCGGCATTACAGCTGCAGTCTCAGGGCGCGCGTTAGCGCTTGGAGAACTGCGGAGCCTTACGAGCCTTCTTGAGCCCGGCCTTCTTGCGCTCCTTGACGCGAGCGTCACGGCTCAGGAATCCCGCCTTCTTCAGCGAGGCGCGGTTGTTCTCTTCGTCGATCTGGTTCAGCGAGCGCGCGATGCCGAGGCGCAGGGCGCCGGCCTGGCCGGAGGGACCACCGCCGGTGATGCGCGCGATCACGTCGTAGCTGCCGAGCAGGTCGAGAACCTTGAAGGGGTCGTTGATCAGCTGCTGGTGAAGCTTGTTCGGGAAGTAGTCCGCGAGTTCGCGGCCGTTGACCGTGAACGTGCCGGAGCCTGGCACGATGCGCACGCGAGCGATCGCCTGCTTGCGACGGCCGACGGCAGCGCCTGGAACGTTGAGCACCGCGCGGGGAGCCTTGGGGGCGACCTCGGCAGCGCTCTCGGTGGAGTACGACTCGAGGACGGTCTCGCCGGCCGTGTCAGAAATGGAGTCTTCGATCTTCGCCATGATGGGAATCCTTATGTCTTAAGTCTGCAGAGTCCGGTGCGCGCTACTGCGCGACCTGGCCGAGGGTGTAGGTCTTGGGCTGCTGGGCAGCGTGGGGGTGCTCGGCGCCTGCGTAGACCTTGAGCTTGGTGAGCTGTGCCCGGCCAATGGAGTTCTTGGGGAGCATGCCGCGGACGGCCTTCTCGACGGCACGCGTCGGGTGCTTCTCGAGCATTTCCGCGTAGGTGGTGGCCGTCAGGCCGCCCGGGTAGCCCGAGTGGCGGTAGGCCTTCTTCTGGGCGAGCTTGGCGCCGGTGAGGGCGACCTTCTCAGCGTTGATGATGATGACGAAGTCCCCCATGTCCATGTGGGGAGCGAAGGTCGGCTTGTGCTTGCCACGGAGGAGAACCGCGGCGTGGCTCGCGAGACGACCGAGGACAATGTCGGTCGCGTCGATGATGACCCAGTCACGCTGGACATCTTCGGGCTTGGGAGAAAAGGTGCGCGTCACAGTAGTACTGCTTTCTTGTCGAAATGAGGTGTTCGTGAATCCCACTCCGATGGATGTTCCGCCGAGGAAAATACTCGAAGGGAACGCTGCCGGTGGAGGGCTCAAGTTCGGGTGCCGCGCCGTTCAGCGCAGACACCAAGGGTCAAGATTAGTCCATATGAACCGGCCCGGTCAAACGGACGCCACCCCGAGCCGCTGACCCGTGAAAGATTCTTCCGCCCGATTCACCCTGATCGCGTCATGAATCGAGTCCTCGTGACTGTATCTAGGTAGATGACCGATCCGACGAAGTCCCGATGAGCCACGCTTCCTCAGAAGAGGATCCGAGGTCCCCCGCGGACGCGACCCTCGTCAAGAGAGCGCGCGCGGGGGACGGCGACGCCTTCGCGCAACTGTGGATGCGGCATTCCGCCGCCGCACTCCGCACGGCACGACAGTTCGGTTACGCGGCGCATCCGGATGAGCTCGTCGCGGAGGCGTACACGCGTATCCTCGCGGCGGTGCGCGCGGGCAGCGGGCCGAGCGGAGCGTTCCGTCCCTATCTGCTCGTCACGATCCGTCGCCTCGCCAGTGTGGTCGACTTTCCCGCCGACCCGGCGGTGGTGGCCCTCGATCGCAGCCTCATGGTGCGCGCGTTCCGCTCGCTTCCCGAGAACTGGCAGAGCGCGCTATGGTACACGGCGGTAGAGGGGATGTCACCGCTCGAGGCGTCCAGCCTGCTCGGCCTGAGCGCGAACAGCACCGCCGAACTCGCCCGCCGTGCGCGTGATGGCTTGCGACGGACCTGGATCCAGGCGCACGTCGACGACGACTCCTCATCCCTCGAGTGCAGGTGGATGCTCGGCCGAATGTGCCGCCTCACGCGAGGTGAGCTTTCCGCCCGTGAACGCCAGCGTGCGATGACTCACCTCCCCGCCTGCGCGAAGTGCCTCATCGTCTCGGAGGAGATCGATGACGTCAGCTCGCGGCTGGCGATCGTCATGGTCCCACTCCTCCTCGGCGGCGCAGCGGGCGCGGGCTACCTGGCGGCGCGGCCGCCTCCGCCGGAGGCGGCCGCGAGGGTCACTCTTGCTCGGTGACGTCCATCGCCGGCCGCCGTGCTCGGGTCTGCAGCGCGCGCGCGGCGAGTTCCGCATCCGGGGGGTACCCGACTTCTACGAGCACGAGACCTTTGGCCGGTACGACCTTGAACTCGCTCGTGCGTTGGAGCTCGTCCCGCACGGCAACCACCCGCGCGACTTCGAGCTTGCGCTCCCCCGCCGCGATGGTCGCGCCGACGAGTGCCCGCACCATGCTGTGGCAGAACGCGTCGGCCTTCACCCGCGCGAGGAGAACGCCGTCGGTCCCGCGGGTCCAGGCGAACTCCTGGAGGGTGCGGATCGTCGTTGCTCCGTCGCGCGGCTTGCAGTAGGCGGCCCAGTCGTGCAGTCCGAGCAGCGACTCGGCGGCTCGATTCATCCGGTCGACGTCGAGACGAGCGGGATACCACAGGGTGCGATTGCGCTCCAATGGGTTGCGTGGACCGGAGGCGTCCGACACACGGTACTCGTACCGACGCCAGATCGCCGAGAATCGAGCGTCGAATCCGTCCGCGGCCACCATCGCGCGCGCGACCTGGATGTCAGAGTCGAGGCCAAGGATGCCGTTGAGCCGTCGCGCGAGCGCCGCAGCGCCATCGAAGGCGACAAGCGCCGCGGATGCCTTTCCCCTCGGCCGCGCCAGGCTCTCGAGCTGCGCGTCGTCGAGGTCGAGGTGGGCTACCTGCCCGAGGGCGTGAACTCCCGCGTCGGTGCGACCGGCGACGGTCAGGATCGGTGGCCTGGTCGATCGACTGAAAATCGTCGCGAGCGCCGTCTCGAGTTCTCCCTGCACGGTGCGAAGTCCTGGCTGCTTCGTCCAGCCCTTGAAATCGGCACCGTCGTAGGCGATATCGAGACGGATACGCGTTGTCGGCCGGTCATCCGTCATCAGGTTGTCCGCCACCACGCACTGAGTCTATTGGCGCGGATCCCATGAACCGCCGCGAGCAGGTTGACCTCGGCACGGTACGCGGGGAAACTCAGATGGCCTCACAATGAATGTTTTCACTCCACACCCATCGAAGAAGACAGCCGCTGCCACGCGGAAGTCCACCGAGGTGACTCCGCCGACACCGGCGACTTCCTCGCGAATCCCTGGGCTTGACGGCCTGCGCGCCATCGCCGTCGCTGCGGTCATGCTTTTTCACCTCGCTCCCGGGGTGCTGCCCGGCGGCTACATCGGCGTCGATGTTTTCTTCGTCATCAGCGGCTTTCTCATCACCGGACTCCTGGTGCGCGAGCGCGCCACGACCGGCCGTGTCCAACTGAGAAACTTCTGGCGACGGCGCGCCCGTCGCCTGCTGCCGGCGCTCGGCCTCCTGCTGCTGGCCTGCGGCGCGGCTGCCTGGTTCGTCGGCGGCGATGTGCTCGTGCACCTGGGTCGGCAGGTACTGGGCGCCGCAACCTTCAGCAGCAACTGGACGTCGATAGCGGGCGGTCAGAGTTACTTCGACGAGGCATCCCCCGAGCTGTTCCGCAATCTCTGGTCGCTCGCCGTCGAAGAGCAGTTCTATCTCGTCTGGCCACTCCTCATCCTCGTGCTGTCGGCCATCAGGCTTCGCTGGCTGCGGCTTGCTCTCGTCGGTCTCATCGCGCTCACCTCCGCCATGTCGATGGCGCTGATCCAGGCCCCAGGCGGAGACGCGACACGGGTCTACTACGGCACCGATACCCACAGTTTCGGCCTCGCGCTCGGCGCGCTCCTGGCGCTCGCCATCCATCCGTGGTCCAGCTCGCCGATTGCCAAAAGCACGCGGGCACGCTGGCTGTGGCCGACGCTCGGCTGCCTCTCCGTGCTTGGGCTGATCGGCGTGGCGGTGCTGCTACCCGCGGACAGTGCTTTCGTCTACGGGGGCGGCCTGGTGTCGGTGGCGATCCTGACCGCAATCGCCATCGCGGGGTCGATCGGTCCCGGCTCGTGGCTCGGCCGCATCCTCGATCTAGCACCCCTGCGCTGGATCGGAGAACGCTCGTACGGCCTCTACCTGTGGCACTGGCCGGTGTTCGTGCTCGTGGTCTCCGCGTTGCCCGGCTGGCCGCGAACCGGGTCAGGAAGCTGGGCAATTGGCGGCTTCGCCCTCGCGATCACGGTCGTCGCCGCCACGGTCTCCTACCGCCTGGTGGAACAGCCGATCCGACGGGCCGGGCTGAGAGCTGCGCTCCGAATTTGGTTCGGCTCTGGATTGCGCGTTGCCGTCTCCACCCTCGCCTTGATCGCGCTACTCGCGTCGGGGACCGCGACCTATGCGGCCATCGCAAGCGACAGCGGGAAGACGGCAGCGCAAGTCTCGATCGAGCAGGGACAGCACTCGATCTCGAGTCGACCGATGCCATCGGCCCCGGCATCCGCTGGACAGCCGCCGTTGCCGACAGCCGCACACCCGCAGAACGCGTTGCCGGGCGGAGACCAGATCACCGCGATCGGCGACTCGGTCATGCTCGCCTCGGCCCCGGAACTGCAGGCCGGATTTCCCGGCATCCAGATCGACGCGGTCGTCTCGCGACAGCTATCCTCGGCACCCGCTCTCGTTCAGCAGTTGATGAATACGGGAACGCTCAGGTCGACCCTCATCATCGGACTGGGAACCAATGGGCCCATCCAGCGAGCGGCGCTCGACCAGATCCGCGGCATGGTTGGTCCGCATCACGAGATCGTCGTCATCAACGTTCAGGCGCCGCGAGGGTGGACCGACGGCGTCAACGCCACCCTCGCCCAATTCGCGCAGCGCTATCGCGATGTCGAACTCGCGAACTGGAAAGACGCTATAGCCGGCCATCTCAATCTGCTCTCACGCGATCAGGTCCATCCCGGCAGGCAGGGAGGGCTGATCTATGTGCAAGCGGTCGCGGATGCCCTGCAACGGCTCGCGGAACTGCCCCCGATTCTCGGCCCGAACGACTACGGCCTCGCGCCGACGCCACTCTAGGGGCAGGATCGAGCCATGGACTTCGGAGCCGAGAACCCCCTCACCCCCATGCTCGCGAAAGCCGTGGACGCGGTGCCGGAGCCCGACAGTGTGCCCGGCGGCCTCAGTTACGAACCGAAGTGGGACGGATTCCGCGCGATCGTCTACTTCGACGGGTGTGACGTCCAGATCGGCAGCAGGGGTTCGAAGCCGCTCACGCGATACTTTCCTGAGCTGGTGTCGACGCTCGCCGAGCAGCTTCCTGGCCCGTGCGTGCTCGACGGCGAGATCGTCGTGCGCGTCGGGGCCGAGAGACACGAACGGCTTGACTGGGAGGCGCTGTCGCAACGCATCCATCCCGCAGAGAGCCGGATAGCGAGGCTTGCCGTCGAAACTCCGGCCGCCTTCGTCGCCTTCGACCTGCTGGCGAAGGACGGAGAGTCGCTGCTTGGCGAACCTTTCGAAGCGCGCAGGGCCGCGCTCGAGCTGATGCTGGCCGCGGCGGTCGCGCCCCTGCACCTGACCCAGGTGACCCGCGACGTCGCGCTGGCACGCCGCTGGCTCGACGAATTCGAGGGAGCCGGCCTCGACGGCGTGGTGTCCAAGCCGCTCGCCGCCGCATACGCGCCGGGAAAACGGGTCATGTTCAAGACGAAACACGCGCGCACGGCGGATGTCGTGCTCGTCGGCTATCGCGTGCACAAGAGCGGGCAGGGCGTCGGCTCGCTGCTGCTCGGGCTCTTCGACGCGGACGGAGAACTGCAGAACGTCGGAGGTGCATCCGCGTTCACCGATGCCCGACGCCTCGAACTCGTCGATGAGCTCGCGCCGCTGGTGATTACGGACGCATCCGGCAACACAGTGAAAGGTGAACGGGAGCGCAACCGATTCTCGGGCGGCAGGGACACTTCGTTCGTGCGGCTCGAGCCCACCCGCGTCGTCGAGGTGCGCTACGACCAGATGGAGGGCATGCGCTTCCGCCACTCCGCGCAATTCTTCCGCTGGCGCCCGGATCGCGACGCCCGCTCCTGCACATTCGAGCAGCTCGACCGACCGATCGTCTATGACCTCGGCGATGTGCTGGTCTAAGAGCGCGGGCCGACTTCTACACGCTTCTACACGCTTCTCCGGAGGTTTCCGCGTTCCGAATATCTCGTCCCTGGAGAACACCGGAACGACACCGGCCGCCGCACCAAAACCTCCGGAGAAACGAGCAGCAACAGTCGGGGAGTTGCGAGCCCCGCGATCTCTACGCCTCCGGTGACTTCCGCGCCCGGCTCGGCTGGACGCGAGGCGGCTCTCCCGGCATCTTCGGGAAGTCGGGCGGGAACGGCAGTTCTCCCAGTCCGGCCGCGACATCCCGATCCCACCAGCCGAGCAGTTCGTCGATCCGACCAGGGTTCGCGTGCATCTCCGTCCATGGATCCCCGATGGTGCGCAACCGCTCCGGAACACTGAGCACGGTGAAGTTACGCGGGTCGACGCTCCGCAATTCATCCCACTCGATCGGGCAGGACACTGGAGCACCCGCAATGGCGCGAGGACTGTAGGCGCCGGCCATCGTCCTGTCCCGGTTCGCCTGATTGAAATCGACGAAGATGCGCTCACCGCGCTCCTCCTTCCACCAGGCCGTCGTGACCTTCTGCGGCATCCGACGCTCGAGTTCCCGTGCGGCGGCGATCACCGCGTGACGCACGTCGAGAAACTCGCGGACCGGTTCGATCGGCGCGAAAACGTGCAGGCCACGATTGCCCGAGGTCTTGACGAAAGCCGTGAGGCCGACTTCCGCGAGCACCGATCTCAGTTCGAAGGCGGCCGGAATGGCGTCGTCGAACCCGGTACCCGGCTGCGGGTCGAGGTCGATCCGCAGCTGGTCCGGATTGTCCGAATCGGATGCCAGAGACGGCCATGGGTGAAAGACCACGGTATTCATCTGTGCCGCCCAGACGGCCGCCGCCGGTTCGCCGATGACAAGCTGGGGATGTGACCGCCCGCTCGGGTAGGTCACCGTCACCGATCGAACGTACTCCGGCGTGCCCTTCGGCGGATTCTTCGAGAAGAACTGCTCCCCGTCGATGCCGTCGGAGAAACGCTGGAGCGAAATCGGGCGGTCGCCGTTCGCCCTGACGAATGCCTCTCCCACCTCGGCGAGGTAGCGGGCGAGATCGAGCTTGGTGATACCCGGTTGCGGCCACAGCACGCGCCCCGGGCTCGAGATCCGCACCTCACGCTCGCCGTGCGGACCCGGGACTGTGAGGATGGCGGCATCGCTTGGCATGGGTCCAACCTAGAACAGCTGACGGCAAACTGTGCCGGCTCGGCAAAAACGGCCCCCGCTCGATGAGCGGAGGCCGTTGTCGGTCGTTCGAGGTGCTGCTACTTTTCGTCGGCCTTCGGAGCATCGGCGGGAGCCGCCTCGGCGGGGGCTTCCTCCGCCGGCGTTTCTTCTGCTGGCGTTTCTTCTGCCGTGATCTCGGCGGTCTCGGCATCGATGGCTTCAGCCTGTTGCTCGGATTCCACCGGAGTGGCCTCGGCAATCGGCTCCGTCGTCTCGGCGGCCGGAGCGGCGCCGCCCGGCTTCTCTGTCTTGGCTGCCTTGGTCTTCGGCTTGGCATTCACGGGCTCGAGAACGAGCTCGATCTGCACCATCGAGGCGTTGTCGCCCTTACGGAAGCCGAGCTTCGTGATGCGGGTGTAGCCGCCATCGCGGTCGGCGACCAAAGGAGCGATCTCGGTGAATAGTTCGTGCACGACATTCTTGTCGCCGATCACGGCGAGCACACGACGACGCGCGTGCAGGTCGCCACGCTTGGCAAACGTGATGAGCCGCTCGGCGACGGGACGCAGGCGCTTTGCCTTGGTCTCCGTCGTCTTGATGCTCTTGTGGGTGAACAGGGCAGCCGCGAGGTTCGCAAGCATGAGGCGCTCGTGCGCCGGTCCACCGCCGAGGCGGGGTCCCTTAGTTGGTGCAGCCATTAGTTAATCTCCAGATAGGGATGAAGTCGCGAGGTAGTCGAGAACGACGCTCTAGTTGGTCTCGTCGGCGTCGTCGTATCCGCTGTAGAAGTGAGCGCCATCGAATCCAGGAACGGTGTCCTTGAGCGACAGGCCCAGCTCCACGAGCTTGTCCTTGACCTCGTCCACAGACTTCTGTCCGAAGTTGCGGATGTTCATGAGCTGGGTCTCCGACAGGGCGACCAGTTCGCTCACGGTGTTGATTCCCTCGCGCTTGAGGCAGTTGTAGCTGCGCACAGACAGGTCGAGGTCCTCGATGGGCATGCTCAGCTCGGAGGAGAGAACGGCATCGACGGGAGCCGGGCCGATCTCGATGCCCTCTGCGGCAGAGTTGAGTTCGCGTGCAAGGCCGAACAGCTCGGTCAGTGTACGACCGGCAGAGGCGATGGCGTCACGCGGGGTGATCGCGTTCTTGGTCTCGACGTCGACCACGAGACGGTCGAAGTCGGTGCGCTCACCGGCACGAGTCGCCTCGACGCGGTAGGTGACCTTCAGCACGGGCGAGTAGATCGAGTCGATCGGGATCTGGCCTGCCTCGCTGAATTCGCTGCGATTCTGCGTCGCCGAGACGTAGCCGCGGCCACGCTCGATGGTCAGCTCGAGCTCGAACTTGGCCTTGTCGTTGAGCGTCGCGATGACGAGCTCCGGGTTGTGGATCTCGACGCCGGCTGGAGCGGAGATGTCGGCCGCCGTGACCTGGCCCGCACCCTGCTTGCGCAGGTAGGCGGTGATCGGCTCGTCGTGCTCGCTCGAGACGACGAGTCCCTTGATGTTCAGGATGATCTCGGTGACATCTTCCTTCACCCCCGCGACGGTGCTGAACTCATGCAGAACTCCATCGATGCGGATGCTCGTCACAGCAGCGCCGGGGATAGAGGACAGCAGGGTGCGACGAAGAGAGTTTCCGAGGGTGTAACCGAAGCCAGGTTCGAGCGGCTCGATGATGAACCGCGAACGGAACTCGGAGATGTTCTCTTCGTTAAGAGTTGGACGCTGTGCAATAAGCACTGTTGATTCCTTTCGGCGAAGTGTCCGCTATTTGACACTTGTGCGATTCGACAGGTGGCTGGCCGGCCGTTTATTGAGTTGTGTACTGACTTCGATGAAACGGCGCTGATCAAGCCTGTCGAGATCTGACCGACACATCGTCAGCGGATCTCGGCAGGCTCAATGAGCGAGAAACTGTTAGACGCGACGACGCTTCGGCGGGCGGCATCCGTTGTGCGCCTGCGGGGTGACGTCGTTGATGGAACCCACCTCGAGGCCGGCGGCCTGGAGGGATCGGATCGCGGTCTCGCGGCCTGAGCCCGGTCCCTTGACGAAGACGTCGACCTTCTTGACGCCGTGCTCCTGCGCCTGGCGCGCGGCGGACTCGGCGGAAAGCTGCGCCGCGAAGGGCGTCGACTTGCGCGAGCCCTTGAAGCCGACCGTTCCGGACGAAGCCCAGCTCAGCACGGCACCGGTGGGGTCGGTGATGGTGACGATGGTGTTGTTGAACGTCGACTTGATGTGTGCCTGACCCACGGCGACGTTCTTCTTCTCTTTACGACGCGGCTTACGAGCGGCCGATTTTGGTGCTGCCATTGTTTTCTCCTAAAACGTGTGGCGATGCGAGAGCGACTCGCTATCGGGCCTTCTTCTTGCCTGCGACGGTGCGCTTCGGCCCCTTGCGGGTACGAGCGTTGGTTTTGGTGCGCTGTCCGTGGACCGGAAGGCCACGACGGTGACGGATGCCCTGGTAGCTGCCGATCTCGACCTTGCGGCGGATGTCGGCTGCGACCTCACGACGGAGGTCGCCCTCAACCTTGAAGTTTCCTTCGACGTAGTCCCGGAGCGCGATGAGCTGGTCATCGGTCAGATCCTTGACGCGGATCTCGCCGCTGATTTCGGTGTCGGCTAGGGCTTTGAGCGCCCTCGTGCGGCCAACACCGTAGATGTAGGTCAATGCGACCTCGACGCGCTTATCGCGCGGGATGTCGACTCCTGCTAGACGAGCCATTGTGGCTTCTCCTGTTGATGAGTGGAGGTCTGTAGCACTTCCTGTGCAGTGGCCTCCAACCACTGGTGTCCCCCGCTGAAACGAGTCCGCGGGATCTGGAAGTGCTATCTATCTGTATTCAGTTGTCTCGTTAGCCCTGGCGCTGCTTGTGGCGCGGGTTGTTCTTGCAGATCACCATCACGTTTCCGTTACGACGGATGACGCGGCAGTGCTCACAGATGGGTTTGACACTCGGTGCGACCTTCATTGGATTTCTTCTTTCGCTGTCTTCGTACCCGCGGGTTCCGCAGGCCGTTACTTTCCAGCTGTTCGCGTTCCCGGATGGAACCTACTTGTAGCGGTAGACGATCCGGCCACGGGTCAGGTCGTAAGGGCTCAGCTCTACGATCACGCGGTCCTCCGGGAGGATGCGAATGTAGTGCTGACGCATCTTGCCCGAAATATGGGCAAGCACACGGTGGCCGTTGGTCAGCTCAACGCGGAACATTGCGTTGGGCAGAGCTTCAACTACTGCGCCCTCGATCTCGATGACACCGTCTTTTTTGGCCATAGCCTCTTCGTCGCTAAAAGTATTGATTGCTGGTCATGCGGTTGGATTGTGGTGTACCGCGTTGCCTCAACGGTTTCAACCGCGTTCGGCACGCCAAGAAAGCACGCCAAAACAGGCCGCAGACACCAAGGATCAATCTTATGGGTTAACCGGATATTTCGCCAACTCGCGTCTATAATCCGCCTCCGCCGTTGGCGAACGATGCACGCCCGCACTCACGGGATCGGGACGGGAACGACGCCAAGGCGAGCGAGACCCGCGGCGCCGCCATCCTGCGCCGTCAGCACCCAGATGCCGCGAGCGTGCACGGCGACCGAGTGCTCCCAGTGCGCCGCCGCCGTGCCGTCGCTCGTTGCAACGGTCCATTCGTCCTCGCGCGTGTACGTGTCGATTCCACCGAGGGTCACCATTGGCTCGATCGCGACGACGAGTCCCGGCTTCACCTGCGGACCGCGATCGCGCACGCGGTAGTTGAAGACCGGCGGTTCCTCGTGCATCGATCGACCGATCCCGTGGCCAACGTAGTCCTCGAGGATGCCGTACGGATGACCTCGCTGCGCAGAGCTTTCCGAGATGATGTGGTCCTCGATCGCTCCACCGATCTGGTTGAGATGGGTCGCGCTCGCCAGTGCGGCGATGCCGCGCCAAAGCGACTGCTCCGTGACATCCGAAAGCCTCTGCCGTTCCTCCGTGAGGGCGGGGCGCGCCGGGTCGGGCACGACCACGGAGATCGCGGCGTCGCCGTTCCATCCGCCGACCTCTGCGCCGCTGTCGATCGAGACGAGGTCGCCCGCTTCGAGAACGCGACCGCTCGGGATGCCGTGAACCACCTCCTCGTTGACCGAGGCGCAGATCGTGTGATGGTAGCCGGGTTCCTTGATGAAGTTGGGCACGCCGCCCATGGCTCGGATCGTGCTCTCGGCGATCGCGTCGAGCTCGAGCGTCGTCACGCCGGGCCGGATCGCGGAACGGACCGCGTCGAGAGATGCCGCCGTCGCGAGCCCGGGCGCGACCATCAGCCGGAGTTCAGCCGGGGATTTGTAGAGGTTCCTGCGAAAGGCCACTAAGCCGCTGGAACGATTTCGCGAGCCTCGAGGGCCTCCGCGATGCGGTCGCTGACGTCGTCGATATCGCCGAGCCCGTCCACCTCGATGAGCAGACCCCGGTCCCGGTAGACCTCGATGAGCGGCGTGGTTTCGCGAGCGTAGACCTCCTGGCGGTGGCGGATCGCCTCTTCCGAGTCGTCCACGCGACCCTGGTCTATCGCACGCTTTCGCAGCCTGGCAACCACCGCCTCCTGGTCCGCGACCAGCTGGATGACCGCATCCAATGCCTGGCCCTTCGAGCCAAGGAGTTCGTCGAGGTAGGAGACCTGCTCGAGCGTGCGCGGGTAGCCGTCGAGGAGGAAGCCCTCTCGGGCGTCGTCCTCCTCCAGTCGGCTCGCGATGAGCTCGTTGGTCAGTGAGTCCGGCACGTAATCGCCGGCGTCGACGATCGCCTTGACCTGGCGGCCGAGCGGCGTCTTCTCGGCGATGTTACGCCGGAAGATATCGCCCGTGGCGATAGCCGGAATCGAATATCGGGAGGCGAGGCGGGCCGCCTGGGTGCCCTTACCAGCGCCCGGGGGACCGACGATAAGGAGCCGGGTCACCGGAGAAGACCCTCATAGTGCCGCTGCTGCAGCTGGGAATCGATCTGCTTGACGGTCTCGAGACCCACACCGACGATGATCAGGATGCTTGCGCCACCGAACGGGAAATTCTGGTTGGCGCCGAACAACCCGAGCGCGATGAGCGGCACGAGGGCGATGAGTCCGAGGTAGAGCGAACCGGGCAGCGTTACGCGGGTGAGCACGTAGTCGAGGTATTCGGCGGTCGGACGCCCCGCACGGATGCCCGGGATGAATCCGCCGTACTTCTTCATGTTGTCGGCCACTTCTTCCGGGTTGAAGGTGATCGCGACGTAGAAGTAGGTGAACCCGACGATGAGCAGGAAGTACAGCAGCATGTACAGCGGGTTATCGCCGGTGCGCAGGTTGTTGGAGATCCAGGTGACCCACGCGGCCGGGGCCTTGCCGGCTGCTGGCTGGTTGAACTGCGCGACGAGCGCGGGAAGGTAGAGGAGCGAGGAGGCGAAGATGACCGGCACGACACCGGCCATGTTGACCTTGATCGGGATATAGGTGTTGTTGCCGCCGTAGGTTCGACGACCCACCATGCGCTTGGCGTATTGCACCGGTATTCGTCGCTGCGATTGTTCGACGAACACCACTAGCGCCATGATCACGATTCCCATAATGATCACGAAGAGGAAGGTCTCGAAGTTCTTCGACTGCTCGATCGCCCAGAGCGAGCCCGGGAATCGCGCCGCGATCGAGGTGAAGATCAGGATCGACATTCCGTTGCCGATGCCGCGCTCGGTGATCAGTTCGCCCATCCACATGATGAGGCCGGTACCGGCGGTCATCGTGATGACCATGAGCAGGATCGCGTACCAGGCCGAGTTCGTGATGAGGGCCGAGCACTGGGGTGTTCCGGTCGAGCTCGGGAAGAGCGCGCCACTGCGGGCCACGGTGATGAGCGTGGTCGACTGGAGGACACCGAGCGCGATGGTCAGGTAGCGCGTGTACTGCGTCAGACGAGCCTGACCGGACTGGCCCTCTTTGTACAGGCTGTCGAAGTGAGGGATGACGACGCGCAGGAGTTGCACGATGATCGACGCCGTGATGTACGGCATGATTCCGAGCGCAAAGACCGACAGCTGGAGCAATGCGCCGCCGCTGAAGAGGTTGACGAGCTCGTACAGACCTGAAGTGCCGGAGTTCGCCGCAAGACAGGTCTGCACGTTGGCGAAGTTGACGAACGGCGAGGGGATGAAGGACCCGAGCCTGAACAGGGCGATCAGGGCGAGCGTAAAGCCGATCTTCTTACGAAGATCGGGCGTGCGGAAAATCCGCGCTACGGCTCTGAACACGAGGCCTCCTGGTTGAACTCTGTAGGGCAAAGCAGGAGGCCCTCTCGGGCTACCTGGTGACTACGCGACCGAGTCGGCCGGGCGCCGCGAGGCGCCCGGAAGACTTCAGTTTACGGAGCCGCCCGCTGCAACGATCTTTTGCTCAGCCGAGCCCGAGACCTTGTCAACTGCAACGTTTAGCTTAACCGCAATGTCACCCTGCCCAAGAACCTTGACCTTCTCGTTCTTGCGTACCGCACCCTTGGCGACGAGGTCAGTGATCGTGACGTCTCCGCCCTTGGGGTAGAGCTCGACGAGCTTGTCGAGATTGACGACCTGATACTCGACGCGGAACGGATTTTTGAAGCCGCGAAGCTTCGGGGTACGCATGATGCTGTTCAGGTTTCCACCCTCGAGCCCGACACGCACCTGGTAGCGCGCCTTCGTGCCCTTGGTGCCACGACCCGCGGTCTTACCCTTCGAGCCTTCACCACGGCCGACACGGGTGCGGTCTTTCTTCGCACCCGGTGCCGGACGGAGGTGATGCACCTTGAGCACCTGCGGGCGCGCCTCTGCGGCTGGCTTGACTGCCTTCCGCGCCGGAGCGGCCTTGGCGGCGCTGGCCGTGGTCGACGCGGCGGCCGTGGAGTCGTCGGACTTCGCGGCAGCCTTCGGCGCCTTGGCGGGCGCCTTCTCAGCTACAGCCTTTGCAGCTACAGCGGTGGCAGGCTTGGTCGCGGCCTTGGCCGGAGCCTTGGTCGCGGCCTTGGCGGGCGCCTTCTCGGCGGCTGCCTTGGGGGCATCGGCCTTTGCCGGCTTCTTTTCGTCAGCCATTAGTCAATCTCCTCGACCTTGACCAGGTGAGCGACGGTGCGAACGTAGCCGCGGTTCTGCGAGGTGTCCTCGCGAACAACGACGTCGCCGATGCGCTTGAGGCCGAGGCTCCGAAGCGTGTCGCGCTGGTTCTGCTTCTCACTAATTTTGGACTTGATCTGGGTTACCTTCAGGCGACCGGCCATCACACACCTGCCTTTGCGGTTGCTGAGCTTGCAGCATCAGCCTGGGCACGCAGGAGACGCGCGGGGGCGACCTCCTCGAGCGTGAGGCCACGACGTGCGGCGACCGCACTCGGCTCCTCGAGCTGCTTGAGCGCGGCGACCGTTGCATGCACGATGTTGATCGTGTTGGACGAGCCGAGCGATTTACTCAGGACGTCATGGATGCCGGCGCACTCGAGCACGGCACGCACCGGACCGCCGGCGATAACACCGGTACCGGCGGATGCCGGACGCAGGAGTACCACGCCGGCAGCGGCTTCGCCCTGAACGGGGTGGGGAATCGTCACTCCGACGCGGGGAACACGGAAGAAGTTCTTCTTCGCTTCCTCGACGCCCTTGGAGATCGCGGTCGGCACCTCGCGGGCCTTGCCATAACCGACGCCGACGAGACCATTACCGTCTCCCACGACGACGAGGGCGGTGAAGCTGAAGCGACGGCCACCCTTGACGACTTTGGACACGCGGTTGATTGTGACCACGCGCTCGAGGAACTGGCTCTTCTCGGAGTCACGGCTCCCACGCTGCTGATTGGGGTTGCGCTCACGACCACCGCGGCGGGCCTCGCGAGGCTCGTTGGCGGACTCGGTCGCGGCGGCAGTCTCGACGACCTCGACGGTCGGCTCTGCTTCGGCCACTGCCTCAGTTGCCACGATGGGCTCCTCGTTTGTGTTGGATGCTCTTGTTGTGTCGCTCACAGGTCCAGTCCACCCTCTCGAGCTCCCTCGGCAATGGCAGCGACGCGTCCCGCGTACTTGCTGCCACCACGGTCGAAGACCACCGCGTCGATGCCCGCCTTCTTGGCGCGCTCCGCGACGAGTTCCCCGACCTTGCGAGCCTTGGCGGTCTTGTCACCGTCGAACGTGCGCAGGTCTGCTTCGAGGGTCGACGCCGACGCGAGGGTGAAACCCTTGCTGTCATCGACGACCTGCACGAAGACGTGACGAGCGGATCGGGTGACCACCAGGCGCGGACGCGCCTCGGTGCCCACGATCTTCTTGCGAAGACGTGCGTGCCGGCGGCCCTTGGCGGCCGACTTGCTCTTGCCTCTAGTTCCGAGAGCCATGATTACTTACCACTCTTTCCGGCCTTGCGGCGGACTACCTCGCCTGCGTAGCGAACGCCCTTGCCCTTGTAGGGTTCCGGCTTGCGCAGCTTGCGAATGTTGGCGGCGACCTCACCGACGGCCTGCTTGTCGATGCCGTGCACCGTCAGCTTGTTGTTGCCTTCGACAGCAAAGGAGATGCCTGCGGGGGGATCGACCGTGATCGAGTGCGAAAAACCAAGGGCGAACTCGATCGAGCTGCCCTTCGCCTGCACGCGGTAACCGGTTCCGACGATCTCGAGGCCCTTTGAATAGCCGTCGGTGACGCCGATGATCTGGTTGGCGATCAGCGTGCGAGTGAGGCCGTGCAGCGAGCGCGACGCGCGCTCGTCATCCGGGCGACTCACGAGCAGCTGGCCATCCTCGAGCTTGACCTCGATCGGGCTCGGAACGGTGAGCGCGAGCTCGCCCTTCGGACCCGTGACAGTGATGGCGGAACCATCGACCGTGACATTGACCCCCGTGGGGATCTCAATGGGAAGACGTCCAATACGCGACATGACCGACTACCACACGTAGGCGAGGACTTCCCCACCCACGCCCTTCTTCGAAGCCTGGCGATCGGTGAGGAGCCCGGATGAGGTCGACAGGATGGCGACGCCGAGTCCGCCGAGGACGCGAGGGATCTCGGTCGACTTTGCGTACACGCGGAGACCGGGCTTCGAGACGCGCTTGATTCCCGCGATGGAGCGCTCGCGATTGGGGCCGTATTTGAGATCGAGGATAAGGGTCTTGCCGACGCGAGCATCCTCAACCTTCCAACCACCGATGTAACCCTCGGTCTTGAGGATCTCGGCGATGTGGGACTTGAGCTTGCTGCTCGGCATGGACACGGTGTCGTGGTAAGCCGAATTCGCGTTGCGCAGTCTGGTCAGCAGGTCTGCGACCGGATCTGTCATTGTCATGATGGTGGTGCCTTCCTCACCCGGTTTCGACATCCTGTACAAGGAGGCCGACCTGGGTGATCGGTGTTATTGCGGTGGGTTGAGCCTGTCTAACGCTATGCGGGAGTGTTCTCGGCGTTACGGAACGGGAAGCCGAGAGCCTTGAGCAGTGCGCGGCCCTCGTCATCGTTCTTCGCGGTGGTGACGACGGTGATGTCGAAGCCCCGAACACGATCGATGCGGTCCTGGTCGATCTCGTGGAACATCGACTGCTCGGTGAGACCGAAGGTGTAGTTGCCGTGGCCGTCGAACTGCTTGTCGCTCAGACCACGGAAGTCGCGAATGCGGGGAAGCGCGAGCGACAGCAGACGGTCGAGGAACTCCCAGGCACGGTCGCCCCGGAGGGTGACGTGGGCTCCGATCGGCTGGCCTTCACGCAGCTTGAACTGCGCGATCGACTTACGAGCGGCGGTGACCTGCGGCTTCTGGCCGGTGATCGCGGTGAGGTCCTTGACGGCCCCATCGATGATCTTGCCGTCGCGGGCAGCCTCGCCGACGCCCGTGTTCACGACGATCTTCACGAGTCCGGGCACCTGGTGCACGTTCGTGAAGCCGAAGTCCTTGGTCAGCTGCGCTGAGATCTCGTTCTTGTACTTCTGCTTGAGTCGCGGTTGGATTTTGCCAACCGGAGCCGCAGTGGCGGTGTCAGTCATTACTCGGAGTCCTTAGTTGCTTCGGCTTTCGGCGTTGCTTTGGCGTTCGGCGTTGCCTTGGCCTTCGGCTCGGCCTTCGCCGGTGCCTCGACCTTTTCCGTCTTCTCGGCCGCCGCATCCTTGTCTGCCTTGGTGGCCGACTTCTTCACGGGAACGCGACGCGAGGGCTTGAAGTAGCGCTCGCGCACTGTCTTGCCGCGGTCGTCCGTCTTCACGATGAAACCGACGCGAGCCGGCTGCTTCGTGTCTGGATCGACGAGCTGCACGTTGGAGACGTGGATTGGAGCCTCGTGGGTCTCGATGCCACCCGTCTTCGTGCCGCGCTGCGTCTGTCCGACGCGAACGTGCTTGGTGACGAAGTTGAGGCCTTCGACCACGACGCGGTTCTTCTCGACGATGACCTCGAGAACACGACCCTGCTTGCCGCGGTCGCCTCCGCGGGCCTGGCTGCGGCCGCTGATCAGCTGGACGAGATCGCCCTTTTTGATGTTTGCCATGACTAAATGACCTCCGGCGCCAGCGAGATGATCTTCATGAACTTCTTGTCGCGAAGCTCGCGACCGACCGGTCCGAAGATACGGGTACCACGAGGGTCTCCGTCGGCCTTGAGGATGACGGCGGCGTTCTCGTCGAACTTGATGTATGAGCCGTCGGTGCGACGGGTCTCCTTCTTGGTGCGAACGATGACCGCCTTGACGACGTCACCCTTCTTGACGTTCCCGCCAGGGATCGCATCCTTGACCGTGGCGACGATGACGTCGCCGAGGCCGGCATAACGACGGCCGGAGCCACCGAGTACGCGAATCGTGAGCAGCTCTTTGGCGCCGGTGTTATCGGCGACCTTGAGCCTGGATTCCTGCTGAAGCATTTACGTGTCCTTTGTCAAAGCAAGCTCGAGAGCTTACTTGGCCTTCTCGAGGATCTCGACGAGCCTCCAGCGCTTGGTGGCGCTGAGCGGGCGGGTCTCGCTGATGATGACGAGGTCGCCGACGCCAGCCGTGTTGGCCTCGTCGTGCGCCTTCACCTTGGAGGTGCGGCGGATGACCTTGCCGTACAGGGGGTGCTTTACGCGGTCCTCGACCTCGACGACGATGGTCTTCTCCATCTTGTCGCTCGTGACATAGCCACGACGGGTCTTGCGGTAGCCGCGGTCGAGCTCGACCTTCTCCGCCACCTTCTCTTCGACCTTAGCCATGGCTAGGCCTCCTTCGTGTCGGTCGACTCGGACACAGCATCAGCGGCATCCTCGGTCTTCTTGGTCTTTTTCGCGGCCTTGGGAGCCACTTCAACCGGTGCGGGGGTCGCACGGATGCCCAGCTCGCGCTCACGGATAACCGTGTAGATACGAGCGATGTCGCGCTTGACAGCGCGAAGGCGGCCGTGACTTTCCAGCTGGCCGGTGGCCGACTGGAAGCGCAGGTTGAACAGCTCTTCCTTGGCCTTCTTGAGTTCGTCGACGAGTCTCTCGTCTTCAAATGTGTCGAGCTCGACGGGGGCGAGCTCCTTTGAACCGATCGCCATTATGCGTCACCCTCCTCGCGCTTGATGATGCGTGCCTTGAGCGGCAGTTTGTGAATGGCGCGAGTCAATGCCTCACGCGCAACGGTTTCGTTCACGCCGGCGAGCTCGAAGAGCACGCGTCCCGGCTTGACGTTGGCGATCCACCACTCGGGCGAGCCTTTACCAGAACCCATGCGGGTTTCGGCTGGCTTCTTGGTGAGCGGGCGGTCCGGGTAGATATTGATCCACACCTTTCCACCACGCTTGATGTGGCGGGTCATCGCGATACGCGCCGCCTCGATCTGGCGGTTCGTGACATAGGCGGGAGTGATGGCCTGGATGCCGTACTCGCCGAACGTGACCGTCGTGCCACCGGTGGCCTGGCCGCGGCGACCGGGGTGGTGCTGCTTGCGGTGCTTAACTTTGCGGGGAATCAACATAATTTAGCCTTCAGCTCCTACTGCTGCCGGAGCAGCCTCTGCCTTGGGAGCAGTCGCAGCTGTCGCGCCGCGACGGGGTCCGCTGTCGCGACTGTCGCGACGGTCGTCACGACGCTCCGGACGGCTCGACTTGGCGTTGGCCTGCTCGCGGGCGAGTTCCTTGTTGGTGATGTCGCCCTTGTAGATCCAGACCTTCACACCGATCCGGCCGAAGGTGGTCTTGGCCTCGTAGAAGCCGTAGTCGATGTTCGCGCGGAGGGTGTGCAGCGGCACACGGCCCTCGCGGTAGAACTCCGAACGGCTCATTTCTGCGCCACCGAGACGACCGGAAACCTGGATGCGAACACCCTTGACGGTCGGGGTGCGCTGGGCGCCCTGCAGACCTTTACGCATGGCACGACGGAATGCGACGCGAGCGCTGAGCTGCTCCGCGATACCCTGTGCGACGAGCTGGGCCTCCGCCTCCGGGTTCTTCACCTCGAGGATGTTGAGCTGGATCTGCTTGCCCGAGAGCTTCTCGAGATCGGTGCGGATGCGCTCGGCCTCGGCTCCACGGCGACCGATCACGATGCCCGGGCGGGCGGTGTGGATATCGACGCGAACGCGGTCGCGGGTGCGCTCGATCTCGATGCGGGCAACGCCGGCACGGTCGAGGCTCGTCTTGAGCAGGTTACGGATCTTGACGTCTTCAGCCACGTAGTCGCTATAACGCTGTCCGACCTTGGTGCTGTCGGAGAACCAGCGCGACACGTGGTCGGTGGTGATGCCCAGACGGAACCCGTAGGGGTTTACTTTCTGTCCCATTACTTCTTCCCTGCCTTCTTGGAGGCGACCGCAGTCCCGGTGGTCGAGCCTGTCGCGACCTCGTCCGGGGTAGCCAGAACAATGGTGATGTGGCTGGTGCGCTTCAGGATCTGGAATGCGCGTCCCTGTGCGCGAGGCTGGAATCGCTTGAGGGTTGCTCCCTCGTCGACATACGCCGACGAGACGAACAGGTCCTGCTCATCCAGATAGCTGTTGCTTGCATCCGCCTTGACCCTGGCATTCGCAATTGCGGACGCGACGAGCTTGTAGACGGGCTCGCTCGCACCCTGGGGCGCGAACTTCAGGATGGCCAGTGCCTCCTGGGCCTGCTTGCCGCGGATCATGTTGACGACGCGACGAGCTTTCGTGGGGGTCACGCGGATATGACGCACGCGTGCGATCGACTCCACCATTTCTCTCCTCCTACCGTCACCGCGTTAGCGGCGACGACCCTTCTTGTCGTCCTTCTCGTGTCCACGGAAGGTGCGGGTGGGGGCAAACTCTCCGAGCTTGTGCCCAACCATC
>FSWR01000057.1_pt1 | contig 176285 bp, 154 predicted proteins | sample 1638041 | NCBI WGS metagenome assembly FSWR01 (sample SAMEA3914789, study PRJEB12502) | metagenome | biome: forest; material: soil | place: Canada | collected 2011-07-03 | depth 0.3 m | reverse complement strand
TCGAGGGCCGTGACTCCTTCCTCGAGAAACGCGAACCGGACTGGTCACCGTATCCCTGGCAGTTCTGATGGTCGCACCGGCATCGCGAGTGGCCCGGGCGAGGTCATGACCCGCCGCCTTCTGGCCGTGCCTCCCGGGGATGCGGCGGTCGTCTTCCGTGCGCTGCGCGAGGCGCTCGCCGGCGGTGACGCGATCCTTCCAGGAGACCCGACCGAGCCCATCCCCGATACCGTCGAACAGCGAGTCGCGATGGTCGTGGAGACGAGCGGCTCGACCGGGCTGCCGAAGCGGGTGGCGCTCAGCTCGGACGCGCTGCTGGCGAGCGCCGCGGCATCCGACACCGCGCTCGGTGGTCCAGGACAGTGGCTGCTCGCCCTTCCGGTGCACTACATCGCCGGCATCAACGTGCTCGTGCGATCGCTGGCCGCGCAGACCGAACCGGTCGTGCTTCCGCCGGGGCATTTCGACCCGCTCGACTTCACCGCGGCGAGCACCCTGATGGATGCAGAACTGCGCTTCACCGCGCTGGTCCCCGCCCAGCTGTCCCGCCTCGTCGCCGTCGCCGAGGACGATCTCAGCGTGCTTGAGCAGCTGCGCCGCTTCGACCGCATGCTCATCGGGGGGCAGGCGAGCTCACCGCAACTCGTCTCGCGTGCCCTCGAACTCGGCCTCAACATCACGCGAACATACGGGTCGAGCGAGACCTCCGGCGGCTGCGTCTACGACGGCGTGCCGATCGCCAACGCGCTGGCGCGAGTCGTCGACGGGCAGGTCGAACTCGCGGGCCCGATGCTCGCCGAGGGCTATCTCGGTGACCCCGAGCGCACGGCGGCCACGTTCCACGAGGCGGACGGGCACCGCTGGTACCGCACGGGCGACGCCGGGGAGTTCGTCGACGGCGTGCTCACCGTGACCGGTCGGCTCGACGGCATCCTGATCTCGGGTGGCGTTAAAGTGTCCCTCGAGCGGATCGAGGGAGTGCTTCACTCGATCGCCGGACTTGAGGATGCCGTCGCCATCCGTGCGCCGAGCGTCGAGTGGGGCGAGGTCGCGGTGGTGTTCTCCAGTGGATTCGCACGGCTAGAGGACCTGCGCGCCACAGTGGCGGCGGCTCTCGGACGCGCGTCTGCCCCCGCCGCGTTCATCCGCGTCGAGGAATTGCCGTGGCTCGCGAGCGGTAAGCCCGACCGCGTCACGCTTGGCGAACTCGCAGCAGGCTGGGAAGGCACGGGCTCGGCCCCTCAGTAGGATTTGTGCGTGGCCAACGCGAACAGACCCGTCCAGAAGCGCATCGATCCGTCCACGGTGCCCGCGCGCAAGGGGCGAGGAGGACGTCCCGGTGGCCAGCCTCCGCGCGTCGTCGTCAAGAAGGCGAGCTTCGGCGACTGGATCGGGGGAGCGAGGCTGCGCACGCTGCCGGTGGCGATCGCTCCGGTCGCGCTCGGCACGGCATCCGCCTACCTCATCTCGCATCCGGGCTGGCACTGGGTTCGCGCGCTTCTCGCCCTCGCCGTTGCGGTCGGCCTGCAGATCGGTGTGAACTATGCCAACGACTATTCCGACGGCGTGCGGGGTACGGATCGCTACCGCGTCGGTCCGTCGCGACTCACGGGATCGGGTGCGGCCAAGCCGCGCACTGTGCTCGTGGTCGCACTCGTCTTCTTCGGTCTCGGGGCGGTTGCTGGGCTCATCCTCGCCATCCTCACCGGCTATTACTGGCTCATCGCGGTAGGCGCGGTCTGCATCGTCGCCGCGTACTTCTACACCGGGGGAAAGCGACCTTACGGCTATTACGGTCTCGGCGAAGTATTCGTGTTCGTCTTCTTCGGCCTCGTTGCGACCGTCGGCACGACCTTCACCCAGGTCGGCACGATCAATCTCGAAAGCTGGATGTCCGGTGTGGCGGCAGGCTTCCTGGCCTGCGCAGTGCTGATGGTCAACAACCTACGCGACCTCGAGCAGGACAGGCTGGCGAAGAAACGCACACTCGCGGTCCTGGTGGGGAGCGTCGTCGGGCGCATCCTGTACGCGATCTTCGTCGCGATTCCGTACCTGATCCTCGGGCTGTTCTCGATCTTCTACGACAAGGCGCCGTTCGTGTACTTCACGCTGCTCCCCGCGATCCCGGCGGTCGTGATCACGATCACGGCCAAGACGGGCCCGGAGCTCGTCCTGGCGCTCAAGCTCACGACGCTCACGGTGTTCCTCTTCGGTGTGGGGCTCGCCGCCGCGATCGCGTTCTAGCGGAAAACCCATGTCTGCGCCCGCTTGCAACGTTCGCGCCCGGTCGCCGCAGCGCGGACGTTGCGAACGGGCGCACATAGCCGGACGGAGCTCGAATTAGGGCTTCCGGCTGCCGTCGCCCTCTATGCGATCGAGCACGTCGTTCTCGACGTCGTTGTCGGCATCCCGATCCTTCTTGGTGCGCAGCTCGTGGATGCTTGTCGCGACCGCGTTGCGCGGCCCGCGAAGGAAGATGTACGAGACGCAGAACCCGATCACCGCGGCCGCGACAGCGGCGATGAGGAAGGTCACGCCGACCAGCACGAGAAGCGCGAGGGCAGCGGCGAAGACGCCAACACGGATGAGGGAGTAAAGAATCCACTGGCGCGAATACACGGCTCCCAGTTTAGGCACCGCTTCCTGAAGGTGCGTCGGCGGGATGCAGAATAGCGGCCTAGAATCTGCACATGGCCAGGGTGTATCTCATCGTCGCGATCATCTCCCTCGCGTTCACGATTTTCGCTTTCATCGACTGCGTCAGGACGCGGGACGAAGATGTGCGTGGCCTTCCGAAGATCTTCTGGGCCATCCTGATCCTCTTGCTCTCGCCCTTCGGTGGCATCCTCTGGTTCCTGCTCGGCAAGGAGCGTCACGCGCGCAGCTTCGCGCAGACACCGGGTGGCACCGCCCCGCGCGCCCCGGATGACGACCCGGCGTTCCTGCGCCAGCTCGGCGAAGACAAGGCGCGGGATGAGCGAATTCGCGAACTCGAGGCGCGTCTCGCCGAATTGGACGACGACCAAGACAAACCCAAGAACTAGTGCCGGTCTCGAACCCGGCGACGGAATTCTCGGTCGCCGTACTCGGCGAGTTGACCCGCCGCGGCGTACGCGAGATCGTGCTCTGCCCAGGCTCGAGGTCGCAGGCGCTCGCGCTTGCCGCCGCTGCCCTTGATGACGCCGGACTCGTGCGTCTGCACGTGCGGATCGATGAACGTGTCGCCGGCTTTCTGGCGCTTGGACTGGCTGTCGAGACCGGACGTCCGACCGTGGTCATCACGACGTCGGGAACCGCGGTGGCAAACCTGCACCCCGCGGTGCTCGAGGCGCACCACGCCGGTGTTCCGCTCATTCTGCTCACCGCCGACAGGCCACCGGAGTTGCGCGGCGTCGGTTCCAACCAGACGACGGATCAGCTGGGAATCTATGGATCGGCGGTCGGCTGGATGCGGGAGGTCGAGGCCCCGAGCGCCACGGGCTTCGATGCCGACTACCCTGGCGAACTGGCGCATGAGGCATATTCGGCGGCCGCGGGACGCTCCTCGCCTCCCGGGCCGGTCCAGCTCAACATCGGCTTTCGCGAGCCGTTGTCCGGACCGGTCGGAAGGCTGCCGCAACTGGAGGAGCACTCATGGGCGCCAGCACGGGTACCGCGGGCGACCCCCGTCGACCACGCGCCGAACACCGTCGTCATCGCGGGCCACGGCGCGGGGCCGGAGGCTGAGGCGTTCGCGCGGTCGCTCGGAGTTCCGCTGATCGCCGAGGTATCCAGCGGCGCGCGGTTCGGTCCGAACCTCGTCGTCGCCTACCGGGAGCTGTTGAACGAGACCGAGTTCGGCGGTCGGGTGCGTCGCGCATTCGTCTTCGGGCATCCAACACTCAGCCGCGAGGTGCCGGCGCTGCTCCAGCGCGATACCGTCGAGGCCCGGATCGTGCGCGGTGCCGCCTCGGAGGCCTACAACCCGGGTCATCGCGCTGCCGGCATCCACGAGCTGCTGGTGCACGAGGACGGCCCCGACGAGTCCCGGGAGGCACGCGCCTGGCTCGGCAGTTGGGTGCACGCCAGCCGCGGCATCCTGGGGTCAGACGCCGTCCCGGCACCAACAGCTGGCGAAGGCCCTGGCGCCTTCGCGCGGGAGCAACTGGCGGCTTTTCGCGAACCGGTCACCCGGCGGATGCTCGTCGAAGCGGTGTGGCGCACGACCTGGCCGCACGATCGGCTCGTGCTTGGGGCATCCCGTCTCATCAGGGTCGCGGATGCCGTGGTGACTGGCAAGAGAATCCCGGTTCACGCAAACCGCGGCCTCGCGGGCATCGACGGCACCATCTCTACCGCCCTCGGAATCGCCATCGCCAGTCAGTCCGGCGCGGGCGCGGCGGGAATCACCCGCGTGCTGCTCGGCGACCTGGCGACCCTGCACGATTCCGGCGCGCTGCTCGTGGGCGTCGGAGAGTCGAAGCCGCGCATCCAGGTCATCGTCGGAAACGACGGTGGGGGCACCATCTTCGACGGGCTCGAGGTCGCGGCGACCGCCCCGAGAGAAGCGTTCGACCGGGTGCTCTACACGCCCCAGTCGGCGGATTTCCGTTCGCTGGCCGCGGCATACGGCTGGGAGTACCGGCGTGCGGCGAACCGCGGGGAACTCGACGAGGCTCTCTCCGCGACCGCTGGCGCGGCGATCGTCGAAGTGCCGCTGCCGCGCGAGTAGCGACCGCGCGCGTCTTAGCTGAGCGCCTCGACGATCGGGCGGAACTTCATCCGGGTCTCGAGCAGCTCGCGTTCCGGCACCGACTCTGCGACTATTCCCGCACCGGCATATGCGGTCACCTGACCGGAGGCAGAGACCTGCGCGCTTCGCAGCGCGACCGCCCACTCCCCGTCGCCATCCGCGCCGACCCAGCCGACCGGCCCGGCGTAGCGCCCACGGTCGAACGGTTCGAGTTCGTCGATCAGACGGAGGGCATCGCTCGTCGGCGTACCGGCGACAGCGGCCGTCGGATGCAGCGTGCCGATCAGATCGAGCGAGGTCGAGCCGTCGGTGAGATCCCCGTCGACATCGCTGGCGAGATGCCAGAGGTTGGGGAGCTTCAGGGTGAACGGCAGCTCGCTCGCGGTGACATTGGGGCTGTGGGCGCGCAGGGACGCCAGCACGCTCTGCACGGCGAACTGATGCTCGTCCTGGTCCTTCGCCGAGGTTGCGAGGGCTGTCGCGGCGTCCTGGTCGGAGCGCTCGTCGGTACCGCGGGCGGCGCTTCCCGCGAGAACCCGGGCGGAGACCGAGCCGCTGTCGACGCTCACGAGGGTCTCCGGACTGGAGCCGATGAAGCCGTCGACGCTGAATGTCCAGCAGTCGGGATAGCCGAGGGCGAGTGCGGCGATGAGCGAGCGCGGATCGGCATCATCCGGAAGCTGGCCGACGATGTCACGCGCGAGCACCACTTTGCTGAGTTCGTGGCCGCGGATGCGAGAGACCGCGGATGCGACAGCCGCGCGGTAGTCGTCGGCAGGCAGGGTGCCGGGCTGCAGCGACACGCGATACCCGTTGCCGATCGGGTCGATGGCGGGGATCGACAGCGCCGCGAGTTCACCGACGGCGACGCGCGTGATCCAACTCCGACCCTTGTCGCGACCGATGACCACGGAGGGAACGATCAGCACGCTGGTCTGGGAGGAGTGGTCGGAGAAGGTGAAGGTGCCCATCGCGATGAGTCCGGTGCCGGTGCGCGCGAGTGGATCGGTCACGGTCGCGGCCGCGACGACGCGCTGCCAGGCTGCGGCGGCATCCGTGATCCTGGACGGACCCGTGAACTCGAGTCGCAGCGCTTCGCCGAGCCCGACGAGGCCGAAACCGCGGCGCATCCAGAGCAGAGGCTGCCGTCGATCGAGCATCGGAACGAGCGGCCCGAGGTCGGCAGTCTCGGTCGTCTCGACCGTAAGCGAGGGTACCGGCGTCGCGGGGTTCGAGAGTGCGGAGCCGGTCACGGTGCAACACTATCCCGCTCGTACCCGGGTCCTGCCGACCATCAGACCCGCTGAACTAGACTGGACGGCGTGGCCAAGGCAGATCTGAGCAAGCAACCGGGGGAGGTTGCCGAAATGTTCGATGGGGTCGCGAAGCACTACGATCGCACGAACTCGGTTCTCTCGATGGGCAACTCGCTCGTGTGGCGGCTGGCCACGGTGCGAGCCGTCGCTCCCCGTTCGGGTGAGCGCATCCTCGACCTCGCCGCGGGAACCGGCACGAGTTCGGCCGCTCTGGCCAAATCCGGGGCCGACGTCGTGGCAGCAGATTTCTCCGCGGGCATGATCGAGGTCGGCCGCAAGAAACATCCGAATATCACGTTCGTCGAAGCGGACGCCATGGCGCTGCCGTTCAAGGCGAACGAGTTCGACGCCGTCGCGATCTCCTTCGGACTGCGCAACATCGAAGATCCGAAGAAGGCGCTTGCCGAGATGTACCGCGTGCTCAAGCCGGGCGGTCGCATTGTCATCTGCGAGTTCTCCAAGCCGCCGCGCGCGCTGTTCCGGGCGGGCTACGCGGCGTACATGCGATACGTCATGCCCACGATCGTCGACGCGGCGAGCTCGAACCCCGAGGCCTACGCCTACCTCGCCGACTCGATCCGGGACTGGCCGGACCAGGTCACACTGAGCCAGTGGATCCGCGGCGCTGGCTTCACCCGAGTCGCGTACCGTAATCTCACGGTGGGCGTCGTCGCCCTGCACCGCGGGCGCAAACCGGCGCGCACACCCGCCGCGCGTCGTTCCCGTTCGGCAGAAGGCACCAAGCAAACGTCCACGCCGGCTGAGTCCAGGCAGAATGGCACCGCGGCCCAGAAGCCCTAGGCTTCGTCGCTCCCCGATGGTTAGGTTGACACAGTGACTCCCAGCGTGCCGCTCACCAGGCGCAGCAACAGCCTCACCGCCGCCCTCGGCCTTGGCGAGAAGCTCTTCTCGTCGGCTAGTGAGCGCAAATTCGCCGACGCGATCGAGGCGGGCCTCGATGCCGTTGAAGCGGGCCTTCTGCGGGAGATGTCGTTCGCCGACAACCTCGCGGATGTGACCAGCCGCTATCTCTTCGAAGCCGGCGGCAAGCGCGTGCGCCCGACCCTCACGCTCCTGACCGCGCAGCTCGGCAGCGGCAACAACGACAGCGTGATCACGGCAGCCGAGGCGCTCGAGATCACCCACCTCGCTTCGCTGTATCACGACGATGTGATGGATGAGGCCAACATGCGCAGGGGCGTCCCGAGCGCGCAGAACGTCTGGGGCAACTCTGTCGCGATCCTCACCGGCGACCTGCTGTTCGCGCGGGCGAGCAAGCTGATGTCGAGGCTCGGCGAGCGGGCCATCATCCTGCAGGCCGATACGTTCGAGCGCCTCTGTCTCGGGCAGTTGCACGAGACCATCGGGCCCCGTGATGGCGAGGATCCGATCGCGCACTACATCCAGGTGCTGGCCGACAAGACCGGTTCCCTCATAGCCGCTGCGGCGGAGATGGGCGTGATCTTCGGCGACGCCCCAGAGGAATTCCAGACGCCGGTCATGGCCTTTGGCGAGAAGATCGGGGTCGCCTTCCAACTCGTCGACGACGTGATCGACCTGTCACCATCGTCCGAATCCACCGGCAAGACCGCCGGAACCGACCTGCGTTCCGGCGTCTCGACTCTTCCGCTCCTCTACCTGCGCGAGTTGGCGAATACGGATCCGGATGCCGGGGAGCTTCTCGCCCGCATAGAACGCGACGTGCACGCGGCCCACTACGGCGAAGCGGACGAGCGCGAGCTGGTCGCGGCCGTCGCGGAACTGCGGGAGCACGAGGTCACCCGAAGGACGCTCGACGAGGCGCATCGCTGGTCGCGCGACGCGATCGAGGCCCTCGAGCCGCTGCCGGAGGGGCCGGTCAAGAAGGCGCTCACGCGCTTCGCCGAAACGATCGTCGAGCGCTCGAACTGACCACTGCGGGTTTCGGTAGGGCCGCTGAGCGGCCTGTACGACGCGCACGAGGAGAAGGACCACCATGACGAAACTGAGACTCGCCATTGTCGGGGCCGGTCCTGCCGGGATCTATGCCGCGGACATCCTGCTCAAGACCGACCGCGGCTTCGACGTCTCGATCGACCTCTTCGAGCAGCTGCCAGCACCCTACGGGCTCGTCCGTTATGGCGTCGCCCCCGACCACCCCCGGATCAAGGGCATCATCACGGCGCTGCGAGACGTGCTGGACACGGGCCGGATCCGGCTCTTCGGCAACGTGCTCTACGGGCGCGACATTACGCTCGATGACCTCAAGAAGCACTACAACGCCGTCATCTTCGCGACCGGTGCGGTGCGTGATGCCGAGCTCGACATCCCCGGTATCGACCTGCCCGGCAGCTACGGCGCCGCCGATTTCGTGAGCTGGTACGACGGTCACCCCGACTTTCCGCGGGAGTGGCCCCTCACGGCGAAGGAGGTCGCGGTCATCGGCAACGGCAACGTCGCGCTCGATGTCGCGCGCATGCTGGCGAAGCACGCGGATGACCTGCTCCCGACCGAAATCCCGGCCAACGTCTACGACGGGCTGGCGTCCTCTTCGGTCACCGACGTGCACGTGTTCGGCCGCCGCGGCCCCATGCAGGTGAAGTTCACCCCTCTGGAGTTGCGCGAACTCGGGGAGTTGCACGACGTGGACATGATCGTGCACGACGAGGACTTCGACTACGACGAGGCCTCGAAGGCGGCGATCGCGAGCAACAAGCAGGTCTTCGTGATCGACAAGGTCTTCACGAAGTGGCGGGAGCGGAAGACGGGACAGGCTTCGCGTCGGCTGCACCTCCACTTCTACGCGAAGCCGGTCGAAGTGCTCGGTTCAGCGACCGTCAGCGGATTCCGGTACGAGCGCACGGAGCCGGATGGCGAGGGCGGCGTGCGCGGCACCGGCGAGGTTCGCGAGATCCCCATTCAGGCGGTCTACCGCGCCGTCGGGTACTTCGGGTCGCCGCTCGACCGCATCCCCTTCGACGAGAAGCGCGGAGTGATCCCGAACCGCGAGGGACAGGTGCTCGACGACAGCGACCAGCAGTTGCATGGCGTCTACGCGACGGGCTGGATCAAGCGTGGGCCGGTCGGGCTCATCGGCCACACCAAGAGCGACGCGATGGAGACCATCAAGCACGTGGTCAATGATCAGGCGAGCTGGTGGGCCCCGGCGCACCCGGACGAAGCATCCGTCATCGAGCTGCTCGAAAGCCGCGGAGTGAAATATACCAACCTCGAGGGGTGGCATCGGCTCGACCAGCATGAGCTGGCGCTGGGTGGAGGGCAGGGCCGGGTACGCGTCAAGGTCGTGCCGCGAGACGAGATGGTTACCCTCTCGCGGGGTGAGGTCGGTTCGCCTTGAAATGACGCTGGACCGATCGCACCGCTGCCTATTGCACGGCGGCGGTGAGGCGCGCCGTGTTGTCCAGCACCTTCGAGCGCAGCGGGCGCTTCAGCCATTCTTCGAGGAAGAGTTCGCGGCTCTCGTCGCGATAGCTCTGTTCGACGTCGCGCAGCTGCTGCACGATGTGCCTGCCGCGCATCATGACCGAAATCTCGAAGTTGAGGCTGAACGAGCGCATGTCCATGTTGCTCGAGCCGATGACGGCCACATCGTCGTCGATCGTGAAGTGCTTGGCGTGGAGCACGATCGGTGCCTTGTATAGCCAGATCCGCACGCCGGCACGCAGGAGCGCCTCGTAGTAGCTCCTCTGCGCGTGGAAGACGACAGGCTGATCGCCGATCTCCGACACGAACAGCTGCACATCGAGGCCGCGATAGGCCGCGTTGGTGATCGCGTTGAGCATCGAATCATCCGGCACGAAGTAGGGGCTCGTGACGATGACTTTGCGCTGCGCGCCGTAGAGCAGCGCGTTGAACAGTCGCAGGTTGTTCTCGAGTTCGAAACCCGGACCGCTCGGCACCACCTGGGCATCCAGCGTGGCCGCCGCCTTCTCCGCCGGTATCCGCTCGGCCTCGCGAAGCAGTAGTTCATTCGTCTCGCTGTACCAATCGGTGACGAAGAGCGCGTTGACGCCCGCCACGATCGGACCTTCGAAGCGCACCATCAAGTCCTTCCACTTGAGGCCTCGTCGCAGATTGCCGCGCTTGTTGTAACTGCGATCGATCATGTTCTGCGAGCCCGTGAAGGCGAGTCGGCCGTCGATGACGAGCAACTTGCGGTGATTGCGGAGGTCAGGGCGCTGATACTTGCCTCGCAACGGCTGCACGGGCAGCATGAGGCGCCACTGCACACCGATCTTGCGGAGCTTGCGCAGCGTGCGGTGGTAGCCGGGCGACCGCATCGACGCGACGTGGTCGAGCAGCACGCGCACGGTGACCCCGCGTTGCACTGCGGCGTCGAGGGCATCGAAGAACCGCGTCGTGGTGCGGTCGAACGCCAGGATGTAGAACTCGGCGTGCACGGACATCCTGGAATCTGACACCGCGGCGGTCATGGCTGCGAGGGACTCTGCGTACTCGGTGTAGAGCTTCGCCGTGTTGCCCCCGACGAGCGGCATGGAGCCGAGATTGCGGTTCAGCTCGACGATCGGTTCGAGCCAAGCCGGGAACGTGGCGTCACGGGCGACCTGGTCCACGCCATCGGTGGTCTCGATGATGTACTGGTTGATCTCGCGCTGTTTCTCCCGCCGGTGTTTGGGCAATCGTGTATTGCCGATCAGCAGGAAGATGAGGATGCCGAGATACGGGAGTAGAAAAATCGCGAGCAGCCAGGCGGTCGCCGTCTGCGGCTTGCGATTCTGTGGAATGAAGATCACGGCGAACACCCGGATCGAAATGTCGAGGAGTAACGCGAAGACCGCGACGATCAGGGTGAGGGTGCCGCTGTCTATCATCTGGGTCCTGTCGAGTGGAGCGGCGGCTTTTCCTCGCTAGCGGAAATTGACGAATTGCAGATCGACGTCGAGGTCGGCCGACTTGAGCATGGCCATGGTCGCCTGCAGATCGTCCCGGCTCTTCGAGGTCACGCGTAGTTCGTCGCCCTGGATCTGCGGCTTGACGCTCTTCGGCCCCTCGTCGCGAATCAGCTTGGAGATCTTCTTCGCGTCCTCCGAAGAAATGCCGTTCTTGAGCGACACGTCGATCCGGTACTCCTTGCCGGACGCGTAGGGATCGCCGGGGTCGAGGCTGCGCAGGCTGATGCCGCGCTTGATGAACTTCGCCTCGAGCACCTCGAGTACGGCCTTCACGCGGTCCTCGGAGGACGCCTTGAGGAGAAGCTTCTCGCCGCTCCAATTCACTTCGGCGCCGACATTCTTGAAGTCGTAGCGCTGCGCGATCTCCTTCTGCGCCTGGTGGAGAGCGTTGTCGGCCTCCATTTTGTCGACCTTGCTCACAATGTCAAAGGTTGGATCAGCCATGCCAGCAGTTTAACGGGAGACCCACGGGATGATGGGAGACATCATGCGCATCCTCCGAACTCTGGCCGGCCTGCTGGCGGCTCTGGTCATCTGTGGAGTGGTCGTCGTGGGCATCCTGATCCTTGCCGCGCCGCGTCAAGGCGCGAGCAACCAGGCTGCGCCGGCTGACCTGCCGCGCTTCGCCACACAGGCCCCGGTCATCCGCGCCGCTGCCGCCGTCGGTGCTGGTGTCGCTGGTCTCGCCGACCCCGCGTGGATCGTGTCGACCGCACGGGCGACCGGGATTCCGCCGCGCGCCCTCGAGGCCTATGCCGGCGTCGCGATCCAGGTGGCGAACACGGGGTCCGGCTGCGGGATCGGATGGAACACGCTCGCTGCAATCGGTGAGGTCGAGTCCCACCACGGCACGATTTTCGGCGGTACCCTCGACGCGAACGGCACGGCGACGCCGCCGATTTTCGGGGTGCCGCTCGCCGGGGGTGCCGTCGCCAACATCCCCGACACCGACGGGGGTGCCATCGACGGCGACCCGACGATCGATCGCGCGGTCGGTCCGATGCAACTCATCCCGCAGACTTGGCGCAATTGGCACACCGATGCAAACGGCGACGGGATCCAGAACCCGCAGAACATCGATGACGCCACGATGGCCGCCGCGCACTATCTCTGTCGGGCGGGTGCCCAGCGACTCGGGAAGGAGAGCGGATGGCGCAAAGCGGTGCTCGCCTACAACGGGTCCAACGTTTACCTCGACGACGTCATCCGCTACGCGACCGGATATGCCAAGGATGCCGCCGCGGGCTGAGCCGCACAGGGTTCTTTAGCGATTCGGCGACGTGCGTCTAGTCGGGAATGCCAGAAGTCGCGTCGAGGAACTCCTGGAGGGCCTCGCGTGTGTAGCGGTCGGCATCCAGCTCTTGGGGCGGGACTTCGCCCCGGAGGAATGCAAGCATGCCGTCGGCGAGAGCATCGTCGGACTGGTCCACTATTCGAATGGTGCTCTCGGGCAACGCGTCGGTGACCGTGCCGAACGCCACGGACACGATGGGCCGATGGAGGAGGGCCGCCTCCAGAATCACCATCGGCTGCCCCTCATAGTTGCTCGAGAGAACGAAGCAGTCGGCAGCCGCGAGGAGGGGAAACGGGTTTTCGTATGGCCCGATCACGAACGCGGCGAGAGTGAGTTGCAGTTCCTCGATGAGCTGCTCGAGGTGCGCACGGAGAGGACCGTAGCCGACCAAAAGGAGGCGAGATTCCGGATGCTGCCTGTACACCTGGGCGAAGGCGCGAAGCAAGCGGGATTGGTTTTTCTCGAAGGAGAACCTGCCGAGAGTGATGAATACTTTGGATGCGGGGTCGTTCAGGAGGCCCCGCAACCAGCTCGCCGGTTTCGATGAGTCTTCGCGCGTACCCGTCGTCACCTCGTCCAGAGGTTGTTGGGCTGCCGCGACGATCCGAGGCGCGTCGATCAGGTTTCGTGCCGAAAGGAAGCGCGCCGGATCGATCCTGTGCCGTTCGGCCAAGCGACGCCGGTTGACGTCCGCGAGAGCTGGTGAGACCGAGACAAGGGCATCGAAGTCGGGATACTTGGCGAACACGGCGTTAAGCGAGTGTTTCAGACGCTTTCGCCCACGAATGAGACGGTGCATTTCGGCAGCCATGTCGTTGTGCATCCAGATCGAGCGGCGGGCGGCTGGGCTGTGGAGCAATAGGGTGGCCCAGTAGGGTCCGTATCCGTCAAAATCAACGATCCGGTCGAATCGCAACGCACCGAAACAGCGCAGCCATTCGTCATCCCACATCTGCCGTTGAGCTCGGGACCGCGTGTGGAATCCCTCGCGCCCGCTGAACTCGTCGAGGCGGCGGCGCACCTGGGTCAACGCGCTCCCGATCATCCGGCCGGTTCGGTGGAACTGTCGAACGTGCGGATCGATCCGCCGTTGGTTCGCACGTTGCTGAGCGTTCGAAGGACGGTTGACGATGACGGATACATCGAGCGCCGTGTGGTCTATGTGGTGAAGGAGGTTCAGCGCAGACGATGTTATTCCGTTGGTGTTCATGCTGCCGAGATGGAGCAGGAGCGACGGTCGCTGCCCGTCAGCGAGCGATATTTGGGAAACATCGGCGGGGATGCCTCGGAACACAACGTCGATGACGCGTCCGGCCGCGTGCCCATCGTCTCGCGGGAGAAAACGGGCGCGCCACTCGGCTCGCGCCGTCGCCATCGGGTCGGTACTAATTCCCGCTATCGATTCGGCCAGCTGCTGGACCGTGTTGGCGGTCGTACCGGGAAGTTCAGCGGAGGAGAAATATTCCCCGCGCGCGGGCGCGGGGCTCGCCTCGACAGTCGGCCTGTAAAACAGAATCGGGCGATCGGTCGCCAGGAAGTCGAAGAAAATAGAGGAATGGTCGGTGATCAGGACGTCGACACCTCCGAGCACCACGTTGGTCGGTATTTCATTCGGGACCAGGATCTTCGAGCCGGTCAACGCCGATTGCTTGCTGACGATCTGATGGATCTTGAGGAGCACCACATAGTCGCTGTCTCCAAGGAGCCGCTGCAATTCGGCCGCGGTCCGAAGCAGGTCCGGGACATTCCGCTCGGGTGACGAAAACGACGACCCCTTCCAGGTCGGTGCGTACAGCACGATCTTCCGGCCTCGCACGTCAATGCCAGACTGCTGCAGGATGTCTACCGCCGCCGATCGTTGTTCGGGGGTCATGAACTGGCGATCCACCCGCGGGTATCCGGCTTCGAGAATGGTCCCCCGGTAGACGCCGCGCAATTTGTACGCCGTCTCGTACATCTGAGCTGTCATGAATGGATTCTGCGACAGCAGGAAGTCGGCCGAAACGAAATTGCGCAGCGTGTTGGCCGACTCGAACGCACCGTCTGGCATGTCGTATCCCATGCGCTTCAAGGGCGTACCGTGCCACGTATTCAGATACGTTTGCTCCGGGCGTTTGGCGAACTCTGGCGGGAAGGTCGCGTTGTTGACCAAGTAGCCGCTCGTGGCGAGCGCGCGAAAATAGGCGCGTGAGCGGTACCGGACCAGCCGGATGCCGCGGTCGCGTTCGAACGATGCCGGCCGCGATCCATTGAATACCCAGATGTGGTGCAGGTCGGCAAAATCGGGCGAACTCAGAAGCTCCCGAAAAATCGCTTCCGGATTGCACAGACGTCCGCTCCCGGCAAAGGACTCGTACAGCACCGTCCTTGGTTGAACCGGACTCTGCCTGTACACCGCCTGAGCATGCGCGTTACGCGCGTGCCACAGGAATGCCAGTACACGTCGCATCTTTCGCGACACAGTTCGTATTCCGATGGTCACACCCTGTCCGCCGCGAAATCAACGCTGTCCTCCAGCGACTCGAGCTCTTACAAGGACAATTATCGCAGCACGCGCACGAGGCTTCGCTGCGCCTCAACCCGATAAGATTCAGCTTCGAATCGTGACGAGGGTGCCGATCGCTGCCCAGTCGAAGAGTGTCGCTATCACCGCGAGCGGGACGTGGACGCAACCGTGGGAGCCCTGCGTCGTGTAGAGCGGACTGCCGAGGGGGAATGTTTGCCATGGCGCGTCGTGGAATCCGTCGCCACCGGAGAATGGCATCCAATATGTCACCCGGTCATACCAGGAGCCGTTCACGTCGTGCCCTGCGAGCACGGTGTTGCGGACCTTGCTATTGATGCGCATGGTTCCGATCGGGGTCGCGTCATGCACGTTGGTCAGCGCTGAGGCACCCGTCGTGACGGCAGCTTCGGTGAGCAGCACTTCACCGGTGCACGCCCACAGGTGCTGCTCGGCGATGCTGACGTAGATGTGCTTGATTCCGGCTGGCGTCCCGGCACACGCCGAGGGAACCGGTGCTGGTTGCGGGGCCGCGACGGACGTCTCAACCGGAGCCGGTACCGCGGCAACGGTCGTCGACGTGTGCTGAGGGGTCGGCATCGCCGTGACGGCGGCGGTACTCTGCACTCCGGCACTGCACCCCACTAGGAACACGAGAAGCGACGCGGCCCCGGCGAGAGCGGCACCTCTTCGCAGCTTGGTCATATGTATTCCCCCATCGTCCTTGCGGTTACTCGTTCATGCCAACCGTCAACACCCAGCAACTTTATGGTGACCGATCTGGGCGGCAGCTGAGTTGCGGCGTCCTTCCGTGCGCTTTGCTTGGCCCCCTCCGCGCCGGTCGCCGAAGTCTTCAAGCTACGCGACCCGCCAGCGATTAGTCGGCAACCCGGCGATATTTCTCGACGCTGTCACCCTGTATCCTTGATTAGCGCGTTCCGCTGGCTGGGTACATCCGGTCGGGCGCACATGGCAAGTTACCCAAGCGGCCAAAGGGATCTGACTGTAAATCAGCCGTCTTAGACTTCGGGGGTTCGAATCCCTCACTTGCCACCGATAGGTAGCCCCGTATTCCCAGTGATTACGGGGCTATTTGCTTGATTTGGCCGCCCGAACCCCACGAAAACCCCACAACTGTTGCCGCTCGCACGGCGTTCAAACGCTCCGAAACGGCGTCTAAATAAATCGTCTTCGAAGAGGTCTGCGTAGGTGTCCAGAGTCATAGCTGCGGAGGCGTGCCCAAGCATGCGCTGCACGGCTTTTGGGTTCGCCCAAGCGGAGATGGCGAGGCTAGCCGCGGTGTGTCGAAGGTCGTGGACTGCGGCCCAGAACCATCCCTGCCCAATTCCGGCGCGAGGGAAGTAAACCAGGCCGTCACCGAAGACCAGCTGATCACGGCTCTTGCCCTCGCAAACCCGAGCGAGCGGCGCGGACAGGAACTCCGGATACGGCACGCTGCGGTTACCTTACGGTGACCTAGCGCTATTCGGATGCCCCCGGGGCGTTGAACGATCCTGACTGGTTGAGCGGGTCGCCGGCGATGGTGCGCGGGAGGTAGTCGCGTTGGAGGATCATGGCGACGAGTTCACCACGGCTATGCACGCCGATCCTGTTGAAAATCGACTTCAGGTGATCCTGCACGGTGTCAATGGTCAAGTGCAGGCGGCTTGAGATTTGTCGGGTCGACAGGCCTTGGCATACAAATGCGGTGATAGTTCTCTCGCGGTCGGTCAGCCCATAGGCAGTCATGATCATCGGCGCCACGTCGGCGGGCGCAGCTTCTTCGACGATCACTGCAACCTGTGCGTCCTCGCCGGAATTCATCCAGGAAGCATGAAGCACTGCCCAGCGACCCCTCTGCGTGAGGATTCGGAGTCGCGGCAGGCCCGGCTGGGCGGTCTGCAGATGACGAAGCTTGGTTGCGACCGCGATGATCTCCACCGGTAGACCGGTGCCGTCTGAACGGCCACCGAGCTCGTCCAACCAAGGCCCAGCTGCCTCGTTCATCCCGGCGACCGAGCCGTCAGCGGCCAGGATCACGAGTCCGGGGCCGTAGGCCGGGTTCTCCAGCTCGCAGGCTTGCCGCAGCAAGCCCATGCGGATGCCCTCGGCAATATGCGGAGCGATCCGCTGAACGAATCGCACCTCATCGGCTGAAAACGTCGCCTTTGCGGTTGCGCGGTGTAGGCAGACAAATCCCCAACAGGAGCCACGTACCCGTAGGACAGCGCGGAGCTCGTCTCCCAATCCGAGCGGCGCGAAGATGTCCCGATAACGGTCACTTCGCGCCGCCTGGCCCTGGGTTGCCATCATGAGCGTGCCCACGCCGACGGGGTCACGGGCCAGGTCGGTCCACTTGTTGACGTCCGTGTGTAGGAATTCGTTCTCGACGAAGTATGGTCCGGATTCCTCAGGCAGTTCCTCGCGAAAAGAAGTGTTGCCGGGTCGGCCGCCGCCCACCACAGTGCGTCGATCGGCACGACCCTCCGCAATCGCGGGAGAACCGCTTCACGGAGCGAGTCTGCGTCGAGCCCGAAACGGCAATCCACCGCGACTGCGGCAATGAGATTCTCTAGCCCCGCATCGCTGAGCATGACGCATCATCTCCTCTTTCGAGACTACTGCGCCACCACCTCATAGCGGCCGGTCCCGACCAATTCAATGCCGGTCGCGGCGACGGTCGAGGCCCGGCTCTGCTCCGCGAATTGGTCGGTAGCTTCGGCAGAAAGTTCGGTCGTCCAGAGCGTGAGCGTCAATGCCGTGCCACCCTCACGATCGACGAAAAACATGACACCGGCGTTTCCGGGCAGGCCTTCCACGAAGCTCCTTACCGTGCTGACAGCGTGATCATCCCATTTCTGCAGAGCCTCGGGTGATCCCGACCATGTCGACGTTCGTGCGAACATGTTGTCTCCTTCCTCATCGCAATGATCACAAAGAAGCCAGCCCAGCGCCCTCCCAGAATTCTGGGAGACGCTTCCACAAGATCGGCCGTTGCCGGTCCGGCTTGCGGGCAGCAAGCTCGGTTGGCGATGTCAAGCTAATTCGGCCCCGGGCGTTGGCGTGGTTTGCTCCAACGCTCATCGTCAAGCCTGGAACTGATCACGAAAGAACTATGTCGAACTATCCGTTCCCGACTCCCTGGAACAACGTCGAAGCCGGCATCCTCTTTGCGCTACGAAAAACCCTCATCGTTTTCCGAGAGGGGCGACGTCCAGGGCGGCGTCTTTGACGGAAGGTCGTTGCCAAGGTCGCCGACGTGCTCTATCACTTTGGCTCCTGCTCCCTGCCGAAAACGCAGGACAAACGCGCGATCAGTGCCGCGAACGTTCTGGCATCCGCGCTTCACGCGAGAATCTCCTTCGTTTTCATTTGGTCGGGCTCGGCGCGCGGCGCGGGGCAGGGTGTCGCGGAACCTATCGGTTGACGACGCGGATGAACTGCGGCGAGCCCCAGATGGGACGGTGCGAAACGTCGGTACCCGGCTTCGGTGCATCCACGATTCCGCCCTTGCCGTCGTAGATCCCGATGTGCTGGCCCGGGTAATACACGAGGTCGCCGGCTACCGCGTTGGCCTGGCTGATCTGGGTTCCCTGGCGCGCCTCCGCGACGGCGTTGCCGGTGAGGTGAACGCCGAAGGCGTTGTACACGTAGCGAACGAAGGTGTCGCAGGTGAACCCGGTGCTGGGGGAGTTGCCGCCCATGATGTATGGCACCATGCCGACGAATTGCAGCGCATACTGTACGACGGCATCGCCGCCGCCGGTGAGGTTGGGCGGGCTGATGATCATGTTGGCGCCGACGGACAGCGGGGTCGCCCGAAGGGCGGATCCGCCATACACGCTCGCGGCGTCGACGGCCGCCGCATACATCACACTCGACCCGTCGCGGATGACCGAAGTCGTCGTCACCGCGCGGCTCACGGTCAGTCGCTGGGCGTGCATGACCGCCGCCGAATCCGCTCCCTGCGCGCCCGCGGGGACGGCGGATGCCGACACGGCCGGGATCGCCATCGTCGCGGCGAGTCCGATGGCCACGATCATCGCCCCACCGGTCGCGATCAGCTGCCGGACGACCATTGGCCGCTTCTTCCGTCGGGGAGGGACAGCATGCCTGCCGAGGTGTGAAGCCATGAAAAGTGAATCCAAATCCGAACGCGTTATGAAAACGTAACCGGACCACCCTAAGGCACGGGCCCGGCGTCACGAGCATCCCGACACGGCGTAGGGTCGCATCGTGCCTGCTGAATCCGCATCCAACGTCGCCCTGCTCGCTATCGCCCGGAAGATCGCGCTCGCCGCCGGTTCGCTCGCGAAGGAGCGCCGAGCGGCGGGTGTCGAGGTCGCCGCGAGCAAGTCGTCGGCGGAAGATGTGGTGACCTTCGCCGACCGGGAGACCGAGGCCCTCGTCCGATCCCTGATCGCGGAGGCGCGCCCGAATGATGGGTTTCTCGGTGAAGAGAGTGGCGCCGAGAAAGGGAGCAGCGGTCTCACCTGGGTCGTCGACCCGATCGACGGTACGGTGAACTTTCTTTACGGGATCCCGCACTATGCGGTGAGCATCGCCGTGGTCGAGGGGGAGCCCGATCCGGCCACCTGGCGCGCGCTCGCCGGCGTCGTCGTCAATCCCGCATCGGGCGAACTGTTCACCGCGGCCGCGGGTGGCGGTGCGTTTCTCGACGAGAAGACGATCCGGACGGCGCCCGCCGTCGACCTCTCCCAGGCGCTTGTCGGTACCGGGTTCGCCTACCTCGCGGACGTCCGCACAGAACAGGCGGCGATCGTCGCGGGTCTCATCCATCGGGTGCGCGATATCCGTCGCATGGGTACCGCATCGCTCGACCTATGCGCTGTAGCGTGCGGGCGCCTCAATGCGTACTACGAGCGTCGACTCAACCCGTGGGACCACGCGGCTGGTGCGCTCATCGCGATCGAAGCGGGCGCGCGAGTGGGCGGCCGGCGCGGCGCGCCGGCGTCACGCGAGTTCATCCTGGCCGCCGAACCGACGATGGCCGCCTGGTTGGAGGACGTCCTCCTCGAACTCGGCGCCTGAAAAATCGATAGTGAGTTTGCTTCGGTTGGCCCTTCCGCGGCCTGTGCCCTACTCTTTATTGATTCGTTACATTTGTGGCCTCATGGTCACACGCCGATCGCCAACCAAACGAAGCGCTTCCTCTCGCGTTCTCGTTACTGGAGGACAACCGCAGTGATTTCCGAGCCCGCCCGCGCGCACGCGCGCACCGACGTGCCGGGGGACCGATAACCGGTGGCAGACTTCAGCTGGAACCTCGAGGCGAACAACGCCGCCGAAGCCGCGGCGACGGATGCGGCCCCGACGACTTCATTGCGCTCACGTCGCGAGTTGCGTCAGCGCAGCGTCGCCCCGGCGAGAAGGCAGGCGCGCGTGCGGGCAAGCGCTCCGCGGGCTCGCAAGCACAGGTCCCGGCTGCTGCCCAAGCTTGCGAGCATCGGCGCAATGCTCGGCGTTGGCGCGCTTCTCGTCGCCACCTCTCTCCCGGCCACCGCTCTGCACGGGGCCGCCGCCGCGGCGGTCGAGATCGCGACGCCCGTCCAGGTGAAGACGCAGTCGCTCGCCGTGGACAAGACCGCAACGGGGACCGCACCGACGCGTGACGCCTACACCGTGGTCTCACTCGTTCAGCAGGTCCGCATGAAGTACGCGAACCCGAGCTTCGCCTATACCAACGATACGCAGGGCACCATCCAGTGGCCCTTCCCGGCTCCCGTACCGATCAGCAGTGGATTCGGTCCGCGCCTCTCGCCGTGTTCCGGCTGCACTTCGTATCACGAGGGGATCGACTTCACTCCGGGCGCTGGAACTCCGATCGGGGCTATCGCGGACGGAGTGGTGAGCGACGTTTCCACCACCGGCGCGTACGGCTACCACGTGCTCGTCGACCACGTGATCAAGGGCCAGAAGGTGCAGAGCCTCTACGCCCACATGCTCGCCGGGTCGATCAAGGTAGTGGTCGGGCAGCAGGTCAAGGTCACCGAAGAGCTGGGCCAGGTCGGCAGCACGGGCGAATCCACTGGCGCTCACCTCCACCTCGAGGTGCACCTGGATGGCACGCCGGTGGATCCATTCGCCTGGTTGAAGGCCAACGCCAACTAGCACCCTTGACGATCCAATACGGATGCATGGATCTGTCACGACAATGAGGGCTGTTCATTAGCCCGTCGTTTGGCTATTCTTTACGAATCTGTTACCCGCGCAATGCGCACACATAGCCGCGCAGATCGCCGAAGAACCAGGCCAATGCATCCGCGTATGAGACGGCCGATCTCCTGAGGAGCGCCCGACATGTCATATGCACGCCGCGGCATGTCGGCCACCCAAGACCTGGCGTCGAGCGACGCCCCGGCCGGATAAGTCGTGGCGGGGCGTCGACGCGCAGTCCGGTCGCCACGGCGGTCGAGCTACAGCGCCCCGACGCGCGGACGGGTCCGCGGAATGCTCGCCAAGCTCATGACGCTTGGCGCGATGACCGGCGCCGCTGCCCTCCTTGTCTCCACCTCGCTCCCTGCCAATGCCTTTTTCACAGCCTCCGCCGTCGAACCCGTCACCCCGCAGAGCGTGCAGGTACAGAGCCTCAAGGTCGAGACCGGAGCCACGCTTCCCGTTCCCGTTCGCGACGCCTACACGGTGGTGTCCCTCGTGCAGCAGATCAAGATCGCGTACGGCCCCCGCTCCTACTCGTACACGAACAACCCGCTCGGGACCATCCAGTGGCCCTTCCCCGTACCCGTCCCCATCACGAGCGGCTTCGGCGACCGGCAGGTTGCGAACTGCGGATACTGCTCCACGTTCCACGAGGGGCTCGACTTCACGCCCGGCGCGGGAGTCGCCATCCAGGCGATCGCGGACGGCGTGGTCAGCCTCGTGAAGGACGATCGTGGCGGCCTCGGCAATCATGTCATCATCGACCACGTGATCCACGGGCAGAAGGTGCAGAGCGTCTACGCTCACATGTTGACAGGCTCAGTCAAGCTCGTGGTCGGACAATCGGTGAAGGTGACGGATGAAGTGGGCCAGGTGGGCAGCACCGGCGCGTCCACCGGGGCCCATCTCCACCTCGAGATACACGTGGATGGCATTCCGATTGATCCGTTCGCCTGGCTGAAGGCCAACGCTAACTAGCCGCGCAGCCACACCGTCGTATCAGCGGGCAGGATACCGTCGCCCAGTCGCTCGGACGACAACAGGATTTCGCCTGCGGGAAGCTCGACATCGTCGCCGCCCACGTTCGCGATGACGATCACGCGGCCGTTACGGAGAGCGACGACATCCGCCCCGTAGCCGGGGAGCCACTCCAGGGAGCCCACCCCGAGATCCTGCTCCGCCCGCAGTGCGAGGGCCAGTCGGTACAGCTCGAGGGTCGACCCCGCGACGCCCCGCTGCGCGTCGCGGGCGTAGGCCGCCCAGTCCGCCGGCTGGGGGAGCCAGCTTTTGCCGGTCGGCCCGAAGCCGTACGACGGCGCGTTCGCTTCCCATGGGATGGGCACGCGGCATCCGTCTCGTCCGTAGCGTTCACCGTGGGTGCGGAACCACGTCGGGTCCTGCCGTGCGCCGTCTGGCAGATCGATGACCTCGGGCAGCCCGAGCTCCTCGCCCTGGTAGATGTAGGCGCTGCCGGGGAGAGCGAGCATGAGGGCGGTGGCGGCGCGCGCCCGGCGGAGGCCGATCTCTCCTACCGGCTTGCCGGGGGAGTTGGGGCCGATGCCGTGCCCCTGAGCGTTGTCTGCGGTGAGGCCAAGGCGAGAGGCGTGGCGAACGACATCGTGGTTCGACAGCACCCAGGTGCTCGGCGCTCCGACGCTCGCGAAAGCCTCGAGCGACCCGTCGACGACGTCGCGGATCGCCTGGGCGTGCCATGGGGTCTCGAGGTACGAGAAGTTGAATGCCTGTTGCATCTCGTCGGGACGAACCCAGCGGGCGAGCTTCGCGAGGGGCTCGACCCAGGCTTCCGCGCAGAGCACGCGTTCCCCGTCGTACTCGTCGAGCACGCTGTGCCAGTCGCGGTAGATCTCGTGCACGCGCTCCTGCGCCCAGTACGGCGGAGTGGGCGGGTCGACGGCCGCATGGGCGTCGATCTCCGGCTCGAGTCCGACCGCGCCGCCGCCCATGCTGCCCGCCACCGAGCCGTCCAACGTGAGTGGCGCTGTGTAATCGGGGAGGCCGTCCGCCTTGATCAGGCCGTGCGCGACATCCACCCGGAAGCCGTCGACACCACGGTCGAGCCAGAAGCGCAGGATGTCGCGGAACTGCTCGCGAACCCAGGGATTCTCCCAGTCGAGGTCCGGCTGCGATGTGTCGAAGAGGTGAAGGTACCACTGGCCGGGCGTGCCATCGGGGCGGGTGACGCGTGTCCATGCCGGGCCGCCGAACACCGAGTCCCAGTTGTTCGGCGGAAGCTCGCCGTTGTCGCCCTTGCCGGCGCGAAATATGTAGCGGGCGCGCTCCTGGCTGCCCTCGTCGGCGGCCAACGCCTCCACGAACCAGCGATGACGGTCCGAGGTGTGGTTGGGCACGAGGTCGACGATGAGCCTGAGCCCCAACGCGTGGGTGGTCTTCTCCAGCACCGCGAAGTCGGCGAGCGTGCCGAAGACGGGGTCGACGTCGCAGTAGTCGGCGACGTCGTAGCCGGCATCCTTCTGTGGCGACGTATAGAAGGGAGAGAGCCAGATCGCGTCCACACCGAGTTCGACGAGAGCCGGCAGCCGTTCCGTAATACCGACGAGGTCACCGACGCCGTCGTCACCCATCCCATCGGAGAACGAACGCGGATAGATCTGGTAAATGACAGCAGAACGCCACCACTCGTTTCCGTTGGTCATGCAAAAACCCTATGGCATGCAAGCTGGGAGCATGAAAGCGCTCGCCTTCGGCCGGCGGCGCTACGCTCGGTGCATGGCGCGACCGGAGCGCCGCGGACAGGGCCGTCCCGCAGACACTCGATTTGAAGGAGAACCGCGGATGTCGTCCCACCTTTCGCAGACCCCGCACCACGACGGATCCCCGCTCTACGTCTCGGAGGCCGCGCCCGCGCTGGGCGACCGCGTTCGGGTGCGGGTGCGGGTGCCGGACGGGTTCGGCACGGTGCTCGCCGTTCACACCCGATCGAATCCCGACCACGAGCCGCGTTTCGCTGTGGCTTCACCCGTCGCCAGCGTCGACGGCTGGCAATGGTGGGAAGCCGAAATCGAGATCGAGAACCCGGTGCACGGCTATCGGTTCCTGTTCGACCTGTCCGACGGAAGCAGCGTCTGGCTGAACGCGACCGGCCTTCATCGCATCGAGACGCTCGACTCAGAGGACTTTCGGCTCGTGACCTATCCGGCCGCGCCGGACTGGTCGGCACACACCGTCATGTACCAGATTTTTCCCGACCGTTTTGCGCGATCGGCCGACGCGGACGGCCGCGAGCTGCCGGAGTGGGCGGAGCCCGCCGCCTGGTCCGACGAGGTCGTCCACGTCGGTCCGGGCACGGCACGCCAGTTCTATGGAGGAGACCTCGCGGGCATTGTCGAGCACCTGGACCACCTCGTGCGACTCGGCGTGAACCTCATCTACCTGACGCCGGTGTTCCCCGCGCACTCGAACCACCGCTACGACGCGCTCTCCTTCGCGGAGGTCGATCCGCTGCTCGGTGGCGACGAAGCGCTCATTGCGCTCGTCCAGGCTGCCCACGCCCGCGGCCTGCGCGTGATCGGAGACCTCACCTCGAATCACAGTGGCGACGCGCACGAGTGGTTCAGGGCATCCCATCTCACGCCGGGAGCGCCCGAGAGCGAGTTCTACTACTGGCTCGACGACGGCCAGGAACGATACGCATCCTGGCTCGGGGTGCCGAGCCTGCCCAAATTCAACTGGAATTCGCGCGAGTTGCGCCGGCGGTTCATCGAGGGCGCGGACTCCGTCGTGACGAAGTGGCTCTCGCCCCCGTACAGCCTCGACGGATGGCGCATCGACGTCTCGAACATGACGGGCCGCTACCTGGAGCAGGATCTCAACCAGGAGGTGCGCCGCATCATCCGCGGGACGATGGTTGAGGCCAATCCCGACACCGTCCTTCTCGGCGAATCGACGAACGACGCCGCGAGCGACTTCTCCGGGGACGCCTGGCATGGCGCGATGACCTACGCCAACTTCACCCGGCCCGTGTGGGGCTGGCTCTCCGAGCCCGGACGCCCGGCGCCGGGCGGGATCGGGATGGCTCTCGGCACGATCCCCTCCTACTCCGGCGAGGAAGTGTTCGCGGCGCATGTGCGATTCACCGCCGCCTTTCCGTGGCGGGTGCGGCTGCGCAACATGAACGCGCTCGATACCCACGACACCCCGCGGTTTCTCACCCATGCGCGCACCGGAACCGTGCCGGTGGCCTTCGGTCTCGCGGCGACGCTGCCCGGGATCCCGGTCGTCTTCGCGGGCGACGAGTTCGGTCTCATCGGCATTGACGGCGAGCACTCGCGAACCCCGATCCCGTGGGATGCCGTGGCCGAGTCCGAGGACAGCATTGCGCTCTACTCTGAGCTCATTCATCTGCGCACCGCACATGCCGCGCTCAACGGGGGCGGCATCCGATGGCTGCACGCTGGGGCGGATGTGCTCGTGTTCGTGCGCGAATCAGCGGAGGAGTGCGTGCTCGTGGTCGCGGCTCGCGCGGACTTCGAGGTGACGCTGCCTCCATCCGCGGTGGCGGGGCATCCGACCACCCTGTACGGAGGCGTCGGCGCGGTCACGTCGCCCGACGGGCTCACCCTGAGCGGTTCGGGGCCGGCTTTCGGCGCATTCGCCCTGCCCGGCATCCTCCTGCCGGACTTCTTCGACCCCGGCGTGATACTTGCGCTCGAGTGAGTGCTGGCTTCCGGCCCGTGACCCTCGCGAGTTGCGCCAAATCGTGGTTCATCCGCGCTCACAACCACAATTAGGCGCAACTCGCACGATTTCGCGCCCCCGGTTGCGGGGAATCGGCGGCAGGCCTGCGGATGCTATTCTCTAACGGTGCCAAAACGGCTTCGGGGTGACCCGCGTGCCGCTTTCGCCCCCTTAGCTCATTGGTAGAGCACTTCCTTGGTAAGGAAGAGGTAGTGGGTCCGATTCCCACAGGGGGCTCTCGTCTCCCTTCGCGGGCGACGTCCCGGCGGGGTAGCTCAGGTGGTTAGAGCACACGGCTCATAATCGTGGTGTCGCGGGTTCGAGTCCCGCCCTCGCTACCTAATTGCTGCTCAACGGTTGGTTTGGGTCCGCGAATGTAAACGAGTCGGCAGGAATCCTGATAGTCCACGACGTCGCCGACTGTGGTGTCCCCGGAGCATTTCGAAACTACCTAAACACCACCCGCTGAACCTGGAGCACGGAAGTACTGCTGACTTCGGTGACCTTCAGCCACTCGTCAACGGACGGTCCGCCCTCGACGGTGTATCGGATCAGGTTTGGTACAGGCGTGGCGATTCCGTAGTAGGAGAGCCACTTGGAGAGGGTCAGGGGCCGGTCGTTGGCGTAGCTGTGGGTGTCGCCGTTGAACAGGAAGACCGGGCGACTGAAGGATGCGCTGTCGGCGGCCAGCGCCCGCACGAAGGATTGGAAGGCGGTGCGGTATGTCGAGCCTGGGGTAGCGCCCGGCACGAACATGTCTGCCTGGGTGAACAGAACGACGGCGCGGCTGTTGGTGGACCTGGCCTCCGAGAACACCGCAGCGATGTGGTTGATGTCGGCGTTTACACGGGCCCTTTCCTCCGCGAGCTGGGCGGAGGTCGGCACCGTTTGGCCGCTCCACGCGGTCAGATCGTTGTTCGAGCCGACCAGGTGAACGGCACCGAGGGTAAGGTCGCCTTTCGTGAAACGCACGTTCTCGGGATATCCCGACTGGGCGGTTACTGAGATCGGCGATCTTCCCAGGGTGCGACCAACGATGGGGAAGAACACCTGACGCACGGTGGCGAGTCGAGCCAGCGGGTCGCCGGCACCATGCGCCGCACCGCTGCAGTCCGTCCATTCGTTGTCGCCCGGGGTGTAGACGAGCGGGTCGGCCACTCTGTCGAACTGCGCCTTGATCGTGCGGTAGTAGCTCGTTGTGCAGTCGGGCGGACCCCCTATATCGCCGAGATGTGCGAGAAGCGAGACCTGCGGGTCGGCGTTGATCTGGTCGATCCGTCCTGGGAACAGCGAGAGCTGGGAAGCGCCGTAGGGGATGTCGCCAATGACGCCGAACGTCTGCGGGCTCGCGGCGCCGGACACGGTCGAGGCGTGAGTCGTGGCCGCCCGCGCGCCCGCGTTGTCTGCCACGGTGAGGGTTATCGTGTACGTTCCCGCCGCGGCGTAGGTGTGGGATGCCGTCACCCCGGTGCCCGTGGAACCGTCCCCGAAGGTCCACGCGTAGGACGTGATCGAGCCGTCCGCATCACTCGATCGCGATCCGTCCACTGTCGCCGCGAGCGCGGTTGTCGAGACAGTGAACGACGCGACCGGGGGCGTGGTGGTCGTGGAACTCGTGACCTGGAGGTCGTCGTAGCGCGTGGTGATGGGAGGGTTCGTAGCCGTGCTGGAGAGATAGCTCAGCACCCCGGAAGCGCCGAATTTTTGCAGTGTCGGCGTCGAATCCGCGACAGATACCGTCCAGGCGGCGGGTTCGGCCGCGCTGGCCGCCCAGACCTTCCCTCTGATCGTTGTGGGCGAAGCGCCGGTCACCTCCACTCGCATGTGCAGCGCGGCTCCGGGCGCGTAGGTTAAACCGGAGACCGTGGCGTTAGCCAGCAACGTCGAGTCGCCGTGAAGTGCCTGGATCGCAACCGAGCCACCCGCCATGAAGCGAGTACGAACCTGATAGAAGTCGCCATTCACAGATCGGGCCACGAGCCCGGCGTATGCACCGCTACCGGAGGCGGACTTGTCGATCGACACCGAGACGGTCGCGACGGTGTTCGCAGACGAGGTCGAAGCCAGGGTTGCCCGACCGGTCGCACCGGCCGTAAGCACAAGCGCCCCGGTGCCGCCGCCCACCGACGAACCGGATGACGCGCTCATCGTCCATGCGCCACCGACGTCTGCGGAACCCCATCCTGTCGGCGTCGTGCGTGCGAAGGCGTCTTGAGCAACGACCACCGTAGCTGCGGAGGCGCCCGCCGACGGACCGACAATGGCAGCCAATAGCGCCAAGGCCAGCGCACCGCCGGCAATCGGGACTCTTTTCACGACTCTCACCCATTCGAGTTGGGGGCACCGTCATCCTCGCTGAGTTGGGCGCCTCAGCCCGCCGCAGTCGCAAGATTATTATTGGCGCTCAACCTACTCGCCTGCGACGGCTCGTGTAACCCTCAACATGTCGGCACGATCCCTCGTGGGTGTGCCCTGGAATCTCCAGCCGATCGGAATCGTCGCGGTAGCGGTGGTTCTGGTTACCGTGATTCCCATCGGAACCAGCGGATGCCGATGAAGGCTCCGATGATGACGTAGCCGACGGTGGCGATGAGTCCGTTGGTGTCAGTCCAGCCCCAACCGGAGATGTCGAGGACGCCGCCGTAAAGGTTGATCATCGCGCCGACGGGTGACCAATTGGAAATGTCGTGGACGGTGGAGCCGAGGATTCCGCTCGAGCCAAGGAGTCCGAGCAGCAGGAAGACGATATACAGGACGCGGCCCACTGCGTTTACCACGGTCGCGGATCTCACGAGGCCGACCAGTGCTTGGGCGATGGCGAGGAACATTGCGCCGCCGACGATCGACACGCACAGGAGGAGGAGGTATTGGCCGGGGCTGAAAGTCGTGTTGTGGATGATGCCGCCGATGATGACGACGATGACGGTCATGATGATGTCGACGATGATCTGCACAAGCAGGCGGCTGATCATGATCGCCCAGGTCGGGGCCGGTGTTACTCGGAGACGCTGGAACACTCCCCCTTCACGATCGCGGGCGATGGTCACCGAGTACCCGATCAGGCTGGAAGACATGAGGCCGTAGGTCAGGGCGAGGCCGATAGCGAACCCCGCACCGCCGTAAGTAAACCCACTTCCCTTGTTGCCAAGATGCAGGTCCGTGATGACAAGGATCACGATCGGCAGCGCGATGTTCAGCAGCAGCGTTCTGCCGCTGCGCAGGAGCACAGTGAAGTCGGCGCGCAGCAGCGAGCCGAAGATCAGCCCGATCCGGGGACGCACGCTGGCTGCGGCGGCGGGGGTGGAGGCTGCATCAGCCACGGATTTCGCTCCCTGTCAGTCCGATGAATACATCTTCGAGCGTGACGTCGCCTCTGGCGACTTTCACAACACGCGGATCATCACGATGTTTGGCGATCAGTCCCGCCGGCGTATCAACAGTGAGCAGCTTCCCGTGGTCGATGATCGCGACGCGATCACACACCGCCTGGGCCTCTTCCATCGAATGGGTGGTCAGCAGGATGCTGCCGCCACCCGTCCGTAGATTCTCGATGCGGTCCCACAGCTGCCGTCTCGACTGCGGGTCAAGTCCCGACGTGGGCTCATCGAGCAACAACAGAACCGGCTGCGGGATCACCGCGATAAGTAACGACAACCGTTGCTGCTGGCCACCGGAGAGTGACTTGAAGGGTTTACCCAGCTCATCGTCCAGACCGATATCGCGGATACGGTCGACGATGCCCTGCTTGGTGATTCTCACGCCGTACAACCCCGAATACAGTCGCACGATTTGCTCGATGGTGAGTTCCGACTGAAAGCTGGATGCCTGCAACTGCACACCCAGGCGCGCCTTCGCTGCAAGCGGGTCACGTTGGATGTCGACGCCATCCACGAGGACGGTGCCGCCCGCGGGTTTCAGTAGTCCCTCGACGGCGCTGAGAGTGCTCGTTTTCCCAGCTCCGTTCGGCCCGAGCAACCCGAAGATCTCACCTCGCTTGATCTGAAGGCTCACCCCGTCGACGGCGGTCCTCGTGCCGTACCGGACGACCAGACCGTCAACATCAAGGATGGGTGCCGGGCTTTGTGCGGGCGGGACTGGCTCGTTCATGGTTCCTCCGGAGCGAACAGGTTCTCAATGGACTGCTCGAAGAGACTGGATACGCGAAACGCAAGTGGCAGGGAACGGTCGTACTTGCCCGTCACCGACGCGTTGCCGACCCTACGTGAGATACCCAACCGTATAGCAAGGGACCCGGAGTCCACCCGCGGTCGAAGGGCTATGCCGCGGAATCCTATTCCGCACATTGCCGGCTAGGAGCAAGACCTATTTCAAGACCGAGGCCGCCGTTTGCGACCCGGACCAGCGCGATTGTGCGCTCCTGGCCGCAGCAGCATGGCGGTCGCCGAGGCCGATACCCACGTTGACGACGGCGAAAACGGTGCCCGGACCGATCAGCAGGAGGTCTACCCCGTCATGATGCAGGAGCGGGACAAGTTCGAACTCGTCTCGAGCGAGCACGTCTCGAGCATGGGCCTCGAAGATGGCCGCCATGGTCCGGCTTGCCACGAAGTTGCGACCGCCATGATGCACGATCTTGTTGAAATCTCGATCTCGTTCTGCCGGAAGACTCACCATCAGTCCTTACTTCGAGCCGCTTAAACGCGGCACCCCGGGGGTTACCGAATATTGCCCCCGACCGGTTCCTCCGAAAGAGGTAGGTGACAACAGTCTGGTCGCGGTTGCGAAACCGACGGGTAGACGGTGGGTGAATACTCTGCGAAAGGGTCAGACTTTCAGCCGGATGAACAGCGGGCTGCCCCAGAGCTTGTTGACATGCTCGACGTAGCGACCCCACACCGGCGAGTTGTACATGCCGCCGGCGCCGTCGTAGATACCGATGTGCTGGCCCGGCCAGTACACGAAGTCGCCGGCGACCGCATCAGCCTGACTGATGCGCACGCCAAGGCGCGCCTGGTGGTCGGCGCCGCGGGGAAGAGCAATGCCGAAGCCGGCGAACACGTACTGGGTATATCCGTCGCAGGAGAAACTCGTGGTCGGACTATTGCCTGAACCGTAGGGAACGAGCCCCACGAATTTTGCGGCATAGGCGATGAGAGCCGCGCCGCTGTAGCCCTGCGCGGGAGGTGCGATGGTGACGAATTTGTTCACCGTCGGCGTCACCGTCGCAGCGATCGCGGTGGCTGGCCGTGGTTTCGTGACCGCGTAGGCGTCGCGCGTGGGTGTCGAGACCACCACCGAGGAGATGAGGCTCATGGTCTGCACTTCGGCCGCTCGTGGTTGAACAGCGGGCACCGGGCCCGCGCTCGCAAAGGCGGGGATTGCGGCCGTTGCTATGAGAGCGCCCGCAGCCACAATGGCTCCGAGCTTCGCAACGAGGGACGACATCCGTTCACAGTAGTGGAGTGCGACGGGAAAGTCTCAATCGGATAACGAGCGGGTTGCAGATCGTGCGCGGACGACGCCATTCGGCCCCGAATGTCGGTGGCGGGCTCTCTCTTGAGAATGTGGGCGACACGCCGAAAACACTAGATGTAGTGGAATGACAAGACTGTCATTCCGGTTATATAGTAGGTACTCACGACGGCGCCGGCTTAACAAGCGGTGACGTGGGGGCAAACGATTTTTACCACTTTCACCTCGATCAGGAGAGACCAGGGAGGTCCGAATGGACAACGACAGCGACTTTGTCGGCGGTTACGCAGTTCCCGTCGACCCGATGGACGACCTGCAGTGCGACAGCTGCCAGTAGGCAGCTCGCATAGGCAGCAATCCACGGATTAACGTCAAGCCCCGGTAGGCCAACACTGGCCGCCGGGGCTTTGTCGTTAAACTCGGACGGTGTCAGTAAACCCCGAGCTTCAGGGGCGGGTCTTCCCGCCCACCGAGCCGTACCTCGTCGGCCGTGAAAAGGTCCGCGAATTCGCGCGCGCCGTCTTCGCCGGTAATCCCATCAACGTGGATGTCGCTGCCGCCAGAGCCGCCGGCTACGACGATGTCGTCGCCCCGCCGACCTTCGCCGTTGTCGTTCAGGAGCTCACCCTCCGGCAGTTGCTCTCCGAACCGGATGCCGGAATCGACTTCACTCGGGTCGTGCACGGCGACCAGCGCTTCAGTTTCACCCGACCCATCGTCGCCGGTGATGAACTCACCGCGACGCTCACGGTCGCGAGCGTGAAGTCCCTCGGAGGCCACTCCATGGTCACGGCCGAATCGAGCATCGTGGATGCCGCTGGCGCACACGTCGTGACCGCGATCTCGACGCTCGTCGTGAGGGGTGGCGAGTGATGGCGCGACTCGCCGACCTCGAAGTCGGGCAGGTCGTGGCTGAGCGCGAATTCCGCCTGACGCGCGACTCCCTCGTGCGCTACGCCGGGGCATCCGGAGACTTCAACGCCATCCACTATCGCGACGACGTGGCACAGTCGGTCGGACTACCCGGCGTGCTCGCCCACGGCATGCTCACCATGGGCCTGGCCGTGCAGCCGGTCGTCGACTGGGTCGGCGATCCCGCGAGGGTGGTCGACTACCAGGTGCGCTTCACGCGGCCGGTGCCAGTGGATGCGGCAGAAAGTGTCGCGCTCAGCGTCATCGCCAAGGTGGGCGCCATCGACCTCGAAGCCAGCGTCGCCCGCATCGATCTCACCGTCACGTTCGCGGGCGAGACCGTGCTCGGCAAGGCGCAGGTGCGCGTGAGTCTGGCCTAATCCGTGGAACTCTCGGAACTCACGACCCTGCGGGTGGGGGGCCCGGCCACCCGGCTCCTCGCTCCGGCGAGCTCTGCCGAGCTCGTCGACACCACGCTCGGCGTCTGGGCGACCGGTGACGACTGGCTCGTGCTCGGCGGCGGTTCCAACGTCGTCGTGGCCGACGGCGGCTTCGATGGCAGCGTTGTCCGCGTGCTCACGCGCGGTGTCGAGCGCCTTGAGAGCGACGCCGGGACGGTAGCACTGAGGGTGCAGGCCGGAGAGCCATGGGACGATCTGGTCGCGCTCGCGGTCGACAGCGGTTGGGCGGGGATCGAGGCGCTCTCCGGCATACCGGGATCGAGTGGCGCGGCCCCGATCCAGAACATCGGCGCGTACGGCCAGGAGCTGGCTTCGAGCCTCGTCGCGATCGAATTCCTCGACTATGAGACAGCAGAGCTTCGTCGCCTTCCCGCGGAGGAGCTGGAATTCGGATACCGAACCTCGGCGCTTAAGCTGGGTCGGCGGGGTCTCGTCGTCTCGATCGAACTGCGCCTGTCCGCGAACGAGGGCGGCCTCAGCGACCCGATCGCCTATCCGCAGCTCGCAAGCGCCCTTGGGGCGAATCTCGGCGAACGTGTGCCGGTCGCGGACCTCCGTCGCGCGGTGCTCGCGGTGCGGGCGTCGAAGGGGATGCTTCTCGATGCGAACGATCCCGACTCGGTGAGCGCCGGATCCTTTTTCACCAATCCCATCGTGAGCGAGGCGTTCGCCCGCGGACTTCCCTCGAATGCCCCGCGTTGGGAGGTGGCGCCGGATGATGCCGAGCCGGTGGTCAGCCCGCTTGAGGCGTTCCATCCCGAGAACCTGCCGACCCGACCGCCGAGGCAGGAACGCGGTGTCAAGCTCAGCGCGGCGTGGCTCATCGAGCACGCGGGCGTCACGCGCGGCTTTCGGCTGCCTGGATCCCACGCCGCGGTGTCGACCAAGCACACGCTCGCGCTCGTGAACGCGGGCGGAGCCACGGCCGCGGAGATCGCCGAGTTGGCTCGCTATGTCCAGACTCGTGTGCTCGGAGCGTACGGCGTCATCCTGCAGCCAGAGCCGATTCTCGTCGGTATTCAACTTTGATCGCGGGGTCGTAGCCGCCCTCCGCCACTTGCCCCTTCGAAAATTCAGGACTTCGGCACCGAACGGCTCGAATTCCGTTCCGTGGGGCGCATTTCGCGCCAAAGTCCTGAATTTTCGAAGGGGGGGGCGGCGACTCGAGCGCGGGCGGGTCTAGCGCGGCAGCAGGCCAAACTCCATCGCGAGGGTGACCGCGCGCGTGCGATCGCTCACCCCGAGTTTCTCGAAGACGTGGAGCAGATGGGTCTTGACTGTCGCCTCGCTGAGGAAGAGTGCCTTCGCGATCGCCGGATTGCTGTTGCCCTTGGCAACGAGCGAGAGCACCTGGGTCTCCCGTTCGCTGAGGGTGGCGGCCGGGGGACCCTTCACGCGGCGCACGAGCAGCGCGGCGATCGAAGGGGCGAGGGCCACCTCGCCGCGGGCGACGGAACGGACGCCAGCGAGTATCTCCTCCTGTGGCGCGGCCTTGAGCAGGTATCCGCTCGCACCCGCCTCGATCGCTGCGAGGATGTTTTCGTCGGTTTCGTAGGTCGTAAGCACGACGACGCGGATGCCGGGATCGGGCGGCGAGGATCCGGGCGGTGGCCTCGTCGCCGTTGAGCACGGGCATACGCAGGTCCATCAGCACGAGGTCAGGCTTCAGCCCGATCGCGAGAGATACCGCCTGCGCGCCGTCTGCCGCTTCGCCGATCACCTCGACATCCGGGGCCGCCTCGAGCAGCGCGACGATTCCGCTGCGGACGATCGGATGATCGTCGGCGACGAGCACGCGGATCATGCCGTCACCCGTGTGGGCAGCGAGACGACGAGCCTCGTGCCCGCGCCGGGAGCGCTGACGATCTCGAGCTCGCCACCCACGAGGGCCAGCCGCTCACGCATGCCGGGCAGTCCGAAACCGGATGCTGGCACCGACGTGTCGAAACCCGCGCCGTCATCGATTGCTGTGAGGGTCGCCCGCGCGTCGGTCGCCTGAAGCTCGAGCGCGGTAGTCGTCGCGCCGGAGTGCTTGCGCACATTGGCCAGCGCCTCCTGCGCGCTCCGGAGCAGTACGACTTCCGTGTCGCGGTCGAGATCGGCCGCGACATCCGCAGTGACGGTGACGACGATGCCGGTCTCACGGCCGAAGCGGGCGGCCAGCCGTTCGAGAGCCGGGCCGATCCCGGCACCCAGTTCGACGGGGGAGCTGGCTGCGACGAGAGACCTGGTCTCCACGAGCGCATCCCGTGCGCTCTCCTCGAGCACCGCCAGCTGCTCGGCGAGAAGGGATAGGCTGCCGCCCGCCAGCTCGCGCTGTGCTCGCTGCGACAGCATAACGACGCCGGTGAGACTCTGGGCGATCGTGTCATGGATCTCCCGAGCCAGCCGTTCCCGCTCGCTCGTCACTCCGGACTCGCGATGCGCCCACGCGAGTTGCTCCTGCGTCGCCGTCAGCTGCTCGAGCAGTTGTTTGCGCTCGTGACTGAGTGCCGCGATGCGGGTGATCCAGAGGCCGAGCGCCACGCTTCCGGCAAGAGAGATACCTTCGATCGTGAACGCCTGCACGAATACCTCAGGCCGCGCACCGAGATCCGCGATGAAGCCCAGTGCCACCGCCGCCGCGAGGGCGATATTCGCGACAATCGCCGCGCGCGTGTTGGCGACCGTGGTCCAGATGAGCGGAAATGCAATCGACTGGATGATGGCCATGTCCGGAATGAACGCGACGGCGATTCCCGACCCGAGAACGAGCACGGCGACGAAGGGCCAGGTGAGCCGTCTGTCGTTGATTGCACGCCAGCCGAACGCCGCGTAGCAGGCGGTCAGCACGCCCAGCGTTGCCCACGCGCCGATCACTCGACCATGGGTGGCTCCGCCCGTGGCCGCAATGACCGCGAGCACGACCATGGTCGCCGCGAACAACACGTACCACCAGCGGTTGCCTGTCATGGTCCTAGCTTCCCACTCAGGAGTCTTTGCGAATCCAGCGGAACGTCAGTCGGGCGGCCACGAGACCGCCGACCAGCCAGATCGCCAGCACGAGTGCGACCAGCCCGAGGTCCCAGCTACCGCCCTGTTCCACCCTCGCGAACGACTCAGGCAGGAACACCGAGCGCATGCCCTGCGCCATCCACTTGAGTGGAAAGACGGATGCCACATTCTGCAACCACGTCGGAAGCTGGGAGAACTGGAGGTACACCCCGCTGATGAACTGCAGTATGAGAACGATCGGGATGATCACGGCCGTCGCGCTCTTGCCGGAGCGCGGTATGCGCGAAAGCGCGATGCCGAGCACGGCCGAAGTCATGATGCCGAGCAGGTAGACCCAGGCGAAGGTCAGCCACTTGCCGCCTTCGGTCGGCAGCGCCACGTCGAACGCGAAGCGCGCGATCAGGAGCAGTAGCGCGATCTGCGCCAGCGAGGTGATCAGCACCTGACCGATCTTGCCGATGAAGTAGGAGACGACCGGCAGTGGTGTCCCACCGAGACGCTTGAGCGTTCCGTCGCCGCGCTCCACCGCGATGTCGACGGCGAGATTCTGCACACCGCTCAGGAGGATGCCAGCAGCGATCATGCCCGGCACGTAGAAGGCCGCGGCGGTGATGCCGCCCGAACCGTCGGGGTTCGTGCCGAAGTTGCCGGCCGCGCTGAACGCGACCGAGAAGATGGAGAGCATGACGATCGGGAACAGGAACGTGAAGAATACGGTGTCGCCCTGCCGGAAGTAGATTCTGGTCTCGTAACGGGCGCGGCTCAGGCCGATGGCGATTGTGTTCATGCGAGTTCCTTCTCGATAGATTCGTCCGCCGAGCCTGACTCGCCCGAGGGGGTGGTCCCACGCCGATGCGTCGATGCGTCCTGTGCTCCCACGAGGCCGAGGTAGATGTCTTCGAGACTGGGCCGGACGACCTCCAGACCGCTGGGCTCGGCTCCTGTCGCGGCGTAGAGCCGGGCGACGACGCCCGCTGGTTCGGCGGTGCGCTCTTCGTGCGGCCCGTTCTGGTCGTGCCAGCGGACTACCGGGGTGCGGGCATCCGGGTCACCGATCTCGTCGATCCGGCCGATGTCGATGAGCCGGCCGCCTGCGATCACCCCCGCGCGGTCGCTCAGCTGCGCGGCCTCATCGAGGTAGTGGGTGGTGAGCAGGATGGTGGTGCCCTCGCGTTTGAGCGAGCGGATGAGCTCCCAGAACTCGCGTCGGGCCTCCGGGTCGAAACCGGTGGTCGGCTCGTCGAGGAACAACAGCTCAGGCCTCCCGATCACTCCGAGGGCAACATCGACCCGCCGTCGCTGGCCGCCGCTCAAGGACTTGATGCGCGTCTTCGCCTTCTCGGTGAGGCCGACCGCCGCAATGACCTCGTCGACATCGCGCGGGTTCGGATAGAGGCCCGCGAAGTGTGAGAGCTGTTCTCTCACGGAGACGTTGCCGCTCTCCCCGCTCGACTGCAGCACGATGCCCAGGCGCGCCTTCCAGTCGAGGCCGCCGCGCTGGGGATCGACGCCGAGTACCGTCGCCTCGCCGCCGGAGCGGTCGCGGTATCCCTCGAGAATCTCGATCGTGGTGCTCTTGCCTGCGCCGTTGGGGCCGAGCAGCGCGAACGTCTCGCCCCGCTCGATGCTGAAGCTCACGCCGTCGAGGGCCGCGAAACCGCCGTATTGCTTGCGAAGGTCGCGCACGCTCACGTGCGACTCGGAGGATGTCATGCACTCATAGTGCGCGCTCGCCTCCCGCGCGACAACGGTGCACCGGCTGGAGTCGCATCAACCGATCGGTGGATGCCCGCGCTCTCGAGTTGCGCCGTATCGTCCCTCGTGCGCATCCCGAACCACCAGACGGCGCAACTCAGCGCGGTGCCGCTCGATCAACGCCCGTTGAGGATGGTGCGGACGCGCTCGACCAGGTCGCCCGAATTGACGAGTATGACGAGCCAACCGTCGGCCTCAAGGCGCGAGATACGGGTCATATCGGCGCGGTACTGTTCCGCTGAGAGGTGGTATCCGCTCTGGTATTCGACGAGCACACGCTTGCCGGGGAACGCGAGGACCGCGCGGTAGCGGAATCCTCCGGAGGTTGTGATCGGCAGATTGACCACCAGACCGGTCAGGCCGCCCTGCACGAAAATGACGCGCAGCCGCGATTCGCGCGGCGACTCCGATCGCTCATCGAGCAGCGGCAATGCCGCTTCGAGGTTCCGGATGCCGCGGCGGCTCTGCATGCCGGACACGGCTTCTCGAAGGGCCGGTTCATCCCGTGTGAGGCAACCGCCAGTGGATGAGAAAGTCGCCAGCCGCGACGAGCTCGACAACCGTGAGAGAACTGCCGAGCTCACACCAGGTGCGTGCGGGCGCTGCGATGCGAAAGTCCCCGCCAATCGCGTACGTCCTCCGCGGATATATGGAAGGCGTGACCGCGAACGCCCCGGCCGGAGATCGCACGATGTGGAGCGGGCACGGCGACGTGAAGGATAAGCGACCGCTCGTGCCGAGTCGGCAGCGGCACACCCATGATGCGCGCCGCGGTCACGCCGGAGAAGTAGGCGTGGTGCGGCAGCTTGCGTTGCAGCGCACGACAGAGTTCGAGAAGCCCGAGCGATTCACGCGTCGCCACGTGTACGCCGCGAAATGGACGCTGCAGGTCCGGTCCGCGCAGCCTGTTCCGCCCGAGGCCGGCGGTCATGGCCTCGGCCGACGTGAACGGCCGGCCGCCGAGGTGGTCGGGGAGCGGGATGCGCGCGTCCATGTCGCACAGGATGCCCCGGCTCGCGGCATCCCGCGTCGCCTGTCCACAGGGGTTAGCTCCGACGCCGAATTGCGCCGTGTGGTGGTTCCCACGCGTCACGAAGCACCACTTCACGCAACTCGAGGCGGTTCGGCAAGCGGCGGCGGCCCCCCAACCTCGGTTCGGCCAGCTTTACAGTGCCCCAAACGGTGACTTACACTGGTTCGAGGTAGTTGAAATCTGCCATCATTTCGTATGCCCATTTCTGGTTTTCCGTTGGGCACAATCCCCGCAGGGCGTGTACGGAGTGTGGCTATTTTCTGCTGCGAAGGGCGGTGGCTCAATTGGTAGAGCAGCGGTCTCCAAAACCGCAGGTTGCAGGTTCAAGTCCTGTCCGCCCTGCAGCTCGGTACGTGCATCCCTGCATGGATCGGCAGATGGACTCGTAGGTCTAGCGCAAGCCATGATCGCGAGGCCAGTTTCCGGAAGGTAGTGACAGTGGCGCGAAAAGTCATCGACGAGCCCAGTGAGGACATCGTCGCGAATGCCAGGCAGGATCGCGGTAACAGCCGTGGTCCCTTTGGCCGACTCGCCCTGTTCATCCGACAGGTAATCAACGAACTCAGGAAGGTCGTCACGCCGACTCGCAGGGAACTGGTGAGCTACACCGGCGTCGTGCTGGTCTTCGTGGTCATCATGATGGCGCTGGTCTACGGGCTCGATCTGGTCTTCGCGTTCGTGGTTAACTACGTGTTCGGAAAGTAGCGAGACGGAGCGTTGCTCCAACAAAACGTGGCTGGCGCGGGGCGTCAGAGCAATACCCAAGAAATGGAATGAGATTCAGTGTCTGGAACAGAGCGCGACGATATCGACCTCGCGACTGCCGCGGAACAGTCCTCCGAGGAGGACGAGGCCCAGGAGGGCAACGAGCTGGCGGCCGACGAAGAGTCGGCAGAGTCCTCGGAGCAGCGTGCGCTTCACGTGATCGCCGAGGGCGACGACGACGAAACGAATGATGTCGAAGCCGATCTCGAGGCGGCGCTCGACGCCGTCGAGGCCTCGGTGGACCCCGAGGCCGACGCTGTCGTCGAGGACGCTCTGGATATCGACTCTGCGGACGAGGCGGAAGCCGCCCTCGAGGCGACGGATGACGAGGTCGGCTTTGTCGAGCCGGAAGCGGCAGAGGTCGTTCCTTTCGATGACGCGTTCGAGGCCGAGATCGAGTCGGAACTCGCCGAGCAGAGCACCGTGGACGAAGCCTCCGACGGCGAGGGTCTCGAGGTGGATCCCTACGAGGAGTTCCGCAGGGAGCTCAAGAGCGCCTACGGCAAGTGGTACGTCATCCACTCCTACGCCGGTTTCGAGAAGCGCGTGAAGCAGAACATCGAGAACCGGAAGGTGTCGATGGCCATGGAGGACTACGTCTTCCAGGTCGAGGTGCCGATGGAAGATGTGGTCGAGATCAAGAACGGCCAGCGCAAGCTCGTCAACCGAGTCCGCATCCCCGGCTACGTTCTCGTTCGCATGGACCTGAACGAAGACAGCTGGTCCGTGGTTCGCCACACGCCAGGCGTCACGGGATTCGTCGGCAACTCGCACAATCCGACGCCGCTTCGTTTCGAGGAGGCATTCAACATGCTGAAGAGCCTGGTGCAGATCGTCGAAGCACCGGCCAAGACCGGCGCAAAGGGCGGCAAGGTCGTCAACCGTTCGATTCCGCAGGAGGTCGACTTCGAGATCGGCGAGACCATCACGATCAAGGAAGGTTCGTTCGCGGGCCTGCCTGGATCGATCAGCGAGATCAAGCCCGAGAGCGGCAAGCTCACCGTGCTCGTATCGCTCTTCGAGCGAGAGACGCCGGTCGAGCTCAGCTTCGAGCAGGTCACGAAGCTGTAGCACCCATGAACCACCGCATCCGGGAAAAGCCCGGATGTCGGGAGCGCTGCCAAGGCAGCACGACAATAAAGGAAAAACAATGGCACCGAAGAAGAAGGTCACGGGTCTGATCAAGCTTCAGATCCAGGCCGGCGCCGCGAACCCCGCGCCGCCAATCGGCCCCGCGCTGGGCCAGCACGGCGTGAACATCATGGAGTTCTGCAAGGCGTACAACGCGGCGACCGAGTCGCAGCGCGGCAACGTCATCCCGGTGGAGATCACCGTCTACGAGGACCGTTCGTTCACGTTCATCCTCAAGACGCCGCCGGCGGCGGAACTGATCAAGAAGGCCGCGGGCGTCGCCAAGGGTTCAGGCACCCCGCACACCTCGAAGGTGGGCAAGCTCACCAAGGACCAGCTCCGCTCGATCGCCGAGCAGAAGATGGTCGACCTCAACGCGAACGACGTCGAGGCCGCAGAGAAGATCATCGCGGGCACCGCCCGTTCTATGGGAATCACGGTGGACGCATAATGGCTAAGAAGTCGAAGAGCTATCGCGCCGCGGCCGAGAAACTCGAAGAGGGCAAGTTCTACACCGCCAACGAGGCCGTCGGCCTGGCTCGCGAGACCGGCTCCAAGAACTTCAACTCGACCGTCGAGGTCGCGCTGAAGCTGGGCGTGGACCCGCGCAAGGCGGACCAGATGGTTCGCGGAACGGTCATCCTTCCCCACGGCACCGGTAAGACCGCGCGCGTCATCGTGTTCGCAACCGGTCCGGCAGCCGAGGCGGCGCTCGCTGCCGGTGCTGACGAGGTCGGTGGAGACGAACTCATCGAGAAGGTCGCCGCCGGTTACACCTCGTTCGATTCCGCGGTTTCGACCCCGGAGCTCATGGGCAAGGTCGGTCGCCTCGGAAAGGTGCTCGGCCCCCGTGGCCTCATGCCCAACCCGAAGACCGGCACCGTGACCCCGGATGTCGCGAAGGCTGTCAACGAGATCAAGGGCGGAAAGATCGAGTTCCGCGTCGACAAGCACTCGAACGTGCACTTCATCGTGGGCAAGGCCGCTTTCACGGCCGAGCAGCTCGAGGAGAACATCAAGGCTGCGCTCGACGAGATCGTGCGGTCCAAGCCGAGTTCCGCCAAGGGCCGTTACATCCAGAAGGGTACCGTGACGACCACCTTCGGTCCCGGCATCCCGCTGGACATCAACGCGTTCTAACGTCGTGAAAAGGGGGTCCGCATCACGCGGGCCCCCTTTTTCGTCGCACCTGCCGCATCCGAAAATGCAGGAGAATCGAAGCGGCCGAGGGAAAGCGCGCTCCGAATGGCCGATTCGGTGTGCATCTCCTGCGTTTTCGGCAAGACGACGGAGAGAACGTGAGCGTGAAAGTGCGACAGGCGACGGCGGATGACGCGCCCGCCCTGCACGAGTTGGCTGCGGCCACCTTCGCTCTCGCCTGCCCTCCCGGCACCACTCAGCCGGACATCGATGGGTTCGTCGCGGCCCATCTCTCCGTCGAGCGTTTCGCCGGGTACCTCGCCGACCGGAGCCGCGAGCTGTTCGTCGCCGTCGACGCCGGGGGTCTCCTCGGATACACGATGCTCGTCGACGAGCAACCGAAGGACGCGGATGTCGCGGCAGCGCTCACGGTGCGGCCGACGGTCGAGCTCAGCAAGTGCTATGTTCGCGCCGGTCAGCACGGCGCGGGAGTGGCTTCGGCACTGATGAACGTGACGCTGGAGGCGGCCCGCGACCGTGGGGCGGCCGCGGTCTGGCTCGGCGTCAACCAGCAGAACGGCCGAGCCAATCGGTTCTACGAGAAGCACGGGTTCCACGTCGTCGGCACGAAGAAGTTTCTCGTCGGCGGCCAGTGGCACGACGACTACACGCGCGAGCGGCTCCTCGCCGACGGCTAGATTTCTCCGGCCACCTTCAGCACGATCTTCCCGCGGGTGTGTCCGGTCTCGATCGCGGCATGCGCCTCGGCGACCTGCTCAAGGCCGAAGACCTGATCGACGTTGACGTGTACATCACCGGATTCCAGCAGCCTCGCGATGATCGCGAGCGTGGCACCGTCAGCCGCCACCTTGTAGGTCGTCGCGCGGATACCCGCGCGCTCCGCATCCGCCATGAGCGTCGGCCAGCTGCCGCTCGGCACATTGATGAGCAGGCCGCCGGGGCGCAGCACCGAAAGCGAACGTGTTCCCGTGTTGTCGTGCACGTTGCCGACGAGGTCGATCACGACGTCGATGCCGCCGAGGACCTCGTCGAATCGCGTCGAGCTGTAGTCGATGACCTCCGACGCCCCAAGCTCCCGGAGCCAGCTCGCGTTGCGCTGCGAGCCCGTCGCGACCACGTGCGCACCGAAATAGGAGGCGAACTGTACCGCGAAGTGGCCGACGCCTCCCGCGGCGGCATGGATGAGCATCCGCTGTCCTTCGTGTGCCTTGGCGATCTCGACGACCATTCCCCATGCCGTCGACGCGGCCGTCGGCACTGCGGCGGCCTCGAGGTGCGAAAGCCTGGTCGGTTTGCGAGCGACGCTGATGGTGGGCACTGTCACGTATTCCGCGTAGGTGCCGTCCATGCGCGGCACCGAGACCATGCCGAAGACCTCGTCGCCCGGCTTGAACGGGCAGGCCTCGTACGGGCTCTCGACGACGATGCCGCTGAAGTCCCGTCCGAGGATGGCGGGATAGTGCGCGATACTGGCCGACACCCCTTCGCCGGCGCGCGTCTTGGCGTCGATCGGGTTGACGGCGGCCGCCATGACCCTGACCAGTACTTCGGAGTTCACTTTTGTCGGTCTGGGCACCTCGGACAGCGTCAGGACCTCCGGACCCCCGGGGGCCGCGATCACCATTGCTCGCATCGTGGTCATGCCCTCAGTAAAGCTGTCCAATGATTCGCCGGTGTTACAGCGGTGTCAATTGGAGGCAAACAATGAGACCCCCTAGCATTCAGGCATGAGCATCATTGCCGCGACCACAACGAGGCGCACCACCGTGGAATTTCTCGGTACCGTGTTCGGCTCGGTGTGCGTGCTGGGAGCCCTCGTCATCATCTGGATCGCGAGACTCTCGGCGTCGCGCGACCTCTACGTGAGCGAACTCGGCGCGCGAAGCGAGCCGACGGCGAAATGGTTCGAGGCGGCCCTGCTGCTCATCGTGCTCGGAGGCAGCCTTATCGCGTATGCCGGTCGGGGCATCCGTTCCCGCCTCCCGATTCTGCGCGCGTGGACGCCGGCGATCACCCTGTGGATCGGTTGCGCGTTCTTCCTCGTCGCATCCCAGGTCCCCTGCACAACGGGGTGCCCGCTCCCGGTCGGCGCGGCCTTCGACTGGGAAGATCTCGTGCACATCGTGGTGGCGGTCCTCGCGTTTGCCGCGGCATGCTGGGCGATGCTTCAGACCTCCTTCGCGCGTGGCCATCGCGCGCTCGCGGGCGTCTCGCTCGTGGGCGGCATCGCCGTTGCGATCATCGCCGGCGCAGGCGGCATCCTGTCGCTCGCGCGTTTCCGCACGGATTTCGGCAGTCGCCTCGAGCTCGCGGCGACGACCATCGCCCTCGGCTGGCTGCTGGTGCTCGGCGCGGTGATAGCGAGTCGGCTGGCCACGGGCCGCCCCGTCGCGAGTCCGGAAATCACGCTCCTGCCCGCCGAGGCGCGAGCAGCGGAGCCGAACGTCGGGCCGCCCGCGGTGCCCGTCCGGCATCCGCTCAGGATCCGACGAAGGAAACTGGGCGCGCCGGGCGTCTAGGTCAGCGGACGCGCTCGCGCTTGACGAGGTCGAGAACGCGGTTCGCCAGTTGCACGAGTAGATAGATCTCGTTCTCGTCTCGGTCGATCCAGCGACACTCCGGTTCGGTGTTCACGGGCACGAAGTCGTCGTGCTGTTCCCAGACCAGCAGCGTGCGGTCGGCACCGAGCACGTACTGCTGCCACCAGACCTGCCGGAGGTACGACCGCGGAACGGACCTCCAGCGCGACTTGGTCGTCTTGATCTCGGCGAGCTCAAGGGCGCCGGATGCCGCAAGGGCGAGGCCGTCCGGCGTCGCGAGGTGTTCCGTTCTTCCGGCCGCGTGAAACAGTGCGTCGCTCGGCTCGATGCCGTAGCGCGCCTTCACCCACCGGGCGATCTCGGGTTCGCGAGCCCGCCCGTGATCGGTGTATGCGTTGCCACCGAAGCCGCTGCCATGGATCTTCTCGAGAGCGACCGCTCGCACGGAGGCCGCGCCGGAGAGCCGCGCGACATCCGTCGCCGTGATTCCGCGGCTCCGTGCCCGCAACCAGGCCACCCGATCCGCGGAACGCGCGACGATGCGGTCCCGGTGATCGGGGACGGGCTCGTCCCAGAGGGAGAGCATCGGCTGAACGTGCACTCCGCCATTCTCTCCCGCACCCCCGCGTTCCGCGGTCGAACGCGCGGATGAGGTCGCGGGCGCCTACTCCTCCATATATATCGACAATGTGGCGACTTATTCTTGCAGACCGACAGAAGTCTCTCTAAAGTGGAACTCGGCCCTTTGCGCCCGCTTCCGGGCGCCAGCCCCAATCGAAACCTCGACGAGGAGTACCTGTGTCTGAATCGCGCCTGTCGGTGCAGCTTTATACGGTGCGCGACGCAATCGCCGCCAACCTCGGTGACGCGGTAACGCGCCTCGCCACCATCGGCTTCACCCAGGTGGAGCCCTACAACTTCGTGGAGCGAGCCGACGAGTACCGCGCCGCGTTCGAGGCCACCGGCATCACGGCGCCGAGTGCGCATGCCAAGCTCGTCGGCGAGGACCTCGACCCCATTTTCGCGGCAGCCAAGAAGCTCGGTATCGGCACAGTGATCGATCCGCACATCGACGAGGAGCGCTGGACGAGCCGGGAACTCATCGCGGGCGTCGCCGCCGACCTCAACGGCTTCGCAAAGGTCGCGGCCGACCACGGTGTGGCGGTCGGCTACCACAACCACGCCTTCGAGCTCGAGAACGTGATCGACGGCGTCTCCGGCCTCGAGATCCTCGCGGAGCACCTCGACCCTTCGGTTCGCCTAGAGGTCGACACGTATTGGGCGGCGGTCGGCGGTCAGGACCCTGCTGCGCTGCTCGGTCGCCTTGGGGACCGGGTCGGCTTCCTCCACGTGAAGGATGGACCTATCAACAAGGACAACAGGGCGCAGGTCGCGGTCGGCGCCGGTGCAGTACCGGTCGCGGATGTCATCGCCGCGGCTCCGGGCAACGCGCTCCTCGTCGTCGAGCTGGACGACTTCGACGGCGACGTGTTCACCGCGATCGCCGCCAGCTACGCCTGGCTCACCGCCAGGGGCCTCAAGTGAGCGGCACCGGACCGGTCGGCGTCGGCATCATCGGTGCCGGCGTCATCAGCGATCAGTACCTGAGCAATATCGTCACGTTCCCCGACCTCAAGGCGCTGTTCGTTGCTGACATCGATCTCGAGCGAGCGGCCGCGCAGGCTGCGAAGTACGGCATACCCGGCTCGGGAACCGTGGACGAGCTCCTCGCCAACCCCGAAATCGAGATCGTGGTGAACCTCACGATTCCGGCCGTCCACGTCGAGGTGGCCACTCGCGCCGTCGAGGCAGGCAAGAACGTGTGGACGGAGAAGCCGTTCTCGCTCGACCGCGAGTCGGGGCTCGGGCTGCTTGCCAAGGCGAAGGCCGCGGGCGTGCGCGTCGCGTGCGCGCCCGACACGATCCTCGGCGGTGGCCTGCAGTCGGCTCGTCGCCTGATCGAGGCGGGAGCGATCGGCACCCCGCTCACCGGGCTCACCCTGTTCCAGAGCCCCGGTCCTGAGTCCTGGCACCCCAATCCGGAGTTCCTCTTCGCGATCGGCGGCGGCCCGCTGTTCGACATCGGCCCGTACTACCTCACCACGCTCGTGCAGATCTTCGGTCCGATCGCAAAGGTGACGGCGACGGCATCCACCGCCAGTCCGACGCGCGTGATCGGTTCGGGGCCCAAAGCGGGGACCGTGTTCCCGGTCGAGGTTCCGACCCACTACAGCGTGCTGATTCAGTTCGAGAACGGCCGGTCGGCACAGAGCATCTTCAGCTTCGAGTCGAAGCTCCAGCGTGGCGGATTCGTGGAGATCGCCGGAACGGATGGCACGGCCGTGCTTCCCGATCCGAACAACTTCGACGGCGAGACGGTCGTCTGGACGGGCAAGGACGGTTCGGAGTCGTTCGACCCCGAGGGCGCAATGCTGGGTCGCGGCACCGGTGTCGCGGAACTCGCGCAGGCCATCAGGGCGGGCCGTCCGGAACGCGCGTCGGGCGAGCTCGCCTATCACGTACTCGACGTCATGGTCTCCATCGCCGAATCCGCCGAGCGCGACGAGTCGGTTCGTATTGCGAGCAGCGTTGTGCTTCCTCCCGCCCTTCCGGCGGAGTGGGACCCGAGAGTGTCGACCCTCTAGAACCCGTGCGGGCGGCAACTCGTGCGGGCGGCCTAGGAGGTCATCGCCGCGATCGACTCCGGCGATAGCGCGTGATGGATGGCGAGCATGCTCGCCCCGATCACCGCCGCGTCGGAGCCGGCCGCGGACTGCACGATCGTGAGGTGCTGTGTCGCGAGCGGCATCGAACGCGCGTAGACCAGTTCACGCACGCCGGCGATGAGATGCTCTCCAGCCTGGGCCATCGAGCCGCCGATAACGATGACCGAGGGGTTAACGAGGCTCACGCAGGCCGTGAGGACCTCGCCGAGGTCACGTCCTGCCTGGCGAACCGCCTGGATGGCCTGGATGTCGCCCCGCTTGACGAGTTCGATGACGTCCTGCCCGGTGTGGGTGTCGAGCCCGTCGGTCCTGAGCGCCGCGGCGATGGCCGGACCGGAGGCCATGGCTTCGAGGCATCCGCGATTTCCGCAGTGGCATGGCACGCCGGCACCCCGCGGGATCTGCACGTGGCCGATATCGCCAGCGATGCCCTCGGCGCCCCGCTGGAGCAGGCCACCGGAAATGACTCCGGCGCCGATGCCGGTCGCAACCTTCACGAAGAGCAGGTGTTCGATGTCCGGCCAGGCGGCGGCACGCTCGCCGAGCGCGGAGATGTTGACGTCGTTGTCGACGAGCACGGGAACCTGGAGGTGCTGCTGTACCCAGCCGGGAACGTCGAAGCCGTCCCACCCCGGCATGATCGGCGGGTGCACCGGCCGTCCGGTGCTGTGCTGCACCGGCCCGGGCAGACCTATGCCGATCGCGATCAGTTCGCCGTGCTGCCGATCGAGCTCGGCCAGCAGTTCGCGGGCCTTTTCGACCATCCAGCCGAGCACGACCTCTGGTCCCTGCGCGATATCGATGGCGCCGCGGTGCTCGGCCAGAACGGCGCCGGTGAGATCGGTGACCGCGAGGATGGCGTGGGAGGCCCCGAGGTCGGCGGCGAGCACGACGCGCGCGCCGGGGTTGAGAGCGAACCGCGACGAGGGGCGGCCTCCCGTGGAGACGGCGTCACCGACGGGTGCGATGAGCCCGAGATGCATGAGCGCATCGACCCGCAGGGCGATCGTCGAGCGCGCGAGACCTGTGGTGTCGGCCAGTTCGGCGCGGGTGCGCGGTTTGCCGTCGCGCAACAGTTGGAAGAGCTCGCTCGCGCCGCTCGCGCCCAGCGCCGAATTGCGACTTACATCGACCATGGGCACATTCAATCACAGCGGACCGCCGACGAGTCGAACTTATGACTGTAAGTTGGCATAAGACGACTGATTCATGTCAGAATCGAGCACATGAGCATTGAGGCGGCCGGAAGGGGTGTCCGCGCCGGTTTCATCGGCGGGGGATTCATGACCGAGGTGCACAGTCGCGCGGTTCGAGCCGCCGGAGCGACGCCATACGGGGTGGCGTCCTCGAGCGCCGAGAGTGCCGTCGCCGCAGCGTCGCGTCTGGGCATCGCGCGGGCCTACGCGTCGGCGGGGGAGCTGATCGCTGACCCCGATGTCGACGTGGTGCACGTCTGCACGCCGAACACCACCCATGCCGGTTACGCGCATGCGGTCATCGCGGCGGGAAAGCACGTGGTGTGCGAGAAGCCGCTCGCGACATCCGCCGCCGACGCCGATCGGCTCGTGACCGCGGTCGCGCAAGCCGGGGTGGTCGCGACGGTACCCTTCGTCTACCGGTTCCATCCGATGGTGCGCGAGGCACGGGCCAGGGTCGCCGCCGGGGAGCTGGGTTCGCTCCTGAGCATCGACGGCTCATACCTGCAGGACTGGCTGCTGCTCTCCGACGACGACAACTGGCGCGTTGATGCCACGCTCGGCGGGCCTTCGCGCGCCTTCGCCGATATCGGATCGCATCTCTGCGACCTGGTCGAGTTCGTGACCGGCGACCGCATTGCACGACTGACGGCGACAATGCGCACCTTCTTCCCGTCGCGATCGACGAGCAAGAACATCACCACCGAGGATGCCGTTGCCATCGTCGTCGAGACGCGCAGTGGAGCGATCGGTACTCTCCTCGTCTCCCAGGTCGCACCCGGGCGCAAGAACCGACTCGCGATCGAGATCGCGGGCACCGCGGAGTCCATCGGGTTCGATCAGGAGCAGCCGGAGACGCTGTGGCTCGGGCGCCGCGAGGGTTCGCAACTCATCATGCGGGATGGCGCGACCCTTCACCCGGATGCCGCGCGACTGTCGCTGCTGCCGGCCGGGCATCCGCTCGGCTACCAGGATGCCTTCACGGCATTCGTGCGTGACAGCTACGCGGCCATCGCGGGGGAGGGTCCGGATGGACTACCGAGATTCGAGGACGGCGCGCGAGCGGCGCGCCTCACCGACGCCGTGCTTGAGTCGGCGACCACTGGCCGCCGGGTCGAACTAGAGGAGAACGCCAATGACTGAATCCACCCACCCCGTAACGCTCTTCACCGGACAGTGGGCCGACCTCACCCTCGAGGAGGTGGCGAAGCACGCGAGCGAGTGGGGATATGACGGCCTCGAGATCGCGTGCTCCGGGGAGCACCTGGACGTCTGGCGCGCCGCCGAGGACCCGGCCTATTTACAGGGGCGACTCGACATCCTGGACCGCTTCGGCCTGAAGGTCTACGCGATCTCGAATCACCTCAAGGGCCAGGCGGTCTGCGACGACCCGATCGACTTCCGGCACCAGGCCATCGTGGGCTCGAAGGTCTGGGGCGACGGCGACGCCGAAGGAGTGCGCCGGCGTGCCGCGGAGGAACTCAAACTCACCGCGAAGGTCGCCCGCCGGCTCGGTGTTGACACCGTCGTCGGCTTCACCGGCTCGAAGATCTGGCCGTACGTCGCCCAGTTTCCGCCGGTGCCGGCCTCGGTCATCGATGCCGGCTATCAGGACTTCGCCGACCGCTGGAATCCCATTCTCGACGTCTTCGACGATGAGGGCGTGCGATTCGCGCACGAGGTTCACCCGAGCGAGATCGCCTACGACTACTGGAGCACGGTGCGCTCCCTCGAGGCCATAGGCCATCGCGAGGCCTTCGGGCTCAACTGGGACCCGAGCCACATGATGTGGCAGGACATCGACCCGGTCGGCTTCATCGTGGACTTCAAGGACCGCATCTACCACGTGGACTGCAAGGACACCCGGTTGCGCCCGAAAAACGGTCGCGCGGGCGTGCTCGGCTCACACCTGCCGTGGGGCGACCCGCGTCGTGGCTGGGACTTCGTGTCCACCGGACACGGGGATGTGCCATGGGAGGATTCGTTCCGCGCACTCGAGTCGATCGGCTACGCGGGCCCGATCTCCGTGGAATGGGAGGATGCGGGCATGGATCGCCTGCACGGCGCCAAGGAAGCGGTCGGCTTCGTTCGCTCGCTGCTCTGGAAGCTGCCGACCGCATCCTTCGACGCGGCGTTCAGCAACCAGGGCTGAGCCGCGCCGAGGTGGCTCGTCGCTCAGTTGCCGGCCGGGGGCTGCTGTCCGGGTCGACCGCCGCCGAAGAGGCCCGAACCCTGAGAGATCGAGGTCGCGGCCACGTTTCCGCTGGCATCGGCCTGTCCCCGCACGGTGACGGTCTCTCCGGCCTTCAGATCCGTGACGGCAGCCTTCTGCGTCTTCGTGACGGTCGTGGCACCGGTCGTTGACACGGTCACTTGGGATCCGTCCTGTTTCTTGACGACGATGGAGGTGCCGTTCACGGACACGATGGTGCCGGCGGTGAAGCCGGCCGCGGCTCCCGCCCCGCCCGGCCCGGTTCCGCCCTGGCCGAAGCCGCCCTGGCCGCCTCCCGGGCGAACCACCCCGGTCGCCTGACTGGACGAGGCGGTGTTCTGACCGATCAGGATACCGCCGAACAGACCGATCACCAGCGCCGCGACGAGCGCGAGCACGGGGGTGAGCCAGCGCGTAACGCGGCGGTTGGGAGCGTTCGCTGGCGTTGAAGCGCCGCCAGCGGGCGCCTCGTGCTGCTTGTCATCGGGTGTCGTCATGATGGTTCTCCTCGGTTGTTGGGTCGATGAAATCGGGATGGCCGTTATCTAGGGCGTGCGCGGCGTGCCGCCACCAGCACCGCCGCCGCCACCGCCGCCGAATCCGCCTCGCGTCCCGGGGCCGAACGGGCTCCTGGTGTTGGTGGTCGAACTCTGGGTTGCGGACACGGTTCCGATGACGACCGTTTCGCCGGCCGTCAGGCCGGACGTGATCTCGGTGCCGACGTCCCCGACGACGCCGAGCGCGACCGTGGTGCTGGTCGTCGTTCCGTCGTGTGCGACGATCTTTACCGTCGATGCACCGTTGGTGGTCGTGATCGCCGCCGTCGGCACATAGAGCACGCTCGTTTCAGAGGTGCGGGTCGTGATCGTGACCTGGGCCGATTGCCCGAGCCGCAGATTCTTCGGCACCGCGTCGAGCGTGAGGGTGGCGGCGTAACTGACGACGGAGCTGCTCGAGGTTGCGGTCGGAGCGATGGCCGTGACCTTCGCGGGAGTGCTCACGCCGCTGAGCGCGGGAAAGGCGACCGTCGCGGCCTGCCCGACGGTCACCGAGGTGATGTCGGCTTCCGCGATGTTCGCGGTCACCGTCAGGATCGTCGTGTCGGCGATCGTCGCAAAGCCCGACGGGGTGGATGACCCGGCCTGGGTCGAGGCCGTGCCGCTCGGACTCACCGCGAGCGCGGGACTTCCCGCCTGGGCGCGGGAGCCGGGGGCGCCTGACACGGCGATCACTACGCCCGAAATGGGGGCGGTGAGCGTCGCGGCCGCGAGGTTGCCGGTCGCACTGTCCACGGCATCCTGGGCGGTCGAGACCTGCGACGCCGCTGACGCGACCTGGGACTGCGCCGAGGCCACGCTGTTCTGGCCGGAGGAGGTTCCCTGCGACGGGCTTGACCCCGAGGTGGGACCGGAGTGCGAGGTCGGGGAGGGCGCCGGAGGCTGCGCCGCCGCGGTCGTCGCGGATGCGAGGCTCGCCGTGGCGTAAGCCAGTTGCGAATTCGCGTTGCTGAGCTTCGTTCTCGCCGACGCAAGCGCCGCGGAGAAGCTGCTTGTATCGAGGGTGCCGAGGAGGGCGCCGGCCGGCACCACGTCCCCGGGTTTGACGGCCACTGTGGCGACGGTGCCGGCGACCGCGAAGGACGAAGAGACCTCGTGCACCGGTGCGATCGAGCCGCTCGCGCTGATCGTCGCACTGACGACCCCCTTCTGCACGGTGCTCGTCAGTTGGATGGCCGCGGCTGAGGCGCTCGAATGAAAGGGATGCGTCAGGTAGATCACGCCGGCGACCAGGGCGGTGAGTATGACCACGACCAGCACGATGTTCGCGAGAACGGGCCGAGCAACTCTCATGAGGAGACCGTGCCCACACAAGCTATGTAATTCATAAGGAAGACCTGTGTATGTGGCAGGCGGGCATCTGGTCGGTCATCGTCGTCGCTTTCCCGTGAAGAATCAGATGGCTCGGAGAGCCTGGATGGGTCGCATGGCCGCCGCGCGAGCCGCCGGGTACACGCCGAAGAAGATGCCGATCGCGACCGAGACGCCGAGCGCAAGAGGAATCGAGTAGCCGATGATCACCGGCTGCGTGCCATTGATCGGGTAGCGCGATCCGATGAGGGCCACGACGATGCCGAGTATTCCGCCGATGAGGGTGAGTGTCGCGGCCTCCGCAAGGAACTGACCGAGGATGGCCCCGCGGGTCGCTCCCAGCGCCTTTCTGATCCCGATCTCACGCGTGCGCTCGGTGACGGTCACGAGCATGACGTTGGTCACTCCGATGCCGCCGACCAGCAGGCTGATGGCTGCCACCGCTCCGAGCAGGACGGTGAAACTCGTCGCACTCGCGGCGGCCGTCTGGAGGAGCGAGCTCTGGTTGGTGATCGTGTACGGCGGATTGGTCGGGTCCGTGACGCCGAGCAGTTGGTTGAGCATTACGCCCACTTCGCCCTCCGCTGCCGACACGGAGTCGGAGTTCGTCGCCTCGACCGTGACCGTGCTCAGGGCGCCGTAGCCGGTGTAGGAGGTTTGCACGCGCGTGATCGGCGCTATGACGACCGAGTTGGGATCATTGAAGCCGGCGCTGCTCTGTGTGGCGAGGATTCCGACGACCGTGAACGGCGTGCCGCCGACGGAGATCTGCTGGCCGAGAGCCGTGCCTGTGGGGTAGAGCGTCGTCGCGAGGGTTGACCCGATCACCGCGACCTTGGCGGAGGTCGTGACATCCGCTTTCGTGAATGCGCTACCCGATGCGACCTTCGCGGTCGAGACGTCGAAGTAACCCGCCGTGCTGCCGATCACCGAGACGCCCGTGGAGGAGGTGGTCGTCGAGGAGATCGTGAGGCTCGTCGTCACCTGTGGAACAACCTGTTTCACATGGCCGAGCCCGGCACTCGCGAGCTGGTCGCTCACCCTGGTCGTTATCGTCTTGACGCTGTTCGAGGTCGAACCGGAACTCGCGGCTTGCGCGCCTCCGCCTCCGCTTCCGCTTCCGCTTGGCCGCACGGTGATGGTGTTCGTTCCGAGAGTAGTGATCGCATTCTGCACGGTCTGGGCGGAGCCGTTGCCGACGGCGAGCAGCAGGATGACGGACGCGACACCGATCATCACGCCGAGCAGCGTGAGAATCGAGCGCAGTTTGTTGGCCGTAAGGCCGCGCATCGCTGAGCGGAGGATCTCGAAGACACTCATCGTGCGGTCCCCTCATTCAGACGGTCTGCCACGATGAGTCCGTCGCTGATGGTGAGTACGCGATGCGCCCGCGCCGCGACGTGCTCCTCGTGGGTGATGATGACGATGGTGCGGCCCTGTCCCGCGAGATGATCGAAGATCGAGAGGATCTCCTCCGTGGAGGCGCTGTCGAGGTTTCCGGTCGGCTCGTCCGCGAGCACGAGCGTCGGCGAGGTCACGAGAGCCCGCGCGATTGCGACCCTCTGCTGCTGTCCGCCGGAGAGTTCCTGCGGTTGGTGATCCGCGCGATCCGCGAGCCCCACCATGTCCAGGGCTTCCAGCGCACGCCGCCGCCGTTCGACCCGACGGACTCCGCCGTAGCTGAGCGGCAGTTCGACATTGGCCAGGGCAGACATCCGCGGCACGAGGTTGAACGATTGGAACACGAAACCGATCTCCTCGTTGCGCACCTTCGCCAGTTGCTTCTCGGTGAGTTCCCTCACGTTGTGGCCGGCCAGTTCGTAGATGCCCTCCGAAGCGATGTCGAGGCACCCGAGCAGGTTCATGAGGGTCGACTTTCCCGAGCCGGAAGGCCCCATGATGGCGAGGTAGTCACCGGCGGCAACCGCGAGATCGATGCCGCGAAGCGCGAACACGGCCGCTTCGCCGATTCCGTAGACCTGATGGATGCCGTTGAGGCGCAACACCAGCGGTACCGTGTCGACGGTGGACGGGCTGGCCTGAGTGGCTGCACTCAATTGCCTGCCCCCGTTCCGGTACCGTTCCGCGGCGTACCGCCGCCGAAACCGCCGCCGCCGAAACCGCCACCCCCGAAGCCGCCTCGCGTTCCCGGGCCTGTGCCTGTGCCTGTGCCTGTTCCGGTCGTCGGGGCGATGGTGCCGATGACCACCGTTTCACCGACGGTCAGGCCGGAGGTCACCTCGGTTCCCGTGTCGCCCACGATGCCGAGCTTCACGGTCTTCGTGGTGGTCTTGCCGCCGGCAGCGACAACCTTGACCGTCGACGTTCCGTCTGATGCCGTGGTGATGGCTGCGGTGGGAACGTAGAGGGCGCTGGCGGCGGAGGTCGCCGTCGTGATCGAGACGTTGGCGGTCTGGCCGAGACGCAGTCCTTTCGGGATGGAATCGAGGACGATCGTCGTCGCGTAGGTGACGACCGAATTACTCGCGGTCGCCACCGGCGAGATCGCGGTCACCTTGGCCGTCGCCGTCGTTCCCGTCATTGCCGGAAAAGTGACCGACGCGGCCTGGCCGACGGTCACCGAAGCGATGTCCGCCTCGGCGATGTTCGCCGTCATCGTCATCTTCGTCACGTCGGCAATGGTCACGAAGGCCGAGGTCGAGGTCGAACTCGCACTCGATGCGGCGGAGGATCCCGCCGACACCGAGCCGCCGACCGAGTCGTTCACGGCGACCACGAGTCCGGTGATCGGAGACCTCAGCGTCGCGGACGCAAGATTCGCCTGGGCAGTGGTGACGGCATCCGTGGCATCGTTCACCGAGGACTGGGCGGAGGTTACCTGCTGCTTGGCCGAGTTCGTCTGGCTGCTACCGCCGGATGCGGCATCCGCGGCCTGGGCGGATACCAAATTCGTCCTGGCGTCTGCGAGCGCGGTCCTCGCATTGCTGAGGGTCGTGCTCGCCTGGGTAAGCGCCTTCGTGAGATCGGCCGTGTCGAGGGTTCCGAGCACATCGCCCGCGGTCACGGTCGCACCGAGTGAGGCGTTCACCGTGGCGATAGTGCCGGAGACGGCGAAGTTCGCGTTGACCTGGCTCAGCGGAGCGATCGAACCGCTCGCGGTGATGCTGCGCGAGACGATACCCTGCTGCACGAGAGACGTGAGCTGGCTTGCCGCGGCGCCGCCGGTCGATGCGAACGGGTTCGCGATCAGCAAATAGCCGCCCGCGACTGCCCCGACTGCGACGACGGCCAGGATGCTGTTGACCATAGCGGGTCGGGATATTTTCATTTTCTCACGGTGTCGCCACAACCTATGAATTCCGTAAGCATTCGCTATAGGCCTTCCCAGAGTTCTGCCGGTGGCGGTATCTCAGGGAAGCCATGGATGAAACATAGGTTTCTCATAGAAAACTCGCGATAGTTAACAACTGTGAACGCAGACACCCGCAACACCCCCACGGCTCCGACGGCCGGACCGAAACTCCACCGCGCAGACGGCTCGCCCGTTCGGGTGGTGGTCGTCGATGACGAGTCGACGCTGAGCGATCTTCTCAGCATGGCACTGCGCTATGAGGGGTGGGAGGTGCGCACCGCGAGCGAGGGGCGTGCGGCGATCGGCGTCATCCGTGAATTCCAACCGGACGTGGTCGTGCTCGACGTGATGCTGCCGGACATCGACGGACTGCAGGTCCTCAAGCGCCTGCGCGCCGACGGGCAGGACACTCCCGTTCTCTTCCTCACCGCCAAGGACGCCCTCGACGACCGAATCGCGGGGCTCACGGCCGGCGGGGACGACTACGTCACCAAGCCATTCAGTCTCGAAGAGCTGGTGGCGCGACTTCGCGGACTCATTCGCCGTTCCTCCATCGTCGTCGCCGACTCGAACGACCCGCTGCTGAGGGTCGGAGATCTCGTGCTCGACGAGGAGAGCTATGAGGTACGTCGCGACGGCCGTCTCATCGAGCTCACCGCCACCGAGTTCGAACTGCTTCGCTTTCTGATGCGCAATCCGCGACGCGTGATGAGCAAGGCGCAGATTCTCGACCGCGTCTGGAGCTATGACTTCGGCGGTCGCTCGAGCATCGTCGAGATCTACATCTCCTATCTCCGCAAGAAGATCGATGCCGGCGCAGAGGCGATGATCCACACCGTTCGCGGCGTCGGCTACATGATCAAGGCGACCGGATGAGACGCAGGGCCCGCTGGTCGCTGCGCAGAAGACTCGTCCTCGCGGTCGTCGGGCTCCTCGCCGCCGCATCCATTGTCATCGGCGCGGTCAGTGTTCTTGCGCTGCAGGGATTCCTCATGGGCAGGCTCGACGGCCAGTTGACCGCCGCGACCGGCCGATCAGAGGGTGGCTTCGGCCCGCTCGGCCCCGGAGCGAGCGCGCCGGTGGACATCAACGTGCGGTTCCAGCAGATCTTGAGTCGACAGGGCCCCGGCACCGTGATCGCCGTCGTCTCCAACAACAAGATCGCGATCGCAGCGCTGAAGGACCAGACCGGCACCTACCAGTTGCTCTCCCAATCCCAGTCCGACGTGCTTTTGACCGCCGCGGCCGCGAGCGCTCCCACCACGGTCTCCCTGCCGAACGGCCTCGGCGAGTACCGCGTCGCCGTCACGCAGTTTTCGAGTGGCGTGCAGATCATCACCGGCCTTCCTCTGAGCGAGGTCCAGGCGGTGCTGCTGCGGCTGGCGGCGGTGATCGCCGGCGTGACCGCGATCGGGCTCGTCGTGGCGGCGCTCGTCGGGATCTTCATCGTGCGGGTGGCTCTGCGCCCGCTTCAGCGGGTGGTCGCGACGGCCACGCACGTCGCAGAGCTTCCCCTCGACCGCGGCGAGGTCGCGCTCGCGGTGCGGGTTCCCGATTCGGATTCCGACCCGAGAACCGAGGTCGGCCAGGTGGGTGCCGCCATCAACCATATGCTCGGGCACGTGGCATCCGCCCTCACCGCGCGCCAGGCCAGCGAGAACAAAGTGCGGCAGTTCGTCGCGGATGCGAGCCACGAGTTGCGGACACCGCTCGCGTCGATTCGCGGCTACGCCGAACTCACCAGACGCGGAAATCACGATCTTCCGGATGACGTCGTCCATTCGATCGGACGGGTCGAGTCCGAGGCGACGCGGATGACCTCGCTCGTCGAGGATCTACTCCTGCTGGCTCGACTGGATGAGGGCCGCGATCTCGACAGCGTGCCGCTCGACGTCTCCCGACTGCTCATCGACGCGGTCAGCGACGCTCACGCCGCCGGCCCCGATCAGGAATGGTCGCTCGACCTCCCCGACGAACCCGTGATCGTCGACGGTGACGCAGCACGGCTGCACCAGGTGATCTCCAATCTGCTCGCGAACGCGAGAGTGCACACGCCGGCCGGTACGAAGGTCGTCATCGGCCTGACCGTCGAGGGAGAGACCGCCGTTGTCACGGTGGCGGATGACGGACCTGGAATTCCCGAGGACTTGAAGCCCGTGCTGTTCGAGCGCTTCGCCCGAGGCGACAGCTCGCGGTCCCGCGCCGCGGGAAGCACCGGCCTCGGTCTCGCCATCGTTACCGCCGTGATCGAAGGCCACAACGGCACCGTCTCCGTGCAGAGCGAACCAGGCTCGACGACATTCCGGATCGAGTTGCCTCTCGCCCACCGCGAGGGCGTCATTCATTGACCCCGGCGCACGGATGAGGTGGCAAACTTAAGAGGTACCCAATCAGCTAAGGAACCTCGAAATGCGTATTGCTGTAACCGGAGCATCCGGAAAGCTCGGAAGAGCCGTTGTCACTCGACTGCGTGACTCCGGCCACACGGTCATTGGACTCGACGTCGTCGGAGAGCGCGGCGCCGGTTTCACCAGGGTCGATTTCACCGACTACGGCCAGACGGCGGACGCGCTGTTCGGCATCAACGACAGGCATGACGGACTCGACGCGGTCGTGCACCTCGCTGCGGCGCCGGCCGGCGGCATCCTTCCCGATTCCGCGACCTTCCACAACAACATGAACGCGACCTTCAACGTGTTCCAGGGCGCGCGTCGCGCGGGCATCAAGACGATCGTCTATGCATCGAGCGAGACCCTGCTCGGCATCCCGTTCGAGATAGCGCCGCCCTACATTCCGGTCGACGAGGAGTACGAGACCCGCCCCGAGAGCATGTACTCGGTGACCAAGCACCTCGAGGAACAGCTGGCGCTCAAACTCGTGCGTTGGGATCCGGAGCTCAGCATCACTGGCCTGCGCTTCTCCAACGTCATGAATGTTGTTGATTACGCGGAGTTCCCGTCGTTCGACAGCGACCCCGCCCTCCGCAAGTGGAACCTCTGGGCCTACATCGACGATCGGGATGGCGCGCAGGCCGTCGAGCGTGCGCTTACTCTCAGCAAGCCCGGCTTCGAGGCCTATATCATCGCGGCCGCCGACACGGTGATGAGCCGTCCGAGCGCGGCGCTCGCCGCGGAGGTCTTTCCTGCCGTGACGGTCGGCAAGGAGCTCGGCGAACACGAGACGTTGCTGTCGATCGACAAAGCCAGGAGAATCCTGGGCTACGAACCGCAGCACTCGTGGCGCGACCATGCCTAAACGGGTGCTTCTGGTGCTCGCCATCGCCCTCGGGCTGGCGAGCACCGGCACCCAGGCCGCCCAGGCTCTTGACGAGCCCAAGGTGCCGGAACAGGTCGGCACCTACTTCGCGACGGGCCTGATCCCGCGTCTCGCGGGCCTTTACGGCCCCGGCGCCAAGGCGGGTACGGGTATCACCTTCGATGCGACGACGAAGGTCGGCGGCATCCGCAGGGTCCTCTCGTGGACCAACGCCTTTCTTGCCGGCACCAAGACCGCTTCGCCGACCGAACTGACAAACAATTGGATCGCCTCGGTCACGATCAATCAGACGGAGGTCGTCGGCCTCGCGACGGTCTGGATCAACCCGTCGAGCGACCTGCCAGAGCTCGCCAACTTCGATCCGGGACCGGCCCTCGTCGCGGCGTTGGCGGCCGCGCCGGCCTCCACCATGCTCATCCGGGATGTGGCCCACGCGGCCTGGTTCGCCACCGATGGCACCACGATCACCCCGCTCGTGGCCGGCACCTCTGGCGTGACGTTTCCGACCACCCCCGCGAACTATCAGAAGACCATTGCCGCCGTGACGACGGATGCCGCGGCGCCGAACCAGGGGCTGCCGGTAGCCGGCGTCGTACTCGGCGTCGTGGTCGTGATCCTGGCGGCCTTCGTCCTGCTGCCCGTCCGCCGTCGCCGTGCGCGCGGAGCCGCGGCCGTGCCGACCGTCGGAACCGCCGAGCCACTCGTCGAGCAGTCACCGGTCGAGCAGTCACCGGTTGAGCCAGGGCCGCCAAACCCAGCCGAAGCATCGACATCGGTGAATCCCGTGGCAACGCCGAAGAATCCGGCGACGGTGCGAAAATCAAGCGCACCGGCCGCGCCTCACGTGCCGAAGTCCACGGTCACCCCGCGCAAGAAGCCGGCGCCCACCGAGTCGACAAAATAACGCGCACGATCGCCCGAGCGAACCACAGGCTGGCGCACTCAGGAACGCGGCGCCGCCGTGCTCGCGCGCTGGACGAATCGCGCGGGTGCGCGCAGGGACCTCGTTCGCGCCGAGCCCCCGCCGAGCTCATCGAGCAGGAGCGTCGCGGCCGTCGACCCCTGCGCGAAGGGATCCTGCACGAAGGTGGTCAGGCCGAACGACGCGGCGAGGTCGTGGCCATCGATTCCAATGACCGAGATGTCGTGTGGCACGGAGAGCCCGTGCTCTCGGATGGCGAGCATGGCCCCGATCGCCATCTCGTCGGAGGCCGCGAAAATCGCCGTCGGCCGTGGAGCGCGCGAACGCAAGAGGCCGTCGATGGCCTCGCGGCTGTAAGCAAGAGAGAACCGTCCCTTGAGCGTCCACTCCGGACGCGTCGGAATCCGGGCCGCGACCATAGCATCCTCGTATCCCAGTCGGCGCGCGATCGGCACCTTCCGGTTCAGCCAGTCGTCGTCGCCGCCGCCGAGATGCAGGATCTCGCGGTGGCCGAGAGCGATGAGATGTTCCGTGGCCTTGCGCGCCACTCCACGCTCGTCGATGCCGATGTGTCGCAGACCCCGCACCGGGCCACCCACGACCATGACGGGGTGGCCGGTGAGAAGCAGCTGCTTGCGTTCGTCGGCCGTGAAGTCGAGGCAGAGCGCGATGAGCGCATCCGTTCTCTTGCGCAGGATGGACCGATGGAACACCCGCTCACGGTCGCCGTTCCTCCCACCGAGATTGAACAGGATCAGGTCATAGCTGGCGGCACGCAGCTCGGCGTCGATTCCCTCGAGTGCCGTCGTGTAGAACCAGCGACTCACCGACGGCACAACGACTCCCATGGCGCGCGTGCGTCCGGTTGCCAGCCCGGATGCACTCGATGACGCCACGTAGCCGAGCTGGTTGGCGGCCAGGCGCACCCGCTCGCGTGTCGGCTCGGAGACATTCGACAACCCGCGCAGCGCTCGAGACACCGTTGCGGTAGACACCCCCGTTGCCCGCGCGACATCGTCGATGCTTGTCACAGTCTGCTGTCACTCCACGCCTGGTCCGGTTCGGCCGAATCCCGCGACCGCGCAGCGACGAGGCGGCGCCGCGCGACCAACAGCAGAACGAGCACCCCGACGAGGGCGAGGAGGGTCAGCGCCCAGCCGAGTGCCGGCGCCCCCGTGAGTTCGCTGACGGCCGTCACGACGAAGAATGCGAACGCGAAGAATGCGACAACTCCGATCCCCACGTCAACGCCTTCGACCCGGTCGCTGAAGCGCATGACCTACCCCTTCACTCCGCCGGCGGTGAGGCCGGCCACGATTCGGCGCTGGAAGATGAGCACGAGTATGACGAGTGGCACGGTGACGATGGTGCCCGCGGCCATGACTGCAGTGTAGGGCTCCTGATGCGGTTGGCTGCCCGCAAAGCTGGCGATGGCAACCGTGACCGGCTGGGTGGCGTCGCTGGAGAGCTGACTCGAGATGAGGTATTCGTTCCACGACGAGATGAAGGCGAGAATCGCAGTCGTGAATACCGCCGGGGCGGCCAGAGGAAGGATGATCTTGCGGAAAGCCTGCCCCTGTGTGCAGCCGTCGATGCGTGCGGCCTCCTCCAGGTCCCACGGCATTTCGCGGAAGAAGGACGTGAGGGTGTAGACGGTCAGCGGCAACACGAACGAGATGCTCGGCAGGATCAATGCCTGGTACGTGCCGAACCAGCCTATGTTGGTGAACAGCTGGAACAGCGGCGTGATGAGGGCGACACCGGGGAACATCGACGCACCGAGGATCAATCCGAGCACAACCCCCTTGAAGCGGAAGTCGAGTCGCGCGAGCGCGTAGGCGGCGAACGTTCCGATCAGGAGCGCAATGGCGGTGACGCAGACACCGATGAACAGGCTGTTGAGCAGAGCCTGGCCCAGATGATTGCCGAGCGCCGTGGAGAATGCGGTCGTGAAGTTGTCGAGCGTGATGTGCGTTGGCCAGAACGCCGTGTCGTAGGTGTAACCGACGTCTCGGAACGCGGTGACGATCATCCAATAGAAGGGGAGCAGGCACCAGATGACGATCACGACGGCGCTGATCGTCGTGCGGACCCGCTGGGCCGTGCCTTTGCGACGCACGCGAACCTTCGCACGCGCGACGGCCCTCGAAGGCGCCAACGTTCCGACGGCGGTGCTGGAACCGGCGAGCGAACTCATGCTTTCGTTCCCTTCTGCTGTGCCTCCTGTGTGCGCACCACGTTGGTACCGAGCACGCGAACGAAAATGAAGGCGACGATGAAAATGATGAGGAAGGTGATAGTCGACAGCGCGGAGGCACTGTTGTAGCCGGCCCTGATCTGCTTGATCACGAGGATCGACAGCGTCGTCGTCGCGTTGCCGCTACCGCCGCCGCCGCCCGTCAGGATGGCGGGAAGGTCGTACATGCGCAGTGCGTCGAGGATGCGGAACAGGATCGCGACCATGAGCGCGGGTTTGACGAGCGGAAGGGTGATCGTGGTGAAGGTGCGCCATCGGCTCGCTCCATCCATCTTCGCCGCCTCGTACACCTCCTCCGGGATGAGTTGGAGCCCCGCAAGAATTAACAGCGCCATGAACGGCGTGGTCTTCCAGGTATCGGCGATGATGATCGCGAACCGGGATGCCCAGGTGTCGCTCGTCCACAGGATGTGCGTCTGGAACAGCGCGTTCGCGATGCCGGCGACCGAGAAGATGAAGAACCAGAGCTTCGCGGTCACGGCGGTCGGGATGGCCCACGGCACGAGGATCGCGGCGCGTACCAGGCCGCGGCCGCGGAAGGTGCGGTTCATGATGATCGCGAACCACGTGCCGATAACCGTCTCGAAGGCAACGGTGACGATCGTGAAGAAGAACGTGACGCCGGCCGCGTTCCAGAACCCTGAGCCGAGGTTTCCAGGCGGGCACGAAATGGTTTGGCCCGTCGAGCTCATACACTGTTGGAGCAGCCAGTGGGCGTAGTTGGCCACCCCGGCGAAGCCGCCGCTCACGAATCGCCCCGTCGCGGCATCGAGGCCGGGGTCTCTCTGGAACGATTGGACGATCGCGGTCACGATCGGGTATCCGATCACCACCGCGAGGAGAGCGATAGTCGGTGCGATGAGGTACGCGGCGACCCGCGTCTCCCTGTTGCGCTTGAGCGTTCGGCCACGACGAACGGGGCGGGGCGGGCCTGGGGGTACGACTTCGGTTGCAGTTGACATGCTTCGTCCTCGTGGAGTCGGCGGGATACAGGGTCGGCGGCGAAACGTCGATGGTTCGCCGCCGACCCCATACGCCCGGTTAGTTGCCGGCGCCTGCCGCTGAGATTGCGGCCTGCATGTCGGTCAACGCCTTGTCGACCGTGACGCTCCCCTTGATCGCCGCGTACGCATTGTCTTGCACTGCGGTAGTGACGGCCGGATAGAACGGGCTGACCGGGCGCGGCACCGCGCTCTTGATCGACTTCAGCAGCACCGGAAGGTAGGGCAGCTTCTGCACCAGCGTCGGGTCTGCGTATACGGACGCGATGACCGGCGCCAGCGAGCCCTGGGTAGCGAAGAACTTCTGCGTTTCGCTGCTCTCAAGGAACGCGATGAAGTCATGCGCCGTGGCCTTGTGCTGCGAATAGACGCTGATCGCCGCGTTGTGTCCACCGAGCGACGAGGCTCCCGGGCCGCTGCCGTTGCCGGGCAGTGGCGCGATCCCCATGGTGTCCTTCACCGTGGAGCTGCCATCCGTCTTGGCCAGGTTGTACACGTAGGGCCAGTTGCGCAGGAAGAGGAGCTTGCCCGCCTCGAATGCCTGGCGTCCCTGCTCCTCCTGATAGGTGATCGCCGCGCTGGGAATGTTGCCATTCTTGTACGCGTCGACCAGTCGCTGGAGACCCTTCTTCGCCTCAGGGGTGTTGAGAGTCGGTGTCTTGCCGTCCTTGGCGACGATCGTTCCACCGGCGGTGTTGATCGCCTCGGCGACGTTGACCGTCAGACCCTCGTACTTTGCGTACTGTCCGGCGTAGCAGTCGATGCCGGCTGTCTTGGCGATCGAGCAGTCGCTCATCAACTCGTCCCACGTGGTTGGTGCTGTCTTCACCAGGTCGCTGCGGTAATACAGGATGCCGCCATCCGACGTCTGGGGCGCCGCATAGAGCTTGCCTCCGTAAGTTGCGCTCGCCACGGTCGCGGGCAACAGGTCTGCTGTCTTGATGGACAGCGCGCCCTCGAGGGGCTGGAGCCATCCCTTGGCCGCGAACTCTGCTGTCCAGACGACATCGACGTCGACGACGTCGTAGTTTTTGTTCTTGGCCTGGAAATTCTGGACAAGATCGTCGTGTTGCTGATCCGCCTGGTCGGACTGCTCCTTGAACGTGACCTTCTCGTTCGGATGAGCAGCGTTCCACTTCGCGATCAGTGGCCGGACGACGTTGCTGTTGTCCTTGCCCTGAACGTAGGTGATGGGGCCGCGGGAGGTCAGGGTTGCGTCGGATCCAGTGGACCCGCCCGAACTACCCGAGCCTCCAGAACAGCCGGCGAGTATGAGGCCTGCGATGGCCATTCCGGCGACCGCTGACAGTCGTGCTGCTTTCATGTCACTCCTCATTGAGTCTCATGGTGCTGGCGCTGGTTGCGTCTTGGCAAGCCAACCTATACCGTGAATATCTCCGATGCAAGCGCTTGACGTAAGCGCTTAACGTGGGCGTTCCAAGCCCGCCTGGGATGGAATGGAAACGCGATGGCGATGGCGCCAGACGAAGGCTCGAAGTCGAGCGGGCAGGTCGTCGTGCGCGGCGGATGGTGGCGAGATGCCGTCATCTATCAGATCTATCCGCGTTCTTTCGCCGACGGAAATGGCGACGGCATGGGTGACCTTCTGGGAGTGATCGAGCACCTCGACTATCTCGAGCGCCTCGGCCCCGATGCCATCTGGCTCTCGCCCTTCTACGTCTCCCCCCAGGCGGACGCCGGGTACGACGTCGCCGACTACCGCGACATAGATCCGCTCTTCGGAACGCTCGAGGACTTCGATCGGATGCTCGCGGGCGCACACGAGCGTGGGATCCGCGTGATCGTCGACCTCGTGCCGAACCATACCTCTGCCGAGCACGTCTGGTTTCGTGAGGCGATCGCCGCAGAGAGGAACAGTGCAGAACGCGCGCGCTACATCTTTCGTGACGGCCGCGGCGCATCCGGCGAACTGCCACCGAACAACTGGCAGTCGGTCTTCGGCGGTCCGGCGTGGACCCGTGTGGGCATCGACGGGCAGTGGTACCTCCACCTCTTCGACCCTCGCCAGCCTGACCTCAACTGGCGCAATTCGGAGGTGATTGCGGAGTTTCAGAGCATCCTGCGTTTCTGGCTCGATCGCGGCGTCGATGGCTTTCGAATCGACGTGGCCCACGGTCTCATCAAGCACGACGAGCTGCCCGATTGGCATCAGAAGGCGGGCCAGCTCGAGGGCGGCGGCCACCGCGGGCCGATGTGGGACCAGGATGACGTTCACGACATCTACCGCGGCTGGAACGCGGTGCTCGCCGAATATGGCGGAGACCGCATCCTCGTCGCGGAGGCGTGGGTTTCGCCCGCCGAACGACTCAGTCGCTATGTGCGCAGCGACGAGATGCAGCAGGCATTCAATTTCGACTTCATGACGGTCGGCTGGGACCCGCTGGGGATGCGCCGCGCGATCGATGGCGCCCTCTCCACGAATGCGGCTGTCGGCGCGACGACCACGTGGGTGCTCTCGAACCACGACGTGGTGCGTCACGCCTCGCGTTTCGGACTCGCAGACCCCACGCGCTGGCCCTCCGGCATCGGCCCGGACGAGGAGCAGCCGGACGCGGCGCTCGGCCTCAGGCGCGCCCGCGCGGCCACCATGCTCATGTTCGCGCTGCCTGGTTCCGCGTACATCTACGAAGGGGAGGAGCTCGGCCTCCCGGAGCACAGCACTCTGCAGGCGTCGGTGCGGCAGGACCCGACATTTTTCCGCACGAGAGGAGCGGAAGCCGGACGAGACGGATGCCGCGTGCCGCTGCCCTGGCGTGGCGACGCCCCCGGGCTCGGGTTCGGGCAGAGCGCGGCGACCTGGCTGCCCCAGCCTAATGTGTTCGCCGAGCTGGCCGTCGACAGGCAGGAGGGCGTTGCCGGATCCACGCTCGAGTTCTACCGCGAGGCGATAGCGGAGCGCGCGCGTCTGGGGCTCGGGCGTGGGCACCTAAGCTGGAACGCGGTGAGCACCGAGCTCCTCGACCTGAACAACGAAGGCGTTCGGGTGCTCGTCAATTTCGGCAGGAAGCCCCTCGAGTTGCCCGCTGATACGCGGGTACTACTCGCGAGCGAACCGGCCGCGGTGGTCGACGGCCGTCTTACACCGGACACTGCCGTCTGGCTTCGGTAGACAGTTCGCCGGCTCGGTTTGCGCATGGACCGCCGCATCCCCTAGTCTTTACGGAGCCAAAGACCGCCGGTCATTGGGGTGCGCTCGCAAGAGTCGCTCGCCAATCGAAGGTTCGCTCAAGCGAAGACCTGCGCAGGTGTATTGAGAAGTCTCCTCCGTGATTCCGCTCCGTGCCCCCGCGCCGGAGCCTTTTTCGTCTGCGCCCTCTCCGTCGGTCCGGAAGCCACGAAACCAACACAAGGAGCCACATGGCGAACAAGGAAGCTTCGGTTGCCGAGCTCACGGACAAGTTCCGCGACTCGACCGCCGTACTGCTGACCGAGTACCGCGGCCTCACTGTCGCTCAGCTCAAGCAGCTGCGCACGAACCTCAGTGAGAATGCAACGTACGCCGTGGTGAAGAACACGCTGACCAAGATCGCGGCGAATGCTGCGGGGATCTCGTCTTTCGACGAGCACCTCGTCGGGCCGTCCGCAATCGCATTTGTCCACGGTGACCCGGTCACCGTTGCCAAGAGCCTTCGTGACTTCGCCAAGGCAAACCCTCTGCTCGTGATCAAGGGCGGTTACTTCGACGGTAACCCTCTGTCACCGGAAGAGGTCATCAAGCTCGCCGATCTCGAAACCAGGGAGGTGCTGCTTGGCAAGCTCGCGGGCGCCTTCAAGGCCTCACTGTTCGGCGCTGCCTATCTGTTCAACGCCCCGCTCTCGAAGGCGGTTCGCACCGTCGAAGCGCTGCGTGAGAAGCAGGATTCCGCCTCCTGAGTTCCGCAAGGAACTTCGGCCAGCGCGGTAAACAACAACAAATACAAGGAGATACACCATGGCAAAGCTTTCAAGCGACGATCTGATCGCCGCATTCAAGGACCTCACGCTCATCGAGCTGAGCGAGTTCGTTAAGAAGTTCGAAGAGGTCTTCGAGGTCACCGCCGCGGCTCCCGTCGCGGTCGCTGCCGCTGGCGGACCCGCCGCGCCCGTCGAAGAGGTCGAGGAGAAGAATTCCTTCGACGTCGTTCTCGAAGCAGCCGGCGAGAAGAAGATCCAGGTCATCAAGGAGGTCCGCTCCCTGACGAGCCTCGGCCTCGGCGAGGCGAAGGCCGTCGTCGACGGCGCGCCTGGCGTCGTGCTCGAAGGTGTCAACAAGGAGACCGCAGAGAAGGCGAAGGCTCAGCTCGAAGAAGCGGGCGCCACCGTCACCCTCAAGTAGTCCGCGCCCCTCGGGGCTTTGAAGGGCGTCGCCCCGTACCGGGACGGCGCCCTTCCGCGGTTAAAGTGACTTGCGCGGGCGCTTCCGTGTCCACCATAATGAGGACGCAACTACACCGGAAACCTCGGGCGCTGTTGCACGGTTTATTCGAGTTGTACCCCATTGGCATCTGTCTAGACAGTCTTACCCTCTGCCTAGCCATCATGTGCCGGAGGGAAACATCTCGATCTGCCGGGTGGCGCAATGCCCGGTTGTGTTCCGCAATTACAGCGCGGTGGGTGTCCTCGTGATTCGGGGGCACCCATTTTTGCGCCCCGTCGACGGCGCTTCGCGACCCGCAGACCTGCGTAAGGTGAACAGGTGAGCGGAATGAGAGGCGGGGCCGGCCACGGTCGCGTCAGCAGTCGCGATGCGGATGCCCAGCGAGCGGCTAACGCAGACGCCCCGAAGATCCCGGATCTCCTGAAACGAATCGGGAACCTGTTCGAGCCGCATCGCGCGGCCCTCATGGTCACGACGATCCTCGTCGTCGTGAGCGCCGGGCTCAGCGTTCTGCCGCCCCTGTTGACGAAGGAAGCATTCGACGTCGGCCTGTTTCCGAAGTCCGGAATGCCGAACGTTCCGGTACTGCTGTGGCTCGTCTCCCTCATGGTCCTGATCTACATCGTGTCTGCCGCGCTCGGCGTCTGGCAGACCTGGCTCACCGCGACCGTCGGAAATCGGGTGATGGGGGCGCTGAGGATCCGGCTCTTCGGTCACCTGCAGAAGATGGAGCTCGCGTTCTTCACACGCACGAAGACCGGCATCATCCAGTCGAGGCTGCAGAACGACGTGGGTGGTGTCGCCGGCGTGCTCACCAACACGATCTCCAGCGTGCTCGGCAACACGGTCACGGTCGCGGCCGCCTTCGTATCGATGCTCGTGCTCTCCTGGCAGCTGACGATCGTCGCCGTGATCCTCATGCCGATCCTCGTGATCGCGCAGCGTCGGGTCGGCCGGGTACGCGCGAAGATCGCGACGAAGACCCAGGAGTCGCTGAGCGACATGACCGCGATCACGCAGGAGACGCTGTCGGTATCCGGCATCCTGCTCGCCAAGAGCTTCAACCAGCAGGACGCCGAAATCGGCCGCTACACCGCTGAGAACACGAACCAGGTGAGCCTGCAGGTGCGACAGCAGATGAGCGGCCAGTGGTTCTTCGCCGTCGTGCAGATCTTCCTGGCCATCATCCCCGCCGTCATCTATGTCTGTGCGGCGTGGTTGCTCTTCCATAGCGTGCCGGTCACAGCGGGAACCATCGTGGCGTTCACGACGGTGCAGGCGCGGCTCATGTTTCCGCTGCTCGGCCTGATGCGTGTCGCGCTCGACCTGCAGACCTCGCAGGCGCTGTTCGCCCGCATCTTCGAATACCTCGACCTGAGGCCCGCCATCGTCGATGCGCCGAACGCCCATCCGGTGCACGCCAGCAGGCTGGGCAGAGTCCAGTTCGACGACGTCGTCTTCTCCTACCCGGATGCCGGGAGTGGCACCCCGCCAACGCTCAAGGGGATCTCCTTCTCCATCGAGCCCGGCCAGTTCGCGGCGTTCGTCGGGCCTTCGGGGGCGGGCAAGACCACGGTGTCGTACCTCATCCCTCGATTCCACGAGGTCAGCGGCGGCCGCATCCTGTTCGCGGGTGACGACATCCGCGAGATCGAACAGGAGTCCCTCGTCGCGAACATCGGCATCGTGAGCCAGGAGACCTACCTCTTTCATGCCACGATCGGCGAGAATCTGAGATACGCGCGACCGGATGCCACGGATGCCGAGCTCGAGGAGGCGGCGCGAGCCGCCAACATCCATGACACCATCGACTCCTTCCCCGACCGCTACGACACGGTGGTGGGGGAGCGGGGGTACCGGCTGAGCGGTGGCGAGAAGCAGCGAATCGCGATCGCCCGTGTTCTGCTCAAGGACCCGCGGGTGCTCATTCTCGACGAAGCGACCAGCGCCCTCGATTCGATCTCCGAGCGCGTGGTGCAGCAGGCCCTCGACGCGGCGTCACGGGGGCGCACCACGATCGCCATCGCCCATCGCCTGTCGACCATCGTGTCGGCGGACGTGATCTTCGTGGTCGACGCCGGACGAATAGTCGAGCGCGGCACCCACGAAGAACTCACGGCGGTCGGCGGCGTCTATGCGCGGCTCTACGCCGAGCAGGTCACGCAGCACTGACGCCGACCGGACGTAACCTCAATCGACCCGCTGATAGATTGGGCGGCACTATGAAGTACGCCAACAGCGTCATCGATCTCATCGGCAATACTCCCCTCGTCAAGCTCAACCGGGTGACCGACGGCATCGAAGCGACCGTGCTCGTGAAGGTCGAATATCTCAACCCCGGCGGGTCTTCCAAAGACCGCATCGCGACTCGCATCATCGATGCGGCCGAGCGCGACGGGCTTCTGAAGCCGGGCGGCACTATCGTCGAACCGACCTCTGGCAACACCGGAATCGGCCTCGCCCTCGTCGCCCAGCAGCGCGGCTACCGCTGCGTGTTCGTCCTCCCCGACAAGGTCGGAGAAGAGAAGCGCAACGTTCTCCTCGCCTACGGCGCCGAGATCGTCGTCACGCCGACGGCGGTGGCTCCCGACAGTCCGGAGTCCTACTACTCCGTCTCGGACCGGCTGACCCGCGAGATTCCCGGGGCGTTCAAGCCGAATCAGTACTCGAATCCCAACGGCCCGCTCAGCCACTACGAGACGACGGGTCCGGAGATCTGGCGCGACACCGATGGAACGGTCACCCACTTCGTCGCGGGTGTCGGCACGGGAGGAACGATCAGCGGTGTCGGCAAGTACCTCAAAGAGGTCTCGGGAGGAGCAGTGTCGATCATCGGCGCCGACCCGGAGGGATCCGTCTATTCCGGCGGCACCGGTCGTCCCTATCTCGTCGAGGGCGTTGGCGAGGACTTCTGGCCGGAGGCCTATGACGGCTCAGTGGTCGACGAGATCATCGCGTGCACCGACGCCGAATCCTTCGAGATGACGCGTCGACTGGCGCGTGAGGAGGGGTTGCTCGTCGGCGGGTCGAGCGGGCTCGCCGTGGCATCCGCCCTCAAGGCCGCACGAACGCTGCCCGCGAGCGCGGTGGTGGTGGTGCTGCTTCCGGACGGCGGGCGGGGATACCTCGGCAAGGTCTTCAGCGAAAAGTGGATGCAGTCTTACGGCTTCACCCAGGTCTCCGACGAGAAGACGGTGGCCGACGTCGTGAGTCACAAGACCGGGTCGTTGCCGGACCTGGTTCACGCGCATCCCTCGGACACGGTGCGCGACGCCATCCAGATCATGACCAAATACGGGGTCTCGCAGCTGCCCGTTCTCACCGCGGAACCCCCCGTGGTCATCGGCGAAGTCGTGGGTGCGCTCGACGAACGGTCGCTGCTGGAACAGGTCTTCAGCGGCGATGCGAGCATGACCGATCCTGTCGGGAAATTTATCGGCACCCCGCTCGGTTTGATCGGTGTGCACGAATCGGTAAGTGCAGCACGCGTCGCATTCGAAAAGGCGGATGCCCTGCTCGTGATCGAGGACGGCAAGCCGGTCGCGGTAGTCACCCGTCACGACCTGCTCACGTTCCTCTCCGAATAGCTCGTTTCCACGCCATCACAGAAAAGAACCCAGTGCCGAAAGAGTACGACTTCTCCACCCGCGCCATCCGCACCGGGCAGGAGTTCGACCCGACGACCGGTTCGGTCATCCCGCCGATCTATCAGACCTCCACCTTCGTGCAGGACGGTATCGGCGGGTTCCGCAACGGCTATGAGTATGCCCGCGGCGGCAACCCGACGCGCACCTCGCTCGAGGAGCTCATCGCCGATCTCGAGGGCGGCAAGCACGGTTTCAGCTTCGCGTCCGGCCTCGCGGCGGAAGACACCCTGCTGCGCGCCGTGCTTGAGCCCGGCAGTCACGTCCTGATGGGCAACGACGTCTATGGCGGCACACATCGTCTGGTCAATCGGGTTTTCGTGCCGTGGGGCGTGCGTATCGACACGGTGGAGATGACGGACCTCGACGCCGTGCGCGCGGCACTCACGCCCGCGACGAAGATCCTCTGGGTGGAGACACCCAGCAACCCGCTCATGAAGATCACCGACATCGCCGCTCTCGTGGAGATCGGCCATGCGGCGGGTGTGCTGGTCGTCGTCGACAACACCTTCGCGTCGCCGTATCTTCAGAATCCGCTCGCCTTCGGGGCCGATGTCGTGACGCACTCGACCACGAAGTACCTCGGCGGCCACTCCGACGTGCTCGGCGGAGCACTGGTCATCGACGACGATGAGCTGGCGGAGAACGTCAGGTTCCTGCAGTTCGCCGTCGGCCCGGTTTCTGGTCCGATGGATGCATGGCTCACCGTGCGCGGAATCAAGACGCTCGCCGTGCGCGTGGAGCGCCACACCTCGAATGCGCAGGCCATCGCAGAAGCGCTGGTCGGTCATCCGGCCCTCGAGCGGGTGTACTACCCCGGCCTGCCCGATCACCCCGGTCACGAACTCGCCGCTCGCCAGATGCGCGGCTTCGGTGGAATGATCTCGGTATCGTTGCGTGGTGGTCCCGCCGTGGCGCGCATGTTCGCCGAGTCGACGGAACTCTTCCAGCTCGCGGAATCGCTTGGCGGTGTCGAATCCCTCATCGGTTACCCGTCGGAGATGACGCACGCCTCCGTCAAGGGAACCGCGCTCGAGGTCCCCGACAACATCGTGCGGCTCTCGGTCGGGATCGAGGGGGTCGACGATCTCGTCGAGGATGTGCTCACCGCGCTCGACCGGGCGTCGACAACTTCATAAATCGCGCATAGCGTCGGCATAGGCAACGCAGAGGGCCGCCGCGAAGAGTGGTCGGATGGCCCATTCATCCGACACCCTCGCGCTCGACGTCGCGGTTCCGGTCTTCAACGAGCAGGCTACGCTCGAGCGCAGCGTGCGTACCCTGCACGCCTATCTCCTCTCAGAGCTCGACGTACCGTGGCGGATCACCGTCGCCGACAACGCGAGCACGGATGACACGGCGGAGATCGCCGATCGCCTCGCGACAGAGCTTCCGGGCGTCATCGTCGTGCATCTGGCCGAGAAGGGACGCGGCCGCGCGCTCAAGCGGGTCTGGCTCGACTCTCCGGCGGAGGTGCTCGCCTACCTCGACGTCGATCTCTCGACGGCGCTGAGTGCGTTGCCGCCTCTCATCGCACCACTGCTCTCCGGACACTCGGATATCGCGATCGGCACCCGACTCTCCCGCGATTCGCGAGTGGTGCGGGGTGCGCGACGTGAAATCGTGTCGCGCGGCTACAACCTGCTTCTGCGCGGCACCATGTCTGTGCGTTTCAGTGACGCCCAGTGCGGTTTCAAGGCGGTGCGCCGCGAGGTGGCGCAACAACTCATCCCGCTCGTCGAAGACGACAGCTGGTTCTTCGACACGGAACTGCTGATCATCGCCGAGCGGAGCGGGCTGCGCATCCACGAGGTCCCCGTCGACTGGATCGACGATCCGAACAGCACGGTCGACGTGCTCGCGACCGCGCGCGATGACCTGAAGGGGATGCTGCGCGTCGGTCGTTCCATTATGACCGGCCGAGTGCCGATCCAGTCCATCTACGCCGAGCTCGGACGTCGCCCGTTCGATCCGCCGCGACCGCCGAGCTTCTTCGGACAGGTCGTGCGTTTCGGCGTGATCGGCCTCGTGTCGACGGCCGCCTTCGCACTGCTCTATCTGATCTTCCAGCTGGTCGTTCCCTCGCAGCTGGCCAACTTCCTCGCGCTCCTTGTGACGGCGATCGCCAACACGGCAGCCAACCGGCGCTTCACCTTCGGTGTGCGGGGGAGGGTGGGTGCCGTCGCCCATCAGTTCCAGGGGCTCGTGGTCTTCGGGATCGCCTGGGGCATCACGAGCGGTTCGCTCGTGGTCCTGCACGCACTCGACCCGGGAGCGGGTGCGCGTGGCGAACTGATCGTACTCACGCTGGCCAACCTGTTCGCCACGCTCGTCCGATTCGTGCTGCTGAGGATCTGGGTCTTCCGCCAGCATCGGCAACCGAAAGCGGTGCCATCCCCCTCTGCCCGTGTCGACCAGAAAGTATCCAGCTCATGACCGCCTCCACCGCAGCCACCGACCATCGGTCCAGCCGCGCCCGGCTGGTTCTGCGCCGGCTCGTCATGGGCCGAGCGGACGCCGCGATCTGGGAACGTCCCGCGCTGCTCGGGCTGCTCGCCCTGACCGCCGTGCTCTACCTTTGGAACCTCTCGGTCAACGGATGGGCCAACTCGTTCTACTCCGCGGCCGTGCAGGCCGGATCTGTGAACTGGGAGGCGTTCTTCTACGGTTCCTCAGACGCGGCGAATTCGATCACGGTCGACAAGCCACCCGCCAGCCTGTGGCTCATGGCGCTGTCTGTGCGGCTGTTCGGGCTGAGCTCGTTCAGCATCCTCTTGCCGGAAGCGATCATGGGCGTCGTCACGGTCGCGCTCATTTACGCGACCGTGCGCCGCCACTTCTCGGCGCAGACCGCGCTATTCGCCGGTTCCGTTCTGGCGATAACGCCGGTGGCGGTGCTCATGTTCCGCTTCAACAACCCGGATGCGCTGCTCGTGCTGCTCCTGACCCTCGCTGCCTACTTCACGCTGCGCGGAATCGAGAGCGGCAAGCTCCGCTGGGTGCTGTGGGCGGCGGGCATGGTCGGGCTCGGATTCCTCACGAAGCAGCTGCAGGCCTTCCTCGTTCTGCCCGTACTCGCCGGAATCTATCTCTGGGCGGCTCCGCCGAAGTTGTCCAAGCGACTCGTGCATCTCGTCGCGGCCCTGGGGGTTGTGATCGTCTCGGCGGGGTGGTGGGTCGCGATCGTCGAACTCATGCCTGCAAGCCTGCGGCCGTACATCGGCGGCTCGCAATCCAACAGCTTTCTCGAGCTGACCTTCGGTTACAACGGCCTCGGGCGCCTCACGGGCAACGAGACGGGGAGTGTCGGCGGCGGTGCCAACTGGGGCTCGACGGGCATCCTTCGTCTCTTCGAAAGCGAGATCGGAGGTCAGATCAGTTGGCTGCTGCCCGCCGCGCTCATCACGATGGTCGTTGCGTTCGTGCTGCTCTGGAAGGCGCCGCGTACCGATCAGAAACGCGTCGTGCTCGCGCTGTTCTCCGGGTGGTTGCTGGTGACCGCGCTCGCCTTCAGCTTCATGGCAGGCATCTTCCACGCGTACTACACGGTCGCACTCGCCCCACCGCTCGCCGCGGTCCTCGCGGTCGGTGCGAGCATGCTCTGGTCGCGTCGCTCGGAGCTGTGGGCGCGGATCGTCTCGGCGACGACTGTCGTGCTGACGGCGATGTGGGCATACGCCCTGCTGACTCGAGCGGCCGACTGGCTGCCGTGGCTCAAGTGGCTGGTACTCGTGCTGGGTGCAGTTGCCGCGATGATGGTGCTCCTGCCGCGACGCGGAAAGGTGTTCGCTGCAGCCACAGTCGCGGTGACGCTGGCCAGCGGCCTCATCGCACCGGCGGCGTACAGCCTCGAGACGATCTCGACGGCGCACAGCGGATCGATCGTGACGGCCGGACCGACGGTGAATGGATCGACGGGTGGCGGGGGCCGCTTCGGCGGCGGGCGGCCGGGAGCTGGGCAGCCGCCGGCGGGTGGTCAGCCCGGTGCCCTTGGCAACACAGCGGGCCGGCCCGCGACGGGGGCCGCGCCCGGCCGCTTCGGTGGCGGAGGCATGACCGGACTGCTCGGTGGCGGGAGCGTGAGTTCGAGCGTCGTCGCCCTGATCAGCGAGAACGCGAGCGCCTACACCTGGGTGGCCGCGGCGGTCGGCTCGAACAACGCCTCCGGGTACCAGTTGCAGAGTGGATCGCCGGTCATGGCGATCGGAGGCTTCAACGGAAGCGATCCGTCCCCGACCCTCGCGGCGTTCAAGGCTTACGTCGCGTCGGGCAAGATCCACTACTTCGTCGGCGGTGGATCCCTCGGTCGAGCGAGCGGTGGATCCTCGGCTTCGTCCGCGATCGCGGCCTGGGTCGCAGCAACCTTCACCGCCAGCACGGTCGACGGGGTCACGATCTACGACCTGACCTCCTGATCGGCGCAAACTCGCGGCTCCCTGACTGTTTGTCGCTGGACGATTTGTTTCAGCCACGACAGCATGAAAGCATGCTCAGGATGCCGAACGCAGTGCGGAGAGAAGAATGACCGAATATCGCGCCCATTTCGATTCCGTGGTCGAGTTCGCCAACGGGGGAAGCCTCCGCGCCGAGGGATTCCGCCTCGACCTGCCGTCTGCGGTGGTCGCGGAGCGTGACGTGGCACGCCTCTTCGTGCAGCACCTCGGTCTTGCCCTGGTCGGCAGCGTGACGATCACCGGGCTCCGCATCGTCGAAGAGCAGCATCGCGGCAGCCGCGGCATCGACACCCAGCTCCACGCCGGTCGTGGCCGTCTCGTCGATCTAAGCCACACGATCCACGCCGGACTCGTGACCTATCCGGGTCTGCCCGTTCCGGTGATCACGCCCTACCTCACCCGCGAGGACTCCACGGCCAGGTATGCGCCGGGTACCCAGTTCGCGATGGACATGATCACCATGATCGGCAACACGGGCACCTACATCGACAGCCCGTGGCACCGCTACGAGGGCGGGACCGACCTCGCCGGACTTGACCTCGACACCCTGGTCGACCAGCCGGCGGAGATATTCCATTTGCGGGATATATCCGCCCGCGGCGTGGGAGCCGAGCAGCTCTACGATCGGGACGTCCGCGAAAAGGCGGTGCTCCTCGACACCGGCTGGAGCCGCCATTTCGGCGTGCCAGCCTACCTCGCCGGTGCACCGTTCCTCACCGCCGAGGGTGCGGACTACCTGGTGGATCAGGGCGTGACCATGGTCGGGATCGACTCGCTGAACATCGACGACACGGAATCAGGGGGAGAGCGACCCGCGCATTCCGCGCTCCTCGCGGCGGGCATCCACGTCATCGAGCACCTGACCAACCTGGCCGTGCTCCCGCCCTCCGGCAGCACGGTGACGGTGGTGCCGCCGAAGGTCGAGGGGTTCGGGACCTTCCCCGTCCGGGCCTTCGCCCGTCTTCCATGAGTGGAGCATCGAGCGGATTCGCGGGTGCACAATAATGGGGGAATGTACGAGAGATGTGGCCGTACACATCATCGTCGACGAAGCGGTAGCCAGCAGCCATGGAACCAGAAAGGGTTCGCGCCCCCAACATCCGTGATGTGGCGCGGCTGGCAGGGGTGTCGTACCAGACGGTTTCCCGGGTGCTCAACAACTCGGAGAGCATCAAGCCGAGCACCAAGGAACGGGTGCTCGAGGTCATCGACCAGGTCGGCTATCGCCCCAATCAGGCGGCGCGCGCACTCGTCACCAGCCGCTCGCGAACGATCGGCGTGCTCACGTCGCAGACCGCCCACTACGGTCCGACCATCAGCCTGCACGCCATCGAGGACGCCGCGCGCGAGGCCGGGTATCTCATCAGCACGACGAGCCTCGCGACCAGCGAGTACGAATCGATCACCGATCGGCTCGAGCACCTCATCAGCCAGGCGGTCGAGGGCCTCGTCGTCATCGCGCCGCAGGTGCGGGTCTTCGATGCGATTCGCGAACTCGACATCCGCCTCCCGCTCGTCACCCTCGACTCGACCCGCCGCGACGACCAGCGCAGCCTGTCCGTCGACCAGATCGCCGGCGCGCGGATGGCCACCAGACACCTGATCGAGCTCGGGCACCGCGAGATCGTGCATCTGGGCGGCCCACAGGATTGGATCGAGGCAGAGGCGCGGATGCGGGGCTTCCTCGACGAGATCAATGACGCCGATCTCGACACCCACCCTCCGATCCTCGGCGACTGGACGGCGGACTTCGGTTACCACGTCGGAAGCGAGCTCATCCGCTATCGGAACTTCACGGCGATTTTCGCGGCGAACGACCAGATGGCGCTCGGCCTCATGCACGCGTTCCGGGATGGCGGACTCGACGTTCCCGGCGATGTGAGCGTCGTGGGATTCGACGACATCCCCGAGGCCGCGCACTACTCGCCGCCGCTCACCACCGTGCGCCAGGACTTCACCGAAATCGGCAGGCGTTCCGTCGCGCTGCTCCTGGCGGAGTTGCGCGGCGAGGCCGATCGCCACCACGACCAGATCCTGCCGGAGTTGATCGTCCGCCAGTCGACGGCGCCCCCGCGGCGGTAGCCCGTTGCCCGAGGTTGCGTTAACTTCTTGACGACAAGGGTCCGCATGCTGCACTCTCGATGTCATGCCTGCATCGCCGCACTCCGTCTCACGCGGCGCGCGTAACCCCGGATCGCAGACCGCTCTGCGCGAACTCAACCAGAAGCGGCTCGTTGACGTGCTCCTGGGGAGCGGCCCGATGACCCAGGCGGATCTCGCCAGGCAGACGGGGCTCTCGACGGCCACGGTTTCGAACATCGTCAAAACGATGGCGGCGGCAGGGGCGGTCGAAACCGAGCCGACCACGAGTTCCGGCCGCCGGGCCCTGCTCGTAAGGCTGTCGAACAACGGCGCGGTCGCGGTCGGGATCGACTTCGGCCGGCGGCATCTGCGCGTCGTGCTGACCACCCTCGGCTACGACCTCGTCGCAGAGGAGTTCGTGGAACTGCCGATCGGTCATCGCGCGACCGATGGCATCGACAGGGCCGCCGCCGTGCTGAACCATCTGCTCGAGAAGAGCGGCGTGAAGCTCACGTCCGTGCTCGGTGTGGGGGTCGGGATCCCTGGGCCGATCGACCAGAGAACGGGAACCGTCGTTCAGGGCGCGATCCTGCCGGAGTGGGTGGGGATCCATCTGCAGGACCTCGAGGAGCGCCTACATTTCCCCGTTGTCTTCGACAATGACGCAAATCTGGGGGCTCTCGCCGAGGTGACCTGGGGGCCGCACAGCAGGGTTGAGAATCTCGTCTTCATCAAGATCGGAAGCGGTATCGGAGCCGGGCTCGTGCTCAATGGCAGGCTGTTCTACGGCTCGGTCGGAGTCACGGGAGAGATCGGCCACGAGACGGTCACCGACCACGGAATCGTCTGCCACTGTGGCAATCGTGGATGCCTCGAGACCGTGGCATCCACCTCCGTGATGATCGACCTCCTCAGTCGCCGCGGCAGCCCGCCGATCGGCACGGCGGACATTGTGCGCAATGCGCTCGCCGGCGATTCCGCCACCCTGAGAGTTCTGGATGACGCGGGCGCCGCCATCGGTCGCGCCCTGGCCAGTGTGGCGAATCTCATCAATCCGGAGGTGATCGTGGTCGGAGGCCCGCTCGCCGAACTGGGGAGCATCCTGCTGCGACCGATCGAACGCGGCCTCGTGAGGCACGCGGTTCCGAGCGTGGGCGAAGCCACCTCCCTCGTGATGTCCTCCCTCGGGGGCCGGGCCGAGGCACTGGGTGCCGCTGCGCTCGTTTTGCAGCAGCCTGGCATCCGGAATTCGTGAGTCGTTACTGAGTTGTTGTGTTCATAACTTGACGACAAGGCCTCGAACAAGGTTTAGTCTGTTAGCGGAGATAATTTCCGACCCCCTATGAGACAAGGTAGTCCGGCGTTGAAGACTGTTGCGCTAGCCGAACGTGTGAACGTACACATCCCGCTGATGCGAGTCCAGGGGGTAACTAATGGCGAATGAGCCGACCATCCTCGAGATGCGTTCGATCACCAAAGAGTTCCCCGGCGTCAAGGCTCTCGACAGGGTCTCACTGACCGTCAAGGCCGGTGAGATCCACTCGATCTGCGGCGAGAACGGCGCGGGCAAGTCGACCCTGATGAAGGTGCTGTCCGGTGTCTACCCCTACGGCACCTACCAGGGTGACATCGTCTACCAGGGCGAGGTGTCGCGCTTCAAGGACATCCGCTCGAGCGAGGCCGCCGGCATCGCGATCATCCATCAGGAGCTGGCGCTCATACCGGAGCTCTCGATCACCGAGAACATCTTCATCGGCAACGAGCCGCGGCGTTACGGCACGATCAACTGGGTCGAGGCGAAACGGCGTGCCATCGAGCTGCTCGCCCGCGTCGGACTCAACGACGACCCCGACACCCAGATCAAGAACATCGGGGTGGGCAAGCAGCAACTCGTCGAGATCGCCAAGGCGCTGAACAAGTCAGTGAAGCTGCTCATCCTGGATGAGCCGACGGCTGCGCTCAACGAAACAGAGTCACAGCACCTGCTCGACCTCATCCGCGGACTCAAGAGCCGCGGCATCGCGTCGATCATGATCTCGCACAAGCTCAATGAAATCGAACAGGTCTCGGATTCCATCACGATTATCCGGGACGGCAAGACGATCGAGACGATCGACGTCAACGCGGATGGCGTGGACGAAAACCGCATCATCCGGGGCATGGTCGGTCGCGTGCTCGAGAACCGCTTCCCCGACCGCACTCCGCACATCGGCGACGTGTTCTTCGAAGTGAAGAACTGGACAGTGCAGCATCCGTTGAGCGCCGATCGCCTCGTGGTCAAGAACTCGAGCTTCACGGTTCGCCGCGGCGAGGTCGTCGGATTCGCGGGACTCATGGGGGCCGGACGCACCGAGCTCGCGATGAGCATCTTCGGTCGCTCGTACGGCAACTTCGTCTCCGGTCAGGTGTTCAAGGACGGCAAGGAAATCCAGCTTCGCAATGTCTCGGAGGCGATCGACAACGGCATCGCCTACGTGAGCGAGGACCGCAAGGCGCTGGGCCTGAACCTGCTCGACGACATCAAGCGTTCGATCGTCTCGGCCAAGCTCTCGAAGATCTCCAGGGCCGATGTCGTGGACAGGGTCAAGGAGCACAAGGCGGCAGAGCAGTACCGCAAGAGCCTGCGAATCAAGACCCCTACGGTTGACGAGGGCGTCAACAAGCTCTCCGGTGGAAACCAGCAGAAGGTCGTGCTGGCGAAGTGGATGTTCACCGACCCGGACCTGCTGATCCTGGATGAGCCGACGCGCGGCATCGACGTCGGAGCCAAGACCGAGATCTACGGCATCATCCGCGACCTCGCCGCGCAGGGCAAGGCGGTCATCATGATCTCCTCAGAACTGCCCGAGCTGCTCGGTGTCTCCGATCGCATCTACACGATCTTCGAGGGCACCATCACGAACGACATCCCGATCGAGCGGGCCGATCCCGAAACCCTGATGAAGAACATGACCTCCGCGAGAAAGAAAGTTACCCAGCCATGAGCGCATCGACAACCGCACCCAAGAAGTCCGGGGGCATCCGCGACCTGGGCAAGATGTTCGGCGGCAGCACCGGAACCGGTCGCCAGGTCGGCATTCTTGGCGCTCTCGTCGTCATCATCATCCTGTTCGAGATCCTGACCGGTGGCCTCACGCTCGACCCGATCAACCTGATCAACCTGGTGAACCAGAACGCCTACGTGTTGATTCTCGCGATCGGCATGGTGATGGTGATCATCGCCGGGCACATCGACCTCTCGGTCGGATCCATCGCCGCGTTCGTCGGAATCGTCGTGGCGACAGCGATGGTCAGCTGGCACTTCCCACCGATCATCGCCATCCTGCTCGGCCTCGTGCTCGGTGCGATCATCGGCGCATGGCAGGGGTTCTGGGTTGCCTACATCGGCGTTCCGGCCTTCATCGTGACTCTCGCCGGCATGCTCATCTTCCGCGGTGCAAACCAGTTCTTCGGCAACTCGAACACGGTGACCGTGCCCGATTCGTTCACGGTGATCGGCGGCGGCTCCATTCCCGACTTCGGCCCGAACACGAACTACAGCAACGGCACGTTGATTCTGGGTCTGCTCGTCATCGTCGCCTTGGTCTGGCAGGAGATCCGGCAGCGTCGCACGCAGACCCTCATGGGAGCGGATAAGGCTCCGGTCTGGGTCAGCGTCGTCAAGGTCGTCATCCTGATTCTGGTAGCGGGCGGCGCGACGCTGCTGTTCGCGTCGGGCCGCGTTGGCACCAGTTTCCCGATCTCGGGCATCATTCTCGGCGTGCTCGTGCTCATCTATTCCTTCGTCACCCGCAACACCACGTTCGGCCGCCACATCTACGCGGTCGGAGGCAACTGGCACGCCGCAGAGTTGTCCGGCGTCAAGATCAAGCGGATCAATTTCTTCGTCATGATGAACATGTCGGTGCTCGCCTCGGTCGCCGGCATGATCGGTGTCGCCCGGGCGGGTGCCTCAGGCCCTGGTGACGGCACCGGGTGGGAACTCGACGCCATCGCGGCCGTCTTCATCGGTGGCGCGGCGGTCGCTGGAGGAATCGGCACCATCGTGGGATCCATCGTCGGTGGTCTCGTGATCGCCGTGCTCAACAACGGCCTGCAGCTTCTCGGTGTCTCCAACGATCGGGTCCAGATCATCAAGGGCCTCGTGCTGCTGCTGGCTGTCGGCATCGACGTCTACAGCAAGCGGCAGGGCAGGCCGTCACTGATCGGGTTCCTGACCAGGAACAGAAGCGATTCCTCTGGCGGTACCCCGATCGACCGGCCGACCATCGCGCCGACCGACAGCGCGGAGCAGTCCGCGCGCCCACAGTCCACTATGCCGAATTGATCATTCGCGCATAGTCCCTGGGGACGATGAATGTCCCCAGTTTCCATTGCACCATCAAGACAAGAAAGCGACATATCACATGCGCAAATTCGCAATCACGACTGTGGCAATTGCCGGAGTCGCGCTCATGGCCCTCTCGGGCTGTTCCTCCCGCGGGGCGACCCCCGCAGGAAGCGGCAGTGCCGGCGGTTTCGCTGCCGGCTCCACCATCGGCGTTGCCCTGCCGGACAAGACGTCGGAGAACTGGGTACTCGCAGGCAAGCTCTTCACCGACGGTCTGACCGCGGCCGGCTTCAAGCCCGACGTGCAGTACGCGCCATCCGCCAACACCGCGTCGGAGCAGGCAAGCCAGATCTCGACGATGAACACCAAGGGCGCAAAGGTCCTGATCATCGGTGCGTTCGACGGCAAGCAGCTCGGCTCGCAGGTCAAGACCGCGCACGACAATGGCGCAAAGGTCATTGCCTACGACCGCATCATCCAGGACAGTTCGGCCGTCGACTACTACGTCGCGTATGACAACGAGAAGGTCGGCGAGCTCCAGGGCCAGGCCCTTCTCGACGGCATGAAGGCGCGCTTCCCCAGCGCGACGTCGTACAACATCGAACTGTTCTCGGGTGCATCCACCGACCCGAACGCGAAGGTGTTCTTCGATGGCGCCATGAAGATCCTGCAGCCGAAGATCGATGACGGAACCCTCAAGGTCGTGTCGGGCCAGACCGCAATCGCCCAGACCCAGACCACCGGGTGGCTCGCGGCCAACGCACAGACCCGCATGGACACCCTGCTCGCTGGCAACTACTCCGGCAAGGTCCTGAACGGCGTGCTGTCGCCGAACGACACGCTCGCGCGCGCGATCATCACGTCGATCAAGGCCGCAGGCAAGGCGACGCCGGTCATGCCGGTTGTCACCGGTCAGGACTCGGAAGCTGCCTCGATCCCGTTGATCATGACGGGCGAGCAGTACTCCACCATCAACAAGGACACGACGAAGCTCGTCGCCCAGGCAATCGCCATGGTCAAGGAGCTCGCCGCCGGAAAGAAGGCGTCGACCAATGCGCCGGCCACCAACAACGGCACGGTCGACGTTCCTACGTACTACCTCCCGCCGGAGCTGGTCACGAAGGCTAACGCCGCGCAGTCCTACGCGAACAACCCAACCCTCGAGGCGCTGACCAAGTAGTCACGACTCGCGAGTAACAAGGATCGGCCCCCGCGATTTCGCGGGGGCCGATCTTCTGATTGCCGCGACGTACCGGGGTCTCCGTCGACGTCTAGGCAGGAGCGTGCGCGGCGGACGCCGTCGAGGCCGCGGCCCGATACTGGGAGCGGATAATCGGTCGGTAGTCGGCCGCGGGCTCCGCGCTCAGTTCCAGGGGCCAGTCCGGCCGCTCGCCCGTCAGCGCCCAGGCAGCTTGGCGCGCGGCCCCCGCGGCCACGTACTCCGCGGGCTCGGGAACCACGACGGGCAGCTCGAAGACCTGCGCGGCGATCGCGCTCACCGCCGGGTTCTGCGCGGCACCTCCGATCAGCAGCAGTCGGCGGGCGACTACCCCGTGCGCGAGAACGGCGTCCAGTCCGTCGGCGAGGCCGCAGAGCAGGCCCTCAATCGCGGCTCTCGCCAGGTTGGGTCGAGTCGCGGAGGCGAGAGTGAGTCCGAACAGCGAGCCAGTGGCATCCGGCAGATTCGGTGTTCGCTCACCCTCGAAATAGGGCAGGAGCACAAGACCTTCCGAACCGGGTGGTGCGCTGAGGGCGAGGCGGGCGAACTCCGAATGATCGACGTGGAGCAGCGCCGCCACGGAATCGAGGATGCGGGCGGCATTCAGGGTCGCTATCAGCGGGAGGAAGCCGCCAGCGGCATCCGCGAATCCGGCTACCGTGCCGGAAGCGTCGTGCGTAGGCGTCTCGGTGACCGCGAACACCGTACCGCTCGTGCCGATGGACACCACGGCGTCGCCCTCGCGGGCGTCGAGCCCGAGCGCGGCCGCAGCGTTGTCGCCGGCACCGGCCGCGACCAGCAACCCCTTCGAAAACTCAGGAGATGCGACCTCGACGCGGCGACTTTCCGCCGGTTCGAGCACCGTTGGCAGCACAAGTCCTGAGTTTTCGATGGTGCGGCGGAGGGCGCGGGCGAGCAGGTCGCGGTCGTAGGCGTTGGCCACCGGGTCGAAGTAGCTCGTGCCGCTGGCGTCGGAACGGTCGGTCACGAGCTCATCGAGCAGCGGGTTGTTTGGCCCGAAGCCGCGCAGGCGCCAGGTGAGCCAGTCGTGGGGAAGTGCGACGGCGGCCACCCGAGCCGCGTTCTCCGGTTCGGCGTCACTGAGCCAGCGCAGCTTGGTAAGCGTGAACGAAGCCACCGGCACCGACCCGGTGCGCCGCGAGAAGGTTTCGGCGCCCAGTTCGTCGATCAGGTCGAGGGCGGCCTGGGCCGAGCGCGTGTCGTTCCACAGAAGCGCCGGGCGAATGACGCGGCCCCCGTGGTCGAGCACCACCATGCCGTGCTGCTGCCCCCCGACCGAGACCGCGGCAACGTCGTGGATGGCTCCCGCGTCGAGGATCGCCGACTTCAGTGCGCTCCACCAGGCCTCGGGATCCACCTCAGTACCCTCGGGATGAGGCGCCCGCCCGGTGCGCACGACCGCGCCCGTGTCCAGATCGCGGACGACGACCTTGCAACTCTGCGTCGATGAATCGACTCCGGCGACCAGTGTCATCCGCGTCAGCTCCTCATTCCGTTCATAACTCCTGCAGAATCCTACGGGCCGGTCACCCGGCCCCGAGATCCGCGCATCCGCCTCGCCGCCCGGGAAATTCTGCAGGAGTTATGCGCGGAGCGAGGGGCGGGGCGGGCGGCGGTGGTCAGCGCGCGCCTAGCAGGTGCTCGAGGGCGAGTTGGTTGAGGCGCACGAAGCCGAAGCCCTTGGCGCCGAAGTACGAGCCGGCGTCGAATTCCTCGAAGGATGTGCGGTCCGCGAGCAGATCCTCATAGCTTTCCCCGGCGTTCAGGGTCGGCTCGTTGATCTGGGCGACGCGGGATGCCGCGAGCGCCTCCTGCACCTCGGGGTCGGCCCGGAAAGCGGCCGCGCGCTCCTTGAGCAGCAGGTAGGTGCGCATGTTGGCTGCGGCCGAATCCCAGACGCCCGTGATGTCCTCCGTGCGGCTCGGCTTGTAGTCGAAGTGGCGGGGGCCGTCGTAGGCCGGGCCTCCGTTCGGGCCGCCGTTCTCGAGCAGATCGACGAGGGAGAATGCGTTCTGCAGGTCGCCGTGGCCGAACACGAGATCCTGGTCGTACTTGATTCCGCGCTGACCGTTGAGGTCGATGTGGAAGAGCTTGCCCTGGTAGAGCGCCTGCGCGATGCCGGCCGTGAAGTTGAGCCCTGCCATCTGCTCGTGCCCGACCTCGGGGTTCACGCCGAACAGCTCGGGGCGTTCGAGCGTTTCGATAAAGGCGATGGCATGGCCGACAGTCGGCAGCAGGATGTCGCCGCGTGGCTCGTTCGGCTTAGGCTCGATTGCGAATCGGATGTCGTAACCCTTGTCGACAACGTGCTGCGCGAAGAAGTTCACGGCCTCGCGATAGCGCTCAAGCGCGCCGCGGATGTCCTTGGCCGTGTCGTACTCCGCGCCCTCGCGGCCTCCCCACATGACGAAGGTCTTGGCCCCGAGTTCGACGCCGAGTTCGAGCTGGCGCATGGCTTTGCGCATCGCGAAGCGACGTACGACCCGGTCGTTCGAGGTGAAGCCGCCGTCTTTGAAGACGGGTGCGCTGAACAGGTTGGTGGTGACCATCGGGATGATGAGGCCGGTGTCCGCGAGAGCCTGCTTCAGGCGGTCGATCTGTTTCTGGCGCTCTGAGTCGGTTGAGCCGAAGGGGAACAGATCGTCATCGTGGAAGGTGAGACCGTACGCGCCGAGTTCCGCGAGCCGGGTGACCGCTTCGACCACGTCCAGCTGCGGGCGAGTGGGTCCGCCGAAGGGGTCTGTGCCGTTGTAGCCGACGGTCCAGAGCCCGAAGGAGAATTTGTCGTCGCGGGCGGGCTGCGTGGCCATGGTGTCCTGTCTTTCAGCGTCGTCGGTGATTTGTTGCTGTTCAAAACATATCAGGCGTGAATGGAGACCGCAGCGTGCAGTCTGCGCGTGTGGTCCACCGTCCGCACCGGTCCCGTCGCACGGACCCGTGCGGTGAAGCGGATGTCCTGGCTCGACGCGCCAAGTCGGAACTCCAGCGCCCCCGGCTCGACGATCCGTTTGCCGCCCAGACCGGTGAAGGAGGTGACGTCGGCTGGGACGTCGAACTCGATCACGGCGGAGGCGCCGGGATCGAGTTCCACCCTGGCATAGGCGATGAGGCGGATGACCGGGCGGGTGACGGTGGCGACCGGGTCGTGCAGGTAGAGCTGTACGACTTCGGTGCCCGAGCGCTCACCCGTGTTTCGCACGGTGAGGCCGACCCTCCCGCTGCCGTCCGTGGCGAACGCGGCATCCGGATGCCGGACTCGACCGTCGACCGTGAGCTCGCTCCACTCGAAGCTCGTGTAGCCGAGACCGGCGCCAAAGCCGTACGCCGGAGTCGGGTCGATGTTCGAGACCTCGCTGGCGTGCGCGAGCCGTGGCGCGAGGTACGTCCAGGGCTGCGCGCCGGGGTGGGCGGGAATGCTCACCGGAAGGCGACCCGATGGGTTGACGGCCCCGCTCAGCACTCGTGCGATCGCCGTGCCTCCCTCCTCGCCTGGGAAGAAGGTCTGCACGATCGCGGCCGCGCGCTGCGGGGCCGTGCCGAGGGCATAGGGTCGTCCGGAATCGACCAGCACCACGACCGGAGTACCAGAGTCGAGCACGGCCTCGACGAGTTCCCCCTGCACGCCGGGGAGGGCCAGCGATTCGGCGTCGCAACCCTCACCCGAGGTTCCGCGGCCGAAGAGACCCGCCCGGTCGCCGACCGCGACGATCACGACATCGGCAGCCGTGGCCGCCGCGACGGCGCCGGCGATGCCCGAACGATCGATCCCGTCGACCGTGCAGCCGACCTGGAAGGTGACGTCGGCATCCGGGAATTGGTCACGGATGCTCGTGAGGATGCTCGGGATGTCGATCCCGATGGGCAGTTCAGGGTGGTGAATGCCGACATGGCTCGGGAATGAGTAACAGCCGAGCATGGTCATGACGTCGTCAGCGGTGGGCCCGACCACGGCGATACGACGCCGTGACGCGAGCGGGAGGGTGCCGTCGTTGCGGAGAAGCACGACGGCCTGTTCGGCGATCGTCCTGGCGAGCGCGCGATCGGCGTCCTGGTCGAGATCGACGCGGCCGTGGACGCTCGCGGCATCGTCGATCTCGCCGTCGGTCCACCCGTCTGGTACCGGGCTCCAGCCGGCGTCGAGCAGGCCGAGCTCGACCTTCTGCCGGAGTACACGCTCGAGCGCACGGTCGACGAGCGCCTCGGACACACGCCCGGCTTCGATTTCGGCGATGAGTGGATCCGAGTACGTCTTGGCGCTCGGAAGTTCGACGTCGACGCCGGCGGTCAGCGCCAGCACGGCTGCTTCGCCCCAGGTGCCGGCGACGCCGTGAAGAAGCTTGAGAAAGCCGATGCCGAAGTAGTCGGCCACAACCGTTCCCTCGAACCCCCAGGTGTTGCGGAGGAGCGTCGTGAGCAGAGACTCGTCGGCCGCGGACGGGACGCCGTCGACCTCCGCGTACGAATGCATGACCGACCGCACCCCGCCCTCGCGCACGGCCATTTCGAACGGCGGGAGGATAATGTCGGCGAACTCGCGCGGTCCCATGCCGACCGGCGCGAGGTTGCGAGCAGCGCGAGAGGCGGAATAGCCGGCGAAGTGCTTGAGGGTCGCGACGATGCCGGATGACTCCAGCCCCTGAACGTAGGCCGTCGCGATGGTCCCGACGAGGTACGGGTCCTCGCCGATCGTCTCCTCCGTGCGTCCCCAGCGTGGATCGCGCGTGACGTCGAGCACGGGAGCGAGTCCCTGGTGCACGCCGACGGCGCGCATGCTCGCCCCGATCCTCTTCGCCATCTCGCGCACGATCTCGGGATTGAAGGTGGCTCCCCATGAGAGGGGAACCGGATAGGCGGTCGCCCCCCAGGTGGTGAATCCCGCGAGGCATTCCTCGTGGACGAGCGCCGGGATTCCGAAGCGATTCGACGCCATGATGTGCCGCTGCACGCGAGCGAGCTCGGCCGCGCCGGTCGCCGCGTCGACCGGATTGGTGCCGAAGGCGCGAGTGAGCTGGCCGAGCCCGAATCCCAACAGCGCATCGAGGTCGACGTCTTCGCCGAGATCGTTCTGGTGAGGAGCGACGCCGTTTCCCTCGGTCGATACGCCGACCCACATGCCGTAGAGCTGGGCGACCTTCTCGCGCAGGGTCATTCGGGCGATGATGGCGGCGACCCGATCTTCCGTGCGCAGGTTCGTGTCGCTCCACGGGCGCTCCGCGGCGTCCGTACGTGGCTTCAACGACACCATTGGCAGCACCCTACGCGATTTCTCTTACAGAAACTTTCGCAATATTCTGCGAAATTGTTACCGCGTCGGCAGTCTAAAGTCCCGCCGCCCGGCCGTCAAGGGCGCCCGAGTGCGGCGCGGGTCCCCGGTTCTGCGGGACTCGGTAGAGTATCCCCATGTCCAGCGAAACTGTCGTAGGTGCCACGATGAGCAGGGCCACCCTCTCGCGTGTAGCCGCCGAAGCAGCGGTGTCCGTCTCGACAGTCTCGAAGGTGCTGAACGGCCGCACCGGCGTTTCGGATTCCACGCGCGCGCGAGTTGAGGATCTGCTCCGTGACCACGGCTACAACCGGCGCAATTCAGGCCTGTCGGCCGCGCCGCTCATCGAACTCGTGTTCAGCGAGATCGATAGTGCTTGGGCGATCGAAATCATCCAGGGTGTTGAGCGCATATCGCGGGAGAACGGGATGAGCGTCGTTCTCACGGAGAGCGGCGACCGCCATTCGCCCAGCCCCGACTGGATCGACGGCGTGATGCGCCGACGCCCAGCGGGCGTGATTCTCGTGTTCTCCGACCTTTCAGCCGAGCATAAACACCAGTTGCGCACGCGCAACATTCCCTTCGTCATCGTCGACCCTGCCGGGGATCCGGCCCCGGACGTGCCATCCATCGGTTCGGCGAACTGGTCCGGTGGCTACATCGCCACCCGCCACCTCATCGAGTTGGGCCACCGCCGCATCGCCATGATCACCGGGCCCGATGACATGATGTGCTCCACCGCCAGGCTGTCCGGCTACCGCGCGGCCCTTGACGGCGCGGGCATTCGGGCGAGGGACGACTACGTCGTCGGCGGCGACTTCCACTACGCCGACGGCATCGTGGGCGGCGGCAAGCTCCTGTCGCTGCCGGAACCACCGACGGCCATCTTCGCCGGAAGCGATATGCAGGCGCTTGGCGTCTACGAGTCCGCGCGCGCACTGGGCCTGAGTATTCCCGACGACCTCTCCGTGGTCGGATACGACGACCTGAAGGTTGCCCTGTGGGCCGGGCCGCCGCTCACGACCGTGCGGCAGCCGCTCACCGAAATGGCGGAAGAAGCGACTCGCCTCGTGATCCGGCTGCGCAACGACTCCCAGGTCGACAACCTGCGTATCGATCTCGCGACGAGCCTCGTCGTGCGCGGCAGCACCGCGCCGCTGCTCGCGCCCTGACGCGGCACGGCAACGCGAAAAGTTTCGTAAAAGAGGGCTGAAACTTGACCGGTCTCCGAGACGGAGGTTAACCTGTGCTTGACCGCGACGGAGCGGCGACGGATGCGAGGCAGGAGAGTCGCTGCAGGCACGTTCGATAGCACTCGACCGGAAGGAAGCGCATGCCAGCCGTACCATCCTCGGATCCGTCGTCCGCACGCAAGGCACTCGTCGTACGCGGGGGCTGGGACGGCCACCAGCCGGTCGAGACGACCGGACTGTTCATCCCGTTTCTCGAGGCCAATGGTTTCGACGTGCGCATCGAGGAGTCCTCGAAGGTCTACGCCGACGCGGATTACCTGGCAACCGTCGACCTCGTTGTGCAGACGAACACGATGACGACGATCGAGCCGGAGGAATTCGCCGGCCTGCGTCACGCCGTCGAGAACGGCATGGGACTCGGCGGATGGCACGGTGGCATCGCGGATTCGTATCGCAACAATGTCGACTACCTGCAGCTCGTGGGCGGGCAGTTCGCGGCCCATCCCGGCCGCCACCCCGACGAGCGGATCGGTGAGCAGTCCGACAACTACGTGCCGCACACGATCCACATGCTTCCGGTCGCCGCGGACCACCCCATCACCGCGGGGATCACCGACTTCGACCTCGTCACGGAGCAGTACTGGGTGCTGCACGACGACTACAACGACGTGCTCGCGACCACGACCCAGGACGCGCGTCCATGGGATCCGTGGCACCGGCCGGTGACATCCCCAGCGATCTGGACCCGGCACTGGGGCAAGGGGCGCATCTTCGTTTCGACGCCGGGCCATCGCCTGGAGATCGTCGAGAACCCGAACGTGCGCACGATCATCGAGAGGGGACTGCTGTGGGCGGCCCGCTGAGGATCGGCATCGTCGGCGTCGGCAAGATCAGCGAACAGTACTTCGCATCCTTTCCTTCGCTGCCAGGCCTCGAACTGGTCGCCGTCGCCGATCTCGACGAGGCGCGCGCCTCGGCGGTTGCCGCAGAGCAGGGCGTCAAAGCACTGGCGGTGGACCGGCTCATCGCCGATCCGCGCATCGACGCCGTGCTCAACCTGACCATCCCGGCCGCACACGTCGAGGTCGCGACCCGGGCGTTCGAGGCAGGCAAACACGTCTACGCCGAGAAGCCGCTCGCCCTCGCCCCCGCGGATGCCGTCGAGATGCTGGCGCTCGCCGAGCGTCGTGGACTCCGCATGGGTTCGGCACCGGACACGGTGCTCGGCACCGGCGTCCAGACCGCTCGCCAGCTCCTCGACTCCGGGCGCATCGGCACGGCAGTGGGAGCCACGGCGTTCTGGGTCTCGCCAGGACATGAGCTCTGGCATCCCGCTCCGCAGTTCTATTACCAGGCCGGCGGGGGGCCCCTGTTCGACATGGGACCCTACTATCTGACCGCGCTCGTCACGCTGCTCGGCCCGGTCGCCAGGGTCTCCGGTGCCGTCGGGAGGTCGAGCAGGGAGCGTGTCGTGGCGACCGGGCCCGGGGCCGGTGCTCCCATCGCCGTGGATGTCGACACTCACGTGACCGCGACGCTCGAACACGCCTCGGGAGTCGCCTCGAGCCTCACCGTGAGCTTCGACGTCTGGGCCTCGCGCATCCCCAACATCGAGGTCTACGGCACCGACGGCACGATCTCGGTCCCCGATCCGAACATGTTCTCCGATCCCGTCGAGTTGTGGACGAGTCGCGATCAGGCCTGGCGCACGGCGGAGGTCTCCGCAGGCTACGCGGATGCCGCCCGCGGCTTCGGGCTCGCCGACATGGCGCGCGCGATCGAAACCGACCGGCCGCACCGTGCCTCCGGCGAACTCGCCTTCCACGTTTTGGAGATAATGGACGCGGTCATCCGCGCGGGCACTGAGCACCGCGTCATAGAACTCGACAGCACCGTCGATCGCCCGGAATCGGTGCCGCTCGGCGCGACTCCCGGCACCTGGTAGGAGAGAACATGAACGACACGAGCCAGCGACTGAGCGTGGCAATGATCGGCCACGGCTTCATGGGTGCGGCCCACTCGCAGGGCTGGCGGGTCGCACCGCGCTTCTTCGACCTGCCGGCGCAACCCTCGATGGACGTGATCGTCGGCCGCAATGCCGAGGCCGTCGCCGGGGCCGCGCAGAAATGGGGCTGGCGCGAATCCGCGACCGACTGGCGAACCATTATCGACCGCGACGACATCGACCTGATCGACATCGTGACACCGGGCAACACGCACGCCGAGATCGCGATCGCGGCCCTGGATGCCGGCAAGCACGTGCTCTGCGAGAAGCCGCTCGCCAACACCGTCGACGAGGCGATCGCGATGGCGGATGCCGCGGCGCGAGCCGCGAAACGTGGCGTGTTCGCCATGGTCGGGTACACCTACCGACGCGTGCCGGCGGCCACGTTCGCGCGGGACCTGGTTGCGGCGGGAAGGATCGGCGAGATCCGCCAGGTACGCGCCAATTACCTGCAGGACTGGCTGGTCGACGCGGAGGCGCCGCTGACCTGGCGTATGAACAGGGAGCTCGCCGGCTCGGGGTCGCTCGGCGACATCGGAGCCCACGCTATCGACCTCGCGCAGTTCATCACGGGCCAGCGCCTGGTCTCCGTCTCCGGCATCCTCGAGACCCTTGTGAAGGAGCGGCCGCTGCTTGCGAGTTCTCAGGGGCTGTCCGGAACGGCGGGAAAGGAACGCGGGCCAGTGACGGTGGACGATGTCGCCCTGTTCACCGGGCGATTCGACTCCGGTGTGCTCGGCTCATTCGAGGCGACGCGCTTCAGCACAGGCCGCAAGAATGCGTTCCGCATCGAGGTTGCGGGCTCGCTCGGCGCGATCTCCTTCGACCTGGAGGAGCTGAACTCACTGGGTTTCTACGACGCAACCGCGCCGGCGGAAGAGCAGGGTTTCACACGGATCCTGGTGACCGAGCCGCAGCATCCATACGTCGGGGCGTGGTGGCCGACCGGGCACATGCTGGGCTACGAGCATGGCTTCTCGCACCAGGTTCGCGATCTCGTCGAGGCGATCGTCGCGGGAGTACAGCCGACCCCGTCCTTCGCCGACGGCCTTCAGGTGCAGCGGGTACTCGATGCGGTCGAGACCAGTTCCGGGAACGGCAGCGCCTGGACCTCCATCCCGACGTGAGCACCGCCGAGCGGGCCGACGGCTTCGGCACGCGTCGCATTCCCGAGTAGGTTTGCCGAATGACGGCGACCGAGTCCATGCAGGCCGGGCGTGGCAACAGCAATGACCATGTTCGTCGGCACAACCTGTCGGTCATCCTCGAACTCGTGCACCACGGCCGCGGGCTGTCGCGTGCGCAACTGACCAGGCAGACCGGACTCAACCGCTCGACGGTGGCGGCGCTCGTCGCCGAACTCGTCGAGCGCCGGCTCGTCGTCGAGTCCGACCCGCATTCGAGCAACCGCGTCGGCAGGCCGAGCCCCGTCGTGCGACCGAGTCCGAGCACCGTCGGCATTGCGATCAATCCCGAGATCGACGCCGTGACCGTGGGGATCGTCGGCCTCGGGGGCATGGTGCTCGGGCGGGTGCGCCACGCGATCGACCATCCGCCAACCGTCGGCGAAGCGGTGAGCATCAGCGCGGGCATTATCGCGGGCATGCGCTCGGAGCTGGATGCGCTCTACCGCACGGTCGGGATCGGCGTCGCCGTTCCCGGCCTGGTACGCACAGAAGACGGCCTGGTGCGGCTCGCACCACACCTCGGCTGGCAGGACGAGCCCCTTGCCGCCCTGCTCGCGGATGCCACAGGCTATCCCGTTCTGGCCGCCAACGATGCCCACCTCGGCACAATGGCGGAGAGCAAGTTCGGGGCGGGCAGGGGAGTCAGCGACCTCATCTATCTCAACGGTGGTGCGAGCGGCATCGGCGGCGGAATCATCTCGGGCGGTCGTGCGCTCGGTGGCGTTGCCGGCTATGCGGGTGAACTGGGCCACACGCTCGTGAACAGCCTCGGTGCGCAATGTCACTGCGGGGCCACGGGATGCCTCGAAACCGAGGTGCGTCGTGAACACCTGCTGCAACTCGTCGGTCTCACGGACGCCGATGCGGACGAGCTCGAGGCCGCCCTCCTGGCCTCGCAGGAGCACTCCGTTCTTGTCGAGGTGCATCGACAACTCGACTTTCTCGCCGTAGCGCTGCGGAACGCGATCAACATCCTCAATCCGCAACTCATCGTGCTCGGCGGGTTCCTCGGCTCGCTCTATGCGGTCGCCCCACGGCATCTCGACCGCCTACTGGCCGAGCAGCCGCTCGCAGCCTCGAGGGAGAGCGTCAGGGTCACCCGCCCAGAACTCGGCTCCGATCTTCTCATCATCGGGGCGGGTGAGCTCGCCTTCCGCTCCCTCTTCGCGGATCCGGCCGGCTTTGCGCCGGCCGGACGGGAATAGGGGCCTTTCTCAGCCGTTAGTGTTCATGGGGGCTGGGGAATATCAGGCAGCCTTCATTCACCACCGCTTCCGGCTCTGGATTCGGCCGTCGTCTGGTGCTCTGCCACCTGAAGCCCGCAAGGACTGTTCTGTGACCACCGTTGTGCACCCCGGCGATTCGCTCACCCCGCGACAGCGCCTCGTCTATATCGTCGTTCTCGGAGCGCTCACCGCGCTCGGTCCGTTCACGATCGACCTCTATCTGCCCGCTTTCCCGGCGCTCCAGCACGACCTGGGCGTGAGTACCCCGGCGATCCAGCTCACCCTCACCGCGACGACCATCGGCTTCGGAGCCGGGCAACTGCTCGTAGGCCCGTGGAGCGACAAGGTCGGGAGGCGGCTGCCGCTGATCATCGCGAGCGCGATCCACGTCGCCGCGAGTCTCGGCGCGGCTCTTGCCCCCGACATCTACTGGCTCGGCCTCTTCCGCGTGCTCCAGGGCATGGGTGCCGCCGCCGGCGGTGTCGTCGCGATGGCTCTCGTGCGCGATCTCTTCGGTGGGGTTCCCCTGGTCCGCATGCTTTCGAGGCTCGCGCTGGTGAGTGGACTCGCTCCGGTGCTTGCGCCCCTGATCGGTTCCCAGCTGCTGCGCATCGTGGACTGGCGTGGCATCTTCGTCTTCCTCGTCGCTTACGGAGTGATCGTGGTGCTCGCGGCGGTCTTCTTCATCGTCGAAACCCTGCCTCCGGCCCGACGGGCGGACACCGGGCACAGCACCGCCCGTCAGCGCTACAGGGCGATCTTCAGTGATCGCGTCTTCGTCGGTGTCGCCGTGATCGGGGCGATGACCTTCTCCGGACTCTTCGCCTATCTGTCGTCCTCCTCCTTCCTGTTCCAAGAGGTGTACGGACTGAACGCGCAGCAGTTCGGACTGCTCTTCGCTATCAACTCGCTCGGTATCGTCGCCGGCGTGCAGATCAGCTCGCGCCTCGCCAAGTACGTCGGTCCGCAGTGGATCCTCGCCTGGTCCACAGCGACGCTGCTGGCGTCGTCGCTCGCGATCGTGATCCTGGATTCGTTGCACGCCGGGCTGCTCGGCATCCTGATCCCGCTCTGGTTCTTCATCGCGGCCTGCGGTTTCGGGTTTCCACTGGTGCAGGTGCTCGGGCTCGTGAACCACGCGCGCGAGGCGGCGACGGCTGCCTCGGTTCTCGGTGCGGTGAACTTCGGGCTCGCCGGCATCCTCTCGCCCATCGTCGGGTTCTTCGGGATCCACAACGCGGTACCGATGGGTTCTGTCATGGCCGCGACCTCGATCGTTTCCGTGCTCGCGCTCTGGCTGATCGTGCGACCGCGGACAGTGCCCGCACTCGCACGCTGAGGCCTGGAGCCGCTAGCGTTCAGGAATGAGAATCCTCCTGGTCGGTGCCGGCGGCGTCGGCGACGCGATCGCCAAGATCGTCGCTCGTCGCAGCTTCTTCGAAACGATCGTCGTCAGCGACTACGACAGGGCAAGGGCCGAGAAGACGATCGCGACGATAGAGGCAAAGCACGGTGCGCAGGGCGAACGGTTCGTCGCGGCCCACATCGATGCTTCCGACCCCGACAGCGTGTCGGCGGTAGCGAAGGAACACCGCATCACCCACGTCATGAACGCGGTCGAACCCAAGTTTGTGCCGACCATCTTCGCCGGCGCCCTCGCGGCCGGCGCCGACTACCTCGACATGGCCATGAGCCTGTCCGAGCCGCATCCCACCGATCCGCACAGCGAAACGGGCATCAAACTCGGCGACGACCAGTTCGCTCAGGCACCGGACTGGGAGACGGCGGGGCGACTGGCGCTCCTCGGCATCGGTGTCGAGCCAGGGCTGAGCGATGTCTTCGCTCGCTACGCTGCCGACCACCTCTTCAGCGCGATCGACGAACTCGCCGTCAGGGACGGCGCCAACCTGGTGGTGCGGGATGAGGCAGGCAACGAGATCTTCGCGCCATCCTTCAGCATTTGGACCACGATCGAGGAGTGCCTCAATCCGCCCGTGATCTGGGAGCGCGACAGGGGCTGGTACACGACAGAACCGTTCAGCGACCCCGAGGTCTTCGATTTCCCCGAGGGTATCGGCGCCGTAGAGTGCGTCAACGTCGAGCACGAAGAGGTGCTGCTGATGCCGCGTTGGGTCGACGCCAAGCGGGTGACCTTCAAGTACGGGCTCGGCAACGAATTCATCGGCATTCTCAAGACCCTGCACCAACTCGGCCTCGACAGGACGACGCCCATTACCGTGCGTTCTCCGAGCGGACCCGTCGAGGTCGCGCCACGAGATGTCGTCGCCGCCGGCCTGCCCGATCCGGCAACGATCGGGACGCGGATGACCGGCAAGACCTGTGCGGGCCTCTGGGTGACCGGTACCGGGACCGACGGCGCTCCGCGGTCCGTTTACCTCTACCACGTGGCCGACAACGAGTGGACGATGGCAGAGTACGAATCGCAGTGCGTGGTCTGGCAGACCGCGCTGAACCCCGTGATCGCGCTCGAACTTCTGGCGACCGGCTCGTGGGCGGGAACGGGCGTCGTCGGCCCGGAAGCGTTCGACGCCGAAGTCTTCCTCGAGCTCATGGCTCGCCCCGAAGCTGAGGGCGGCTACGGCCAGGCCTGGGGTCTCGAGGAGCGGCAGGCCATTGGCTGACAGCCGGACCCCGGATTCCGCGCCGCTCGCACAATAGGCTGGAGCGCATGACTGACCCCGGCGATCTCGACAGGGCGCGAGCGGATGCCGCAGCGGCGATAGCGGCGGCGGAGAGGGCGACCGCGACGCTCAGGGCCATGGAACAGGCGAGCCGTCAAGCGTCGTCCCGTCCCCCGGCGACGGCTACGAAGGGTCCGCTTGGCAGCGACTCTGTCGAGGGCATCCGCGCCGGCTACGACTTCTCCGGCGACGTGCTCGAGATCGGCGCCCTCGTCAACGGGGATGCGCAGCCTAACGTTCAGGTGCGAATCCCGGTCGCGATGCTGAACCGTCACGGCCTCGTCGCCGGAGCGACCGGCAGCGGCAAGACGCGCACCCTGCAGGTGCTCGCCGAGCAGCTTGCCGCCGCGGGTGTTCCCGTGTTCGCTGCCGATATCAAGGGCGATCTGTCCGGCGTGGCGACCGCCGGAGTCGAGAGCCCGAAGCTGCTCGATCGCACTCGGGGCATCGGCCAGGATTGGACGCCCGCGTCGTTTCCCACCGAGTATTTCGCTCTCGGAGGCGTCGGCAGGGGCATCCCCGTGCGCGCCACCGTCTCCGGCTTCGGACCGCTGCTGCTCTCCAAGGTCCTCGACCTCAACTCGACCCAGGAATCCTCGCTCGGGCTCGTCTTCCACTACGCGTCGAAGGCGGGACTTCCGCTCGTCGATCTCTCCGACCTCCGCGCGGTGTTGAGTCACCTCACCACCGACGATGGCAAGGTCCAGCTCAAGGAACTCGGTGGCCTATCGGCGGCGACCGTCGGCGTCATCCTGAGGGAGCTCGTGACTTTCGCGGACGACGGGGCGGACGTGTTCTTCGGTGAGCCGGAGATCGATACCGCCGAATTCCTGCGAAACCATGCAGACGGCCGGGGAATCATCAGCCTGCTCGAGGTCCCGGGCATTCAGGACAGGCCGGCCCTCTACTCCACCTTCCTCATGTGGCTACTCGCCGATCTCTTCAACGACCTGCCTGAGGTCGGTGATCTCGACAAGCCGAAGCTCGTGTTCTTCTTCGACGAAGCGCACCTCCTGTTCAAGAATGCATCGAAGGACTTCCTCGACTCGATCACCCAGACGGTGCGTCTCATCCGCTCGAAGGGCGTCGGCATCGTGTTCGTCACACAGACGCCCAAGGACGTGCCAGGTGAGGTGCTCGCCCAGCTTGGTTCGCGCATCCAGCACCAGTTGCGCGCTTTCACACCGGATGACGCGCGAGCCATGAGGGCGACGGTCTCGACCTATCCGACCTCCGAGTACGACCTCGGCAGCGTGCTCACCCAGCTTGCGACGGGCGAGGCCGTCGTGACGGTGATGAACGAGAACGGCGCTCCGACCCCTGTCGCCTGGACCCGGCTGCGCGCGCCGCAGGGCTCGATGTCGCCGACGCCGCCTGAACGGATCGAGGCGGCGGTGGCGTCATCCCCGCTTCTTGCCCGGTATGGGACCCCCATCGACAACGAGTCGGCCAAAGAGATTCTCGGGCGCAAGCTCGAGGCCGCAGCAGCCGCGGTGGCGGCGACAGAGAGCGCAGCTCAGCAGGGCGCCGCGTCGAAGGCGACTCAGGCCAACTACGACCGGATGCTGGGAGAGGTGCAGAAGTCGCAACCGAAATCTCGGCGCTCCGGCACCCGCGAAGCGCCCGCGCCGCGTGCGGAGAGCAATCCGGTCGCCGAATTTCTGCGGTCCTCAGCGGGCAAGTCGGTCATGAGCGCTGTCGTGAGCGGCATCTTCGGCACCCTGCGCAGGCGCTAGCCGTACTCGGCGCGAGCTTGGCGAGACTTGGGGCTCGGCTTAGTGGCGGTATCTCTGTACTCGCGCAGACAGAACCCTCGCCGATGTTCGTTTCTCCGGAGGTATTGGTATGGCAGCCGGTGTTCTGTCGGGGCGAGGTGCCCGGAACGCCGAAACCTCCGGAGAAACGTGATGCGCGACTGAGGTTCTTGGCCGCGAAACGGCCTCGGGCGAGTGACACCAACCTGACTCAGTGCAACTAGATGCCCGCGATCGGCTGGCCGAGCAGGTGCATGAGGCCGAGGACGACGCCGACACAGCCCGCCAGCAGCACGGCGATCGCGATGCCCGCCACCAGTGGGCGGTTCTCGAACCAGTAAGCACTGCCGGAGTAGCGTTCGAAGAACTCGGCCGACGTCATCGCCTCCGACGGAAGCTCGGCGGCGCCGCCGATGGAGTCAACAACGGCCCGCATGGATTCTTCCGTCCAGAAGATGCCGCGGAGGCGCAGGAGCCGCACGCCGCTGCTGTCCCTCACGATGAGTTGGGGGAGCGTATCCACGGTCGAGCCACTGTAGGTGCGTGCGAGCACCACGCTTTCGACCTCGGAGAGCGGAGCAGAGGTCGTGCGTCCGAAGAACCCCTTCTCGACGATGGAGGTGGTCGTCACTGCGACGTAGGTGCCACGGAACAGCAAGAAGCCGAGCCAACCGAGCAGCATGCACAGCCCCTCGCCGATCAGGGCAATCGCCCAGGAGCCGTTTGCGAGGCCGAAGAAGAGGAGCGCCGCGAAGATCGGCAGCGGAACGATGACTGCCGTGAGAATACCGCCGCGAATAAGCGATCGCTTCGGACGGACGCGCACCCGGACGAGGTGCGTGCCGTCGTCAACCATCTCAGGGTCCCCCAAGTGTCGTCGCGCGACGACGTGAATGGATGTTTCGAGCGCTCCTAGTAGCGCTCTACTCTCGCCCGATTCCCGTCGGTCGATGTATCCATGTGTTGCGCGGAGAATGGGGGATTCGAACCCCCGAGGGCTTTCACCCAACACGCTTTCCAAGCGTGCGCCATAGGCCACTAGGCGAATTCTCCTGGCCGGCCGCTTCGGTTTTACCGAAACGGCCATGAAGAATCATACGTGATGAACGTCGGCCCAAAGCTACCGGTTTCGCCCCCGAATCCCGGCATCCGCACCGACACGGTAAACTCATTACGGCTCCTCGCGTGGCGCCATCCAGGCCAACTCCCCCAGGACGGAAACGTAGCAAGGGTAACCGGGCTCTGGCGGGTGCGCGAGGGGTCTTTGTCTTTCCCGACACCCGGTCGCGGGCCATCCGCCTCACCGTTTCGCCGGCCAGACCTTCCACCGATCGAAGAACAGCCAAAGCAGGAAGCCGATCACCACCAGCAGTATCGTGCCCAGCCATCCGGCCACCACCAGCAGCCCGATCGAGTCGATGCGCGCCTCGGTGGGTGCGAGGGATTGCCCCACCAGGACGACTCGGGTACCTGCGGCGATTTCTACCGTAGCGAAGCGCAGCCCGGGCATCGGCTGCCAGGTCACGCTGTCGCCCTCCGGGGATCGCCGGGCCGCGTCCAGCACGCCCGTGGGAACGGACGGCAACACGCCCCGCAGCAATCCGGTGCCCCCGACCGGTCGGTTCCGCGTGTCGTAGACGACCACGAACGGCGCGAGACTCGTCGAGAGATCGACCTTTTCGGAAAAGTTCGGAAGGGAGGCCGGAGAGGTTGAGAGTCGGCTCGCGACCTGGCTCGCGGTTCTCACAATGCCGTCATTCGCGCCCTGACGCTCCTGCTGCTGAGCCACGACATAGATGGTTCCGAAGATGGCAGTAATGGCGACGACGCCGGCGATCCACGGGATGATTCGTTTCACGCCTGAACTCTAGGCCGAGCGGTCGCGAGCCGCATCCGACTGCAGATGTAATTGCGCGTCCGGTTTGATGAAGCGTTCGCACCGAGACCCGCCGCGGAGGGGGACACGTTTCTCCGGAGTTTCCGCGTTCCGGGCGCCTCGCTCCCCAAGAACACCGGCTTCCAAGCCAGAACTCCGGCCGTCGTATCAAAACCTCCGGAGAAACGAACTGCGGGGGCGGTTGCTCGAGGTCGAGCACGATCGGTGTCGCTCCGGCCGCGTCGGTGGCTGCGGGTAGTCTTGGTCAGTGGTCACAGCCCTATATCGCCGTTACCGGCCGGAGAATTTCGCCGAACTCATCGGCCAGTCTCAGGTGACCGATCCGCTGCGCACCGCGCTGCGAAACGACCGCGTCAATCACGCCTATCTGTTCAGCGGCCCCCGCGGATGCGGCAAGACCACCTCGGCCCGAATTCTCGCGCGCTGCCTCAACTGCGTGGAGGGCCCCACCGACACACCGTGCGGCAAGTGCCCGTCGTGTATCGAGCTGAGCCGCGATGGTGGGGGCTCCATGGACGTCGTGGAGATCGACGCCGCCAGCCACAATGGCGTGGACGACGCCCGCGATCTCCGCGAGCGTGCGGTCTTTGCTCCGGCGCGGGACCGCTACAAGATCTTCATCCTCGACGAGGCGCACATGGTGACTCCGCAGGGCTTCAACGCGCTGCTCAAGATCGTCGAAGAGCCGCCGGAGCATGTCAAGTTCATATTCGCGACGACCGAGCCGGAGAAAGTCATCGGCACGATCCGCTCGCGCACCCACCACTATCCTTTCCGTCTCGTGCCGCCGGGCCAGATGCTCGAATACGTTCAGCAGCTCTGCGACAGCGAGAAGGTCGATGTCGAGGCCGGAGTGCTGCCGCTCGTCGTGCGTGCGGGCGGCGGCTCGGTGCGGGACACCCTCTCCCTGCTCGATCAGCTCATCGCCGGTTCCGAGGGCTCCTCCGTGCAGTACGAGCGTGCGGTTGCGCTGCTCGGCTACACGCATGGCGCCCTGCTCAGCGAGGTAATCGACGCGATCGGTGCTCGGGATGCGGCTGCCGCGTTCGCCGCGGTCGACCGCGTCATCCAGACCGGCCAGGACCCCCGGCGCTTCGTCGAAGACCTGCTCGAACGACTCCGCGACCTGATCATCGTCAGCGCGACGTCCGATGGCGCGGCAGCCGTGCTTCGCGGCATCCAGCAGGACGAACTCGACCGCATGGCCGCGCAGGCGGCGCAGTTCGGCACCACCGAACTCAGTCGCGCCGCAGATGTCGCCAACGCCGCGCTCACGGAGATGACGGGGGCGACCTCCCCGCGATTGCATCTCGAGCTCATGATCGCGCGGGTGCTCATACCGTCCAGTGACGAGTCCGAGCGTGGCGCCCTGGCCAGGGTCGAACGCCTCGAGCGTCGCATCGGTGTCGAAGCGCGGGTGGCGCCCGGCGCCCGAACGGAGGCCTCCAACGTGCCCGCCCGCACGGCGCAGCCGACAGCGCCGCCGGCCGCACGCATCCCCTCGCCTCCAGTCAACGAGCCACCCGCGACAGCCGCTTCTGAGGCTCCCCTGGAGGTCACCGCGATCACATTCCAGCAGGTCAAGGACTCGTGGCCCGAAATCCTCGAGGTGCTTGAGAAGGCGAAGCTCAGCGCCTGGATGATCGTCTACACCGCCAGGCCGCTCGAGCTGCGCGCCGACAACGTTCTCGTGCTGTCGTTCCCGAGCCAGAACGACGTGGACGCCCTCAAGCTGCGCGCCGCTCCTGGAGAAGGCGTCGCCGACTATTTCAAGCAGGCCGTCTTCGATGTGCTCGGATTTCGCCCGCTGCTCCTAGCCAAAGTAGACGCAGCCAAAGTCGTCGCGGCCAAGGTCGACGCCGCGGGTCCCCCCGTGCAGGAAACGCCACCGGAGCCGACGGAACCGGATGTCGAACCGCCCGTTCCCTCGGGTACGACCTGGGAGACCGCGGTCGTCACAGACGCCGAGCCCGAGACCAAGCGCGCGTCGGAAGAGCCGAGCAAGGCGGTGCCTAGGGGAGCCGTCCCCTCGAAGTCGCAGGAGACTGCGCCCAAAGCCAAGCAGGTGATCGCCAAGCCGACCATCCAGAAACCGAGCGAACCAGGCGACAAGCAGCGCTACGGCGAGGCGGTCGTGCGAGAGATTCTCGGCGCCAGTTTCATCGAAGAGCAGGCCATCACGCCGCGCGTGACGCCGCGGGAGCAGTAGGGCATGTACGACGGAATCGTGCAGGAGCTGATCGATGAGCTCGGCCGCCTGCCGGGCATCGGGCCGAAGTCCGCGCAGCGCATCGCCTTCCACATCCTGCAGACCGAGTCCTTCGACGTGGGCCGACTTTCCGAGCTCCTTCGCGACGTCAAAGAGAAGGTGCGCTTCTGCGATATCTGCGGCAACGTCACCGAGCAGGAAACGTGCAACATCTGCCGTGATCCGCGCCGCTCACCCGCGACCATCTGCGTGGTCGAAGAGGCGAAGGATGTCGTGGCCGTCGAGCGCACCCGCGAGTTCAAGGGCCTCTACCACGTGCTCGGCGGAGCCATCAGCCCTATCGATGGCATCGGACCGGACGACCTCCGCATCCGTCAGCTCATGCAGCGTCTCGCGGACGGCACGGTCACCGAGGTCATCATCGCCACCGACCCCAACCTCGAGGGTGAGGCGACGGCGACCTACCTCTCGCGCATGCTGATGCATCTCGACCTGCGGGTGACGCGCCTGGCATCCGGGCTGCCCGTGGGGGGAGACCTCGAGTATGCAGACGAGGTGACCCTCGGTCGGGCGTTCGAAGGCCGCAGACTCGTGGAAAACTAGTCGGTAGAATCAGAACTTCGGCCACTGCGCTGTCCAATTGCGCGAAAGCCAGGCCGGCTTCAGTCCCCAGGAGAACCACCGTGAGCTTGATCGTGCAGAAGTACGGTGGCTCCTCCGTCGCCGACGCGGAGAGCATCAAGCGCGTCGCCAAGCGCATCGTCGAGACCCGTAAGGCGGGCAATGAGGTCGTCGTCGTCGTCTCCGCGATGGGTGACACGACCGATGAGCTCGTGGATCTCGCGAATCAGGTCACGCCTCTCGCCTCCGGCCGGGAGCTCGACATGCTGCTGACCGCCGGCGAGCGCATTTCGATGGCGCTGCTTGCGATGGCGATCAAGAGTCTCGGCCAGGAGGCCCGTTCGTATACCGGCAGCCAGGCCGGGCTGATCACGGATGCCAAGCACGGCAGCGCCCGCATCGTCGATGTCTCGCCTACTCGCGTGCGCGCGGCCCTCGACGCCGGCGCGATCGCGATCGTCGCGGGTTTCCAGGGTTTCAATCGCGGCACCGGGGACATCACGACGCTCGGGCGCGGAGGTTCCGATACCACGGCGGTCGCCCTCGCCGCGGCGCTCAAAGCCGATGTCTGCGAGATCTACACTGACGTCGACGGAGTGTTCACTGCCGATCCGCGTGTCGTTCCGACAGCCCGCAAGATCGACCGGATCACCAGCGAGGAGATGCTGGAGCTCGCCGCAGCCGGTGCCAAGGTCCTGTATATTCGCGCAGTGGAATATGCGCGTCGCCACGGCGTTACGCTTCATGTACGCTCCTCGTTTAACAACAACGAGGGCACGCTGGTGGTCAATCCGAAAGATGGAGAGAGCGTGGAAGAGCCAATCATTTCCGGAGTCGCGGCTGATTTGAGCGAAGCGAAGATCACCATCGTCGGTGTGCCGGACGTGCCGGGCAAGGCGGCGCAGATCTTCACCATCGTGGCATCCACCGACGCCAACATCGACATGATCGTGCAGAACGTGTCCACGGCCGCGACGGGCCTCACGGATATCTCTTTCACGCTGCCCAAGTCGGATGGCGCGACGGTGCTCAAGGCACTAGAGGACCACAAGGTCGAGGCAGGCTTCGACTCGCTGCAGTACGACGATCAGATCGGCAAGCTCGCTCTCGTCGGCGCTGGCATGCGCACGAATGCCGGGGTCTCGGCCAAGCTCTTTACCGCCCTGTTCGAGGCCGGCATCAATATCGAGATGATCTCCACCAGCGAGATCCGAATCAGCGTCGTCACGCGCGCTGACACGATCAACGAGGCCGTTCGAGTCGTCCACAGAGCTTTCGATCTGGATGTCGACGAAGTGGCGCAGGTGCACGGAGGTACAGGACGATGACGCATTCGACAGGGACCGGGGACTCGGGCACCGCGGGCATACGAATCGGCGTCGTCGGCGCCACCGGTCAGGTCGGTGCTGTCGTGCGGCGCCTGCTCGAGGAGCGCAGCTTCCCGGTCGCGGAGATCCGCTATTTCGCATCCAGTCGTTCGGCGGGGACCTACCTTCCATGGAAGGGGGCGGATGTCGTGGTCGAGGATGCCGCGACGGCCGACCCCACGGGCCTCGACATCGCGATCTTCTCGGCCGGCGCAACCACCTCGAGGGCGCAGGCTCCACGTTTCGCGGCCGCGAGCGTGCTCGTGATCGACAATTCGTCCGCGTTCCGCATGGACCCCGAGGTGCCGCTCGTCGTGAGCGAGGTCAACCCGCACGCGATCGCGGAGGCCAGGAAGGGCATCATCGCGAATCCGAACTGCACAACCATGGCGGCCATGCCGATTCTCAAGGTGCTCGATAGCGCCGCTGGCCTGCGCCGCCTCATCGTGAGCACGTACCAGGCCGTGTCGGGCGCGGGTCTCGCCGGTGGGGAAGAGCTGCTCGAACAGGTTCGGGCAGCGGTGAGCCAGGACGCGATCGGACTGGTGCACGACGGCGGGGCGGTCGCCTTCCCCGAGCACAGTACGTTCCCGAAGACGATCGCATTCGACGTGGTCCCGTTCGCCGGCAACCTCGTCGACGACGGCCTGTTCGAGACCGACGAAGAGAAGAAGCTGCGCAACGAGAGCCGCAAGATCCTCGAGTTGCCGGAACTGCTGGTCAGCGGCACGTGCGTACGCGTTCCCGTGTTCACCGGGCACTCGCTCTCCATCAACGCAGAGTTCAGGGACTCGCTGAGCGTCGAGCGCGCAAAGGAACTGCTGGCGGATGCCCCGGGCGTGGCTCTCACGGACGTTCCTACCCCTCTCGAAGCAGCGGGCAAGGATCCCTCGTACGTCGGTCGCATCCGCCAGGACGAAGGCGTGCCGCACAACCGGGGACTCGCGCTCTTCATCAGCAACGACAACCTGCGCAAGGGCGCCGCACTCAACGCGGTGCAGATCGCGGAGCTCGTCGCGGCCGATCTGGTCCGCGCGTAGGGCGGCGCGGCGCCCGTAAGCTGGGGGGGTGAGCCAAGCGAAACCCATCGATGTCGCCCTGATCGGAGGTGGCATCATGAGTGCCACCCTCGGCGCGTTCATCAAACAGCTGCAACCGGACTGGTCCATCGAGATCTTCGAGCGACTCGGCGACACGGCGCTGGAGAGTTCCAATCCGTGGAATAACGCCGGCACCGGCCATTCGGCACTGTGCGAGCTCAACTACACGCCCGAGAAGCCGGACGGCACGATCGACATCTCCAGCGCCGTGAAGGTGAACGAGCAGTTCCAGCTGTCCCGGCAGTTCTGGTCATACCTTGTGGGAAAGCATCTGCTGCCGGACCCCCAGGCCTTCATCAACCCGATCCCGCATATGAGTTTCGTGTGGGGCGAGGACAACGTCGAGTACCTGCGTAAGCGGCAGGAGGCGCTCAAAGACCATCCGCTCTTCGCAGGGATGGAATTCACCGAGGACCCGGCGGTCATCCGTTCGTGGACTCCCGTCATGATTCCTGGTCGCAAGAAGTCACAGCCCATCGCGGCCACCCGTATCGATGTCGGCACGGACGTCGACTTCGGCGCGCTCACCCACGGACTGCTCCGGTACCTGACAGAGAACGGCGCGACGCTCAAGCTCGAGCAGCGCGTGACCGGGTTGAGGCGCGAAAAGGACGGCCTGTGGCGGCTTGTCGTGCGTCATGAGGTCGGCGGAACGCCGGAAATCGTGCGCGCCCGCTTCGTCTTCGTCGGGGCTGGCGGAGGTGCGTTGGCTCTGCTTCAGAAGTCGGGCATCAAGGAGGCCAAGGGCTTCGGGGGATTCCCCGTCAGCGGGGAGTTCCTTCGCACCGACAACCCGGATGTCGTGGCACGCCACAGGGCCAAGGTGTACGGAAAGGCGGCGGTCGGCTCCCCACCCATGTCGGTGCCTCACCTCGATACTCGCATCGTCGACGGCCACGCGAGCCTGATGTTCGGACCCTATGCCGGGTTCAATACCAAGTTCCTCAAGCACGGCTCGTGGTTCGACCTGTTCGCCACTATCCGCCCGCACAACCTCGTGCCGATGATCGCGGCGGGAGCGTCCAATCTCGGTCTCGTGAAGTATCTCTTCGGGCAGCTCATCGCGCGCAGGTCGACGAAGTTCAAGGCGTTGCAGGAGTTCATGCCGAACGCCAATCCCAAAGACTGGTACCAGATCACCGCCGGCCAACGCGTGCAGGTCATCAAGAAGGATGCCAAAAAGGGTGGAGTGCTGCAGTTCGGCACCGAGGTCATCACCTCCGCCGATGGCAGTATCGCCGGCCTGCTCGGCGCATCGCCCGGTGCATCGACGGCCGTGCCCATCATGCTCGACGTGCTCGAACGGTGCTTCCCCGATCGGGTCCAGGGATGGGCGCCGACCCTCAAGAAGATGGTTCCGACCTGGGGAAAGAAGCTTTCGGACGATCCGAAGCTCGCCAAGAAGACCCTCGATTCGACGCTGAAAGCCCTCGAGATCGCCTGACGAGGCCTCGCCGCGGACCGAAAGCACCGCTGGGCGCGCCGGTGGATTGACAGACATTCGAACATGTGTTCGAATGTCTGAATGCGCTGGAGCGGTCAGGAACTGGGGTCGGAAGAGGCCTCCGCGCTGCCCGGGCTCGCCAAACTCTCCAACTTCGTCCGCAGCGTTCAGACACCGGAGTTTGCGGGTGTCACCTTTCACGAGGTGCTGGCGAAGAGTGCACTCAACCATGTTCCCGGCGCGAGTTCGATGCCCTTCGGCTGGACGATCAACCCGTATCGCGGCTGTAGCCATGCCTGCGTCTACTGCTTCGCCCGCAAGACCCATGAGTATCTCGACCTTGATGCCGGTAAGGACTTCGACAGCCAGATCATCGTGAAGGTGAACGTGGCCGAGGTGCTCGCGAAGGAGCTCGCCAAGCCCTCCTGGGGGAGGCATCCGGTGGCGCTCGGTACCAACACGGATCCCTACCAGCGTGCCGAGGGGCGGTACCGGCTGATGCCGGGTATCATCGCCGCGCTCGCCGATTCCGGCACGCCGTTCAGCATCCTGACCAAGGGCACGCTGCTTCGGCGCGACCTCCCGCTGCTCGCCGAGGCGAGCAGGATCGTGCCCGTCGACCTCGCCATGTCCATCGCCGTTTACGACGACGAGTTGCAGCAATCCGTCGAGCCGGGCACCCCAACCACTGCGGCCCGGCTTGCGACAGTGAAAGCCGCACGAGAGCTCGGACTCGAATGCTCGGTCTTCATGATGCCGGTCCTGCCCTTTCTCACGGACACGAGAGCGCACCTCGACTCTGCTCTGAGCCAGATCGAGGATGCCGAGGCGAGCTCGGTCCTGCACGGCGCGCTGCATCTGCGCCCGGGCGCCAAGCAGTGGTTCATGCAGTGGCTCGAGCAGACACGGCCGGAGCTGCTGTCGCGTTACCAGCAGATGTACGCGAAAGGCGCATCGGCGCCGAAGGACTACCGGCGCTGGCTCGCGGCGAAGATCACGCCGCTGATTCACGCGCATGGACTCGATCGCGGCCGCCCGCTCCTCGCCGAAGAGCTGCCCGCGGCCGTCATGGGCCCGCGGCAGCCGACCCTCTTCTAGAGACCTTTCCGCGGGCACGTGGGGCACAGTTGCCCCCGAATTGGGCCCAAATACGCGGCATATCCGCGCATATCGGGGTACAAAGCACAGCGCGCGGATGTCATACTGATCGTGCGCGACCTGGGGAGGGAAAGATACGTGTCCCTCGGATTGCCGTCCCATCTCGCACCACAGGCGACCAGCCGCTGGTTCGTTCGCGGTCTGCACGCCGTCGGGTTCACGACACTCGTCGGGACCCTGTTGATCAGCGTCGCGTTTCAGGCGGCGAACCCGAACCTCGTGCTCTGGCCGGCGATGATCTCCCTGCTGCCGATGATGACCGCCCTCTGGCTCGCCGACCGCATGCCGACGGTTTTCTATTCGACGGCCTATCTCGTGATCGGGGCCGCGTGCAGTTTCTGGTTTGCGGTGACGTTCTATTCGCAACCGACGCCGCTGGTGACCAGCGACGCCTTCTCCGTGGCGTTGCTCAAGGTGGCGCTCGTCATGGTCGGCGGCCCGAAGGGCGGCCTGGCCAAACGGGTCGGCTGGTGCGCGGCGGGCTACGTCGCGGCCGAGGCTTCGGTGGATGCTGCGATACTGCTCGCCGGGAAGGCCGTCGAGTTCGATATCACCACTCTGATCGTCTTCGTGGTAACGGTGGTGATCTTCCTGTTCAACGACCGCAGCCGTCGTCTGTCCCGCCGCAGCCAGCCGCTACTGCACAGGGCGGCACGGGACGAGGAGCTCGCCGCGATGCGCTACCGTATCGAGATCAGGGCGGCGGCGCTGATGCACGATACCGTTCTCAGCCACCTCGCCGCGATTGCCAACAACACCGGCGACACGCTGCATTCGGCACTGCGGGTGCAGGTCCAACGTGATCTGGAACTGCTGATCGGTGAGGAATGGCTCGGCGACGATTCCCCGCAGGCGGATGCCGGTGCGCAGCGAGACTGGCACCAGAGCGGACTGTTCGCCGCCATCCAGGAGAGCATGGCGATCGGACTCGACGTCACATCCACAGGCGACCTCTCGGCCGTGGCCAGGCTCGATCGAGAAACCTCCTATGCTCTCGGTCTCGCGGTGAAGCAGTGTCTCGTCAATGTGGTGCGTCACGCCGATACGAACCAGGCTGAGGTTGCCGTCTATGGTTCCGACGAGGAGGTCTCGATCATGGTTGTGGACAGCGGACGCGGCTTCACGGAGTCAGAGACCGGTGCGGATCGACTCGGACTCCGTCAGTCGGTGCGACGCCGGATCGAATCGGTAGGCGGCGTCGTGCAGGTATGGTCGACACCCGGCCGTGGAACGTCGGTCATGATCAGGGTCCCGGCGGTTCAGGGCCAGGCCAGCGCGCGGGGCAGCGCATGACCCGGAGCGAGCTCACGAGACAGCAGCTCGATCCGGCCGGCAGCATCGGTGCAAGCGCCTTGACTGCCACGCTCGCCATCGGAGCGGTCGTCTACGCGCTGGTGATGACCGCGGTGTTCCGACGGGAGATTTCGAACCCGCTGCTCGCCGGGCTCGCCCTCGTCGTTCTCGCGGCAGCCTGTCTCGTGCTGATCCTGGCCTCAAGTCCCTACCGTGCGCCGTTCACGAGGGGAACGCACTACATCGTCCACGCCGGACTCCTTGCGGCTATCGCACTCGAGGTCGGCGGACAGTGGGGCGCGGACGCCCTCGTGACAAACGACTGGGGACCCATCTGCCTCGGCGTCGTGATCGTCGCACTCTGCCCGTACCGCCCCGCTCGAGAATTGGCCGCCGCCGGTGTGATCTCGGCGATCTTCATCGGGTTCCTCACCCTCCTGCGTGCGGAACAGCTGTTTGCCGGGACCCCTGCTTTCGCGCTGGTCGCGGTCGCGATCACCCCGATGCTCGCGCTCTGCTTCGGAGCGTGTGTCTTCTCGGCCGGCCTCGTCCACACCATCCAGATGTGGCAGCGGCGCGCGCTTGCGGCGACCCAGAGCCTGGCCCGTGAGCTGAGGGAGTCGATCGCCCGATCCGTTCAACAGGATCGCGTGACCATCCTCAATCGGGACGTGCTGCCCTTCTTCGGCGAGGTGCTCGCTCAAGAGAGCATCACCGATGACGATCGTGATCGCGCGCGTCGGATTGCAGATTCGATCAGGGGTCTCATGGTGGCCGAGTTCGATCGCAGCTGGTTGGAGAATGTGATCGAACTGGCGGGAGCGACGGGCAGCTCGGCGGCCAGCGTCATCGATCCCGATCGTCTGGCCTCGGGGATGACCACGGAGCAGCGCACCGCGATACGCGCCTTGCTCGTCGTCATGATCGACTTCCCTGGCTTCGACGGCTCCGAGCTGCGCATCCACCTCACAGGGAGCGCCTCGGGATGTCGCGGCCGAGTGACGGCGCACCTCGATGTGCCCGACACCGTTCTGCGATCCACGCTCGCCCCGTACTTCGCGGTCATGCGCGCGGTCTTCGCGGAGTTCCAGATCGATTTCGTTCAGCCGACCCTCACCCTAAGGTTTTCCTATGAGCAGCATCAGTAGTAGTCCCGTTGGCGCTCGCTCCACGCGTCGCGTGCGCCTCGCAATACTCGATGATCACGAGGTGCTCCTCGACAGTCTGACCAGTTGGATCCACGCCAACGCACCCGACTTCGACCTCGTGCTCAGCGCGCACACCTGGCTGCAACTCGTGCACAGCGACAACTTCCCGACCGAGCTCGTCTTCATCGACTTCCAACTCAAGGAGCCGGTGTCGATCGAGGCGAGGGTGCGCACCTGTCGCGCCGCCGGCGCAAAGGTCATCGTACTGAGCAGCCTGGACACGCGGGAAGCTCGCGACCGCGCGCTGGACGCGGGGGCATCCGCGTTTCTCACCAAGTCGATCCCGATGCGCGAGGTAATGGACAGTGCTCGCGCCGTCATGGGGGTGGAGACCGGCGAGATGCTGCAGAAGGACTGGCGACCGCTGCCCGTCGGCGCGATCAACCAGTCGAGACCCAAACTCAGCAATGGGGAATCCGAAGCCTTTAAACTGTACGTGTCGGGCTTCAGTACCACGGAGGTCGCACAGCAGATGAACGTTCAGTACGAAACCGCGAAGACCTACCTGAGGCGGGTGCGGGAAAAGTACGCCAAAGCCAATCGACCGGCGAGCAAGAAAGCGGAGCTGATCCGCAGGGCTGCCGAGGATGGATACCTCCAGTAGTGGCAAAGCTCTATTTTCGGTACGGCGCGATGAACAGCGGCAAGAGCACGGCGATGCTCCAGGCCGCCTATAACTACGAGGAGCGAGGCCAGAAGGTGCTGCTCGCCAAGCCCAGTGTCGACACGCGCGGTGACAACGGCATCGTTTCGCGTCTGGGCGTTTCGCGGCCCGTCGACTTCGTGATCGTCCCCAGCGACGACGTGTATGCGAAGTTCGAGCGCGAACGGTCGCGCGTGCTACGCGAAACCGGTGTCGACGTGAGCTGCCTGCTCGTCGACGAGGCGCAGTTCCTCAGCGAGCCGCAGGTGGACGACCTGCTGCGCATCGCAATCCAGGAGGGCGTTCCTGTGCTGGCCTACGGCATCCGGACCGATTTCCAGACCGTCGCGTTCCCCGGCAGCCGTCGGCTGCTCGAGATCGCCCACTCGCTCGAAGAACTCAAGACGATCTGCCGGTGTGGGCGCAAAGCGATCTTCAATACGCGAAAAATCGATGGGCAGTTCGTCTTCGACGGCGACCAGGTCGCGATCGACACCTCTCGTTCCAGCGCGGGCGAGGTCTCGTACGAGTCGCTCTGCGGCGCGTGTTACCTGGAGGAGAGTCACGGGCAGCTCGGCAGCGGCCGTCGTCGCGTGCTCGTCGAGCCGGCGGAGATCGTCTACGGCTCGGCTCCCGACCCCGACTTCGAATAGACGTGGCCTTTCCACAAAAAGCCCCTCCCGAAGGAGAGGCTTTGTGAACCATGTCGCGAGACACACATGAACGATGTCTCGAGACATGACATTGGTCGGGGTAGCGGGATTTGAACCCACGACCTCTTCGTCCCGAACGAAGCGCGCTACCAAACTGCGCCACACCCCGATTGATTTGGGACCGAACCTCGTGGATTCTGTCCCAAGCCTCATCAAGAATAGCTGATATCGCGGCCGACGAGTGTCAGCAATGTCGCCTCGGGTGGGCAGGCGAATCGGACCGGTGCATAGATCGAGGTACCGAGGCCCGCAGAGACGTTGAGATACGCAGCGCGGCCCGCGTGTTTCCAGAGGCTCAGGCCCTTGACCTGGTCGCGCGGGATGTCGCAGTTGGTGACCAGTGCGCCGTATCCGGGCACACAGACCTGCCCGCCGTGGGTGTGTCCGGCGAAGATCAGTTCGGCGCCGTGGGTGACGAAGGAGTCGAGAACGCGCTGATACGGCGAGTGAGTGAGACCGATCGTGATCGGATCGGGGCCTGACAGGTCGTCTTGCCATCCGACGTTCTCGCGCATGTCGTCCATCGCGCCAGGCAGCTTCGCCAGCTTGTCCCACCCGATATGCGCATCGTTGACGCCCATGAATTCGAGCCGTGAGCCCTTGATGCTCATCGCGCGCGCCGTGTTGTTCAGGCCAAGCCAGCCGAGCCCTTCGAGGAACGAGTTGAGGCGCGCCGTGTCGAGGTTGACCGGATGATGTTTCTTTTCCGATGGGCCGGAAAAGTATGCCAGGGGGTTTTTCAGAAGCGGCCCGTGGTAGTCGTTCGATCCGTGCACGAAGACGCCGGGGATTCCGCGGAATGGCTCAAGCGCATATTCGACGCCGTCCATTCCACGCGCGTGTCCGAGGTTGTCGCCCGTATCGACGATGAGGTCGGGTTCGTAGAGCGCCAGGCCGCGGATCCATTCCTGCTTCGCTCGCTGCGATGGCGCCATGTGCAGGTCCGAAAAGTGCAGAACCGTGAGCGGACGCGCACCCGGTCGGAGTACCGGCACGACCTGCTTGCGCAGCGTGAAGCGATTGCGCTCGACGAGGCTGCCCCAGGCCAGGGCGCCGAGGCCGGTGATTGCCAGAGCCGTCATCGCGGTTCCGGCGACTGTGCGATTGGATGCGCGTTTCAATGGCAGCGTTTCAGTTGGCCGACGGCGAGTCGGATCTCGTCGGTCGGGTGCGCTGCCGTGCCGGGTGCCGGACTGCTCGCGACGACCTTGCCGACATCCGCGGGGAGAGTGACCACCTGGCAGCTCTGAGTCACGTTCGTCCAGCCGGCACTGTTGAGTATGGCCTTCGCGCCGCCGAAGCTGTTGGAATGCCCGGTCACCACGTCGGGAACAGCCGCGAGTGAACCGTCGCTCGTATACAGCGTGACGGTCGCGCCGAGCGAGGTGCTCGCTCCGGCTGCCGGGCTGGTGCGCGTCACGGCGCCCGCCGGAAGCGTCGAAGGTTCCGGGGAAGCAGCCGTCACGGTGAACTGGAGGTTCTCGAGAAGCTTGCGAGCGGCGGTCGCCGACTGACCAGTGACGTTCGGCACCGTCTGGCTGCGCCCGGTCAGGAGCGACTGCTGGGGCGACGGGAACGCGCCCCCACGGTAGGCAGGGTTCGCATTGAGCGACTTGATGGCGGCCTTGAAGATCATGAACTTAAGGCTGTACCCGTTGATGCCGTTCACGCTGATCTGACGGAGGCTCTGTTCGCCGGCCGGGTTCTTGGTGGTACTCTTCGCCGCGTTGCCCTGAATGTTGCCAACCCAGACCGCGAGTGCCACCTTCGTCGTCCCGCCGATGAGCCAGTTCTGGTAGGAGCCGTCTGTCGTGCCCGTCTTTCCCATGATCTCGACGCCGTCACCGGGGTTCGCCGCGGTCGCGGTCCCGCCGCCCTTGAACACCGTCTTGAGCGCGTACGCGACGGTCGCGGCGATGTTCGGATCGATGTTCTGGCTGCACGCCTGAGCCTGCCCCGGCAATTCCTTGCCGTCTGGCCCGACTACCCTGTCGATCGCTACCGGAGCGCAATACATGCCGTTCGCGCTGATGGTGGCGATCGCTCCGGCCATCGTCAGGGGAGATATCTCGTTGACTCCGAGCACCGAGGAGGGGATGATCTCAAGCTTCTTGCCGTCCGCGCTGCGGATGCCCATCGCAATCGCGGTGTCCCGGATGTCGCAGAGGTCCAGCTTCTGCGCCATCGTGATGAATGCCACGTTCACCGAGGCAGCGGTGGCGGAGAGCACCGTTCGCACGCCGTTCTCGCCCCCACCGTCATTCGAGGGTTTGTAGATCGGCGGGGTCGATCCGACGAAGGGATACCCGCCGCACGCCTTGAACGACGCCATGGGGAAGTCCCGCTGCGTTCCGTTGACCTGCTCGTTCAGGCCGTGACCGTTCTGCAGCCAGTTGGTGAGGGTGAAGATCTTGTACGTCGATCCGGTCGGAAAGCCGCTCGACCCGCCGTAGTTCTGGTCCGTGCTGTAGTTGACGGAGGTCTGCGCCGGCGTTGCCCCCGTGGTGTTGTTGTAGTCCTTGTTCTGGGCCATCACCAGGATCTTGCCCGTGCCCGGTTGTATCGCCACGGCGGCGGACCCGAGCGCGAACCGGGTTTCGGTCGCCGGCGTCGTCGCGTTGATCTGGTTCTGCGCCACGTCCTGCTGATCGAGGTCGAGGGTCGTGTAGAGCTTGTAGCCGCCGTTCTTCCAGTTCGCGTCGCGTTCAGCCGCGGTTGTACCGAGGGCGGCAAGATTCGGCACATTGCGAACGACGTAGTCGCAGAAGAACTTCGAATCGAGGGCGTTGAGGCATCCATTGGTCGGAGCCTGCAGTTTGACGTAAGACGCGATCGGCGTCGCGACGGCATCGTCATGCTGCTTCTGCGTGATCTTCTTGAGCGAGAGCATGTCGTCGAGGATGATGTCCCGACGAGCCTTGTTGGCTGAATAGTTCTTCGGATCGGACAGGTTGAGGGCCGCCGGCTGCTGCACGATGGCGATAAGGCTCGCAGCCTCAGGAAGCGTCACGTCCTTGGCGCTGATGCCGTTGAAGTAGCGCTGCGATGCCGCCTGGACGCCGTAGGTGACCCCGCCGAAACCGTTGATGTTCAGGTACGCGAGAAGGATCTCCTGCTTGGAGTAACGCTTCTCGAGGCCAATGGCGAGTTTCATCTCCTGGAGTTTGCGGTCGGGGGTTGTCTTGATGGCGTCCGCGTAGGCCCTGTCACGGGCCGCCTTGGTGTCGAGGAGTTGGGACTGCTCGATTCGGATGTTCTTGACCAACTGCATGGCGATGGTCGATCCCCCCGTAGAGCCGGACTTGGTGACATACCCGGTGGCGGCCCGAAGGAGGGACTGAAGGTCGACTCCGCCGTGATCGTAGAAGCGACGGTCTTCGCCGGCGATCGCGGCATCCTTCAAGGACTGGGACACCTCGTTCCAGGCGACATCCTGGCGATTCTGGCTGTAGACGGTGGCGATCTGCACGGGCTGCCCGCCGCGATTCGCGAAGATCTCGTTGCGCTGCGCCTGTCCGCCGATGGTGATGTACTCCGGCAGATTTTGAAAGACCCCGATGGTGCTCTTCGCCCCGACGCTCGATACGGCGAGCGCCGGCGCGACCATAGCGGTAACGAGCACCCCGGCGATCACGCTGAAACCGACAAGGCCGATAAATCCCCCGAGCACGCCAGAAAGAGTGACTTTTTCGGCAGGCATGCACACAAGGTTACGTGATGCTGGGTTAATGTCAGCTGGGCGTGGCCTCGATCACTGCGGGCAGAGTCCCGGCGCAGGGTCGTAGTGGCCGCTCGCGTTCGGGGTCGCGCTGCCGAAGACGGTAAGGGTGACAGGGTCGGTCTTGGTCGCAGCGGCTCCTGCCGAGGGGTTGGAGGCCTGGACGATGCAGATATTGCCAGGGGTGCCCTGCACCCAGGTGTAGGTCACGTTGCTGGGGTTGAAGCCGCTCGAGACGATCGCGGCATTCGCCTCCTGCCTGGTCTTGGTGATCACGTCCGGCATCACCGTGGCGAGACTTCCATCGCTCGTGTACACGGTGACGGATGAGCCGGAGGGCGTTTTCGAGCCGGCGGCGGGATCCGTGCTGACGACGCGACCCGCCGGAAGACCGGAGGGAAGGGGACCGCCGTCGACGTACACGAACTGCAGGCTCTCGAGCAGCGCCTTGGCCTGGGCTGGCGTCTGCCCGACCAGCGTGGGAACGATGGCGGACGAGCCGCCCAGGATCGTGGCGCTCGGAACCCCGAACGCGCCGCCCTTGTACGCCGGGTTCGTGTCGGCGAGTTTCATGATCGTTCGGAACACGTTGAACCGTGCATAGCTCGCATAGTTCTGGCTGGTGATCGGGTTGCTCAGCCTTCTGAGGCTCTGATGCCCGACGATGTTGCCCGTCCACACCGCCGTTGCGAGCTTGGTGGTGGTTCCCATGATCCACACGTGGTCTGCGACATCCGACGTTCCGGTCTTGCCGCCTATCGGAGTCTTGTCGTTGGGGTTGGCCGCGCGGCTCGTGCCGCTGGTCATGCTTCCGACCATTGCATTCGCGACACCGGCAGCGACATCCGCCGTTATCGCCTGGCTGCAGGTCTTGATCTGCCCGGGAAGGTCCTTGCCTGCGGGATCGACGACCTTGTCGACGATGATCGGGTCGCAGTGGAGTCCGGCGCCGCCGATGGTCGCGGCGGCTCCCGCGATGGTGAGGGGCGCCTGAGGATTGTTGCCGAGAATCGAGTTCGGGTTGACCTTCAGCTCTTTGCCTGTGGCGAGGTGGGCACCCATGCTCGCCGCCGTGTCACGGATGCTGCAGAGGTCCAGCTTCGTCGCCATGCGCATGAAGGCATTGTTGACCGATCCGATCAACGCCTGTTTGACCGTCATGATTCCGCCGGCGCCAGAGTCGTTGTTGAGCTTGAACGGACCACCGATCTGCCCGGGATCGCAGGTCGCGGTGAAGTCCGACGGAAGATAGTTCTGCGGGCTGCGGCCGTCGACGAGGTCGTTCAGTCCGTGCCCGTTCTGGAGCCAGTTGGCCAGGTCGAACACCTTGTAGGTTGAGCCGGTTTCGAAGCCGGTGGAGCCTCCATAGGGATAATCGGCCGTGAAATTGACGGCCGTCTTCGTTGGATCCTTGGCGGATTCTGGCGCGTCGTCGAACACCTTGTTCTGCGCCATCACGAGAATGCGGCCGGTGCCGACCTCGACGGTGTTCGCGGTCGCGCCCAGTTGGAATCGCGACTCGCTGGCGGGCGCCTGCACGTCGAGGGCCGCCTGCGCCGCATCCTGGAGGTTCAGGTCGATGCTCGTGTAGACCTTGTAGCCACCGCGATCGAAGTTTACGCGGCGCTCCGAAGCGGTGGCTCCGATGGACAGCACCATCGGCGGGAGTCCGAGGGCTCCGGAGGCGGTGTTGGCCGTGATGAGTTTGGAGACGTAGTCGCAGGCCAGCTTGGCATGGAGAGCGTTGCGGCAGCCGCTGATCGGGGGGCTGATCTTGACGTAGGACGCGATCGGGGTCGCGATCGCATCGTCGTGCTGCTTCTGGGTGATGTACTTCTGTTGGAGCATCGCGGCGAGAATCTGGTCGCGGCGGATCTTGTTGGCCGGGTAGTACTTCGGGTCGCTCAGTTTCTGCAGGTTGGGCTGCTGCACAATGGCGACGAGACTGGCCGCCTGGGCGAGTGTCACATCCTTCGCCGAGACGCTGAAGTACTGTTGCGCGGCCGACTGCACGCCGTAGGTGTTCGACCCCATGCCGACGATGTTCAGGTAGGCGAGAAGGATCTCGTTCTTCGAGTAGCGCTTGTCGAGGCCGATCGCAAGCTTCATCTCCTTGAGCTTGCGGTCGAGACTGGTCTTGGTGGCGGCCGCGATCGCGAGGTTCTGCTCCTTGATGGTCGGCAGGCTCAGCGCCTCCTGAACGAGGATGTTCTTGACGAGCTGCATGTCGAGCGTTGAGCTGCCGCTCTGGATCTGGCCCGACGAAGCGTTACCGATCGCCGCACGCGCGATCGACGAAACGTCGATGCCGCCGTGCTGGTAGAACCGGCGGTCTTCGCCGGCGACGACCGCGTCTTTGATGAAGGTGGAGACCTGGTCCCAGGTGATCTCCTGGCGGTTCTGTTTGAAGGTGGTCGCGATCAGCTCCGGCTGCCCGTTGCGGTTGGCAAAAAACTGGTTCTGCTGCGCCTGGGTGCCGAATTGAATGAAATCGGGGAGGTTCTCGAATACCCCGATCGTGCTCTTCGCCGTATTGCCTGTTACCGCCAGGGCCGGAGTGACCATCGCGGCCACGAGCACGCCGGCGAGAACGCCGAAGCCGACGATGCCGACGAGCCCACCGAGCACACCGGAAGGCCTCACTCTTTGGGCAGACATAGAGCAAAGAGTAGTGGATGGCCACTCATTTCCTCGGAGCTCGGCGCTACGTCATGGACAGACTGCTCCCGGGTCCGTACCACCGGTCGGCCCGCCGTTGCTCACCGTCAGGGTGATCGCGGCGTCCTTCGCGGTCGCCGCATTTGCGATCGGATCGCTCGCGGTCACCTTGCACACATCGCCGGGCGTACCCGCGACCCAGCTGTAGGCAATCTTGGAGGTCGTGAAACCGCTGGACGCGAGAGTGCCGACGGCGCCCTGTCGGGACATCCCCACGACGTTGGGCATGGTGGTCGCAAGGGAACCGTCACTCGTGTAGATGGTGATCGTCGACGCGATCGCAGCGGTGGATCCCGCGGCCGGATCCGTTCTGACGACCTGGCCCACGGGAAGCCCGGATGGCACGGGGCCGCCGTCGACGGCGTCGAACTGCAGACTCTGCAGGAGCGACTGGGCCTGGGTCAGCGTCTGCCCGGTGACCGAGGGAACCGTGACACCGGTGCCGTGAAGGAGCTTCTGATCGACGGCGGGGAAGGCGCCGCCCTTGTACGCCGGGTTGCTGTCGAGCGATTTCATCGTCGCCCTGAAGATATTGAACTTCGTGTTGTAGCCGTTGGTGCCGGCGATCGAGATCTGGCGCAGGCTCTGGTCTCCCTGCGGGTTGTTCGCGGTTGCCTTCGCAGGATTGCCCTGGATATTCCCGACCCACACGGCGAGGGCCGCCTTAGTGGTGCTCGCGACGAGCCAGTTCTGGTAGGAGCCGTCTGTCGTACCGGTCTTGCCCACGATCGGCACACCGTCCTTGGGATTACCGGCGGCGCCAGTGCCCGACTTCATGACGTTTGCGAGCGCGTACGCGACCGTCGCGGCGATGTTGGGAGCGATAGCGCTGTCGGTGCAGGTCTTCAGCTGGCCGGCGACAGCCTTGCCGTCCGGTCCGACGATCGAGTCGATGATGGTCGGCGCGCAATAGGTACCGTTCGCGCCGATGGTCGCGATGGCCGCGGCCATCGTCAGCGGGGCGATCTCGTTCGTTCCAAGGATCGCTGCGGGCTGGGGATCCAGCTCTCCGCCCTTGGCAGGATGCACGCCGAGGGCCTTCGCATTGTTGCGGATGTCGCACAGGCTCAGCTTCTGGGCCATACCGACGAATGCCGCATTGACCGATGCCGCTGTGGCGCTCATGACGCTCATCGATCCGCCTTCACCCGGCGAGTCGTTCGACGGCGTGTACGTGCCCGCGAATGGGCCACCGCATCCCGTAGCTTTGAAGCTGGACTGCTGGAAGGTACGCACGCTCCCGTTGACGGTGTCGTTCAAACCGTGGCCGTTCTGCAGCCAGTCGATGAGGGTGAAGATCTTGTAGGTCGATCCGGTGGGGAACCCACCAGAGCCCCCAAACGCCTGGTCGGTGCTGTAGTTGATGCCCGTCTGTGCGCTCGTCGCGTTCAGGGTGTTGTTGTACTCCTTGTTCTGCGCCATTACGAGGATGCGACCGGTGCCCGGTTGCACCGCATCCGCGGCGGCGCCGAGGGCGAACCGGGTTTCGCTCGCTGGCGCGCTCTTGGCGAGCGCCGCCTGCGCGACATCCTGCTGGTCGAGGTCGATGCTGGTGTAGATCTTGTAGCCGCCGGTCGCGAAATTGGCCGAGCGTTCCGCGGCGGTCGCACCAAGGGACGTGAGCGTCGGCACCAGCTTTCTCACGTAGTCGCAGGCGAACGGGGCGTCTTTGGCGTAGAGGCATCCGCTGGTCGGGGCGGTGATTTTGACCTCATCGACAATCTTGGTGTTGATCGCCACATCGAACTGCGCCTTGGTGATGAACTTCTGCGCGTACATGTCCTTCAGGATCTGGTCGCGGCGCACCTTGTTCGCGGCGTAGTACTTCGGGTCGCCGAGGTTCTGGAGGTTCGGCTGCTGCACGATCGCGACGAGGCTGGCGGCCTGGGCGACCGTGACGTCTTTCGCATCCTTGCTGAAGTACTGCTGCGCAGCGGACTGCACGCCGTAGGTGTTTCCCCCGAAGCCGGTGATGTTCAGGTAGGCGACGAGGATCTGCTGCTTGGTGTAGCGCTTGTCGAGTCCGATCGCGAGCTTCATCTCCTTGAGCTTGCGCTGGAGGCTGTTATCGATCGCGGCGGTATAGGCGGCCTTCTGCTTCACCGGATCCTCGATTTGCAGCGCCTGCTGCACGAGGATGTTCTTGACGAGCTGCATGTCGAGCGTGGAGCTTCCGCTCGTGATGGAATTACTCACCAGGTTGCCGGCCGCTGCGCGAGCGATCGACGGGATGTCGATGCCGCCGTGCTGGTAGAAGCGGCGGTCCTCGCCGGCCACCGCGGCATCCATCAGCAGTGGTGAAATCTGGCTCGCCGCGACCTCCTGGCGGTTCTGGTTGTAAATCGTCGCGATCGGAACCGGATTGCCGCCGCGGTTCGCATAGATGACGTTCTGCTGAGACTGTGTGCTGAGGGCCACGTAGTCCGGCATATTGTCGAAGACTCCGATGCCCGCCTTGGTCACCTGGCTCGTCACGGCGAGTGCCGGAGTGACCATCGCGGTCACCAGAACACCGGCGACGACGCTCAATCCGATGAGTCCACCGAATGCTTTGGGCAGCGCGGAACGCCAAAAATCCTGAGCCATACAATCAAAGGTACGTTTCCAACCTCTCCTGAACCTGAACGGACGCCGTGATGACGACCTGGGAATACCTCACAACGCCGCTGATCGTGCACAACACGGCGGCCATTCTGAACAACTGGGGCGAACAGGGCTGGGAGCTCGTGCAGATCGTCACAGGCCCGGAAGGCGGGCTCGTCGCCTATCTCAAGCGCGAGAAGAAAGAGGACGCATAGTGTCGAAACTGGATGACCGACTCGCCGAGCTCGGACTCGATATTCCCGAAGTGGCGAGGCCGGCAGGCAGCTACATCCCAGCGGTGGTCAGCGGAAACCTCGTGTTCACATCTGGTCAGTTGCCCTTCGTCGGGGGAGCGCTGCCTGCGACGGGCAAGGTCGGCGCGGCCGTCTCGCCGGAGGACGCCCGCGACTACGCGGCCACCTGTGTGCTCAATGCTCTAGCTGCGGCGAAGTCGGCGATCGGGTCGCTTGATCGCGTGACGCGCGTCGTGAAGGTCGTCGGATTCGTGGCATCCGACCCGTCGTTTACCGGCCAGCCGGGCGTCATCAACGGGGCCTCAGATCTGCTCCGTGAGATCTTCGGCGAGGCGGGCGTCCACGCGAGGAGCGCGGTCGGAGTCGCGGTTCTGCCTCTCGACTCGCCCGTCGAGGTGGAACTGATCCTCGAGTTCGCCTAGCTGTCGCGGCCGGGCATCGTCCCGTCGCCGCGACGTTCAAGGTTCCGTCTTCCGCTCCCGTTCCGGTGCCGTTTTCGGTTCCCGGTTCCCGGTTCCCAGTGCCGTTTTTCCGGAGCTTTTGTTCCGGCTGCGGCGAAATCGGCAATAAGCCGCGCGTTTGGGTCGGGCGGACGCAAATCCTCCGGAGAAACGTGTGGTGGGTGAAAGGGGGCAGCGATTGTTCGAAGTGCGTGTCTAGTGCACGCGGTCGAGGTGGCGGCCACGTTCGAGGTTGGCGCGGATTACCGCCTCGACGAGCGGCCAATTTTGCATGATCATCCGATAGCTCAGTCGCAGGACGGTGTAACCACGCGCCTGCAGCTCGGCCGTGCGTATGCGGTCTTCGTTGAAGCGGACCTCATCCGAGTGAGTTTCCAGTCCGTCCGTTTCGATGATGAGCGATGATCCTATGAGGAAGTCCACGGTGTGGCGACCGATCTTCACCTGTAGCTGAGGCTCGTATCCCGCCTCACGAAGCCAGAGGCGGACGATTGTTTCCAACCCGGATCCGGCGCGCCCGTCAACAAGCCGCTGGAGGCGCCGCAGCCTGCGAGGCAGCCGGGCGAAGAGCTCGTGCAGCGCAATGAGATCCAGGAGACCCCGGTTGATGGCCGAGTCGCACGCGCAGATCGCCGTCACGTGATCGGCGTGAAGAAAGATCTGCGCCAGGGCCTGCGGCACGGATTCGCGCCACGGCTCATCGGTCTCACTGAAAGCTTCGAGTCGCCAGTGGCTCACGATTCGGCGGCCCGGGGTGAGATGCCTCGAACTCGGGAATCGGAACCGTTCGCGGCCGGGTTTGGCGACGTTGCCATGGGGCCTCCAGCTCACATGGAGATCTGAATCGAGGCCGCGCCAGATACCGTAACTGTGGGCGGCAGAAAATGCCCCCAATCGGCCGCCGAGCATGACAGCCTGAACCCGGTCGGGATCGGCATCCGGAACCGCGTACCAGGCGCGACGGATGCGCATGAGCGACCCGTCCTTCACCGCGCGAGACAGCGAATTGGGTGAGAATCCGTTCTCGAGGATCAGCCGTCGTGGCGCGAGGCCACCGGACGCCCGGACAATCTCCTCGATCGATGGATGTCGCTGCATCCGACAATGCTCGGGCGCGGCAGTGTGGGCGGGGTCGTATCGCGCGCAGGTGGTGATGAAGCGAACACACTATTCGCTGTGGAGGACGAGACTGACTGTCGCTTCTCCGGAGGATTAGCGGCACTGCCATAGACGGGTGGCGTATTTCCGCAGAGAGCCGGCCCGTGTCCGCAGCCATCCGCGTAAACCTCCGGAAAAACGCAATACCCTCCCCGGAAACGGGACCTCCGGGGAAACGCAATACCTCCGGAGAAACGGAAGGAGCTACGGGCGGCTCAACTGGCCGCTGATGATCTGCATCACGGTCGTGTCCGCGAGGGTGGTCGTGTCACCGATCGCACGGCCCTCCGCCACATCCTGAAGCAGTCGTCGCATGATCTTGCCGGAGCGGGTCTTCGGCAGCTCCGCGACGATGAAGATCTGACGCGGCCTCGCGATCGCGCCGATCTGCTCCGCGACATGCTTTCGCAGCAGCGCGCTCGCCTCATCCGCGGTCTGCAGTTCCGACTGGTCTGCGCGCAGGATCACGAACGCGACGACCGCCTGGCCCGTCGTTTCATCGGTGGCGCCGACGACGGCCGACTCGGCGACCATCGGGTGCGAGACCAGAGCCGACTCGATCTCGGCCGTGGAGAGCCGATGGCCCGAGACATTCATCACATCATCGACGCGGCCGAGCAGCCAGATGTCGCCGTCCTCGTCGAGCCGTGCACCGTCGCCCGCGAAGTACTTGGGCTTCTCGAACAGCGCAGTGCCGAACTTCTCCCAGTAGGTCTCCTTGAAACGCTCCGGGTCACCCCAGATTCCGCGCAGCATCGAAGGCCACGGCTCGCTCACCACGAGCAGTCCGCCACCGCCCGCGGGCACGGGGCTTCCCGCTTCGTCGAGCACCTCGATCGAGATACCGGGCAGGGGGACCTGCGCCGATCCGGGCTTGGCGATCGTGATGCCCGGCAGCGCCGATACCATGATCGCTCCCGTCTCGGTCTGCCACCAGGTGTCGACGATCGGGGTCGTCCCTCCACCGATCACATCGCGGTACCAGACCCAGGCCTCCGGGTTGATGGGTTCGCCTACGCTACCCAGCACGCGCAGGGTCGAGAGGTCGAACGCATCCGGAATCTCCCGTCCTAGCTTCATGAATGACCGGATGGCGGTGGGCGCCGTATAGAAGATGGAGACGCCGTACTTTTGGATGACCTCCCACCATCGGCCCGGATGCGGCGCGTCTGGCGTCCCTTCATAGAGCACCTGCGACGCGCCGTTCGCGAGCGGACCATAGACGACGTAGCTGTGGCCGGTGATCCAGCCGACGTCGGCCGAGCACCAGTAGACATCGGATGCGGGGTGCAGGTCGAAGACGTTCTTGTGAGTGAACGCGACCTGCGTGAGGTAGCCGCCACTCGTGTGAAGGATGCCCTTCGGCCTGCCGGTGGTCCCCGACGTATAGAGGATGAACAGTGGGTGCTCCGCCTCGAACGGTTGGGCCTCATGCTCGGCCTCCGCCGTGGCGATTGCCTCGTGCCACCACAGGTCGCGTCCCTCCACCCAGTCGACCTCGTTCTCGCCGCGCTTGACGACGAGCACGTTCTCGACGGTGTGCTCGCCTTCTTTCGCGAGCGCAGCATCCACCGCCGGTTTGAGCGGACTCACCTTGCCTTTGCGCCAGCCGCCGTCCGCGGTGATGACGAGTTTCGCGCTCGCATCGTCGACGCGGGACCGGATGCTCTCCGCGCTGAAACCGCCGAAAATCACCGAGTGCACCGCGCCGATGCGTGCAACGGCGAGCATCGCGACGACCGCCTCCGGGATCATCGGGAGGTAGATCGCTACGCGGTCGCCCGAACGGATGCCGAGGCTGGTGAGCACGTTGGCCGCGCGTTTGACCTCGGCGGTGAGTTCCGCATAGCTGATCGAGCGACTGTCGCCTGGCTCGCCCTCCCAGTGGATGGCGATTCGGTCGCCATTGCCGGCCAGCACGTGGCGGTCGAGGCAGTTGTACGCCACGTTGAGCTCGCCGTCCGCGAACCACTTCGCGAAGGGCGCATTCGACCAATCGAGGGTCTGGACGAAGTCCTTATGCCAGTGCAGCAGCTCCCTGGATTGCCGTGCCCAGAATGCGAGTCGATCGGCTTTGGCCTCTTCGTAGAGCTCCGGGCTCGCGACCGCATTCGCGGTGAAGGATTCGCTCGGTGGGAAGCGACGTTCTTCGTGCATCAGGCTGTCTATGGAGGTATTCGGCATCGGTATCCTCTGTGCGCAGGCAGGGGCATCGCCGCCCCAGCGTGAATCGTGGTTCCATGCTAGACGTGGTGGTGGCGTCGCCGTCGCCGACCGTGTGTCACCCAGGAATTCATCCCTGTGAGTAGGCAGAATTCACCCTCCAATCGCTCTTGCGTGCGAGGAACGCTGGAGTACACTGAGACCCGTCGAATGCAAATTCGATAAGTGGCGCACAGCGATTCCCCCCAATCCAGCGCTACTGTGGCGGCGCCGGTTCCCCCCAACAGGCGCCGCCCCTCTTTCGTTAAACGCCGACTTTTCGGCGGGCGCCGACCTGTCCTTCATAGATCGTCGATTGCTCGCCTGTACACGTGTGGCTTTGGTCGGGTCACTTTCCACGTGGCGCGGACCTACTGTCGAGCGATGTCCGATCCCGTTGCGCCGCTCTCGATCGCCCGCTTCGTCGCTCGCCGCCCGGGGGCTGCGGAGCGGGAGACGGTTACGATGCGCCTCGCCGGTCCCGAGCTGGCCGGGTTCGGCCCGCTCGCCGCGCTGGTCTCCGATCCCGAGGTCACGGACGTATTCGTGAACGGGGTGGGCGGGCTGTGGACCGATCGCGGGCGCGGTCTTGAACGGGAGCGATCTTCGGAGCTCGATGAAACGGAGATCCGCGAACTCGCGGTGCGCCTCATCGCGTTGGGCGGCAGGCACATCGACGAGGCCACGCCCTGTGTGGATGTGCGCCTCCACGAGGGCATCCGCGTGCACGCGATTCTTCCGCCCATCTCCACGACTGGCACGCTCCTCTCCCTCCGTCTCCCGAGGGTCACGCGTCTGAGCCTCGCCGATCTTGAATCGGCGGGATTCTTCTCCGAGATTCCGCTAGCGACGATAACCGGGCTTGTCACGCGCCGCGAGAATCTCCTCATCACCGGCGCCGGTGGAAGCGGCAAGACCACCTTTCTTGCCGCACTGCTCTCCAGCGCCTCGGTGGGAGACAGGATCATCGCGATAGAGGACGTTGCGGAGCTGCGGGTGGCGCATCCACACTTCGTCTCCCTCGAGGCGCGCCAGGCGAATCTCGAGGGTGCCGGCCATCTCGGCCTCGAGCGGCTGGTTCGGGAGGCGCTGCGGATGCGACCGGACCGCCTCGTGCTCGGCGAATGTCGGGGCGCCGAGATCCGCGAACTCCTCACGGCACTGAACACCGGGCACGACGGAGGTGCTGGCACCCTGCACGCGAACTCTCTCGCGGACGTGCCCGCCCGTATCGAAGCGCTCGGCGCGCTCGCGGGCATGAGCCCGACCGCGATCGCGCGCCAGACGGTGAGTGCAATCGGTTGCGTGCTCCATCTCGAAAGAGCACCGGATGCCCGCCGGCTCGTGCAGATGGGCCGATTCGAGCTCGACGCTCGTGATCGGCTTGGGATGGTCGAACTCACGGATGCCTGAACTCGAGCCGCTCGCCTCGGTCGTCCAGCGACTCGGTGTCCTGCTCGCGGCAGGGGTGGCGCCCGTCTCCGCCTGGGGCTACCTCGCCGCGGTCGCGCGAGGGCCCGACGCCGAGCGGGTGCGAGCGGTGGCGGATGCTGCGGTCGGGGGAGACGGCATCACCGAGGCGATCGCTGGGGTGGCCGACTCGACACCCGCGAACGCTTCCTGGCGCGGGCTCGCGGCCGCGTGGCACGTCGCAACGGAAGCGGGCGCGCCGCTCGCCCCCACCCTCGTGGAACTAGCCGCCTCGCTTCGTTCCCTTGCGCAGAACCAGCGAGACGTGCAGACCGCCCTCGCCGCTCCGGCTGCGACGGCGCGGATGGTGATGGTGCTGCCCGTCATCGGAATCCTGTTCGGCATTGCCCTCGGATTCGATGTTCTGGGCACGCTTTTCGGCACCCTACCGGGGCTCGCCTGCCTCGCACTCGGTGCGATGCTCATGATCGCGGCCCGCTGGTGGAACCGCCGGCTAATTGCTGCCGCTCGACCGAAGCGCCTCACGCCGGGGCTCGCACTCGACCTCATGGCGATCGCGGTGTCGGGCGGGGCCTCGATTCCGCGTGCGCGCGCGACCGTGGCGGAGGCCCGTAAACGCTGCGGCCTTCCGGAGGACGGTGCGGAGGCGCAACTCGAGGAGGTGCTTGAACTCTCCCGCCGTGCCGGCGCGCCGGCGGCCGGACTCCTGCGCAGCGAAGCTGCCGAGGAACGTCGCGTTGCGCGCAGTGATGGCGAGAGAAAGGCGGCGAGGCTGGGTGTCACGCTCATGCTGCCGCTCGGGCTATGCATCCTCCCGGCGTTCATGCTGCTCGGCGTCGCGCCGCTGCTGATCTCGGTCATCTCGTCCACAGCCGCTTCGTTTTGAGGAGAGATCACCGGTCTGTTGCTTTCGTCACCTGATCCGGTTGGAGAAGACGACCATATGAGCATCCGGCTACTTTGCCGGCAACCCGAAGGGAACGACACGCATGAAACGACTCAGGAACCTGCTCCGAAATGATGCTGGGGCGGCCACCGCCGAGTACGCCATCGCGACGATGGCCGCCGTTGGCTTCGCAGGCCTCCTGGTCGCGATCATGCGCAGCGACGAGGTGCGCGGCGTGCTCACCGACCTCGTGCGTCGTGCACTCACGTTCGCGGGGTGAACGGGGGAGCGTGACCGCGGAGTTCGCGGCCGTCGTGCCCGCCGTGATCCTCCTGCTCGTCTGCTGCCTGGCCGGACTGCAGCTGGCTGCGCAGCACCTGCGTGTACAGGATGCCGCCGCGAGCGCCGCAAGAAGCATCGCGAGAGGCGAGAGCGCCGCGACAGCGTCTCGGCTGGTCGTTCGACTGGTGCCAGGAGCGCGCGTGAACAGCGAGGTCGGCGGCTCCCTGGTCTGTGCCAGGGTCTCGGTTCCCGGGTCGATCGCGGGAGCCCTGATCACCGTGGCAGCTTCGAGTTGCGCGCTGGCCGGAGGCGCATGAACGACGACCGCGGGTCGGGGTCGCTCCTCGCGGTCTCCATCGTTGCGGCGATGCTGGCCCTCGCATCCCTCCTCCTGCCACTCTCGATTGTGCTCTCAGCGAAGCACCGGGCGGCCGGGGCAGCGGATGCCGCCGCCCTCGGGGCTGCCGACGTCGCCGTCGGCGCGCTCCCCGGCATCCCGTGCGACTCGGCGGCTGCTGTGGCAAGGGCCAATGGCGCGGCGCTGAGTGCCTGCCGAGTGGACGGGGCCGTCGTCACGGTGCGGGTGGTCATCTTGGTTCTCGGCTTCGACGTGCGCGCCAGCGCGACCGCCGGACCGCCTCCGTCGGGAGTGAATTAGCAGCCCTCGGTGTTTCTGTGTGTATGGTGTGCGTGTCGGGCCTCCGGCTCGGCTTGTTCTTCAACTGTGCGTAACATCAGCGCGTCGACCCTATGCTGGGCGAGGTTTGAATTCACGAGCGGCAAGCGCCGCAGACGCTAGGAGTCAGGTGCCAGGCACGAAGAAGCTGGTCATTGTCGAGTCGCCCGCAAAGGCGAAGACGATTGCCCAGTACCTCGGAGAGGGATATGAGGTGTTGGCCTCTGTCGGCCACATCCGCGATCTCATCGAGCCGAAAAACCTGCCGGCTGAACTCAAGAAGGGTTCGATGGGCAAGTTCTCCATCGATATCGAGAACGGGTTCGCTCCTTATTACGTCGTCTCGGACCAGAAGAAGAAGACCGTCGCCGAGTTGAAGCGTGCGCTGAAGGATGCCGACGAACTCTATCTCGCAACTGATGAGGACCGCGAGGGCGAGGCGATCGCCTGGCACCTCCTCGAGGAGCTGAAGCCTAAGGTCCCGGTCAAGCGGATGGTCTTCCACGAGATCACCAAAGAGGCCATCCAGCGGGCGCGCGACAATACCCGAGACATCGATACTGCTCTCGTCGACGCACAGGAGACCCGCCGCATCCTCGACCGTCTCTACGGCTACGAGGTCTCGCCAGTACTCTGGCGCAAGATCGGTCCCGGACTCTCCGCCGGCCGTGTACAGTCCGCCGCAACCCGCCTCGTCGTCGATCGCGAGCGCGAGCGACTCGCCTTCGTCGCCGCAGGGTACTGGGACCTTTCGGCACTTCTGGCTACGTCCACGGAATCCGCCCCTTTTGAATCACGTCTCGCGCGACTCGACGGAACCCGGGTGGCGACCGGTCGCGACTTCGACGATAAGGGCCAGCTCAAATCGTCGGCGAACGGAAAAGCGGATGCCGTCGCTCTCGACGAGCAGGCGGCACAGGCGCTGGCCACCGCACTGCGCGATCCTTCGGTTTCGGTAGTCGTCTCCTCCGTCGACTCGAAGCCGTACACGCGTCGTCCGGCTGCGCCGTTCAGTACATCGACGCTGCAGCAGGAGGCCGCGCGCAAGCTGCGCTTCTCGGCCCGCCAGACCATGAGCGTCGCGCAGGGCTTGTACGAAAACGGGTACATCACCTATATGCGTACCGATTCGCTGAACCTCTCGCAGCAGGCGATGACCGCGGCGCGCTCGCAGGCGAGCACGCTGTACGGGGCGGAGAGCGTCTCGGAGAAGCCGAGAACCTACGCGAGCAAGAGCAAGAACGCCCAGGAGGCGCATGAGGCGATCCGCCCGGCCGGCGATACCTTCCGCACGCCGGGGGAGCTCCAGGGGGTGCTCAGGGGCAACGACTGGAAGCTCTACGATCTGATCTGGAAGCGCACCGTTGCGTCGCAGATGGCCGATGCGAAAGGTTCGACTGCATCCGTCGTCATCAGCGCCGGCCCCGTCGAGGGAAAGATCGCCGAGTTCGCGGCGAGCGGCACGGTCATCACGTTCCGAGGATTCCTGCAGGCCTATGAAGAAGGCCACGACGAAGAGCGCAACGACTCTGCCGAACCGGCCGAAGCCAAGCTGCCGCCGCTCACGGTCGGGCAGAAGCTCACTGTCACCGATATCGAGGCGAAGGGCCACGAGACCAGCCCGCCGCCGCGGTACACCGAGGCCAGCCTCGTCAAGACCCTCGAAGAGCTGGGGATCGGCCGTCCGTCTACCTACGCTTCGATCATCTCGACCATCATCGATCGCGGCTACGTCACGCCCCGCGGGACTGCGCTCGTTCCCAACTGGATCGCCTTCTCGGTCGTGCGTCTGCTCGAGGACTTCTTCACAGACCTGGTGCAGTATGACTTCACCGCGGGGATGGAAGACGACCTCGACCGGATCGCGGACGGCCAGCAGGACCGCGTCGACTGGCTGACCAGCTTCTACTTCGGCAGCGACAAGCACCGCGGCCTTCGGAACGTCATCGACAACCTGGGCGACATCGATGCGAAGAGCATCAACTCGATCAAGCTGAATGACGAGATCACCCTTCGCATCGGAAAGTACGGTCCCTATCTGGAGGTCGTCGGCGACGACGCGCCGGATGTGATTCCCCGCCGCGTCAACATTCCCGAGGACCTCGCCCCTGACGAGCTCACCGTCGCCAAGGCGCAGGAACTCATCGACGCGCCGGTGGTGGTTGACCGGGTGATCGGTGTGAACCCCGAGAACGGCAAGAACGTCGTTGCGAAGGATGGCCGCTACGGTCCGTACGTGACGGAGCTCGACCCTGAGCCAGAGGCTGTCCCCGACGATGTCGTGGCCGACCAGGCGACGGGGGAGGTCATCGACGAGAAGCCGAAGAAGAAGGCAGTCAAGAAGGTGACCGTCGCAAAGCCCCGCACGGCATCCATTTTCAAGTCCATGGACCTCGCAACCCTCGACCTCGACACCGCCCTTCGGCTGCTCGCGCTGCCCCGCGTCGTCGGCCAGGATCCGGAAACCGGCGACGATATCACCGCGCAGAACGGCAAGTTCGGCCCGTATCTCAAGAAGGGCGCCGACACCCGTTCGCTGACCGAAGAGGACCAGATCTTCGAGATCGACCTCACCGGCGCACTCGAGCTCTACTCGCAGCCGAAGTACGGCGCCCGTCGCGCCTCGAGCGCCCTCAAGGAGTTCGACGCCGACCCCGAGAGCGGCAAGCCGATCAGGATCAAAGACGGCCGCTTCGGCGCGTACGTGACCGACGGCGTCACGAACGTGACGATTCCGCGCGGTGAGACGATCGAGGAGATCGACTTCGAACGTGCCGTGCAGATGCTCGCCGATAAGCGGGCCAAGGGTCCCGCCAAGCCGAAGGCCAAGGCTCCGGCGAAGAGGAAGCCAGCGGCGAAGAAGCCGGCAGTCAAGAAGTGACGATGGCCGGACTCTTCATCACGTTCGAAGGTGGCGATGGCTCCGGCAAATCCACGCAGGCCGAGTTGCTTTCGGCGTGGCTGACGGATGCCGGTCACACCGTCGTGCGTTCGCGCGAGCCTGGTGGAACCGATCTCGGCGTCGAGCTGCGTGAAATCGTGCTCCACCGGAAGGGACTCATTGCCCCTCGTGCGGAGGCTCTCATCTATGCCGCCGATCGCGCGCACCATATCGCGACGAAGGTCCGGCCGGCGGTCGACCGCGGCGAGATCGTGATCCAGGACCGCTATCTGGACTCGTCCGTGGCCTATCAGGGTGCTGGCCGCGTGCTCGATCCGAAGGAGATACGCGATATCTCCCTGTGGGCGACAGAGGGATTCATGCCAGACCTCACGATCCTGCTCGACCTCGATGAAACCATCGGACGCGAGCGTCTCGATGAGGCACGCACGAAGTACGACCGGCTCGAGGCCGAGGAGCGCGACTTTCACGCTCGCGTACGCGCGGGATACCTCGAGCTGGCGACGGCCGAACCCGATCGTTTTCTCGTGCTCAGCGCGACGGATCCGATCGAGACCATCGCGACGGCGGTGCGCGCGCGCGTCGAGGCGCTGCTCGCGGGCTAGCTCGACAGCGCGCACGGCGGCCGCGGCAGAGCGCGGTCAGCCGCTCCGCATAGGCTTGGAGGTATGTCCGTGTGGGATGAACTGACCGGCCAGTCCGAGGCGATCGCGATCTTCCGCGCGGCCGCAGCCGACTCGAGCCTCAGCGACGCTCCCATCGGCGACTCGGCCATGACCCACTCCTGGCTCGTGACCGGTCCGCCGGGATCCGGCCGCTCGAATCTCGCGTACGCCTTCGCGACCGCCCTGCTCAGCCAGGGCGATCCAGAGGGAGATGAGGCCACGCGGCGCCAGGTCGCGGCCCGCACGCATCCGGATCTGGCAGTCCTCAGCACCGAGGGCGTCATCATCAAGATGGATGACGTGCGCAAGCTGGTCTCGAGCTCGCAGTTCTCGCCATCCGTCTCCCGCTACCGGGTCATGGTGATCGAAGACGCGGACCGCATGGCAGAGCGCACCTCCAACGTGCTGCTCAAGGCACTCGAAGAACCACCGCCGCGTACCGTCTGGATCCTCTGTGCCCCGAGCGAGGCCGACCTGTTGCCGACCATCCGTTCCCGGGTGCGCACCGTGCGCCTCAGAGTTCCGGATGTCGCGGAGGTGGCCGAGCTCATCTCCCGTCGCGACAGGGTCGACCTCGCCGCCGCGACGCGTGCCGCGCGCGAGGCCCAGAGCCACATCGGTATGGCGCATCGCCTCGCCACCAACGAGGAGGCGCGACGCCGACGCCAACAGACTCTCGATATTGCGCTCGGCATCCGCTCGGTTTCGGATGCGGTGATCGCCGCGTCCAAACTGCTGGAGCTCGCCGGCGACGACGCCAAGGCGATCACCGAGGAGCGCGACGCCGAGGAGCGGGAGAGCGCCCTTCGTTCGCTCGGAATCGAGCCAGGGGGCACGATCCCGCCGGCCCTTCGCGCCCAGCTCAGGGCCCTGGAAGAGGATCAGAAGCGGCGCGCGACGAGAAGCCTGCGCGACGGCATCGACCGCATCATGGTCGACCTGCTCTCCCTCTATCGCGACGTGCTGCTCATGCAGCTCGGCGTGACGACCGAGCCGATCAATCTCGCCATCCACTCGGAGTTGGTCGCGGCGAGTTCTGCGTCGAACGCAGCCGCGACGCTCGCCACCATTGACGCGATCGCGACAGCGCGCCGTCGCATCGAGGGCAACGTTTTGCCCGCACTTGCCCTCGAAGCCATGCTCGTTTCAGCCGCACGTCAGGGAGATCGATGAACACTCGCCGCGGGTCGACCCGGATCGCGATCGTGGCCGCCGCGCTCGCGATCATGTTTTCGATCAGCGGTTGCGTGTCGTTTTTTCTGCCGGAGGCGCCGAACATGACCTCGACGCCGACGAGCGAAAAGGTCGCCGCCGATCTCAAACCCTTCTACAGCCAGATACTGACGTGGAAGAGCTGCGAGGGCGGCAATTTCCAGTGCACGACGGCGACCGCCCCGATGGACTGGAAGAATCCGGCGACGAAGTCGATCAAGCTCGCGCTCATCCGCAAGACGGCATCCGGAACCAGGCTCGGATCGTTGCTCGTCAACCCGGGCGGTCCCGGCGGGTCCGGCTACGCCTTCATCAAGGACAGCATCTCCTACGCCGTCGACTCGAAGCTGCAGCAGAGCTACGACATCGTCGGGTTCGATCCGCGAGGAGTCAACAAGTCGTCCGCGGTCAAGTGCTACCAGAACCCGGCGAGCATGGACGCCTACCTGTTCGCCATCTCCCCGAATCCCTACGGCTCCGACGCCTGGATCGCCGACCAGGAGGCTTCGAACCAGAAGTTCGCACAGGACTGTCTCACATACACCGGCGACCTCCTCGGCTTCGTCGACACCGTGAGCGCCGCACGAGACCTCGACCTGCTCCGGGCCGTGCTCGGCGACAAGAAGCTCAACTACCTCGGCTATTCCTACGGCACGCTGCTCGGCGCGACCTACGCCGACCTGTACCCGACAAAGACCGGGCGGCTCGTTCTCGACGGAGCCGTCGACCCTGCCACGACCAGTTTCGACGTCAGTGCGACACAGGCCAAGGGCTTCGAGAGTGCACTGCGCGCGTATCTCGCCAACTGCAAGACCGGCAAGAAATGTCCATTCACAGGAACGGTGGATGCCGCCATGCGCACGATCCGCTCCTTGCTCGACAGTCTCAACGCGAGTCCGATTCGCGCGAGCGACGGTCGCGAACTCGGCAGTTCGACGATGACGAACGCGATCATCCTTCCGCTCTATACCAAGACGAACTGGCCTTATCTCTCCGACCTGTTCACGAGCGTGATGAAGGGCAGCGCGGACTACGCCTTCCAGCTCGCGGACAGCTACTACCAACGCAACTCCAACGGCACCTACATCGACAATTCGACCGAGGCGTTCATCGCGATCAACTGTCTCGACTACAAGACGACGGCGATGACCAACGCGAGCCTTAAGGCGGATGCCGCGAAGATCACGCAACTCGCGCCCGTGCTCGGTCCGCAGCTCGCGTACGACACCTCCTGCATCAAGTGGCCGTTCGTATCGACCCGCGATCGCGTGCCGCTTGCCGCCAAGGGTTCCGGGCCGATCATCGTGGTCGGAACGACGAACGATCCGGCGACACCCTACGTCTGGGCGCAGAGCCTCTCGAAGGAACTCCAGAACGGTCACCTCGTCACGTTCCACGGCGAAGGTCACACCGCCTACAACAAGTCGAATGCCTGCGTGAACAGTGCCGTCGACTCCTACTTCGTCGACGGCACGGTGCCGAGCAAAGATCCCAACTGCTAGCACGCTGTGCAAATGTCCGATCGTTTGTGCAAAATTGCAGACTGCGCAATAATATACGGATGACCCTGGAACCCGAAACGTTTGGCCTGCGCGAACGCAAGCGCCTCGCCACCCGGCGCGCCATCCAGATGGCCGCGCTTGATCTCGTCTCCGAGAAGGGGCTTGACAGGGTCACGGTCGACGAGATCAGCCGCGTTGCGGATGTGTCGCCGCGCACGTTCTTCAACTATTTCGCCTCGAAGGAGACGGTCCTGGTCGGGGATGCTCCGGAGCTGCCGCCGGAGCAACAGCTGCTGGGGTTTATCAATGCCGGTCCCGACGCGAACATATTCGAGGGAATCGGCGAGCTTCTCGTCCCCGCGTCGAGCGGCGAAACCGAAGACACCGAACTGCTGCAGCTGCGGCGCGAGTTGCTCAAGAAGTATCCGCAGCTATTCGCGATGCGGATGACGGCGATGCGCAACTTCGAAAGCGAGTTGGGTGACCTGGTCGCTCGCCGACTGGCTCAGGACCACCCGGAGCTTGCCGAGGATGAGGATGCCCTGAATAGCCGAGCGAGACTGGTCACCCTGGTCGCCTTCGGGGCTATGCGCCACGCCTGGACCTGTTGGGCAGACACCGACGGTGTGATCAGCCTCGGCGAACGGTTGCGCGATTCGTTCACCCAGTTGGGCAGCATCCTGACGCCGGCGGATGCCGCGTAGCGTCATCGTCGACCTGCGGGTCCGCTAAGCTTTCTTGCTGTGCCACCCGGGACTTCCCGGCGCACGCCGCCTTAGCTCAGTCGGTAGAGCATCTCACTCGTAATGAGAAGGTCATCAGTTCGATTCTGATAGGCGGCTCCACGGAACTCCGCGGAATTACGCGGATGTGGCAGCCTTCGGTCGCTTTGGCTTAGCCGGGGCGGGCGGCTTTGCCCACGTTTTGCCCACATCCGTTGTGCGGGCTCGGGCGTCTAGTCCGTCAGCTGCCGCATCCAGGTCGTCATCAAACAGATCGCTGTAAACGTCGTTGTGTGCGCAGTCACGCTCCCCATGCGGAGATTGTGCGACGCGCCGCCGACATGATCGAGCGGTTCCGTAGAGTGGCAATCGAAAAGCAGGCTTTAGCCGCCATTGCGCGACAACAGCGGGGTGCGGACGATGAACAAGCTAGAGACTGAATTCGGCATTTTCTCGACGGTCTATGACCGGTCGGGGTTCGAGGAGACCCTTTGTTCCGAAAAGCCGGACATTCGGGCCCACCGAGTCGGTGAGCCTTGGTTCGGGGTCGAGATCACCGAATTATTTCCGTCCGAAACGGACGCTCGCACCCACAGCGATCCCGGGTACATCGGCCAAATATTGGCTGGCCAGCCGGTCAAACATCGCGACGACGCGGGGGTTCTGACTCTGTCTGCCGTGACGATCACGAACGAAGACGGGTCCGGGTCCTCGGCGACCGTACAAGGAATATTTCGGCAGCATCCGAGCAAGCCCCAACACTACGACGCACTGGTCCAGCGAATTCTCACGAAAGCTCAAAAGGCGAATGATTACGACGCAACGCTGACTCACACCAACCTGATCGTAATGGACCACTTCGAGCCAGAGTCTGGGCCGGAGAAGCGGTGGGCGGTCTCCGATGTGCTGGCGCCAGAGGCACGAACCGCGCTAGCCGAGTCTCCGTTCCGAGAAATCTTCTGGGTCACCAAGGCGCGTTCGGGTCGTCGCGTTTACCGACCGTTACAGGCCGTTTTGCTGCTTGAGCGGTTTTGGGGATTCTTGAGCGCTCTGAATGAATGGGCACCAGAAGTTCAGTTTGAACGCGACCAGTTGGCGCCAATCTTCCTGCAAGTCGCGGCTGCGCAACGCGGCCACCTGACACCCGCGCGAGACGACGTTGGATGGCTTGCAGTGACTCACGGCTGGGGCATCCGGGCTTCCGAACTAGGAGTACAACTCGCCGACTGTGCGGACCAGTCACCGCCAATTCAAGCCACTATTCCAGAGCTCAAAGACCCGATCTTTCCGATCGCAGAGTTCGCTGACTTTGAATCGGCTTACCGATCGGGGCACGAGCTGGAGTGCGAATTGGCGATGGACGCTCGAGTAATCCCCGAGCTTCGATAAGCGTCGGCGCAACGACCGGACGGTGAAATTACGGGACGCTGCAAGACCACTCGCGGACGAATTGAGCGGCGCATCCGAACCGCAAGAATCTTGGGTATCAAACGGTTCGTATTCTCCCGAAAAACGGCGGTTGACGAATAGTTGAGGGATCCAGAGAAGTGAGCTGTGGAAATGAACACGACAGGTGCAATCGCTTCAAATGGCTTTTAGGGATGCCGATCTTGCCGCGGCTTGTCAGGCAGGATTATGGAATGCGTGAGCCTAGGACACATTTCATCGAGCCGCTGCCTGTAGCGAACCTAGGTCAACGAACGATTTATGTTGATGCTCATCTTCCCGTCGCGGCTGTCGTCGAACAGAGCGAGACGCATTTCGTCACTTGGGGCGATGCACCGTTGCCTCAACTTGGTGCGACTCCCGAGGTTATTGCTGAGCCGCGAGGGGTTTGGGTCGTTTACACCGAGGCGGACGTCCTGAACGCGGAAGAAACAATAAACTCGACAGCCATCCACATCTCGACTGATTTGAAAACTTCGTTCGCCGATATTGGAGTACTTACGGCGATTGGAGCCGACGCCGAAGGTCTGTGGTGCAGCAGCGAGCCATATCCCGTCGTACCGAGGTCAGACGGCGAAAGGGACTTCACGCCTGATCGAATCGACATTGCCCCGGACTCCCCCGTCGAGGAGATGGACGATATCCCTCAGGCGGCGCCTAGTGCTTTCGTGCCTTTACGAAGAGATGCAGCAGAAGAGTCCGACACTTGGCCTTCTTTCGGCTGGTATGTCGGCCTGGCCGATTCTGACGCCCGAGATGTCGACATACCGGAGTTCCCGACCCCGTCGCCACCCGTCGAGACCGGTCCGGTTACCTTGAAGCGATTTCGCGTTGACGGAGGCATCGATGAGCTCTCAGTGAATCGACTCGTGTCAGGGGTGGAAGTTGTCAGCGATCGACTTCGGTTGACTTACCACCCAACGGGACCGGTGGAGCGGCTTTCGGACGATCGGAGGAGTGCCAGCATCAGCTATCCAACGGAATCGATCGATATCGACGCGTCGCCGGGTCTTCCCCGCGCTATTTCGGTAGAAGACTACGTTTCGACGCCGAGTGGTAAGGGCTTTCCGGAAGAGTGGTTGGACAGCGCGACAGAGGAGCGGCAGGAGGAGCGCGCCCAGAGCGCCCGCGCTCCACGCATCGATATCTCAAACGTGCCGGACGCTCGTTGGCGCTTGCCGATTGAAGATCCTACGAAAACGAAAAAATGGGTGGACGCGGTTGTTGAGCAGTTGAGTGTGTTGGACGAGCCCAACCTGACATGGTTTCGTAGTGACAATCGATGGCATCGTATTCGCAGCGACTACCGCGACCTCAGCGTCTCGGTCGCCGGTGTTTGGCCGGATTTAGAGGTAGTTGCCGAATTCCGCTATCACCCTCAAGGAGATCCTAGATTTCGATTTCGGGTTCCGGTCTTCGACGCAGCTGGCCGTCCCGCCGTACCTCGCTACCTCACCATCTACCTGCAGGAGGACCTCGACACGACCAACTATGACGACGCGCAGCTAACGGAAGACGGTTTTATAGAGGTCTAGTGATGCAGGTGGGATGATTTCTCCATGAATAAGAAGGGCGGTGTTCGGCGTCAGACGTTCGCCCAGATCGTCGCTGCAGTCGACGCGTCTCCTGTAGCCGTGGACGTCCAGTCGGAGGTCACGCCGGGACTTTACTCGGGCAGCACACTCTTTGACCTGCATGGAAATGCACTCCGCGAAGTTGACGACCACACCCTTGATGTCGAAGATATCCGGGCGGCAGTTCTCGGAGGAGCGCTCGTAGTTTGGGATTCTTGCGGTTGCGGTGGATATTGCAATGCTCTCGAGTGGCCCGCGCAGGACAGACTGTGGAAAGAAGCCGAAGCGTCGGCGCCACGGTTTCGCAAGAACGATCGCGCCCGGGTTTCTCTCTTGACCGGTGCCGGCGGAGACGTGCTTCTCGTCGCTGGCGGTCTGCGCTGGGGCGATCTGTTTCGTTAATGGTGCATAGCCGGGCGTCAGCCGCGTGCCCACATTTTGCCCACACTTGGGGCAAATCAGATTGATCTACTGTGATGACTGTGATCGATCTCGCCGCGTGATATCAACGAACTAGACCCAAACCCGGCTCACATGATGCCCTCCAAGCTCACTCGTAATGGGAAGGTCGTCAGTTCGATTCTGATAGGCGGCTCCGATAGGTGTTGGGATGCTCATTCAAGCGCCGGGCCTCGCCCGGGAGATCCGGCTGGGGGTGCGTCCCGATCCTCGCCCCGCTCCGGTCTGGGCGCTCCTCGCTGTCGGATCAGCGGTCGTAGACGTCTTTGCGCTGGCGCAACGTGACGACCACGATCAACGGCACGTCGTTGTGAACGGAGTAAATGATTCGGTAGTTGCCAACTCGCACCCGTAGGGCGTCTCTTCCCCGAAGTGCTTTCGCACCCGGTGGGCATGGAAATTCACCCAGTAGCGTGATCGCCCCTTGGATGCGCCCGATGAAACGCGCGGACCGGACAGCAAGCACTCGCGGTAGCGCGACTAACCGTCGCCGCGCGTCGACCGTCCACGCGCGTGTCGGTCGGCCAGTTAGGCGGCCGGATTTCCCATTAGTTGCTGTCTGATCCGATCCTTTGCCGAGCGCTCGACGAGAACAGGAACGAAGTCCCGAATCGTTGCACCATCGAGTTCGGTTGCCACGTCGCGAACGACGGACTCGATGTGGGACCGCTCAACCTGGGGAAAGCGGCCGACCAATCGGTCGACGACGTTGTCGACCAACTCAATTTCATTGATGGTTTCCACGGCTTGATTCTGATTCAGTCGTGCCCGGTCCGTCAACTTCCCGTTTACGCTCAGGTCGCCTCGCGTTCACGCCCGGACGGCGGGCATTCTGCGCTCGCGAGGCTGGAATCGGGGGACAAAACAGGGATTCCACCCCCTTTTCGAGGGGATTATGCCGCAACGAAACGCCCCCATTTCGAGGGGATTCTTGGCGCCGAAACCCAGGAATCGCTTGTGGGTGCTTTCCGCCGGGCATAGCGTTGAACCAAGGCAGGTCACGTGGGGTACGTGTCTGACGGGGATTCGGGGGAATCTGCGATGAAACGGTTTGCACTTCTGACGGTGGTGATCACCGCGGTGCTGACACTCCTGCTCCCATTCGTCGGCGGCAGCGGCCCGGGGCTCGACGGTTCGATCTCAGCCTCCGCCGTCGACACGATCGCGCCGGTATTTGCCTCACATTCCACCGGCGCCGGCGAGGTAACACTGAGCCGGTCTACGCTCGCGGCATTCACCGGGCGCAACACCCTGCTGGCGAGCGTGCAGACGAAGGTCGGACCCAACTTGTCCGTGGATACGGAACACCTGGCCCAGAAGCCGGTGCCGGTTCCCATCGTCGCGGCTCCGACCGTGGCAGCGCCGAGCGCGGCGACGGCGGGAACAGCGCTGCGTCGCCCCGCAGCCGCAGCAGTCGGAGTTTCCTGCCCGACCGGTGGTTCTGGCGGGGGGAGCGCACCCGCGAAGATCTCGGCCGGCGGCGTCGGCGGAACGACGACCTCGGACATCCAGTCCTTCTCGGCGACCTACAACGCAATCCGGGTCGCCAATTGCTTGCAGCCCATCCCGGCCGCCAATTTCCGTTACGACGCGTGCATGGAGCAGCGACTGTTCTGGATCGCCGAAGATCCGAGTACGGATCCCTCCAGTGCCTGGGGGCACATTGGGTCGGTGCGCAGCGACGGCGTTCCGAGCGTGGGCTGCGACGGCAATCTGGCCGGCGGATCGGGCAACACCGGTGCGACGGTCGCCCAGAAATGGTGGGATTCCCTCGCGCACCGCGCCTCCCTCTACCGACCGACCGTGACCGGAAGCATGGCAGGCGTCTGCATCTACTTCGCGATGACCCACGGCGGCATCCCGAACGAACCGGCGAGTTTCACCCGCGCGGCTGCCCGCTGGGGCGGCTGCTAGCCCGGTGTAGATTTCTTGAGGCGAATGTCGCGACGACGGCCGCCGAGAGGGAGACATGTCGGGAAACATTCGCTGGGGCATCCTCGGCACCGGTTGGATCGCGCACCAGCAGACGGCCGATCTGGTCGATAACGGTTTCGCCGTGACCGCCGTCGGCTCGCGCAGCCAGGAATCGGCGGATGCCTTCGCCGCCGGGTTCGGAATTCCGAACGCTCATGGGAGCTACGAGGCCCTTGTGGCGGACCCGGAGGTCGACGTCGTCTATATTTCGACGCCCCACCCGTTCCATGCCTCGGCGGCGCTCCTCGCCCTCCGAGCGGGCAAGCACGTGCTGGTCGAGAAATCATTCACCGTCAACGCGGCCGAAGCACGCGAGGTGGTCAGCGTCGCCGCCGCGAACAAGCTCGTCGCGCTCGAAGCGATGTGGACGCGGTTCCTGCCGCACATGCTGCGTATTCGCGAAATCATCGCCGCCGGCACCCTGGGCGACGTGCGCACGCTCATCGCCGACCACAACCAGAATCTGCCACGGGACCCACAGCACCGCATCAACAACCCGGCACTCGGAGGCGGCGCCCTGCTCGACCTCGGCATCTATCCGGTGTCGTTCGCGTTCGATCTCTTCGGAACTCCGGCCTCGGTGACCGCCAATGCCAGCATGACCGCGACGGGAGTCGATCGGCAGACCGCGATCATCTTCGGTTATGGCGACGGCCAGCAGGCGGTGCTGCACTGCGCGCTCGACACGCTCGGCCCCAACACCGCCGTCGTGCTCGGCACCGGAGGTCGAATCGAGATCGATTCTGTCTGGTACCTGCCGGCCACGTTCACGGTATTCGACAGCGACGGCGGGATCATCGAGCGATTCGAGCAGCCCGTGCGTACTCGTGGGATGCAGTTCCAGGCTTGGGAGGTCGAGCGCCTCATCGCGGGCGGCCTCACGGAGGGCGCCATCCTGCCGCCATCCGAATCGCTGCAGATCATGGAAACTTTGGACGAGATCCGGCGCCAGATCGGACTGAGCTACCCCGGAGAGTAGACATGGTTGGCCCTCAGGCACCGCCCGTTATTATTGGGGAGTGAGTGACCCGCGAGATCCACACGCCCACGAGCCGCAGAGTTCGAGCCCCGCACCGCAGCCGGGCCAGCCGCTGAGCCGTCGTGAAGCTCGGGAGGCGGACAGGGCGTCGGATGCCGGGCGCACCCGAATTCTGCCCGGAGCCGTTCCCGCGGCTCAGCCAACAGAACTCATTCCGCGGGCTGAGGCGCCCTCCGCGGATGCGGCCAAGCCCGGTGCCCCAAGGCGTCTTTCCTCGGTCATCTCGCAGCATCCGAAGGCCTGGCTTATTTCAGCGCTGGCCGTGGCATTCGTGCTGCTGGGCACCGGCTCGGTCTTCGCCGGGGTCGCGGCCGGGTCATCCGCTTCGGCCACTTCAGTTCTCGTGCCGTCGTCGAGCCCGACACCGACCACGCCGCCGCCGCGTCCGGTTCCCGCCGCCGTGGCTGACCCGACGCACCTGCGCACCTGTTCCATCGCCACCAAGGCGGCCGATCCCAATCTCCTCACCTTCGAGGGCAGCGTGATCAACGCGACGACAGGCGAGGTTCTCTTCGACCGCAACGGCGCGACGCCGTCGCGCACGGCGAGCGTCCTCAAGACGCTCACCTCGGCGGCCGCACTCGCGGTACTCGGCCCCGACTATCAGCTCTCGACACGGGTCTACGAAGACACGTCCCCTGGTGCCCTGCCGGGAACGATCGTGCTCGTGGGCGGCGGCGATCCGACCCTGAGCGCGGGAAACGGAAGCGTCTACAGGGGCGCTCCGACCCTCTCCGACCTTGCGAGCAGGGTCAAGGCCGCGTGGGCAACGGTTCACGCCTCCGACGGTGTGGCGATTGCGCACCTGAAGCTCGATTCGACGCTGTGGAACCCCGCGGACAACTGGGATCCCACCTGGGAACGCAGCGAGCAGACACAGGGTTACCAGCCGGAGATCACCGCCCTGATGGTGGACGGCAGCCGGGCGAACCCGAGCGCCCAGGACAGCCCGCGCAGCAACGATCCCATCGGCGACGCCGGCAAGGCCTTCGCCTCGGCGCTTGGCATCAGCGGTCTGACCGTTTCGACCGATGCCGCAACCCACGGCTCCACTCCCCTCGGCGAAGTCAAGTCGCAGCCCGTGAGAACGCTCATCGCCCAGATGCTCCCGGTATCCGACAACACTCTCGCCGAGATGCTGGCGCGCGTGACCTCCAAGGTGGCGGGCAACGACGGTTCGTCCGCATCGCTCGCTCAGGTCATACCGAACGCGCTCCTCTCTTACGGACTGAAGACGACAGGGGTCACGATCACAGACGGCTCAGGGCTCAGTAACAACAACGCCGTTCCCGCGACCTTCGTGGCGCAACTCATGGCCAAGGTCGCCGCCGGTGGCCAGAATCTCAACATCATCTACGACGCACTCCCGGTTGCCGGGAAGACCGGCACGCTCGCGAGCCGCTTCAGCGGAGCCAACGCGATCGCCCGCGGTGCCGTCAACGCCAAGACGGGCTGGATCAAGACCGAATACGCGTTGGCGGGGGTCATCCACTCCTCCGACGGCACGCTGCTGTCGTTCGCGTTCTATGCTCTCGGTGCGATCAACAGCAAGACGCAGCCGGCGCTCGACACGATCACGACGGCGGCCTTCACCTGCGGAAACAACCTGTCGAACAACTGATCGCCGCCACCGAGCCGAAACCTAGACTGGGAAGATGACCCGCGCACTCTTCATCATCGACGTGCAGAATGATTTCACCGAGGGTGGAGCCCTTGGCGTAGACGGTGGCAACGATGTGGCCGCCGGCATCTCCCGATACCTGTCACAGCATCCGGATCGCTACGACGAAGTCTTCGCCTCCCGCGACTGGCACGACGCCGACAACGACAACGGTGGCCATTTCGCCACCACCGAGCCCCCGGATTTCGTCACCACCTGGCCCGTGCACTGTGTCGCCGGCACACACGGCGCGGAGTACCATCCGGATCTCGAGACCTCCGACGTGACCGTTGAGGTGCGCAAGGGCCAGGGCAAACCGGCCTACTCGATCTTCGAGGGAACCACCGACGACGGCGCGTCGGTGACCGACAAACTCGACGAACTCGGCGTCGACGAGATCGACGTCGTGGGCATCGCCACCGATTACTGCGTTCTCGCGTCTGCCCTCGACGCCCTCGACACCGGGCGGAAGGTGCGGGTCTTCACCAATCTCGTCGCCGGCGTCGCCGCAGATTCGAGCGAGGCGGCACTCGAAGAACTGGCTGCGGCGGGCGCTACGGTCACGAGTTCCTGACTGCCGTCACCGTCGATAACTAGACTCGACCGCATGACTGCTGCCCAAGAATCCGACCTGCTGGCACAGGTGCCCGATCAGCTATTCATCGGTGGCGACTGGGTCGATTCGACCTCGGGTCGCGCCATCGACGTGCGTGATCCCTCCACAGGGCTCGTGCTCAAGACCATCGCGGATGCCTCCGCGGCGGATGGCGCGCGTGCCCTCGACGCGGCCGTCACGGCCCAGGACAGCTGGGCGTCCACCGCGCCGCGAGTACGTGGCGAGATCCTGCGTGGAGCCTTCGACCTGCTGCAGAAGCGCGCGGAGGAGTTCGCCCTGCTGATGACGCTCGAGATGGGCAAACCGCTCGCCGAGGCGCGCGGCGAGGTGGTCTACGGCGGGGAGTTCCTTCGCTGGTTCGGCGAGGAGGCGGTTCGCATCGGCGGCCACTACGGCGCGAACCCTGAGGGCACCGGCCGCATGATCGTGACCCATCTGCCCGTCGGGCCATCCTTTCTCATCACGCCCTGGAACTTCCCACTCGCGATGGCGACCCGCAAAATCGCGCCGGCCATCGCGGCGGGGTGCACCGCGGTCGTGAAGCCGGCGGAACTCACCCCGCTCACGACCCTCTATTTTGCCAAGCTGCTTGAGGAATCAGGGTTACCGGAGGGCGTGCTCAACGTCGTGACGACATCCACCTCCGGCGAGTTATCCGCGCCGATCATCGCCGACCCGCGGCTGCGCAAACTGAGCTTCACCGGTTCCACCGCCGTCGGCGTTCGTCTGCTCAAGCAGGCCGCGGACAACGTTTTGCGCACGTCGATGGAGCTGGGCGGCAACGCGCCGTTCCTCGTCTTCGAGGATGCCGACCTCGACAAGGCCGTCAACGGCGCGATGATCGCGAAGTTCCGTAACATCGGCCAGGCGTGCACCGCTGCGAACCGCTTCATCGTGCATGAGTCCATCGCCGAGGATTTCGCGGCGAGGGTGACGGCGCGAGTCAAGCAGCTGAAGATCGGTCGCGGCACGGAGGACGGCGTCGGCATCGGGCCGCTCATCAACGACGACGCCGTCGCCAAGGCCGACGTGCTCGTTCGGGACGCGATATCCAAGGGTGCCAGACTGCTGACCGGTGGTTCCGCGGTCGACGGCGACGGCACCTTCTACGAACCGACCGTCATCACGGATGTCCGCGAGGGCAGCGACATCCTGCACGAAGAGATCTTCGGCCCGGTGCTGTCGATCGTGACCTTCACCGACGAGGCGGATGCCGTGGCGAAGGCCAACGACACGGAGTACGGCCTCGTGAGCTACGCCTTCACTCGCGACCTCGCCCGTGGGCAGCGTCTTGTGGAGAGCCTGCAGACCGGGATGATGGGGCTCAACGTCGGTGTGGTCTCGAACGCCGCGGCGCCATTCGGTGGAATGAAGCAGTCCGGCCTCGGTCGCGAGGGCGGCTCGGAGGGCATCCACGAGTTCCTCGAAACGAAATACGTGCTCACGCCGGATCCCTTCGCGTGAGCTCGGCCTCTGCTCGAGTTCACAAAACGCAGGAGATACTCGCGAAACGGTCGGCATCGGCATCCATTCGCCGTCGAAAGCATCGAGACTCCTGCATTTTCGGAAGCCCCGGGTGACCGTCATCGCGGTCGCCGACCTCGCCGATCCGCGCCTCGCCGACTACTCGCACCAGACCGACGTTGCGCTCAAGAAAGCGCGCGGCGCCGAGCACGGCCTCTACATCGCCGAGTCGGCCCTCGTGCTCGAGCGCGCGCTTCGTGCCGGCCACGTCCCTCGGTCGGTGCTCGCCCTCGGCAGCACCGTGGAGGAGGCCAGAGCCCTCGTCGGCGACAGGGTGCCGATCTTCTCCGGGCCGGGCGACCTGCTCGAGGAGCTCACCGGATACGTGCTGCACCGCGGTCTCATCGCGGCCATGCACCGCCCGGCGTTGCCATCGGCAGAGTCGTTGCTCGTGGACGCGCGTCGCGTCGTCGTCCTCGAGAACATTGCCGATCCGACCAACGTCGGCGCCATTTTCCGGTCGGTCGGAGCCATCGGCGCGGATGCCGTGCTCGTCACGCCGCGCTGCTCCGATCCGTTCTACCGGCGCGCGATTCGGGTGAGCATGGGCACCGTTCTGCAGGTGCCGTGGACCCGCCTCGGTGACTGGGCATCCACTCGGCTGTTGCTCACCGCATCCGGATTCCACCTTGCGGCGATGGCGCTGAGCCCCGACGCGATCGGCCTGCGCGACTTCGCGACGAATGCTCCGGAGCGATTGGCCCTGGTGCTCGGCGCGGAGGGCGAGGGCCTGACGGCCGAAGCACTCGCCGCCGCCGACACGATCGTCAAGATCCCGATGGCACACGGCATCGATTCGCTCAATGTCGCCGCCGCGAGCGCCGTCGCGATGTGGGCCCTCTCCGGCTAGCTCGCTCTCATGCTGTTGTTGCGGGCTTCGTGACTGAGTTCGGCGAGGCCGAGCTGCTCGAGCAGCGGGGGCAGGTACATGCCGAAGCGACCCCGATAGCCCTTGCGCAGGCCGTACCAGCCACCGACCGGGTTCGTCTCCGAGCGGCCCCAGGCTTCCACCGTTCCGTCGGCCGCAGCCTTCTGTTCGTCTGCTGCGCCGAGCGGCACCCAGTCGCCCTGCTCGGTGAGCCAGGCGTGCAGGTCGTCGATCGCGCGAGCCTGGTACTTGAGAGTGGTCGAGCCAACCTGACAGACGAGCTCGTCGCCGTCACGGTACATCGTGTACTGCGAGGTTCCCGGAGGCGTGGTGAGCTCCCATGGGTCGTCTTTCGTTCCAGCGGCCATCGCGATCACGCTCCGTCGGTCAACTGGAGGTTACGCCGTCGGGCCGCGCTAGACAAGCAACTGGTGTTTCGCCAGATCTTTGTAGAGCGGGGTGCTCTTCACCAGCTCGGAGTGCGTGCCCGTTCCGACCACGCGGCCGTGGTCGAGCACGATGATCTGGTCGGAGTCGACGACGGTCGACAGCCGGTGTGCGATAACGATCAGCGTGCGGTTCTCGGCGACCGCATCGATGGCCTCGCGCAGCAGCTGTTCGTTGAGCCCGTCGAGCGAGGAGGTGGATTCATCGAGCAGCAGAATGGGCGGGGCCGCCAGCAGGGTGCGCGCGATCGCGAGACGCTGCCGTTCGCCGCCCGAGAGCATGATGCCGTCTTCACCAACCGGAGCGGCCAGACCAAGCTCGTTCCGCTCGAGAACCTCGGTGAGGTTCACGTCGTGCAGCACCTGGATGCACTGCTCATCGGTAGCATCGGGGGCGCCGAGCGTGAGATTGTCGCGCAGCGAGCCTGCGAGCACCGGGGCATCCTGTTCCACGTAGCCGATCTGCGCTCGCAGGTCGTGACGGTCGAGGCCGCGGATGTCGGTTCCTCCGAGCCGCACCACGCCGTCCCGCGGGTCGTAGAACCGCTCGATGAGGGCGAGGATCGTGCTCTTGCCTGCGCCACTCGGGCCGACGAGGGCGGTGCGCTGGCCGCGGGGCGCATCGAAGGAAACTCCGTGAAGCACGGTGAGGTCGCGTTGATCGCGTCTGTCGAGATCTCCGGTGCTTTCGGCCGGCTCAACCAGCGTGGAGTCCGGGTAGGTGAACGTGACGTTCTCGAAGCTGATCGCGGCATCCGTCCTCACGGGCGCGGCGGGCTCGATGGCGTCGTCGAACTCGCTCTCGCTCGGCAGCGAGATGATCTCCTGGATGCGCCCGAGTGCGCCGAGCGCCTGGTTGACGGAGTTGATCGCGCCGAAGGCCTGGCCGAGCGGCATGATCATCATGAACAGGAACAGGATGAACGCGACGAGGCTCGAAATCGTGATGGCACCGCTCGCGACGCGGAAGCCACCGACGCCGAGCACGACGAGGAACGACACCTGCATGGCGATCCCGGCGATCGGCACGACGAGCGCGGAGATCTTCGCGACGCTGATGCCCATCGCCCAAGCGCCCTCGGCATCCCTCTCGACAGCGGCGATCTCGCGCTCCGTGGCATTGGATGCCCGTACCGTGCGTACCGCGCTGATGGCGCGCTCCACCGAGGCGGCCAGATCGCCGACCTTTTCCTGCTGCTTTCGGCTCGCCACCCGCACACGGCCGGACAGCGAGACCACGGTCACGACGGATAGCGCTATGACAAGCACGGTCAGCCCGAGAAGCAGCGGGTCTATCACCAGCATCGCGATGAGCGCGCCGACGAAGACGAGTGCGCCTCCCACGGCGTCGACGAGCCCCTGGGTGATCACGGCGTAGAGCAGGGTGGTGTCCGACCCGACGCGGGAGACCAGGTCACCGGTGCGGCGGGTATCGAACTCGCTGATCGGGAGCCGCAGCATCCGACGGACCAGTTGGCGACGAGCGGAGAGCACGACGCTCGTGCCGGTGCGCTGCAGCAGGTAGTGCTGGAATCCGCTGAGCAGACCGGACACGACGACGAGCCCGACGAGCAGCCAGACGAGTGCGCCGAGCATGCCGCCCTTCTGCACCACCGAGATCACCTGGCTCACGAGGACCGGTTGGGCGAGCGAGGCGCCGGCACCCAGGATGCTCAGCGCGACGACCACGCCGAGGATCTTCTTGTGCTCGAAGAGGTAGGGGAGAAGCTGGGTGAACCTGGCTTTTGGTCCGTCATCCTTTTTCGCCCGCCCGAAGGGTGAACGGGATCGCGGGCTCTGCGTCGTGGTGCTCATGATTCTCTAGTCTTCCTTCACGCCCGGCGGCGTTCGTACTCCGGGCGAAGTAACTTGGGCGAGATGCCCGGATGGGGCCATCGTCTACAACTCAGGTCGAGCCAGCGTGTCCTCCGCTTGAGCGTAGCTTCGAAGCGGTCGAGCTCCCGATGCATTTCGCTTACGGCGTTGACGTGATGCGCCACCGCAAGAAGAGCGCGGTCGCATCGCTCACAAACGTGCCCTTCGCGAGCGCGCCGCCGCAGTCGTAGATTCCGAGCTTCTGCGATGTGGAGTCGGTGAACGTCACTGTCAGATCGGTCGCGAGACCGCCGGTGCAGTCGTCGTTCAGCGAGACGTCGAAGTTGGCCAGGTCGATCGAGTACTTCTGCACGAGTGCGCTGAAGGCGGCGATCCTGGCCGGGTCGGTGACGCTATGGGTGCCGTCATGGAAGTTCGGCACGGATTGCGACTGGTGGTACTCGATGCTCCGAATCGGCTTCACCTGCGGCGGTTTCAGCAGCACCTGCGTGGCGAGGAGAATGGCGAGTGCGATAGCAAGGATTACGGACGCCCACGCGATGATCCGCACAGGACTCCGCACGTCAGGCTGTTTCGACCGAGGATACCTGTGCCGAGGTGACGTTCAACGAACCGTGGTTGCCGGGGTTGAAGAAGAAGACATAGACGAAGCCGGCGGCGAGAACGAGCGCTATGACAACACCGATGATCACGAAGATTTTGAAGGGATTGAGCACGTCCCGATTCTATCGAGCAAGCTAGCGCGAGAGGCTCCGGATGACGACGGCCGTCGCCAGCGCGGCCTCGGCGGCCTCGGCCCCCTTGTCCTCCTTCGAGCCGGGGAGTCCGGCCCTGTCGAGTCCCTGCTTTTCGTCGTCGAGCGTGAGAACCCCGAAACCCACGGGTTTGCCGGTGAGCACGCTCACCTGCGTGAGGCCGCTCGTCGCGGCATCCGACACGTATTCGAAGTGTGGAGTGCCGCCACGGATGATCACGCCGAGAGCGACCACGGCATCCGCACCGTTGTCGAGGGCGGCCCGGCTGACCACCGGCAGTTCGAAGCTGCCCGGCACACGGATCTCGGTGACTTCCGCTCCGGATTCCGCGAGCACGCGGCGAGCGCCGGCCAAGAGGCCGTTCGTGATCTCCTCGTGCCAGCGGCCCGCCACGATGGTCACCTTGAGGCCCGTTCCGTCGGTCGCGATCTCGGGTGCGCCTTCACCGCTCATGCGATGTGTCCTTTCGGGATTTCGAGGATGCGTTTGCGGGTCGCAGCGGCCTGCTCGAGTTCGGTGTTGTTCGGGAGGATGTGGCCCATGCGGTCGCGCTTGGCTTCCAGGTAGCGCTCGTTGAAACTGCCGACGCCGACGACGAGCGGAACCTGTTCCACGACGGTGATGCCGCGTTCACGGAGCTGACGCAGCTTCTCGGGATTGTTGGTGATGGCCCGCACCTCCGAGATGCCCAGGTCTTCGAGGATGGCGACCGCCGCGCCGTAATCGCGGCCGTCGGCGGGAAAGCCGAGCGCGATGTTCGCCTCGAGAGTGTCGAGGCCCTCCTCCTGAAGGCGGTAGGCCTTGAGCTTGTTGATGAGCCCGATGCCTCGGCCCTCGTGACCGCGCATGTAGATCACCACACCGCCCTGGTTCTGGATCAGTTCGAGCGCCGAGTCGAGTTGGGGGCCGCACTCGCACTTGAGCGACCCGAAGACCTCACCGGTGAGGCACTCCGAGTGCACGCGCACGAGAGCGCCATTCTTCGGATCGCCTGAGATGATCGCGAGGTGGTCGGCGCCCGTCATCCGATCCCGATAGGCGCGGAAACGGAACTCGCCGTGGGTCGTCGGGATGCTGGTCTCGACCTCGAAGATGACACGGGATGTCTCGGGGATCGGTACGGCGAGGGGCACATCGGTGTCGCAGTGGGTTTCCTGGAGGTACGCGATCAGTGCCTCGATGGTGATGACGGGCACGTTGTCGCGCTCACCGAGCGAGATCAGACCGGGGAGCCGCATCATCTCGCCATCCTCTGCCACGATTTCGGAGATCGCGGCGACGGGGATCAGGCCCGCGAGCTTGAGCAGGTCGACTGCGGCCTCGGTGTGCCCGTCGCGCTCACGCACGCCGCCGTTCGCCGCGCGGAGCGGCATGATGTGGCCCGGGCGGTGCAGGCTGGAGGGCGTCGACTCGAGACTGGCCAGCACGCGCAGCGTGTGGGCGCGGTCGGCTGCACTGATGCCGGTGCTGAGTCGGTCGGCCGCATCCACGGACACCGTGTAGTTCGTGCCCCTCGGGTCCTCGTTGTTGAGGACCATGACGGGAAGCTCCAGCCGGTCGGCGATCTCGTTGGTCATCGGGGCGCAGATGAAACCGGACGAGTTGCGCACCAGCCAGGCGATCCATTCCTGGCTTGCGAACTCAGCGGCGATCACGACGTCGCCCTCGTTCTCGCGGCTCTCGTTGTCGGCGACGATGATCGGCCGCCCGGCGCGGAGCGCATCCAGGGCGGTCGGGATGTCTGCGAGGCTCATGAGTTGTTCCTTCCGGTTGCACTGCTCTTCACGGGGGTCTCGGCACGCTCGCCCCGCCGCGAGAAGCCCACCGAACCCGGGGCGACCTGTCCGACACCGCCGTCGGTCACAGAAGAGCCGAGGTCGTGATCGGCCCCGCCAACCGCGGGCGAGAAGGTCAGGAGGCGTTGGACGTGCCTTGCGAGGATGTCGGTCTCCAGGTTGACGCGGTCGCCGACGCTCTTCAGGCCGAGCGTGGTCGCCGCGAGGGTTTCCGGAATCAGGGACACCTCGAACCAGTCGTCGTCGACCGCGCTCACGGTGAGTGAGACGCCGTCGACCGCGATCGAGCCCTTGCCCGCTACGAGGGGCGCCAGATCCGGGGGAAGCGTCAACCGGAGAACGCGCCAGGCTTCGCCCTCGGTGATGCCGACCAGAGAGGCCGTTCCGTCGATGTGGCCCTGAACGATGTGGCCGCCGAGCCGGTCGCCCACCTGGGTGGCGCGTTCCAGATTGACGCGGTCGCCCGGCTCTGGCGCGGTGAAGGTGCTCATCGCGATCGTCTCCGCCATGACGTCGGCGGTGAACCAGTCCACTCCTCTATCCACGACGGTGAGGCACACCCCGCTCACGGAGATCGAATCGCCGTGGCTCGCGTCGGAGACCGCGAGGGGTGCGCGCACGGTGATGCGCGCGGCATCCTGGCTCGGCTGCCATGCGACGACCTCGCCGAGCTCTTCGATGATTCCGGTGAACATTAGCTTCCTTCCTTCGGACGTGCGACGACCAACAGGTCATCGCCGAGTCGCTCTAGGCCGTGGATGGCGAGTCGTTTTGCCTCGTCGATCGTCAGAACCCCGATCTCGCCGAGCGCGAGCCGACCGCCGCCGAGCACGATGGGTGCGAAATAGATGAGGTACTGGTCGACCAGGTCGGCCGCCACGAACGCGCTCGCGAGCCGTGGTCCGCCCTCGACGAAAGCGTGGCGGACGCCGAGGTCGAACAGCTCCGACAGGATTGTGGCCAGCTCCCGACTTCCGGTCACGATCGCGGGCCGCGGATGGCGGAACACCTTCGCATCGGACGGGATTGCGCTCTCACCGATGACGACCGGAATCGGTTGGTGCGGCATCAGCTCGCCCGCGTCACCGCGCGCCGTGAGTGAAGGGTCGTCGGCGAGCACCGTGCCCGTGCCGACCAGGATCGCGTCGGACTGCTCGCGCTGCTCGTGCACGCGCTGTCGGGCTGCCGTGCCCGTGATCCACTGGCTCGTGCCGTCGGCCGCGGCGGCGCGGCCATCGAGGCTCGCTGCCCACTTCACTGTCACAAACGGACGGCGAAGTCGCGTCGCGGTGAGCCAGGGGTGCATGGCTTCGGCGACCTCATTCGCGAGCACCCCAGATTCCACCAACACTCCGGCCTGGCGAAGACGCTCTGCGCCGCCGCCGGAATGCTCGCCAGGGTCGGACACCGCGAACACGACCCGCCCGATGCCGGCCGCAATGAGCGCCTCACTGCAGGGACCGGTGCGGCCGAAATGATTGCACGGCTCAAGGGTCACGACCGCCGTCGCCCCGCGGGTTTGCTGGGGGGTGAGCTTGCTGAGGGCGTCCACCTCGGCGTGCGGAGTGCCGGCGCCGCGATGCCAACCCTCGGCGATGATCCGCGAGTCGTCGTCGGCGGCGAGAATGACACAGCCGACCTGTGGGTTCACGCCATAGGCCGGACCGCGAGCGGCAAGTGACAGCGCGTGGCGCATGGCCCGCTCGATCGCTGTCTCAGTCATCCGGTCCTCTGTCCTACCCTCTCGGGCGATGGGACGGGCTCCGGGCTTCCACGATCGGCATCACCGACCCGCACCGTCGATCGGCGCTGTGACGCCTTCCAAACGGTGCGCGTGCTTCCTTCCATCCGGACTGAGAGACCTTGCGGTCCCATAACCGTCGGTCTCGGAATTTCACCGAATCAGCCACGGCACCGATCGCTCGGAGCCGCAGGTCGCGGACTATAACCGCCGGTTCGGATTTTCACCGACCCCGGAGCACGTTCTTTCTCTTGCAATTCTAGTCAACGCCGGCCGCAGGCAAATATTCCCCGACATGCGACGACTCACTCCGGGGCGCCAGGTGGCTGCAGTGTCCTCGACGACCAGGAGGCCGGTGGCGTTCGAGCGCATCCGCCGTCGCGCGCATAACTCCTGCAACTTCGGTTGACGAGTCCGTGGTTCCCCGGTATTCCGGGCCGACGAAGCTCATTCCGGCCAAATTGGCAGGAGTTATGCACATCCGCGATTCTCCACAGATCTTGTCGGCTCCCGTTTTCACGTGCGCGCAACCCGGACGCTACCTACCATGGGATGGCACGAGGTGTTCACTGAGTACGGCATCACGATCGCGAGCCGCGAGCAGTTGTTGGCGGCCGGCGCCACGGGACGCGGTCTGACCGCCGCGGTACAGTCCGGCTTCCTGGTCCGACTCAGACGGGACCACTACGTGCTTCCGGGTGCAGCGCGGCTCATCCAGCAGAGTGTGCGTGTCGGCGGCCGACTCGGCTGCGTTTCTACGTTGAGCCTTGCGGAGGTGTTTGCCTTCGATGCCACCTATCCGCACATTCACATGGACCGACGGGCCTCGAGATACCGTTCGCCCCGCAATCGATTCGTGCTGCTGAACGAATTCAACCGCGACGGCGCCACGTTGCACTGGTCGCGGCTGATCGAGCCCGACGGCGGAAACGAGTTTACGGTCGGGATGACGGACGCCTTGGCGCAGGCGGTCTGTTGCCAGGATCCGTGGCACGCCATCGCATCCCTCGACAACGCGCTCCACCTGGGCAGGATCAGTGAATCAGACCTGAACGAGATCTTTCGTCACCTTCCCGATCGGTTCCAGCCGTTGCGGCCCGAAGTCGACGGTCGAAGCGAGGCCGGCCAGGAAACTGTGCTGCGACTCCTCATGCAATCGGCCGGCCTCAGCTGCGAACTGCAGGTCGAGATCGCCGGCGTCGGTCGCGTCGACATGATCGTCGAGGGCATCCTCGTCCTCGAGGCGGATAGTCGGCTCGCTCACGACGGCTGGGACCTTCATGTACGGGACCGCAACCGTGACCTCGACCTCGGTCGTCTGGGTTACATGAGCTTGCGACCCGTCTACAACCGCACGATGTACTACCCGAATGACGTGTTGGAGGCCGTGCTGAACCTCCTGGCCGCGTGGAACCATCACCGCACGTTCATCCCCTGAGTTACCCTATTCCGCTCGGCGCAGAACTGTTCGACGCGCATAACTCCTGCAATTTTGCGGCGGGTGGCCGTATTCGGGCAGTATTCGGGTCCGCACGGCTCGAATTGCAGGAGTTATGAACGGGCGGCGGCGGCGAGTGCAGGGTCAGTCACCGAGGATCGTCAACCGAGGGCGACGGGCAGTTCCTCGAGCGAGTTGATCACCAGGACCCCGGATGCCGCGGCCGAAGCCAGCTCGTCGGCCGTCGCTGCACCGCTCCGGTCCAGCCACACGCCACGAAGTCCGGCCTCGGCGGCGCCGATCGCGTCGGTGTTCAGGCGGTCCCCGACGTAAACCGCATCGGACGGGGTCACCCCGAAGACCGCGCAGGCGTGCTCGAAGATGCGCGGATCCGGCTTAGCGAAGCCGAGCTCGCCGGACGCGATGACGTGCTCGATGCGAGGTGCGAGCTCGACGCGCTCGATCTTGCCGGTCTGAAAATCGATGTCGCCGTTGGTGATGATTCCGAGCCTGATCCCGGCGGCCTCCAGCGCATCGAGGCAGGACAGCGCGTCGTCGTGCAGCGACCATGAGCGCTCATATTCGGCCAGGTAGTCGTCGAACCATCGATCCGCCGCGTCATCGTCCGTCAGGTCGAGGTCGTAGGGCGCGACGAAGTCCCGTGCCCGCGAGCGGCGCTGTGCGAGGAAGTCGAGTTCGCCCCGGAGATAGCGCGTGTAATGATGTTCCTCGAGGGCGTGCCAGCGCGCGAACTCCTCCACCTCGTCGGCAGCCGCGAGAGCGCCGCCGCTCGCCCGACGGTGCGCGCTCACCCCGAGTCGCACTGAGCGCTGGTGGGCGAACAGGGTGTCATCGAGGTCGAAGAGCACGACAGCCGGCCCCGTCATGACGGCCAGCCCGGTTGGGGCGCGCGGTCGTCACTCGCGAGCGGGACTCCTGCTCCCCGGGCAACTGAGACGGACGCCGCATTGCCGACAAAGGATTCCCGGGTGAGCCGGTCGACGACGGCTTCGGTCATGAGACCGTTTCCTCGATGCGGCGACCCCATCCAGTAGTCGAGGTCGCCGCGTTCGGCCGACCAACCAACGACGCCGAGCATCGGCGGCGCTGCGCGCAGCCCGCAGGTGAGCTCACTCCCGTCGGGCCGCTCCGTCTCCAGGACGAATGGACGAATGGTTGCATCGTTACCTCCTCGGCAGGAAGCCGATCCGGTCGTAGACCTTTTCGAGCGTGGCATCGGCGATCTCTGCGGCACGATCCGCGTTCTTGGCGAGCACGCGATCGAGTTCCGCGGGATCGGCGAGCAGCTCGAGGGCGCGTTCCCGGACCGGCGCGAAAGTCTCGACGACGACCTCCGCCAGGCCGTTCTTGAGATCGCCATAGCCGCGACCCTCGTACTGCGCCTCGAGGGCGGCGATCGACGTGCCCGACAGCACAGAATAGATCGAGAGCAGGTTGGAGATGCCGGGTTTCTCCGCAGTGTCGAATCGCACTTCACGCCCGGCATCCGTCACAGCCGACTTGATCTTCTTCGCGGTGACGGACGGCTCGTCGAGCAGCCAGACCACGCCGGCATGGGACGCGGCCGATTTGCTCATCTTCGACGTCGGATCCTGGAGGTCGTAGATTTTCGCTGTGTCTTTCAGGATGCGCACCTCCGGCACGACGAAGGTCTGGCCGAAACGCGAGTTGAAGCGGATGGCGAGGTCCCGGGTCAGCTCGATGTGCTGGCGTTGGTCTTCACCGACCGGCACGACGACGGCGTCATACAGCAGAACGTCCGCCGCCTGCAGCACGGGATACGTGAACAGGCCGACCGAAGCGGATTCGGCCCCCTGCTTCGACGACTTGTCTTTGAACTGGATCATGCGGCCCGCTTCACCGAAACCGGTGATCGTGTTGAGCACCCAGGCGAGCTGCGGATGGGCCGCCACATGCGACTGGACGAACAGCGTCGAGACGGCGGGGTCGATGCCCGCCGCGATGTACTGGGCCGCGGTGCGGCGCGTGTTTTCGCGAAGTTGCGCGGGATCCTGCGGAACCGTGATCGCGTGCAGATCGACGATGCAGAAAACGGCATCGTGCGTCGTCTGCAGCTCTTTCCACTGCAGCAGCGCGCCGACGTAGTTGCCGATATGGAGGGATTCGGCGGAGGGCTGCATGCCCGAAAACAGGCGAGGTGGGGAACTCATGTCAACACGTCTTCCAGTAAAAACGAATGATTCAGTGGCGGCGACAGTCGCGCCGGCGTCCGGCGAAACCTAGATCTGGTAGTCGACGACCACGGGAGCGTGATCCGACCATCGGGCCTCGTAGGAGTCCGCGCGATCCACGGTGTAGTTCTCGACCTTAGCGGCGAGGGCCGGGGTCGCCACCTGGTAGTCGATGCGCCATCCGGTGTCGGCGACGAAGGCGGCCCCACGCGCGGACCACCAGGTATAGGGCCCCTCGACCTCGCCCGCCCATTCGCGGCCGATGTCCACCCAGCCGAGGCCGGGACCGGTTGTGCCGTCGACGCCTTCGACCGTCTCGTCGAGTGGCCCGAAGAATCGGTCGAAGTAGGCGCGCTCCTTCACGAGGAAGCCAGCGCTCTTGCGGTTGCCCCGCCAGTTCTTGATGTCGAGTTCGCGGTGGCCGACATTGAGGTCTCCCATGATCACGGCGAGTTCGGAGTGTGCGGCCAGCTCGGGTAGCCGCACGGTCATCGCGTCGAGGAATTTGTATTTCTCGACCATCTTCTGGGCGTCTTCCGCGACTCCGGAGTGCACGTAGGTGCTCACCACGGTCACAATCTTTCCGCCGACCTCGTAATCGGCTTCGAGCCAACGGCCGGCACTGTCGAACTCGTCGTCTCCGAGCGCGACGCGGTGGATCGACGCGGTGCCACGGCTCGCCAGCGCGACGCCGGCGCGGCCCTTGGCCGTCGCGACGTCGTGGAGGATGTTCCACTCCGAGCCGAGCAGTCGCTCGAGGTCTTCGGTCGCGGCGCGCACCTCTTGGAGCGCGAGGATGTCGATGCCTCGCCCGTCGAGCCACGGCCCCATTCCGTTGCGGAAGGCGGCGCGCACTCCGTTGACGTTGACGGTGGCGATCCGGAGGGGGGTTGTCATGCGAAAAGCTTATCGAGCGCCACCGACCGGCCGTGATCCCGGGCGCAGCCGCCGCGGGGGAGGCAGGACCCCGGATCGCCGGGCGAGCGTCGGGGCGTCCCGGCCGTGATCGGCCATGTCGACCGCGATCCAGGTCGCGGCGAGCAGTATCACCTGGCAGACGAGTCCGAACCACACGAGCAGACCGAGGATGACGGCGAAGGATGCGAGCAGCGGATTTCGCCCCGCTCCGCCGACGATGGTCGCCCCTAGCACCTTCAGCACCCCGAGCGCCACCCCGCCGATGAGTGAGCCCGGGATGAGTCGTGCCAGCGGAATCCGGACGTCAGAGAGCACGCGAAAGAGCGCTGCGAGCACCGCGGTGTCGATCGCGAGCACGATGACGAGGCCGATTGCTCGCGCACCGAGTTCCGCGACGATCGACTTGTGGCCGATACCCACCAGACCGAAGAGAAAGGTGAGCGCGCTCGTACTGAGCACGGAGAGGGCCGCGGACAGGACGGCCACCAACGCGAAGGCGATCACGAACCCGAGGTCCTTGAGCTTGAGCAGCAGGAAGAAAGTCCTGTCCGGGGGCAGCTCGAAGACGGCCCGCACCGAGGAACGCGCCGCGGCGAACCACCCGAGGGCCGTACCGAGCAGCACGACGAGTGCGACGATGCTGCTCCAGTTGAGCACTCGCGAGGCGAATAGGGCGTCGAGTTTGATCGCGCCACCCGCTCCGGAGTCGATCAGGCCCGGCACGGAACTGGAGACCGCCGACACGACAGTCGCCTTGAGGGACGGATTCGACTCGATGAGGAGGCCGAGCACGGCGAAGCCGACGTACATGGCGGCGAAGACGCTGTAGAGCGCGGTGAGGCTCAGGCCGCCCGCAAGAATCGCCCCGTTCTTCTCCGAGTACCGGATGAAGACCCGTGCGATGCGGAGTCTCTGTACCCGCCCGACCAACGCTGCGATTTTGCTAGGCATCGGCGTTCCTTCCGTCCCCTCCAGCGTAACCAGCGCCCGGGTAGAGTTGCCGAAGGCAGCAGACTCGACGGAGAGGAAATCCATGGATTTGCATGGCATCGGTGTTGGTCGCGGAGTTGCCGTTGGACGGGTCATTCGCATGCCCGATCCGCTACCAGAACCAGAGGACTCGCGTCACAGCGGCGACGTGGATGCGGAGAAGGCGCATGTCCGCGAAGCGCTCGCCGCCGTGGCGGCCGACTACCAGGCGCGCGGGGAGAAGGCGGGTGGCGCCGCACGCGACGTGCTCGAGGCCGCAGCCTTGATGGCCCAGGATCCAACGCTCGTCGACGATGTCGACGCGCGGATCGACGCCGGTGTGACCGGAGAGCGGGCGGTATTCGCGGCGTTCACGTCCTTCCAGGAACTCCTCATCGGCATGGGCGGCCTGATGGCGGAGCGCGCGACGGACCTCGGCGACGTCTCCCAGCGCATCATCGCCCACCTGCGCGGTGTGCCCGCGCCGGGCGTTCCGACCTCCGACGAGCCATTCATCCTCGTCGCTCGCGACCTGGCTCCTGCCGATACGGCTCTGCTCGATCTCGGCAAGGTGCTCGGGCTCGTGACCCGCGACGGCGGTCCGACGAGCCACACGGCCATCCTGGCGCGCTCCAAGTCGATCCCGGCGATCGTCGGAGTCACCGGCGTCCTCGATCTCACCGACGGAACCGTCGTGATCGCGGATGCCGCAACCGGCACGGTGCGCGTGTCACCGAGCGAGGCGGAGATCGCCGATGCGCGGCAGCGTATTGCGGATCGCGCGGCCGCCGCGACCGCCCCGATCACGGATGGCGCGCTGGCGGACGGAACCTCGATTCCGCTCCTCGCCAATCTCGGATCGCCCAAGGAAGCGGCGGCTGCTGTCGAGCTCGGGGCGGAGGGCGTCGGACTCTTTCGCACCGAGTTCCTATTTCTCGATTCGAAAACCGCACCCTCTGTTGATGAGCAGCGCCGGCAGTACGCGGAGCTGCTCGGACATTTTCCGGGCAAGAAGGTTGTGGTGCGCGCGCTCGATGCGGGGGCCGACAAGCCGCTGACTTTTCTCAATAGCGCGCACGAGGAGAACCCCGCCCTCGGACTTCGCGGCCTGCGGGCGCTCCGCGCGAGCGAACAGATCCTGCGCGACCAGCTCACCGCGCTCGCCCTGGCCCAAGCGGAGACCGAAGCCGAACTCTGGGTGATGGCCCCGATGGTGTCCGACTCCGAGGAGACCGAGTATTTCGTTTCGCTCGGCAGGGAACTCGGCCTCGCGATCGTCGGCGTGATGGCCGAGGTGCCTTCTCTCGCCGTGCTCGCCGACCAGGTGCTGGAGAGCGCGGACTTCGTGAGCATCGGCACCAACGACCTCACCCAATACACCCTCGCGGCGGATCGCATGCTCGGCACGGTCGCGCACTTCCAGGATCCGTGGCATCCGGCGGTCCTTCGACTGGTCAAGCTGATCGGGGACGCGGGAGCGGCGAGCGGCAAGCCCGTGGGCATCTGCGGCGAGGCGGCGGCTGATCCGCAGCTCGCCGTCGTATTGGTTGGTCTCGGTGCGACGACGCTCAGCATGACGCCGGCCGCGCTCGCCGACGTGCGGGCTGAGTTGGCAAAGTACACACTCGACCAGGCGCGAGAGCTCGCCGCGAGGGCCATCACCGCGAGAACGGCCGCGGATGCTCGCAGGCTGGGTTCCGGAAGCCAGGCCCAGACGTGACTCCGCCAACTCGGCGGGGTGCGATCTCTTCCGCTTCGGCGAATTCGCGGCGATGATGGGAGAAGGCTCCGGTCTCCCCGTGGTGCGTCATCGCGACAATGGAGCCCAGAGGTTCCGATTGGGGATCGGGTGAGAGAAGAACAGGACGGCCCGGGAGCAACGACCTCGGACCAATCACTGGTGTTGCTGGCTCGCGCAGGCGACCGGAGCGCGTTTGCGGAGCTATGGCAGCGCCATGCTCGTTCCGGGATGCGCCTTGCCCGACAGTTCACGACATCGATCGACGCCGACGACCTCGTGTCAGAGGCCTACGTGCGCATCTACCAGCGAGTGCTCGCCGGCGGAGGTCCGGAGGGGGCTTTTCGTCCCTATCTCTACGCGACCATCCGCAACCTGGCCAGCAGGTGGGGCCAGTCGCGTCATGACGTCAACGTCGACGATATGGGTGAGTTCGAGGACCCGAATTCGGAGGACGATCCTGCGACCGTCGCCCTGGACCGCACCTTCACCGTGCGCGCTTTCCGCAGCCTGCCCGAGCGCTGGCAGACGGTCCTCTGGTACACCGAGGTCGAGGGCATGGATCCGCACGAGGTGGCGCCGATCCTCGGCATCAGTGCGAACGGCGTCGCCGCGCTGTCCTATCGGGCGCGCGAAGGCCTCAGGAAGGCCTGGCTGCAGGCCCACGTTTCGGATGCCACGGCCTCCGGTGAATGCCGGTGGACGATCGGCCACCTCGGCGACTTTGCACGCCGCGGACTTGCGCCTCGCGATCACCAGCGCGTGAGCGACCACCTCGCCACCTGCGCCAAGTGCAGCATCATCTGCGAGGAGGTCGACGAGGTCGGTTCGCGGCTCGCCGTGGTGATGATTCCGTTGCTGCTCGGTGGTGTCGTCGGCGGTTCTCTTCTTGCCTCGCTGAGCGCGCCAGGGTCCGCGGCAGCGGCGAGCCTCGTTCCCGCGATGCCGTCGGCGTTCGGAGCACTCGGTGCCGGCGCGGTGGCCGCGCCTTCTGTCACCGCCGGCCTGACGGCGGCAGCGGTGAGCGCGCCGCTCGTCGGCACGCTCGCTGTCGCGCTCGCCGTCTCCGGTGGCCTCGCGCTGCACTATACGGCTCCGCCCGCGCCGCCCGCCAGCGTGTCGGTCGCCAAGCCATACGCGGCTCCGAGTCCGAGTCTGACGCAGAGCTCGGCACCGCCGGGAGCGATCGGAAACCCGGTCGCGCCGGTGACGCCTCCAGGTGACGCGGCTGCCAACGGCGTGGCGGATGGAGTCGACACCACCGTCGACGGTCTCGTCAAGAGCCTCGCCAGTCCGATCAATGGTCTCATTCCCGACCACGGCAGTTCCGCCGGTGAGGCCCGGGTGACGACCGCCCTCGACCTCGGCGGCACGGGAACGCCCGGCGCGGCAGTTTCACTTCAGGCCGATGGTGTCGTCTATGCCACGACTCTGGTCAGCCCTCAGGGAGTCTGGGCGGTGCATCTGACCGCGCTGCCCGCCGGTATCGGCCACCCGCAACTCAAGCAGACGCTGGTCAGTGTGCTCGGCGTCAATCTCCTGAGCGTGCCGCTCTCCGTGAGGTCGAACAGCCTGGGAATCACGATCGACGTTCTCGGTCCGTAGCGGCTCGGGGGCACAAATTTTCGCACCGATTCCCGGGCAACCGCGCGTCATAGTTGACCGGTCGCGGTGTCTCTTCTATCAAGAAGTGCAGAAATGCCTTCCACTTCCCACGAGATAGAGGCTCGGGGAAGTAGCTCGGGGGTCAAGAATCGGTGTCGCTCGCGCCCGTCACGGGAACGGGGCGGCACCGAGTTCATCCGGATGCATCCGGATGCAACCGACAGATCGCCGGCGGCTCTTCGGGTGAGCCGTCGGCGATCGTCGCTGTGGGAGCCGCTAAGGCCTACCCCGAAGCACGGCCGCCTTGACCTCGGCGATGGCCTGGGTCACCTGGATGCCACGTGGGCACGCCTCCGTGCAGTTGAAGGTCGTTCGGCAGCGCCACACGCCCTCCCTGTCGTTGAGGATGTCGAGGCGCACCTGGGCACCCTCGTCGCGTGAGTCGAAGATGAAGCGATGCGCGTTCACGATCGCGGCCGGGCCGAAGTACTGGCCGTCGGTCCAGAAGACCGGGCAGCTCGAGGTGCAGGCGGCGCAAAGGATGCACTTGGTCGTGTCGTCGAAGCGTGCCCGCTCCACGGGACTCTGCAGACGCTCCTTCTCCGGCTTGCTCGAAGCGATCAGGAAGGGCTGCACCTCCTTGAAGCTTTCGAAGAACGGATCCATGTTGACGATGAGATCCTTCTCGAGCGGCAGTCCCTTGATCGCCTCGACGTAGATCGGCTTCGAGAGGTCGAGGTCTTTCAGAAGGGTCTTGCAGGCGAGCCGGTTGCGACCGTTGATGCGCATGGCGTCCGAGCCGCACACGCCGTGGGCGCAGGAGCGGCGAAAACTCAGCGACGCATCCTGTTCCCATTTGATCTTGTGAAGCGCATCGAGCACGCGGTCCGTGCCCTGCATGACGACGTCGAAGTCTTCCCAGCGCGGCTCGTCGTCCACCTCCGGGTCATAGCGGCGGATGATGAGCGTGGCCGTGAAGGTGGGAACCTCCTCCGGCACGCTCGGGCGGTCTTCGAGTACGGCGTTGCTCATCTCAGTACTTTCTCTCCATCGGCGGATAGTTCGTGATGACGACGGGCTTCCAGTCGAGCCGGATGTGCTCGCCGGCCTCCGCGGATTCCGGGTCGCCCGTGAGGTAGGCCATCGTGTGCACCAGGAAGTTCTTGTCGTCCCGTTCCGGGTAGTCCTCGCGCATGTGACCGCCGCGGCTCTCCTTGCGTGAGCGGGCGGAATAGACGAGTACCTCAGCGAGGTCGAGCAGGAACCCGAGCTCGACCGCCTCGAGCAGGTCGGTGTTGAAGCGCTTGCCCTTGTCGCGCAGTGCGATGTTGTGGTACCTCGCCCGCAGCGTCTCGATGAGTTTGGTCACTTCGCCGAGGCTCTCGTCGGTGCGGAAGATCTGGGCGTTGCGGTCCATCGAGTCCTGCAGCTCCTTGCGGATGGCCGCGATGTTCTCGGTACCCGTGCCGCTGCGCACCGAGTCGAGGATCCTCTGCACACCGCTGGCCGGGTTCTCGGGAAGCGGCACCCACTCGGCGGTCTTCACGTACTCCACGGCGTTGTTGCCCGCGCGCTTGCCGAACACGTTGATGTCGAGAAGCGAGTTGGTGCCGAGACGGTTCGAGCCATGCACGCTCACGCAGGCGCACTCGCCGGCCGCGTACAACCCGGGCACCGTCTCGGTGTTGCTGCGCAGCACCTCAGCGTCGGTGTTGGTCGGGATGCCGCCCATCGCGTAGTGCGCGGTCGGCAGCACCGGAACGGGCTCGGTGTACGGCTCAACGCCGAGGTAGGTGCGCGCGAACTCCGTGATATCCGGGAGCTTCTCATCGATGACCGCGGGCTCGAGGTGCGTGATGTCGAGGTAGAGGTAGTCCTTGTTCGGACCCGCCCCTCTGCCCTCGCGAATCTCCGTTGCCATCGATCTCGCGACGATGTCGCGCGGGGCAAGGTCCTTGAGCGTCGGCGTGTACCGCTCCATGAAGCGTTCGCCGGTCGAGTTGCGCAGGATGGCGCCCTCACCGCGGGCCGCCTCCGAGAGCAGGATGCCGAGGCCGGCGAGTCCGGTGGGGTGGAACTGGAAGAACTCCATGTCTTCGAGGGGCAGGCCCTTGCGCCAGATGATGCCGACGCCGTCACCGGTGAGGGTGTGTGCGTTCGAGGTCGTCTTGAAGATCTTGCCGAATCCGCCGGTCGCGAAGATGATGGCCTTCGCCTGGAAGACGTGCAGCTCACCGGTGGCGAGCTCGTACGCGACGACACCGGATGGCTTCTCGACGCCGTCGACCTCGGTCATGACCATGTCGAGCACGTAGAACTCGTTGAAGAAGTTTATGCCGAGCCGTACACAGTTCTGGAACAGCGTCTGCAGGATCATGTGGCCAGTGCGGTCGGCGGCGTAGCACGCCCTGCGCACCGGCGCCTTGCCGTGCTCGCGCGTGTGACCGCCGAAGCGCCGCTGGTCGATTTTTCCGTCCGGCGTGCGGTTGAAGGGCAGGCCCATGTTCTCGAGGTCGATGACCGCGTCGATGGCTTCCTTTGCCAGGATCTCTGCGGCATCCTGATCCACCAGGTAGTCACCGCCCTTGACGGTGTCGTAGGTGTGCCACTCCCAATTGTCTTCCTCGACATTGGCGAGCGCCGCCGCCATGCCGCCCTGCGCCGCGCCCGTGTGGGAACGGGTCGGGTAGAGCTTCGAAATCACCGCCGTGCGGGCGTGGGGCCCCGCCTCGATGGCCGCGCGCATCCCGGCGCCGCCCGCTCCGACTATGACGATGTCGAACTGGTGGTAGTGAACACCGTCGACGATCGACGAGGTGCCCTCGGCATCTTCTCCCATTACTTGACCGGGCAGAATGAGGCGAGATCCGCGGGGGATGCGCCGGCCGGGCAGGGGTCAAAGGTATAGATCACGAGGGTTCCCAGTACGAGTAGAACGACGGCGGACGCAATGAGGGCGCCCTTGAAGATGACGCGAAGAAGCCGGTTGCTGGCATAGTCATTGACGATGGTGCGCATGCCGTTGGCGCCGTGGATGAGCGCGAGCCAGAGCAGGAGGGTGTCCCAGATCTGCCAGAACGGCTGGGACAGTTTGCCGCCGACGAAGGCGAAGTCGATGGCCTTGACCCCCTGTCCCGCGACGAGGTTGACGAAGAGGTGGCCGAAGATCAGCACAACGAGCACGACGCCGCTCGCCCGCATGTAGATCCAGCCCCACTTCTCGACGTTGAAGCGGCGGGGGCGACGCACCGTCCGAGGGGCGCGCGGGGTTTCAATCGTGACGCTCACGTTCACGCACCTCCGAAGATGTGCATGAACTGGCGGGGCACGAAGCCGATGAGGAGCACGACCCACAGCCCGATCACGATCCAGAACATGAGTCGCTGATGCTTGGTGCCGACGCTCCAGAAGTCGATCAGGATGATGCGGAGCCCGTTGAGCGCATGAAAGCCGATCGCGACAACGAGTGCGGTCTCACCGAGGCCCATGATGGGCGTCTTGTAGGCACTGATCACGGCGTTGTACGCCCCCGGACTTACCCGCACGAGCGACGTGTCGAGGATGTGAACGAGTAGGAAGAAGAAGATCGCCACCCCGGTGATGCGGTGAAGAACCCACGACCACATGCCTTCCCGGCCACGGTAGAGGGTGCCACGTGGAACCCTCGGTGCCGAGATTTTGGGAAGCGGATACTTCTTTTCTGGCTTGGGTGCGGCCAGGGCCCCCGCCGACTTCTCTGGCACGAGCAACCCTCCTTGGCGGTGTCTTGCCCCGTGACCAGGGCGCGTGACTGTTCCTTGGGTGAACGGCCTCCAGTCTATTCCCGCGATTTCGAGAGCGCCGCCAAGGCATGCCTAACTATCTCGGGATCGAGATACTTTCTTGGGCGTTCCTGCCTTGGACATGGCCGGATGCGCCCGGCCGGCGATCGTGTCCTCGTAGTGTGCGACAAGCTCGCCGCAGATCGAATCCCATGAACGATCGATGACGGAACGCCGGCCGGCCTCGCCCATCCTCAGCCGCAGCGGCTCATCCCGCACGAGCAGTTCGACGAGGGAGCGCAGCGAGCGATTATCGTCCGGCTCGAACAGGAACCCGTTTTCCTGCACCCGCACCAGGTCGATCGGGCCGCCGGCCCGCGGAGCGATCACCGGCACTCCGCTCGCGTGCGCCTCCTGGATGGTCTGGCCGAAGGTCTCCTCCGTGCCGGGGTGCACAAAGATGTCGAATGTCGCGTAGGTCGCGGCCAGCTCGGCTCCGGTCAGCGTGCCGAGGTAGGTCACCGGCATCCCCGTGAGCTGCCGTTCCACGCTGGCCTTGGACGGGCCGCCACCGACGATCGCGATGCGGATGCCGGGGAGCCCCCTGAGCGCGGCCAGTCGCTCGAGCTGCTTCTCGGGGGCGATGCGTCCGACGTATCCGACGATGATCTCGCCGTCAGGCGCGATCCGTTTGCGGAGCGCTCGGGTCGCGTGCGATATCCGGTTGCGAGGGTGGTAGCTCTCGAGATCGACGCCGCGTCCCCAGCGTTCGACCCGTTTGATGCCGGCGGAGGCGAGGTCCGCCATCGATGCCGTCGATGGAGCGAGGGTGAGGTCGGCACCGTCGTGCGCCCAGCGAACCAGTCGCCAGGCGAGGGCCGTTGCAGCTCCGAGGCCGTTCCGCCGCGCGTAGCCGGCGACATCCGTCTGGAAGATCGCGACCGAGGCGACGCCTCGTTTCGAGGCTGCGGCAATGGCCTGCGCCCCGAGCAGGAAGGGCGAAGCGGCGTGAACCACATCGGGGGCGAAGTCATCGAGCAGCCGCTGCACCTGCGGGTTGGGCAACCCGACGGGGAACTGGCGATACGCGAAGGCCGGCACCTCGTGCACGGGAAAGCCCGCGAACTCCACTGGAGCGCCCGCGGATGGGCAGATCACGATGGCGTCGTGGCCCCGGTCCCTGAAGTATTCGAGCACACGGCACACACTCGTCGTCACCCCGTTGAGTGTTGGCAGGAAGCTCTCGCTGACTACTGCAATCCGCATGCTCTCGCCGCTCCGATCCCGTCCGCTGGCGTCGAGACTAAGCGTCCAAGATTGCCCGTCGGCAAACTGCGGATGAACTCGCCCCCGCCGTTTCCCCTGGCCGGTTCGCTAGTCTGATCGGCATGGCACAGCAACACGGCCCGCTCGATCGGTTCTACAGCGTGATCCCCGCCGGGGGGATCGGATCGCGGCTGTGGCCGCTGTCCCGGGCGGATGCGCCCAAGTTCCTGCACGATCTCACCGGATCCGGGAGCACGCTTCTACGCGCGACCTGGGACCGTCTCGTGCCCCTCTCCGGCAAGGATCGCGTCATGGTCGTGACCGGTCGGGCGCATCGTGCGGCGGTCGAAGCCCAGCTTCCCGACCTCACCGACCGCAACGTCGTGCTCGAGAGCGAGCCGAAGGATTCCTCGGCCGCGATCGGGCTCGCCGCGGCGATCCTGCTCAATCGGGAGCCGGATGTGATCATCGGATCGTTCGCGGCAGACCACGTGATCTCGGACATGCGCGGGTTCCGACGCGCGGTGACCGAGGCGGTCGGCGCCGCGGATGCCGGATACATCGCGACGATCGGCATCACGCCCACCGATCCCGCTATAGGGTTCGGCTACATCCACTGCGGCGGCACGCTCGACATCGCCGCGGCGCCGAGCGCCGTCGCGGTCGACTCGTTCGTCGAGAAACCCGACCTCGAGACCGCGCAGGCCTACCTCGCCGACGGCAACTACCTCTGGAACGGAGGGATGTTCATCTCCCGGGCGGACGTGCTGCTCAAACAGCTCGGGGAGACCGAACCGGAACTCCTCGCGGGCCTGACGGAGCTCGCAGAAGCGTGGGACACCCCTCGACGCGGCGCCGTCGTCGACAGGGTCTGGCCCGGTCTCACGAAGATCGCTATCGACTACACCGTCGCGGAGCCCGCCGCGAGGGCCGGGCGCCTCGCCGTGATCCCCGGCGATTTCGATTGGGACGACGTCGGTGACTTCGCCGCGATCGCCAAGCTCCACTCGGGGGGACGCAAGTCGGACCTGGCGATCCTCGGCGAGAACGCGCGCGTGCTCGCCGACGCCTCGAGTGGCGTCGTCATCAGCCAGACCGGCCGGCTCATCTCCCTCATCGGGGTCACCGACATCGTCGTCGTCGACACTCCGGATGCCCTGCTCGTCACCACCAGCGCGAACGCCCAGCGAGTCAAGGCTGTCGTCGACGCCCTCAAGCTCTCCGGACGCAACGACGTGCTCTAGCAGTGCAGGATCCGCCCCTGACATTCGCTTTTCCGGAGGTTTTGGTATGGCAGCCGGTGTTCTTCAGGGGAGAAGCGGTGTTCTTCAGGGAACGGGCGCTCGGAACGCGGATATCTCCGGAGAAACGTGCCCCTATACGCGGGATATCTGAGGCGTCCGCTTGCGGCGAGGTTCTCGTGTCTCGCGTTGATGCTCGACTTGCGCGCCGCTCGTCCCCAGTATCGTGAACGGCATGACCGCCGCTCGCATCCCTCTCGTCATCGACACGGACACCGCGCAGGACGACTGTGTCGCCCTGCTCGTCGGGCTCCTCGACGAGCGCGCCGATCTGCGGGCGATCACCATGGTCGCGGGCAATGTCGGTTTCGAACGCCAGGTCGCCAACGCGTTCCTCACCCTCAATGTCTCGGGACGCCTGGGCGAGGTGCCGGTGCATCTCGGTTGCCGCCGGCCGCTCACGCGGGAGTGGGTCTCCGCCGAGAACGTGCACGGCGACGGCGTCGGTGGTCTGACGATGGATGATTCGGGGCTCGAGACATCGCCCCAGCACGGCGTCGACGCCCTCATCGAGCTCGCCGCGGAGCACCCGGGAGAGCTCACGATCGTGTGCATCGGGCCACTCACCAATATCGCGATGGCCGCCGTCAAGGACCCTCGGTTCGTGACCGACGTCAAGGCGCTCTACATCATGGGAGGTTCGAACAACGCGCGCGGCAACATCACGGCCGCGGCGGAGTACAACTTCTACGTCGACCCCGAGGCGGCCAAGACAGTGTTCGAAGCGGGATTTTCGATCGTCGTCGTGCCCTGGGCACCTCTCACACTGAGGGACGCCGTGTTCTCGCGAGACCAGATCGCGCGGATCGACGCGCTCGGCACGCCGCTTTCCGACTTCTTCGTTCGGATCGTGAGCACCACACTCGATTTCGATGAAAGCGTCGGGATCCCGGGGTCGACCCATCCTGATTCCCTCACGGCGGCCGTGCTGCTGCGCCCGGAACTCGTGCTGGCCGAGGCCGGTTACGCCGTGGACATCGAGACTGCTTCGGACTTGACGAGGGGGTACGCCGCGATGTCCTGGGGCGTGCACGGGCTCGACGCCAACGCGACCGTCATCGAGGAGATCGATGCGCACGGGTTTTTCGAGTACCTCCTCGGGCTGCTCTCTGCCGTCACCACGCCAGTGCGTCCGTTACTCACGTGAGCGGAACGATCGGTGCACGTTGATCATTTCGCTGACATTTCGCGTCAGTAGCGATTTCGTAACTGTTCATCGGCGGTCCCACTTTGCGTAGTGCGGGTTCCCAACCGTGAGTAACCTGTATCAAACTTGCCCAGCAGTGTGCTGGATACCACCTTGGAGGACATCTTGAGAATCCCAACCCGTAAGGCCGTCATCACCGGCCTTGCCACGCTTGCGACGGCGGCGCTTCTCGCCGGCTGTGCGTCAGCGCCGACGGTGACCGCGCCGAAGGCGAGCCCCGCCGTGAAGAACTTCCTTCCCTGCATGGTCTCCGACTCCGGTGGATTCGACGACCACTCCTTCAACCAGATCGGCCTCGAGGGGCTCCAGAGCGCCGCCAAGGCTTTGGGCGTCAAGGAGAAGCACGTGCAGTCCAACGCAGACACGGACTACGCGCCCAACATCGCGAACCTCGTGGCCCAGAAGTGCAGCCTGATCGTGACCGTTGGATTCCTGCTCGCGGACGCAACGAAGGCGGCCGCAGCGGCCAACCCGACCATTAGCTTCGCGACCATCGACGACAGCTCCACCACCGCGGCGAACGTGCAGCCCATCACCTTCCGCTCCGACCAGGGGGCGTTCCTCGGCGGGTATGCGGCTGCCGCATACTCGAAGACCGGGGTCGTCGGCCCCTTCGGCGGCATCTCGATCCCGCCGGTGACCATCTTCCTCGAGGGCTTCGCCGAGGGCGTCGCCTACTTCAACAAGACCAAGAGCAAGAACGTGAAGGTCGTCGGGTGGAACACCGCCACCCAGACCGGCTCCTTCACCGGTGGTTTCGCCGCCGGCACGGAGGCCAAGGCAGCGGCCCAGGCCGAGATCGACCAGAACGCGGACGTCATCTTCCCCGTCGGTGGTCCGATCTACCAGAGCGCCGCCCAGGCGATCAAGGACTCCGGCAAGCCGATCGTCATGCTCGGAGTTGACGCCGACGTGTACTTCACCGACACGACGGTTCGCAGCATCCTTCTCACCTCTGTTGAGAAGGGCGTCGGTACTTCGGTTGCCGCCGTCGTCAAGGAGGCCGCGGCAGGCAAGTTCACGAACACACCGTTCGTCGGTGATTTGAAGAACAGCGGCGTCGGACTCGCCCCGTTCCACGACTTCACGAGCAAGGTGCCGTCGACCCTGCAGTCCGAGCTGGATGCGGCGAAGGCCGACATCATCAGCGGCAAGATAACCGTCGGCAAGTAACCTCCAGCACTGAACCGGGTGGGGAGGCCGGCGCCGCTGGCCTCCTTTCCCCTCTGCGCCGGCGCGCTCGCCGGATAGATTGAGACACATGAAGCTCGAACTCCGCGGCATCACGAAGCGGTTTGGTGCCCTGGTCGCAAACGATCACATCGATCTCACGATCGAACCCGGTGAGATCCACGCCCTGCTCGGGGAGAACGGCGCAGGCAAGTCAACCCTGATGAACGTGCTCTACGGGCTGTACCAGGCCGAGGAGGGCGAGATCCTCCTCGACGAAGCGGTCCAGCATTTCTCCGGCCCCGGAGACGCGATGGCCGCCGGGATCGGCATGGTGCACCAGCACTTCATGCTCATTCCCGTGTTCACGGTCGCGGAGAACGTGATGCTCGGCCACGAGCAGACAAAGTTCGGCGGCGGACTGGACATGTCCGCGGCGCGCAAGCGGGTGCGTGACATCTCCGCCCGATTCGGCTTCCACGTCGACCCCGACGCCCTCGTCGGCGACCTGCCCGTGGGAGTCCAGCAACGCGTAGAAATCATCAAGGCCCTGTCACGGGATGCCCGCGTGCTCGTCTTCGACGAGCCGACCGCGGTGCTCACCCCGCAGGAGACCGACGAGCTCATGGCCATCATGCGCCAGCTCAAGCAATCCGGCACCTCCATCGTCTTCATTACCCACAAGCTGCGGGAGGTACGCGAGGTCGCGGATCGGATCACCGTCATCCGTCTCGGCAAGGTGGTCGGAGAGGCGTCTCCAACCGCGACCAACGCAGAACTCGCCTCGCTCATGGTCGGTCGTGCGGTGGAGCTGACTGTGCACAAGGGCGACGCGAAGCCGGGTGCATCCGCTCTCGTGGTGAATGACCTCTCGGTCATCGACGTCGAGGGCCAAATCGTCGTCAAGAACGTGAGCTTCGACGTCAAGGCAGGCGAGATCCTCGCCATCGCAGGCGTGCAGGGCAACGGCCAGACGGAACTCGCCGAGGCCATTCTCGGGCTGCAGCCCAAGGTCACCGGCGACATCGTGCTCGACGGAACGTCGCTCCGCGACAGGAGTGTCCGCGCGGTGCTGAACGCCGGTGTCGGCTTCATCCCGGAAGACCGCCAGGAGGACGGGCTCGTCGCAGAGTTCAGCATCGCGGAAAACCTGATGCTCGACCGGGCAGAGGGCGAACCGTTCGTCAGGCGCGGGTCGCTCAGACTGTCGTATCTCGCGGACTTCGCGGCGCAGAAGACCGCAGAATTCGACATCCGCGCCCAGGGCATCGACACGCACGTCGGCCGGCTCTCCGGTGGCAACCAGCAGAAAGTGGTTCTCGCACGCGAGCTCAGCCGCACCCTGAGGCTGTTCGTCGCGGCACAGCCGACGCGCGGTCTCGACGTCGGCTCCATCGAGTTCGTGCACACGCGCATCATCGAGACACGGGATGCCGGAATTCCTGTCATCGTCGTCTCGACCGAACTCGACGAGGTCGTCGCGCTTGCCGACCGCATCGCGGTCATGTACCGCGGTGAGATCGTCGGGATCGTGCCCGCGAACACCTCGCGCGAGGTTCTCGGTCTCATGATGGCGGGCGACACCCCGGAAGCGATCGCAAAGCAGAAAGGCGCGGCTGCGTGACGATCACGAGAGAGAACGAGTTTCTGCCGCCGAACGCGAAAAACGAGCAGCCATCGCGCTCCCAGGAGGTGATGCGACAGATCCTCGGTGGAAGCGCCGTGATCTCCGTGCTGGCCGTCATCATCGCGCTCGTGGTCGGTGCCATCCTCATCGCGGCCACCGATCCGGGGGTGCAGGCGGCATCCGGATACTTCTTCGCGCGCCCGCTCGACACCCTGCAGGCGATCTGGAACGCGACATCCGGGGCGTATTCCGCTCTGTTCCAGGGGTCGATCTACAACTTCAACGCGACGACCTTCGTCGAAGCCATCAAGCCGCTGACCAATACCCTCTGGGACTCGACCTCCCTGATCGCCGCGGGTCTCGGCGTTGCCCTCTCGTTCCGCATCGGCCTGTTCAACATCGGCGGCCAGGGTCAGATTCTCGCGTCGGCCGCGTGCGCCGGATGGGTCGGATTCACGGTCGACCTTCCATTTCCGCTGCTCCTCGTGCTGGCCCTGGCCGCGGGACTCTTCGGCGGCGCGATCTGGGCAGGACTCGTCGGCCTGCTCAAGGCACGCACGGGCGCGCACGAGGTGATCGTCACGATCATGCTCAACTACATCGCGTTCTACCTGATCAGTTACCTGCTCAAAGTGCCGGTGCTGCAGGCCCATGGCACCAGCAACCCGAAGGCGCCGCCGATGAAACCGGGCGCGATCTTCCCACTGCTGTTCGGTCCGCAGTTCTCCATCACGATCGGCTTCGTGCTGGTCATCGGCGCCACGGTCTTCCTCTGGTGGTTGCTCAACCGATCGAGCCTCGGCTTCCAGTTCCGCGCGATCGGCGAGAATCCGAGGGCCGCGCGCACCGCCGGCATCAAGGTCAACCGGATGTATGTCTACGGCATGCTGATCTCGGGCGCGCTGATCGGACTCGCCGGTGCGAACCAGGTGCAGGGCGTGATCACCACCGGCTTCAGCTCCGGCATCGACTCCGGGATCGGATTCAGCGCGATCACGGTTGCGTTGCTCGGCCGCTCGCGTCCGTGGGGGGTGTTCGGGGCCGGCATCCTCTTCGGTGCGTTCCAGGCGGGCGGCTACACCATGCAGGCCGCGCAGAATGTTCCGGTCGATATCGTGCTCGTCGTTCAGTCGGTCATCGTGCTCTTCATCGCGGCGCCGCCACTCGTGCGCACGATCTTCCACCTGCCGACGCCGGGTACGGCAGCCAGGCCGAGAACGCCCGTCGTCGCATCGGCGAAGAAGGAAGCTGTGAGCAAATGACCACCGTTGCCATGACGCCCGGGATCGACGAGTCGCCGATTCAGCTCGAGAAGGCCGTCATCCGCACCTGGAAGTCGCCGGTGATCTTCGCCGTCTTCGCCGTGCTCTCCCTGATTCTGTTCACCGCGTTCGGCCGCAACGGGGTCACCCACTTCAACCTGTCGACCTCGTCGGACCTGCTGAAGATCCCGATCCTGTCGCTGCCGACGCGCGGCGCGGGGATCGTCATCCCGATCGTGCTCGTCATCGTCACCGCTATCGCGTTCTACCTCTCGTGGGCCGCCCGCAAGGTGCCCCTGTGGTTGATCGCCATCTTCGCGGCGCTTTTCCTCGTCGGATTCCTGACCTGGACGGCGGCCGGCCAGACGGTTCCGGTGCCCGGCCTCCTGATCGGCACCATCGGAATCAGCGTTCCACTGATCTTCGGGTCGCTCGGCGGCGTCATATCGGAGCGCGTCGGCGTCGTCAATGTCGCGATCGAGGGCCAATTGCTGGCCGGCGCCTTCGTTTCGGCGGTCGTTGCGACCGTCACCCACCAGCCGGTGGTCGGACTCATCGCGGCGATGCTCGCCGGCGTGCTGGTCTCGTCGATCCTCGCGGTGTTCTCGATTACCTACTTCGTCGACCAGGTCATCGTCGGCGTCGTGCTCAACGTGCTCGTTGCCGGGCTAACGAACTTCCTCTACTCGCAGGTACTCGCATCGAACGCACCGACCCTCAACGCCCCGCCGCACTTCCCGTTTCTGCCGATTCCGCTGCTGAGCGAGATCCCCGTGCTCGGGCCTGCGCTGTTCCGGCAGACGATCATCGTCTACATCATGTACGTTGCGGTATTCCTGGTCTGGTTCGGCCTGTTCAAGACGCGGTGGGGCCTGCGACTCCGGTCCGTCGGCGAGCACCCGACCGCCGCCGACACCGTCGGAATCAACGTCAATCGCACGCGGTTGTGGAACGTCCTGCTTGCCGGTGCCATCGTCGGCGCGGGCGGAGCGTACTTCAGCCTCGCGGCATCCCCCCTGTTCACCAGGGAGGTCACCGCCGGCCAGGGCTACATCGCTCTCGCCGCGGTGATCTTCGGGCGTTGGAATCCCATCCTCGCGACCCTCGCCGCGCTGCTCTTCGGCTTCACGGCCAACCTGCAGTTCGTGCTCGGCGTTATCGGTTCGCCGGTGCCGAGCGAGTTCATGCTGATGCTGCCGTACATCGTGACGATCGTCGCGGTGGCCGGGCTGGTCGGCCACGTTCGAGGGCCGGCGGCATCCGGCAGACCGTATCTGAAGTCATGAGTGATATCGATTGGGATGCCCTGCGCGAGGTTGCCCTCGAGGCGATGTCCCATGCCTACGCGCCGTACTCGAACTTCCCCGTCGGGGTCGCCGCGATCGTCGATGACGGCCGGATCATCGCCGGCTGCAATGTCGAGAACGCCTCGTACGGTGTCGGGCTGTGCGCGGAGTGCGCGCTCGTCTCCTCGCTGCACATGACCGGCGGAGGCAAGCTCGTCGCGTTCACCTGTGTCGACGGAAAGGGCGGCGCGCTCATGCCATGCGGTCGGTGCCGACAACTGCTCTACGAACACTCTGCCCCGGGCATGCTGCTGGAGACCGTCTCGGGAATCAAGACCATAGACGAGGTGCTTCCGGATGCCTTCGGCCCGCGCACTCTCGAGGAATACGCGCCGTGACGATGGAAGCCTTCGATGTCGTCGACCTGATCCGTACGAAACGTGACCGCGGCATCCTCTCGGCCGAGCAGATCAACTGGCTCATCGATGCGTATACCCGCGGCTACGTCGCCGAGGAGCAGATGGCGGCGATGACGATGGCGATCTTCCTCAACGGCATGGAACGCCGGGAGATCCGCGATCTCACTCTCGCGATGATCGCCAGCGGGGAGACGATGAATTTCTCCGGCCTCTCGAAGAGAACCACGGACAAGCATTCGACCGGGGGAGTCGGTGACAAGATCACCCTGCCGCTCGCGCCGCTCGTGGCATCCTTCGGCGTGGCCGTTCCCCAGCTGTCGGGCCGTGGTCTTGGGCACACGGGCGGCACGCTCGACAAGCTCGAGAGCATCCCGGGATGGCGCGCTTCGCTCTCGAACGCCGAATTCTTCGAACAGCTGGAGAGCGTCGGAGCGGTCATCAGCGCCGCAGGCTCCGGGCTCGCGCCGGCTGACGGCAAGCTCTACGCGCTCCGCGACATCACGGGCACCGTCGAAGCGATCCCGCTCATCGCCTCCTCGATCATGAGCAAGAAGATCGCGGAGGGGACGTCCGCGCTCGTACTCGACGTGAAGTTCGGCTCCGGTGCCTTCCTCAAGGACATCGAGCAGTCGCGTGAGCTCGCGCGCACGATGGTCGCGCTCGGCGAAGACGCGGGCGTCGCGACATCCGCACTCCTCACCAACATGAACGTGCCGCTCGGTCGCGCCATCGGGAACGCCAACGAGGTTCGCGAGTCGGTCGAAGTACTCGCGGGCGGCGGGCCGTCGGACGTGCGGGCGCTCACCGTGGCGCTCGCGCGGGAGATGCTCGCGCTGGCCGGCATCGTGGACGCCGACGTCGAGTCCGCGCTCGACGATGGTCGCGCGATGGACTCCTGGCGCGCGATGATCGCGGCGCAGGGCGGGGATCCGGATGCTTCGCTTCCCGTCGCACGGGAAACCCACGTCGTTACGGCCGGGCGTTCTGGTGTTCTCGTCGAGCAGCAGGCCCTGCCCTTCGGTATCGCGGCCTGGCGACTGGGTGCCGGTCGTGCCCGCAAACAGGACCCCGTCCAGCACGCCGCCGGCATCGACCTGCACGCCAAGCCCGGCGACGCCGTGGTTGAGGGCCAGCCGCTCTTCACCCTGAACGCCGACGAGCCCGAGCGGTTCTCCAGGGCCCTCGAAGCGCTTGAGGGCTCGTATCGCATCGGCGACGCGGGTGACGAGATTCTCACGGGCGGCCCGCTCATCGCCGAGAGGATCGGGTCGTAGTTCG